>Ga0172372_10002774_pt1 | contig 26287 bp, 23 predicted proteins | sample LakKiv5m_2_FD_114544 | JGI IMG/M metagenome (GOLD analysis project Ga0172372, IMG submission 114544) | Freshwater microbial communities from Kabuno Bay, South-Kivu, Congo - kab_092012_9.5m | ecosystem: Environmental > Aquatic > Freshwater > Lake | place: Democratic Republic of the Congo...
CATCCCGTGGGGTTTATAAATAGCCTCTTTAAAGTCTTTATATTGTCTCTGATCAAATCCTAGCTTGCTCAAATCTAGCTGTAAATTCGAGCGATCTAACAATCTTAAAACAATCTTTTCTCCATAAAGGGTCGGCAGGCAGTTAACCCGGAAGTCCATCGAGATACCACTCGGCATTTTGATCTTGATTCTTCCGTCTTGCGGAAGTCGCCTCTCGGAAATATCTAGACTCGACATCACCTTTATTCTTGATATCAGCGCGCTTTTGAATCTGAGCGGTGGTCGCATTATTTCATGAAGAACGCCATCAATTCTAAACCGAACCCGATAAAATTGCTCATATGGCTCTATATGAATATCGGAGGCATTTCTTCGAATGGCATCAGACAGGACGGCATCCACTAGTTTAATAATCGGTGCATCCTCAACTATTCGTTCGATGGTTACTGTCTTTTGCTTAGAATCTTGCTCCTCGTTTTCTAGAGCTTCAGCCTCGATTGATTCGATAATCTGGTCATATGAAATGGGCTTATTATATAGCCGCTCCTGAGCGATGCGAATGCTTAAGTCAGAACTCAGAACCATCTTAATGTCCTTGCCAGTCATGAACTTAAGATCATTCATCTGGGTAATATTCGAGGGGTCTGAGACCGCTAGTAGAAGTCTTCCCTCCTCTGTGCCTATGGGTAGAACCGAGTATTTGTGGGCAAGTTCGTAAGGAAGTGTCTTGATGACTGTTTCATCTACGACTTTATTTTTTACATCGAGGTAATCTAGCTGGTATTTGGAGGCAATGGTTTCATATACGGTCTTTTCAGAGGCTAGACCGATTTCAACTATAGTTGATAATAAATTGCCCCCGCCATTTTCGGATTCTTTGATAGCGTGCGCGAGCTGTTCGCGCGAAAGGATCCCCTTTTCGACTAAAACGTCGCCTATTTTGAATGACATGGCCTTTCCTTCCACGGCTATCCTTTAAATCTTGATAGATAGCCCCAGTAGGACAGTCGGCATCATGTTGAAAAAACTTAAAATAATGAGTTCGGGCCTTATTGATTGTTAGGGGTGGATGTTTGTTATAGTGTAGGCAGAATCTGAGGTAAATTGGCTAACGTGGCGAATTCAAAAAGAAAAAATAAAGATAAAGACTCCTCAAAGAAGATTGAAGAGGTTGAGGTCCTGCCCGCTGAAGATGCTGAGGGAGATAAGGAGGAGCCGATTGATCCTGATGAAGTTGACCTGGAGGTCCTGAGCCAAGAGGTCAGCGTGGAGGAAGAGCCAGAGGTTCCCGCACCAAACAAAAAGCCACAAAGCTCAGTAGTATCTTATGATGCGCTTCGAGCTTATTTGGCAGAAGTCGCCCAACATCCAAAATTATCAAAAGAAGAGGAGCATGCGCTGGCTATTAGGTTTAGGGAATTGGGTGATAGAGAGGCAGCGTATAAATTAACCGTCGGTAATCTCTGGTTAGTGGTGGCTTTGGCTAGAAGATATCAAAGAGCAGCCAGAAGCCTTCTGGATCTGATCCAAGAAGGCAATATAGGTTTGATGGAGGCGGTAAAAAACTTCGACCCCTATAAAGAGGTCAGATTCCCAGCTTATGCTACTTGGTGGATTAAGGCTTATATTGTCAGGTTTATTATCGCCAATTGGCGTATGGTAAAGATTGGAACTACCCAAGCCCAGCGAAAATTGTTTTTTAATCTAGAAAAAGAACGAGAAAGGCTTGAAAGGGAGGGATTCGCTCCAACGGCCAAGCTCTTAGCTGACAAATTAAATGTCAAAGAGAGTGAAGTGGTAGAGATGCAGCAGCGCCTAGGGGGCTCGGATGTGAGTGTTGATGCTCCACTAAGCTCTGAGGGGGATGGCAACATGCACTCGATCCTCCCCAACTCAGATTTTACTACAGAGGATCTGCTAGCCAAATCGCAGATCCAGGACAAACTCAAAGAAGCCATGCAGTCTTTTGCCGAGACGCTTAACTCCAAAGAAAGGACGATTTATGAAAAAAGGCTTCTTTCAGAAGAGAAATCTACCTTGCAGGAATTGGCGCTCCAGTACTCAATTAGCAAAGAGCGGGTTCGTCAAATCGAGAATAGGCTAAAAGAGAAGCTCAAAGAATATTTAGGCGAACAGCTCGGACTCAGCTTTTTAAAAGACGAGCTGGGTATTGAAACTTCTGAGGAAGAGAAATGACAAGGAGAGAGAAAGGATCGGGGGCGCTTATAATATCCCTGATAGTATTTTCGGCAGTAGCAACAGTAATTTCATATATGGTTTTCTTCAAAACCGAGGATGGAATTTTTGAAAACAATAAGCCAACCATAGAGTTTGATGATTCATTAATCAAAGCCGGCGTGGGATTAAATTCCTTTAAAGTTCCCATAACCCTTAGGGATGCTGGAATAGGGCTGGATGAGGTAATTATAAGATTGGGGCAATTCAGAGAGCAGCGGGATATTTTTAAGAAGAAATTTGAAGGGGCTCCACAGGGTGAAGTGAATCTAGAGGTCGGTGGCAAAGAATTTTTTGCTGATGAGGGCGATGCAATCATTGAGATTAAAGTTTGGGATAAGAGTTTTTGGTCTAATAACTCCGATGTTATTATTCCCATAAAAATCGATAAAACCACCCCCAAAATATCAGTTTTAACCTCTCAACATAATGGCCAAGAGGGCGGCAGTCAGCTTGTGTTCTATCGAGCCTCGGATCAGAATCTAGCCGCATCCGGAGCGATAGTCGGCGTGCATGATTTTATCGGAGCAAAAGCTGAAATTTATGATCCAGCTATCAATCTAAGCGGAATATTTGGTGCGATTTATACCGTGACTCCAGGGCGGGGAATCAGAGAATCAGCTGTTAATATTTTTGCAGAAGACTCAGTCGGTAACCGTAAAATCGGAAAGTTCTATAATAAAATCGCGAAGAGAAATTTTAAGAAAGTGTCTATCAAATTACCCGCAGGTTTTTCTTCGGTAGAGGTACAGAGGTTACTGGAAGAAGTCAGAGCTGAAGAAGATAAAAAAATCAGAGATCTTTTAGTAGAGCGGGGCTTAACAAAATTTAAAGTTGCTCATGCTTTGATGCCGGTAGCTGGCTCACCTTACTTTAGATTCGGAGAGACCATAACTTTTTTGAATGGATTGGATCCTGCTTCAACTTTCAAAAGCACCGGATTTCGGATGGAGTCAAATGAGGGGGCCTCTGTTTTGGCGAGTGCTGAAGGGACCGTAATATTAGCTGAGGATCTTCCGTTTTATGGTAAGACCGTCATAGTAGATCATGGCGCAGGAATCTCGACTGTTTATGCGGGGATGGGTTCAATAAATGCATCTCTTGGGGAGGAGGTTACCCCTGAGAGAGCGATTGGTTCAGCTGGGCAGAGCGGATTCTTCTTCAGACCCGGAGTGTTTTTCGAGCTCAGAGTTCAGGGTGAGCCATCAAATCCGCTTGAGTGGTGGGACGCAGAATGGGTAAAGACTCATATCTTTGATAAAATTACAGAAATTAAAAAACTTCTGGGCGTCACTGAGATTAGCCCTCTCTAGTGGTCTTTTTGTCAGGATTTGCTATATCATCAGGGCATGAACTCTAAATTTATCACTTTACTTTTTGCCGCTGTAGTAATCGCTGGCCTCATGGTGTTTCAAGCTACCAAGAGCAGCTCAGCTAAAGTCCTAGAGGTTTCAGATCTGCTAGGTCATGCGGACGATCCTGCCCTCAAAAGAATTCGGGTAGGTGGAAGAGTGGTAGATCTTCCGATTGAGTATTTAACTGAGCCTGTAATAAAGCTTACTTTTAGGATAAGCAAGCCAGGCGTGACCGAGGCTCCCACTGAGGCAAATACAGTTCCGGTAGTTTACGAGGGTCTTAAACCAGATATGTTTGCTGCGGGTAGAGATGTTATAATCGATGGGAAATTTGAGGGTGGAGTTTTGCATGCCTCAACACTTCTGACGCAATGCCCCTCAAAATATGAGCCGCCCCAAGGTCCAGGCGGAGCGGTTTCTACTGAAAAGACCACCGATTATCCAAAATATTAATAATATTAATCGGTTGCAGGGCTCTGCTTTTTTGAGCTTTCTCTTCTTAAGAGCTAGAATCCCTCCTCCATCATGTAAGGAGGAGATGTGGCAGAGCTTGGACATTACGCGCAGATTCTAGCTTGGTTTTTAGCCGGATGTGGAATCTTGGCAGGAGCTATTGCAGGTAGATCTGGGAACGAAGCTTGGTTAATGACTGCTAGAAATGCCACCCTTCTAGTGGGGCTAACCTGTACCGTTGCTTTGGTTGCGCTCGGATATCTTTTCTATGTCAGTGACTTCTCCATTAAATATGTGTGGCAGTTTTCAAATAGAGCCATGGAGAGCAATTATAAGGTCTCCGCGATTTGGGGAGGCATGGATGGTTCGATGCTTTTGTGGTGTACATTTCTTGCCTTAGCAGCCGCTGTTGTAGCCTATCTTGTGAGGCAGTATCCACAAAGATTAGCAGGCTGGGCCTTATCGATTTTAAATGTCGCTACTTTTTTCTTTCTCACCATAGTAGTTTTTTATACCAATCCCTTTAGATACCTAGGCCAACCCTTCATTCCGCCTGATGGTAATGGGCTAAATCCACTTCTGCAGAATATTTACATGCAGATACACCCACCCTCGCTATATGTCGGATTCACCCTATTTACAGTCCCTTACGCCTTCTGTTTGGGCGCTCTCTTGGCGGATGAAACTTCCAATGAGTGGATCCGATTAACTCGGAGATGGACCTTGATCGGATGGGGATTTTTAACTGCTGGCATTATGCTCGGTGGCCACTGGGCTTATCTTGAACTTGGTTGGGGTGGATTCTGGGCTTGGGACCCTGTGGAAAACGCATCCTTTATGCCTTGGTTGACAGCTACGGCCTTCCTTCACTCTGTAATGGTGCAAGAAAGAAAGAACATGCTCAAGATGTGGAACGTATGGTTAATAGTGTTGACCTATGCTCTGACGATTTTTGGTACATTCTTAACTCGGTCGGGGGTTGTGCAGAGTGTGCATGCGTTTGCTGAAACTGACGTAGGCGAGGTCTTCCTTCAGTATTTAGCGCTAGTTGTTGGAGCTGCTATTTTTATCACCTGGAAGAAGCGAAATCTTCTAAAGGCCGAGCGAAGCATAGAGAGCTTCTTCTCAAGGGAATCGGCTTTTCTACTTAATAATCTTGTATTTTTGAGTATCTGCTTTGCTACCTTATGGGGAGTTATATTTCCGATTCTCTCAGAGGCAGTTACGGGCACCAAGCAAACAGTGAGCATACCTTTCTTTAACGCCGTGAATGTTCCTCTCTTTATAGCGCTTCTTTTATTGATGGGTATTGGGCCGATGATCGCGTGGAAGAAGGCGACCTTGTCTAATCTCAAGCGGGTCTTTCTGATGCCAACGATTGCTTCCCTAGTTGTTACCGTGATTCTTCTCTGGGCTGGGGTCAGAGAGGTATATCCGCTATTCGCTTATGTGGTCTCCTTCTTTGCCTTGATGACCATAATGGTTGAGTACCATAAGGGAGTAAAGACCATGCAGGCCAAAGATCAGAGCTATGGAGTTGGTAAGGCTACTTCTGAATTAATAAAAAAACACCGCTCCCGTTACGGTGGATACCTAATTCACGTTGGAGTTGTAGTTTGTGCAATAAGTATTACTGCTTCAATGGCTCACAAGATAGAGAAAGAAGTTTCTCTTGCTCAGGGCGAATCAGTTCCGGTGGGTCGCTTTAACTTTAAGTTGGACAAAGTATCCGGCGATCGAAATGAAAACTATGAAGCATTGATCACGGAGATGTCAGTATTTAATTCGGACACGGGCGCATTGGTAGCCGCCATGCATCCGGAGAAGAGGTTTTATCTAGCCAAGCAAGAGACTACAACAGAGGTTGCTCTGCGGATGGGGCCCAGAGAAGATATTTACATCGCGCTTGCAGGCTGGGACGATAATCAAGGAAAAGCTACCTATAAGATTTTTATTAATCCACTCCAAGTCTGGTTGTGGGTTGGTGGTTTGATAATGATTCTTGGTACTGGAGTAGTCATGATTCCCGATAAGAAGAAGTTGGGGGTATAATTAGGATGAATTTAGGTATAATTATCGCTGTTATCTTAGGATTGTTAAGCGCCTGGCTTCTGATATCCCCTCATTTGGTGAGCGCGACTAATAATACAGATCAAAGACGTTCCAATACTTTGGTAGAAGAGAAGGAGCGATTGCTTCAGATATTGAGAGATTTAGAGCTCGATAAAGATACCTATAAAATCTCAAATGAGGAATTTGCTCTAATGAATCAACAGATCCGTGCAGAACTGGGTCAAGTTTTAGAAAAGATATCTAATGAGCGTGACTCCCAATCATAAAAGTCTTTTAACTCTCTCAGCAATATCTCATAAGTTCGATGGGCAAGAGGCTCTGCGCGGAATTGATTTTGAAATTCTTAATGATGATAGAATTTTATTAGTTGGACCAAACGGCTCAGGTAAATCAACTTTACTGAAGGCGATCTCAGGAATAATAACCCCGTCAAAAGGCCGGATTTTTTGGTCGGATAATTTTATATCCGCTAAATATCAAGCAGCTTATTTTGGTGAGGATTCTCAGCTTTATAGGCCCCTTTCGATCGAGGAAAATCTGCAATTATTCTTAGATGTGTCGGGCCAGAGTGAGGACTTAGGAAACATACTTAAAACCTGGGATCTGCAAAGTTATTCTAAGACGGCTGTTCAAAATTTAAGCAGAGGAACCTTAGTGAGGGCGTCCCTGGCGAGAGCATTTCTGCTCAATCGACCTCTTCTTATCTTAGATGAGCCGACCAACGCCCTTGATACTTCAGGTCGAGAAACATTAGCTCGAAACCTAGATTCCTTGCGAACTCAGAATCGCTCTTCGATAATCGCAACCCATGACCTGGGCTTCGCGGCAGGATTTGTGAATAGAGTTATTGCTATAAAATCAGGCCTGATAAAAAGAGACTTGAGGGGTAGCTTTGAAAGAGAACAGCTAATAAAAATTTACGAAGAGTCATGTTTATGAAGATCCTACTGGCTCTATTAAGAAAAGATTTACTGATAGAATTCCGAACAAAAGAGACTATTTTTGTGACTATTGGGATGGCGATATTAATGTCTGCTATCGCCTCAGTTGGGGTTAGCGCTGCTCTCCTTCCTCCCGCAGCAGTTAAGTCAGTTTTGCCGGTATTACTTACGCTGAGCTTTCTTCTCTCCTCAACTATTTCTATGACCCGCACATATGAATATGAGTATCAGGATAGACCCCTTCAAGGTTTGTTGATGTCAGGGGCGACTCCACAGTTAGTATTTGTATCTAAATTTTTGACCAACTTTCTGACCATGTCAGTAGGAACCCTTACTACCCTTCTGGGTTTTGTATTTTTTTTAAACCTATCTATCGCTCAGATATTTCTTCCCATGACTTTTATATTTGGATTGATGATTTTAGGCTTTGTAGCCATAGCGACACTGATTGTGCCGATCACTTTTAGCTCTCGGTTGCGAGGAGTGATTTTACCACTACTACTTCTTCCGCTTACTTTTCCAATACTATTTGGAGGAATAGAGATCTGCTCAAGTTTGATAGCAGGAATCCCCTTAGATCTCTCATCGCCTTGGATATCGTTGTTGGTAGGATTTGATGTATTGTATATGGCGATTGGAATGAATTTATTTGATAAAGTAGTAATCGAATGAAACCTTCATTATTTAAAAAAGCTGAAACAGCCCTACACCTGCTCTCTATAGCCTTGGGGCTTTACGCCCTTTATCTTGTCTTCATGGTAGTGCCTAACGAGAGAGTCATGGGTCCTGTCCAGCGCATATTCTACTTTCATGTCGGTGCTGCTATGGCGACATACTGCTCTGTCGGTTTAATTTTTCTATCGGCACTGCTTCACTTTGCCACTCGAAATAGATTTTGGGATACGCTGAGCGTAGCAGCAGCAGAGGTCGGGCTATTATTTTGTGCTGTGGTTATGGCAACTGGAATGATTTGGGGTCATGCAGCTTGGAATACTTGGTTTCGTTGGGAACCGCGGCTGGTAAGTTTCCTTGTATTGATGTTGATCCTGATAGGAATTAATCTCCTTAGAATCTTCGGCGACAAGGGCAAGGTTGCTAATCATGCTGCCGCTTTTGCAATTTTAGCGGCTGTAAATGTGCCTTTAGTTATCTGGTCAATCGATCTTCTTCCGCAGTCAGCTCAGCTTCATCCCAAGGTGGTTCAGGATCAGGGTCTGAAAGATCCCTCCTTTGTTAAAGCGATGCTTTTTGGGATGCTAGCTATGGTGTCGTTGCAGTTTTCTCTAGTGTTTGTGAGAACCAAAGTTGAATCAGTATTGAGATTAAAGGATAGTATTTAAGGGGGACTTAGAGATGGAGCAGGTACCAAATACATACCAGGAATTATTTATAGCCTATGGGGCTCTGTGGATTCTCATATGCACATACCTCTGGCATTTGTCCAGGAAAGTGGACGCCCTAACAAGAAGAGACTCCTAATTATGCACGTACTGGCGGAATATTTTAGATCAGCCCCAGAGGTTGAAAAATTAGGAAGATCAAATCTGCCAGAAATAGCTGTGATCGGACGTTCAAATGTTGGTAAATCGACTTTTATAAATAGACTGACTAATCAAAAAACTCTAGCCCGAACCAGCGCCACACCGGGAAGAACGAAAGAGATTAATTTATTTTCGATAACAATCAAAGATGAACCGAAGCGGGACAAGAGTTTAATCTTAGCGGATCTTCCAGGTTTTGGTTTTGCCAAGGTATCAAAAATAGAGCGCGAAAACTTACACGCTATGATCGGTGGTTATGTGCAGCGGCGTGAAAATCTCTCGATTGTCTGCCTCCTAAACGACCTCAGGCGTGCGCCCGAGGAGGAAGAGTTGGGTATTCGTGATATCGCATTTGAGCGCGGGGCTATCGTTATAGTGGTAGCCACAAAAGCAGATAAGCTTTCAAAAAATGAACGCACTAAGGCTTTAAAAGAGCTGGCATCAAAATACAGCCTGGATCCTGCAGATTTCCATGTTACAGGCGAGAATATATCTATTCGACCGATTTGGGAGCGCATTTTAAAATTGCTCTAAAGGCTCATAAATAAAGGCAAAAAAATACCAACCTGTGATATCAGGGTTGCATCTTAATAATATGCAGTTTGGACGGTAGCTCAGCTGGTAGAGCGGATGACTGTTAATCATCAGGTCGTTGGTTCGAGACCAACCCGTCCAGCCAGCTATGTAAGACTAGAGTGAGTCTCTCTATCCATCTCCCTAATATCAACGGTCATAGAGCACTTCTGAGATTTTATAGCTTTAGGAAAAAATTCTTTCAGTAAGTCTAATGCCTCTTTACTCAATTTCTGTCGTAGGCTTGTGGATCGTCCTGTTAGGATTGAGATCTGTAAGTAGATGAAGCAGTTCTCTTTATTGCCATCACCTAAATAATAATTACCATGAGAGATGAAGCGACTTTTTATTCGCTCAAGTTTGAACTCGCCAGTCTCTATCATCAGCTGATGTAGTTTTTTAAAAAAGTCCCGGTGCTGGAATCCATCTGGGATATTATCACTATATTCAACCACACAGTGAGGCATATACAGTCCTTTTCTTAATAAGCCTTAATTCTTGGTAGCCCGTTTAGGCAATGTCATATAAATATTTAGGTATGAGAGTACTCTATTATATTATGGCGGCGCTATGGGGACTATCTTTTTGGTATATTCCCACGCATGACCCCGATCTGGGTTGGCACCTTTTTGGAGGCTCTTGGACCGTAAGCCACGGCGATGTCCCGCGCCAAGATCTGATAAATTCCTTCGGCGGTTTTTGGATCGACTATCACTGGTTGGGCCAGATTTTAATTTTTAAGGGCTATGAGCAAATTGGTCTTACTGGGCTCCGTTGGGCCTTCGGGATATTCATGATGATTTTCTCTCTGGCTTTTGCCCGACTCATCGAAGCATCGGCAGGTAGCCGGGTTCCCTATCTTCTTCAGGCGGGGGTTTTAATCCTATTGGGAGAGTGCATCAAGACAGTCTCTTCAATCAGACCACATATGTTTGTACTTTTTTTGCTGATTCTGGTTTCAACCATACTGATAAAACCTCGGGCTAAGCGCTTAGAGATTCCGATCTTATTTTTGGTAACGATTTTAGCTGCCAATATCCATGTTTATTGGATATTTATTCCGTTTTTGTGGCTAATCTACCGAATAATACCGCGTTATTTAAACGGTGATACCTCTTCACCCTTAATAGTCTGGTTGACTTTTTTTGGGTTAATCTTTGCAGGTGGAGTTTCACCCTATGGAATATTCACAACCGACACCAATCCAGGCGCGGCGTTAGCAAATTATTTTATTATCTTTGATTATCTCGATCTATCTCCTGAGCTGAAAGCCTCAATAACGGAGATGCGAACCGCCTTTTCTCAGTTAGAGCTCTTATCGGTGTCCATAGTTATTATTATTCTGTTGATTGTTTTAAATTTTAGTAAGGGTCTGATTGTTAGGGAGTTTGGTTCAGTTTCCGCGGCTCTTTTGGGGGCAGTTCAAGCCTCTAGAATGGTAAAATTTGCCTCTATATTTGGGATATTTTCGGCTCCAATTGCTCCTAAATTAATTTTAAGATTATTTGTTCGTAAGATAAAATTCCCACTGCGATCGATATATAGAATTCAGCCATTAATACTCTCTGTTTTGACTATCTTCTGGGCTCAAAAGGCCTATTTTGAATCTCCAGCATTAAACGATACCACCCACTACATGGATTATTTCATTCCCTCAAAAGCGTGTGGCGCGATAGAGGGCCTTAATTTAAATCGCAGTCATGGCAGAGATCATATTAGGGTGTTAACTCACTTTGATTTTGGTGGATGGTGTAGGTGGATAGCTTACGAGCAAAATCCAGCGTTTGATATTCGAGTCACAACCGATGGTCGGACTCAATTAGTGCCGCCGGATCATTTCATTAAATATTTCGACCTTTACGCTATGAGGAACAACTGGGCTATGACGCTTCAGGAGGCTGATGCTGATGTAATTCTAGTTCACAAGAAACAGTCGCTGGCGCAATTTCTTATAAAGCAGCCGAACCGCTGGATGCTGGCTTACGAAGACCCAGCTTTTGCTCTGTTCTTGCCCTTGAAAGACTAATTGATATGGTATTCCTTGCATTTATTTAGCAAGGTCTTATAGCTAACCCCTAACATCTCAGCCGCCTTAGTTTTATTTCCAGAGGTTTTTTCTAACATCTTTTTGATCATTTCGATCTCAGCGGATCTGGAAGCTTGTTCGGCAACCTCTGGAAGGGTGCTAAGAATCTCTTTTATAGAATCAAAATCTATCTTGGGAGTAATGCCAAGATGTTCCGGTAGAAGTGTTTCTCTACACAGAAGAGATGCTCTCTCTAAGGTGTTTTCAAGTTCTCTGACGTTGCCGGGCCAAGAGTAGGATTTTATAAGATCCCAGCAATCACGGTCGATAATAGGAACCGGCACTCCTGCAGTCAGGCAGAAGTCTTCTAGTAGCATCTTAACAAGAGGTTCGATGTCCTCCTTCCTATCTCTTAGTGGAGGAATGGTAACTGAAAACACGGCTAGGCGGTAATAGAAGTCATCTCTAAGAGAAGAATCTGAATCGGCGCGATCGACCGATTTGTTTGTAGCAGCAATAATTCGTGGATTAATTTTTATGGGATGGGTGCCCCCTACTCTTCTAATCTCTCCCTCTTGCAGCGCTCGGAGCAGTTTTACTTGAAGATGTTGAGGCATGTCTCCAACTTCATCCAGAAAGATAGTTCCATTTTTTGCTATTTCAAAAAGCCCAGCTCTTGATTGGGTAGCACTTGTAAAGGCTCCGGCTTCATGTCCAAAGAACTCACTTTCTAAAAGCTGCGGCGGGATAGCTGCACAATTAATAGAGACAAATTTTTCGTTATTTCTCGGACTGTGTTCATGAATATGTCTGGCTAGGAGCTCCTTACCTACACCGCTCTCGCCTAAAATCAGAATTGGGGTGTCAAATTTGGCAGCTCTTTTAGTTTGTTCAATGATATCTAGAAAAGTCTTATTATTGGTAATTATCTGTCTTTTCCTTCGTTGAGCTCGACCGATGCTACGATCTAAAACTCTCTGATGATGAACCATATCTTTGACTACTGAGCATAGGTCAGAGGGTTCAAAGGGTTTGGCTAAAAAGTCATTGGCCCCGTATTTCATGGCTTCGACGGCAAGCTCTATCGAGCCAAATGCAGTCATTACCAAAAAAGGTACGGATGGAGATTTGTCTCTAGCACGTTTTAAAAAATCTATTCCAGTTATTCCAGGCAACTTGTAATCAGAGAGTATGAGTGAGAAGCTCTTGGTCTGAAGAGTAGATAGGGCTTCTTCCGCAGAGGCTTTGGCCTCTACTTCATATCCCTCCTTTTCGAGTACCCTCTTTAGTGAGTCTCGCAAAGTATCGGAATCTTCAACTATTAAAACCCTGTCCATAGGTGGGTGTCCTTAAGTCCTGTATAAATCCTGACGCTAATGTTAAGTATCGTAACAAATGAGGGTTTAGTTAAGTTTTGTTGTGATATGGGGCGGGAGCGTATATAAAAGAGAGATCCTGTTCGATCTACCTTAGTGATATCGGTGACTTATGAGTGTTAAAAGTAAAGTAAGAAAAGCAGTTATACCAGCAGCTGGGCTAGGCACCAGATTTCTACCTGCAACCAAATCAGTCCCAAAAGAGCTTCTGCCCATAGTTGACACACCGACCATCCAATACATAGTTGAGGAGGTGGTAGCATCAGGAATTGATACAGTTGTTTTTATCACCGGTAAAGGAAAAGCCGCTGTTGAGGATCACTTCGATCTATACCCTGAGCTTGAAGAGAAGTTGGAGCGCGAAGGTAAATCAGATCTCCTTCATAAATTACGAAAAGCAAGTTTGATGATCCAAGCTGTCTCGGTAAGACAGCAGAGCCCAAGGGGATTGGGGCATGCGGTTCTGTGCGCTAAAGATGTTATTGGAAATGAGCCATTTGTCGTGCTTTTAGGTGACGATCTTGTTGATTCCGCTGTGCCATGCACAAAACAGATGATGAATGTTTATGATAAATATCAAAAGTCTGTTGTAGCTTTGATGGAGGTTCCGAAGGAGGATGTCTCAAAGTTTGGAATATGCGCAGGCAAAGAATTGGCAGATAGGTTGATAGACCTTAATGCGATGGTGGAGAAGCCTGAGTTAAAAGATGCGCCATCAAGGAATGCCATAGTAGGACGGTATATTCTAACGCCTGAGATATTTGAGATTCTTGAAAACCAAACTCCTGGCAAGGGTGGAGAAATTCAGCTTACCGATGCCTTGGCCAAGCTTATGAAGTCCCAGGGCGTGCTGGGATATAACTTTGAAGGTGAGAGATACGATGCCGGTGATAAGTTTGGCTTTTTGCAGGCTAATATAGCTTATGCCATGAAGAGAGCTGATATAGCGCCCCGCCTCAGGGAATATATGGCAAAAATGTCTAAGTAAATTAGGCGCTTACTGCCTTTGAGACTTGAGCCTTTTCTATTAACTAAAATCAGCTTTCTGCCGAAATATCTTTCATGGAGACAGAGAAGCTAGTCATAAAGCACCTCTCTAAGAGGGGGGAGCTTTTGGATTGTATAAATTGCCCAGCGGGGCAGGTAACTGTACTGAGAGCGGAGCAAGAATCTGATTTAATTCCTTTTAGGCAAGCATTGCGCGGCGATGTCTCAGGACAGAAATTTTCTATCTACTTTAATAATTCTGAATTTAAACCAAGGGAGCATATCCATATTGGTTTTGGAAGTTGGCTTCATATGGAGAGCACTGTAGCCGAGGTGTTGATGCAAGCCGGCGTGTCAGAGGGGCAGATAAGTGGCTTGTTAATTTCGTTTGGTCTCGCAGAGTATGCAGATAAAAAAATCTCAACTTTGTCAGCAGACCTAGAGAGAAGGGCTGAACTCTTGGTCGCTATTTACTCGAACTCAAAGATTTTAATAATGGAGGCTCCATTTGAGCCTATTCCTCAATTATGGCGGGATAAATTCGCCGAACTTCTTTTAAATGACACCCTCCTTAAGCGACGCGTTACATTGCTAACTCGGTTATGTTACCGACCTGAAGGCTGGGTCGGAAATTCCGCAATTAATAGGGTACAGGTGGGTAGTTCTGTCAAAAAAACGATCGGATTTGGTCAGGACTCTGCTGAGTTTAATAAACTAGTCCGCGAGCTACGTGATAATATCTCACCCGATCAGCAATCTGAGCCACCAGCACCAGCTTTTTTGCACAGACCGAGCGATAAATTTAAGTCAGCTTCGAAACCTGGTCTTGATCATATTAGGCAAGTTTTGATCCCACTTCTTCAGAGTCGACGGGTATTATTCTACGGTGGCGCGACTGCTACTGTTTGTGTGGCCGCCCTAGCTTTTTATGTAAGCTCCTCTACTCAGCAAAATATTCCCGCTGTAGCAACGGTTCCACTTTCTGAGTCGGCATCTAATTTTCAGGTAGCTGTGGTCGATGAAAATCCAAATCCGGCAAACAAAGAACCTGTTAATTTAGCTAAGAACGATCCATCATTAACCGAGTCTGCCAAGTTAGAAAGTAAACCTGAGACGGTGAAGGTGGCTGTGATTGCTCCACCAGAGCAGTCTCCAGAGCAGAATAAGGCAGAAGACTTATCACCGCCGCCTTCAAAAGAGACCTCTCTAGATCGGTATCCTATGGAGATTAGGAAAGCCATAATGGAGGCTTTTAATGAGAAGGATGTAGATTTAGGCCTGTCCAGAATTGCTTATGATCCATCCAAGAAGCCCAAAGTAGAAGAGGATGATAATCCATTTAGAGCAATTAGTAAGCTAGCTCCTTCCAAGAATACTGGTCCTTCCGATTCCTCATACTCGCCTCCTCCAGGATCGTCATCTCAGCCAGATGCAGATTTTGCTCAACGACAAGAGGAGATTCGTCGCCGATTCCTAGAGGCGTTACAGCGTGCTAACTCAAATTAGACGAGTAGATTAGCTTTTCTGCTTTCGCTCTGACTTTTCTTGGACAATAAAGTCTTCGTAATGCTTTTTGATTATACCGAAGACCTCCTCTGGGGTGTCGACTATAGATAAGCAATCAAAATCCCCTGGCCCAACTAACTTACGAGCCATCGGATAATCCTTCATCCAATCGAGAAATCCTTTCCAGAATACCGAATCCATCAACACTATTGGTCTTGGTGGAAGATGTTTCACCTGAATAAGCTGCCAAGTGAATAGGAGCTCTAGCAAAGAGCCGATCCCGCCCGGTGTTAAAATAACCGAGTTGGATAACCGCATAAAGTCATCAAGTCTGGATGAGAATTTATGGTGGTGTCTCTTAATGTCCAGATGTGGATTTGGTACTGGCTCAAACTCTAGTTGTATTGAAAGCCCATATGAACGGCTTTTTGTCTTCATTTCTTGCCGACCTACTTGAGCACCTTTGTTGGCAGCTTCCATAAGGCCGGGACCGCCACCAGTGAGGATGTCAATTCCAATTCCAGCAAGAAGTCGAGCCAGCTCTTCTACATCCTTGTAGATCGGACTTTCTGGCTTGATGCGGGCGCTACCGAAAATGCAGGTTCTGTAAAACTTACTTTCAAGTTTATGCAGCTCTTGCTCTATAATTTGCGTTCTAAAATTCATCGCCTTAAGACGATCATCCAGATGCCTTCTTTTAGCTTTGATCTCGTCCTTAGAGAGAGGTACGTAGTCGGCTTCAGTTAGGAATTGATTTTCTTTTATCTCTATTTCTTCAGAGTTTTTATTTTCACTTTTCTTCATAGTTATTAATAAGATGTTACTTGTATTTGTTTTTTCTCAATTTAATTAGATTAGCCTTTGATTTAATTGATTCCAATAGGGCTTAAAGAGTTCAAAGCCACTTTTATTTGACCTAAGCCGCCTGCTCTACCTTAGCAGATTCAGTTTTTAGCTGTGCCGCACCAAGCTGTTCCTCTAGGAGGCTAGCCCAGGTTTCCCACCCAGATAGCGGGGACCGTTCTTCGACAATTTTCTTGAGCTCCTCTTCGTTGTCTCCTGGATGAGCATCGCAGAGTGTTTGAAGAGAGTTGACAACAAAATCTATTGCTTTAATTACCTCAGACATATGAGAAGGCAAGAGCGGAGGAGTTGCGCCCTTTTCTAATCTGGATCTTGCGCGAATCAAAGCCTTTTTTAATTCAGATGAAGCTTGTTCTAGTTCAACCAGTTCTACCTGACGCAAGGGGGTGCTGTTTAATCTAGGATTATGGTGAGGATGAAAATATCGGTAAATATCCATAGCACCAGCTTCTTAAAGGTTGCGCCACCACTGGATTTAAAGTTATACCCCTTGGTTTCTTTCAACAACCCATAAAATCCAGTTTATAAAATACGGGTTTTTTGTAGAGAAAATTAATATTCCAGGATAGTTGAAGTTAGAGGTTTCAGTGATTAACTAACTTGAGTAAGAAGCGGTAGGGAATTATCTCTAAAAGGAGCTTAAATGTTTGATTTTAATAGGTTAACTGTTAAGGCTCAGGAGGGACTTAGGGAGGCTCAATTAAAGGCAGAAGCCCTCAATAATACTGAAGTTACAGCCGAACACTATTTGGCAGCTCTACTCGACCAAAAGGACGGCATCGCTTCTGCTCTACTAAAGTCATCAGGTGTCGACCCAGTTAGAGCAAAGAGGGAGATTGAGGAGAGTCTATCAAAGAAGCCTCAGATCACCTCTGGCTCAGCTCATGAGGTTCGTTTGGGTAGAGATATTATCTCGCTTCTAAGAGAGGCTGAGACTCAAGCCAAAAAGATGGGGGATGATTTTGTGTCGGTTGAGCATGTAGTGCTTGCCTCAGTCGATCAGGTTAGAGTCTTAAAAAATTTAGGTCTAACTGAAGAAAAGATTTTAAGTGGACTAAAATCAGTAAGAGGAACACAGCGCGTGACTACACAAAATCCTGAAGATACTTATCAATCCTTAAAAAAATATGCTCGGGATCTGACCCAGGCTGCAGCTCAGGGTAAGCTTGACCCTGTGATCGGTCGGGATGAAGAGATAAGAAGAGTGGTACAGGTTCTCTCAAGAAGGACCAAGAATAATCCGGTACTAATTGGTCAACCGGGCGTGGGTAAGACTGCTATTGTTGAGGGCTTGGCTCAAAGAATCTTATCGGGTGATGTTCCGGAGGGGCTAAAAGAGAAAAAAATATTAGCCCTTGATATGGGCGCTCTGATTGCGGGAGCCAAGTATCGCGGTGAATTTGAGGAGCGATTAAAAGCTGTTCTTAAAGAGGTTCAGGAGGCAGCCGGCGAGATAATATTGTTTATTGATGAGCTACATACTGTTGTTGGCGCTGGGGCCGCTGAAGGTGCCATGGATGCTGGAAACCTCTTAAAACCGATGCTTGCGCGTGGTGAGCTGCACTGCGTAGGCGCTACAACTCTGAATGAATATAAAAAATATATCGAAAAGGACGCAGCTTTAGAGAGAAGATTTCAGCCTGTAATGGTAGATCAGCCATCGGTAGAGGACACTATATCTATTCTTCGAGGCTTAAGAGAGAAGTATGAATTGCACCACGGTGTAAAAATAAAAGATACCGCCATGGTCGCAGCGGCTACGCTGAGTGATCGATACATTGCAGATAGATTTTTGCCGGATAAGGCGATCGATTTAGTTGATGAAGCAGCTTCAAAAATCAGAACAGAGATCGATTCGATGCCAGCAGAGTTGGATGAGGTATCCAGAAGAATCCTCCAGCTTGAAATTGAAAGAGAAGCGCTAAAGAAAGAAGTTGATGCAGCCTCTAGGGAGCGCCTGTCTAAGCTCGAAAAGGAGCTCTCTGAGCTACAGGAAAAGAATACGGCGTTGAGACTTCAATGGGATTCCGAGAAAAAAGTCGTACAAGATGTTCGTGGAATAAGAAGTCAGATTGAAGAAACCAGATTGGCTATTGAAAAGGCTAAGAGAAGCTATGACCTAAACAAGGCTGCCGAATTGCAATACGGAGTACTCACCAAGCTTGAAAAGCAGCTAGCTGACGCAGAGAGTAGTCTTCAGAAGAAAAAGGGCGAGTCGGGAGTTCTCCTGAAAGAGGAGGTCGATGAAGAAGACATCGCTAAGGTGGTATCGCGATGGACTGGGGTCCCAGTTACAAAGCTGTTACAGGGCGAGAGTGAAAAGGTGCTTGGATTAGAGGATGTTTTAAAGCACCGGGTTGTTGGTCAGGATCTGGCGATTACCGAGGTAGCAGCCGCAGTGCTTCGAGCACGAGCTGGTATTAAGGATCCTCAAAAGCCGATCGGCTCTTTTATCTTTATGGGTCCTACTGGCGTAGGGAAAACCGAGCTAGCAAGGGCTCTAGCAGAAGCATTGTTTGATGACGAGCGTGCCATGATTCGGATTGATATGTCGGAATATATGGAGAAACACTCAGTCTCAAGATTAGTCGGAGCTCCTCCAGGATATGTCGGCTATGAGGAGGGCGGTCAACTTACAGAAGCAGTAAGACGGAGACCTTTCTCAATCATACTTATTGATGAGATCGAGAAGGCTCATCATGATGTGTTTAATATACTGCTTCAGATCTTGGATGATGGTCGTTTGACTGATGGTCAAGGTCGGACTGTATCCTTCAAAAATACCATTCTGATAATGACCTCTAATCTCGGCTCTCAGCAGATTATGAGTTATGCTGCAAAGGTTAGAGAAGGAAAGCAGACCGAGAGAGAGGCTGCACGAAAAGAGATGGAGAAGGAGTTGCAGGGCGTTCTAGGCACATTCTTTAGACCTGAGTTTCTCAACCGAATAGATTCTACAATCACCTTTAGTCCACTCGGAAAAGAGGAGATTCGTAAAATTGTTGAAATCCAGCTCGAGAGAGTTAGGGAACGACTAGCCGAGAGAAGAATTACTCTTAATCTCTCTGAGAAGGCAATTGAGTATTTTGCACTTAATGGGTATGACCCGGTTTATGGAGCCAGACCGCTCAAGCGGTTGATTCAGAAGGAGGTCGAAACCGCATTAGCCAAGAAGCTAATCAGTGGCGAGATCCAAGATGGGCAAGTAGTGCTGATGGATGTCTCAGTGGGGCAGTTGGTCTTGCAGGTGCCAAACTAATAATCAAAGGCTTCTCGTAGGTGGTGGCATGCAAACGATAGTGCCCCACCTGCTTCTGAATACAATACGCCTATGACATCAAAGCGAATTCGCTGAGGATGGTGTGATTTAATCTTCATTCTTTCGATGAATATTAACCTATTCGCTAATCTTTTTAATTTAGCCACTTTTTTACTGTCCACTGCTTCAAAAGGAGAGAAGGACTTAGCTATCTCTGCGGCTCGGGTTTTTACTTCAACTATGACCAAGGTTTTTCTATCCATAGCCACTATATCAAGCTCTCCCTCTTGGCAGCGCCAGTTGTTAAAGACAATTGTATAGCCGTATTGTTTTAGATAGTTTGTGGCGGCTTCTTCACCGAGACGCCCGGGGGAAAGAGCCTTAGACTGCGATTCTGATCGGCAGGTATTCCCTGACTCCTCTAAAGTCAACACGATGGATTTTTGACGGACCATAATTCTTAACTGCCTCTCTATGAGATTCAGTTGGATAACCGGCGTGCTTGGCTAAGCCGTAACCGGGGTATTTTTTATCCAACACATTCATGAGGTGGTCTCGCCAAACTTTGGCTAGAATTGAAGCGGCACCGATCTCGACTCGGAGAGCATCTCCGCCGATTATGGTTTCCTGTGGTATTGAAATATCTATCGGCACATTGCCGTCGACCAATACTAGGTCTGCTTTAATTCTTTTGACGGCTAAAGCCATGGCGATCCGCGAAGCTTCTCGTATGTTGTGCCTCTTAATGCGGTGATGACCAACGGATACAATCGACCAGGCGATGGCATCCTTCTTAATAACCTCAACTAATAGTTCGCGTTTTTTGGCCGAGAGTTTCTTAGAATCACCGATATTAGGATTTGTGTAACCAGATTCGAATACTACACAGGCTGCTGTAACAGGTCCGGCTAGGGGACCCCTGCCTACTTCATCTACTCCGGCGATAAGCATTACTTGGTCTCCTCTTTATCGCGGTTATATTTTAACCTCGGATTTTTAGGAATCTCGATTGGCTTGGCTCCGCCTAAAATCTTGGCACCCGCAAAGAGCATGGTTGGAAAGAGCATTAAGCGAACTATGATCTTGGGCATCGCCAGGTCCAAGTAATCAAGCGGAATATTCAATATTTCTATTATTTTTTCGACTGCAAATCGATCTAAGATCCAGGCTGCCGCCAAGCAAGCAATCAAGAACCCGAGCTGTCTAGAGTCATCTTTTAGTAGAGCTCCTACTTTTCTCCCACTAAACCATTCCAGAAGATTGTAGATGACAAGGAGTAGCTGAAGAGTAGGAAGAAGACTCCAGAAACCAAAAACAATGTAATCTTCGGTGGTCATTTATTTTATGGGAATTGGTTTATTATTATCGTCAACTGCAACCATCACTACCTCTGCCTGAGTGACCTTACATGATTGCAGAGCATTTTGACCCCTCACGGCTTCTACCAAGACCTGAATAGTTACAGATGTGGTCCCAATTTTTGTAGTCGTAGCATAAAAGCTTACAACGTCTCCTATAAATACAGGAGATATGAATTCCACCTCTCTCATCACCTTAGTGACGAATCTTTTTGCTGAAATCGATCGAGCATGTTGGCCTGCTGCCAAGTCTATTAGGCTAAGAATGTAACCGCCGAAGATGCTTCCCAAAGCATTGGTATCTTTAGGCATCATTACCATTCTTATAGCGGGTTCTTTATGAGTGGACATATTTATCGACTTTTATTGATTAAATTCTAAGTTCTTTCTTTTGTTGGACTGGTTTACCATAAAACAACAATTTCTAATAACTTCAAAATTCAAAAACATGGAAAATAATAAGGTAAAGAACGAGCTAGATACCCTTTCATTATGGGTAATCCTGGGTGGGGTGCTACTTTTAAGTCTTCTGCCAGTGGGGATTTATCTGGGTTTTGATAACTGGTTTTTTAAGGGAATGTTTTTAGCGCAACTGATAGTGCAGATCTTTGGTGTTTATGTTTCAGTTAAATATTTTTTCGGGTTGACCCAGGGGCTCTCGGCCTCTTTTGGTTTGTATAGAATTTTATTGATTCCATTTTTTGCGGTCTGTGCGGTATGCACTATTCTTCCAATTACCGCCCGAGATGCTTTAATTCATCACCTCTATGTTCCAAAGATGTGGCTGCAGGCGGGTAGCATCATAGAGATTCCCTGGCACGAATGGTCTTATTATCCCCAATTGATTCAGCTTGGGTATGCTGGGCTCGGCTCTCTTGGATTAAGGCAGCTGTCTTCGCTCTATCATTATTCATTTTTACTGCTGCTCGGCGCTGTAGTGGCGGCTTTTGTGAAGAGAAGATTTGAGGCCAAAACACTAGGCGTATTTGCATTTTTGGTGACAATTTCAATGCCTGCCTTAATTAAGTTAGGTACTGAGCCTTTGGTCGATATTCCACTGGCATTATATGTAGCGGTGGCTTTTGCTCTTCTAGTAGAGGCTTGTGAGGTCAGGTTTGCGGGACAGCGAGTATTGGGTGCTGGGGTAGCATTAGGATTGGCTTTTGCCACTAAGTATAACGGATTGTTAGCAGGCGGAGTCTTAATCTTTACTTTTATTTTATATGCGCTGCAAAGCCGAGTTAGCATCGGAGCAACTTTAAGAATAGTTATATTTCTCGGTCTGACCTCGGTCGCGACTTATTCACCCTGGTTAATAAGGAATGCCACCCTCAAGGGTAATCCGATTTATCCCCTATTTTCTAGCTTTTTTTCGCCCAGCGTTATTGGCACACCCACTGACGAAGCAGCTGCAAAAATGTCACCTCTTGAGCAGCGGATGTACCTTTACGGAGAAGAGCCTACTGACATTATAGCAATGCCTTTTAAGATGATCTTAGCTGGTCAGGATGACGATCCCGCTAAGTTCGACGGAGTCCTAAGCCCAATTTTATTAATATTTTTCATAGGGCTGATTCCAGCTAGCCGAAAGCCCTGGGGCACCTGGGCATTTATATTTACTGTGGTCTACTTCGTAGCGGCACTTTACTTCTCAAGCGCGCGTATTCGGTATCTAACACCACTCTGGCTGCCATTTCTTGCAATTACCTTCATGGGGCTAGAGCATCTGCGTCAGATATTTCCACGGAGAGGGCAGCAAATAACAACTGTTCTAATCTGGGTTCATCTTATCTGGAGTGGTTATTATTCATATAATCTCATAGTCAAAAAAGACGTGTGTGCTTATCTAAGAAACTCTGAGTCCCCGGATAGCTACTTAGGACGATTTCTTTTTGAATACGACCTAATTAAAAAAGTTAATGTTGAAGTAGCAAAAAATTCAAATCCAAAAATTTATCTCTTAGGCACAGGAAATAGGTTCTTTTATTACAGCGTGCCAGTTGTTGGTGGGCATTTCTCAGAGAGAGATCTCTTGGTCGGGATAAGACAGAGCAAGACCGTTGATGACCTTGCCAATTGGGCAAAGGCTCAGGGATATACTCATTTATTGGTTCATAGAGATAGGGCTACGGCCTTGCTAATTTCAAGCATGACCCAAGAGCAAATTAAGCTGTGGCAGGAATTTATAACAAAAAAATTGAGCCCAAGAATATCATTCCGTGGGTACTCATTACTTGAGATTAAGTACGGCTAGGAGCTTCTAGCCCCCCTCTCTGCCCGTTCTCGTTCAGTAATGTCACGCGCTGTGGCGATGAATCCATAAGTTTCGCCAGAGGGCTTATTTAGGCTCTTTATCGCCCAGGAAAGTATCCGCTCCTCTCCCAATTTATTCTGTGCTCTAAACTTAAATAGTAACGGATGATTTGATGTGTGATCTACTAGGCACAATTTTGCTATTGTTTCATCGCGCTCCGAACCTGAGCTGGAGAATGATAGAAGAGAGCGATTGTACAAGGCATATCCAAAAAACTTTAATGCGATTTCATTGTACCAGATTACTCTAAAGTCCTTATCTAGCTCAAAAATGATCTCTGGTAATGTCTCTACGAGCATTCGGTACTTTTTCTCGCTCTTAATGAGCTCTTTAATCAAAAGGGCATTTTCCGATGACCTTTTATTGAGTTCCTTTCCCAAGTGGTGTCTCGCGACTTTGCTTCTTTCATTAAGAGACTCCCTTTTTTTCACTCGGCGGATATTTTTTATAGCTTTGCGAGTGGCATCGATAAAATCACTCTGAGAGAGTGGTTTTTCAAGGAGATCAAAGGCTCCATCTTTAACGCAGCGAGAGGCAGTGTTTAAAGATGGCTGTCCGGTTATGACTATAACGGGAGTATCAGGTTGTGCTTTCTTGGCTGCTTTTAAAATTTCTAAGCCAGTGCGTTTACCGAGAATCACATCAGTGACTATTAGATCAAGAGGATCTGAGTTAAGCCATGAGATGGCAGAGTCATAATTCTCTGCTGTACGCACCTCGTGTCCCTCCACCTCAAGATAAGCTCTTAAGGTATTCTGTACGGCTGCTTCGTCATCAACGAGCAATCTTCTTGCCACAAGACCACTCCCGGGAAATATTGACGTTTAAAAACAAATTCTTCTACTAAGCGCGGATATTACCATCTTTAGACGGATTTCAAAGAAGTTTCTGGAGAGATAGAAGCTAGTTTGGATTCAGAACTCGGCTTTTCCCTGAGGAGGTGGCAGTAGGCGATTTTATTAACAATTTTGACCACGGTGTTCTTGCTTTCAATAGGTTAGAGAGAGACCCGCTAAAAATAACATTACCACCGTTTAAATCAGCCCCTGGCCCAAGTTCAATTAAATGGTGGCAGTTTCTAATCACCTGCTCGTCATGCTCAATTACAATAACGGAGTGACCTTTATCCACGAGCCCCTGCAGGGCTTTAATAAGCCTTTTAACGTCGCTCATGTGGAGGCCAGCAGTTGGCTCGTCTAAAATATAAAGGCTAGGCTCTTTTTTAGGCTTGGCTAGGTCGAGAGTAAGTTTAAGCCTCTGGGCTTCTCCGCCAGAGAGGGTGGCGGTTGATTGGCCTAACTTTAAATATCCGAGCCCCAATTCGGTCGCGGTATTCAGGACGTGATTGATCTTCCGGTGAGTAGCAAATGCTAGTCGCGCCTCCTCGATGGTCATTTCAAGTACATCGGAGATATTAAAATTATTGAATTTTACTGTTAACGCTTCATCAATGAATCGTTTTCCTCTACACCGCTCGCACGGAACTTTGGCAGTCGGTAGAAAGCTCATCTCTAAAACAATCTCACCGAGTCCTTTACACTCAGGGCATCTTCCCTTCCCTGAGTTAAATGAAAAGAAGTTTTCTTTCCAGCCCCGAGACTTTGCTTCTGGGCTCATTGCCATAACTTTTCGGATCTCATCCCAAATGCCAAGATACGAGGCTGGGATTGATCGAGAAGTTTTTCCAAGAGGTTTTTGATCAACAAAGTATAGGCCATGTATAGTGGTATCAGATTCAACGTCTATCCCATTTTTGGACCAGGTGGTGCCAGGTTTCCAGGACTTCCCCTCCTCATCATCTAGTATTGTATGAGCTAGCATGTGCTCAACTAGAGTGCTTTTGCCAGCGCCAGAAACACCTATGACTCCGACCAGAGAATTAAGAGGAATATCTAGTTTAAGTCCCTTTATATTATTTTTACTTCCTCTAATTCTCAGTTTATCTTTGATAGGACTGCGCTCTTTGGAATCTATTTTAACTTCAGCGTGGTTCCTTAAAGCTAAAGCTGTTTCCGATTCGGGATGAGACATGAAATTTGAGATCTCTCCCTCATACATTATCTTGCCTCCTCTAGCTCCGCCGCCTGGGCCGATATCAATGATGTAATCAGAGGCGAGAATGGTTGTAGGGTCATGTTCAATGACTAGTAGGCTATTACCCTCATCTTTAATGTGCTGAAGGGTTTCTAATACTTTTACGTTGTCGTCTGGATGAAGTCCCGCTGAGGGCTCATCCAGGATATACATCACACCAGAGAGTGATGCGCCTAAGGCTGCAGCCAAACGTAACCTTTGAAGTTCGCCGCCAGATATCGCGGCACAGGGCCTATTAAGGGGAAGATATCCAACTCCAAATCTCTTTAATAAATTAATTCTTCTTAACAGCTCAGCTATTAATAATTCAGTAAGAGCGCGCTCTTTTTTATTTAAATTAATACCATTTAAAACATTACCTATTTCCTCTAGTGGCTTGAGGCTTAACTCATGGATAGTCAGATTATCAATTCTAAGGTTTCTTCCGATTTCAGTTAATCTTGATCCACCGCACTCAGAGCATGTTTCTCCATCCAAAATTCCTAAACCGTCACAGCTCGAGCATCGCCCCCTACGGGAGCTAAAAGAGAGATCCTCAGGATCTGGTTTTAAAAAGCCTCTCTTACATGCGGGGCAGGTTCTAGCAGTGCTAAGCACATCTTCCTGCTGACCAGCTAGAATAATCAGAGAGCCCTCACCTAAGGATAGGCCTTGAGATATGACTTCTCTTACTAACTCCTTGTCGGCAGTTTTTGGATTGAATGAAGCAATTACATACTCAATAGTGTGAGCCTTATTCCTCTCTAGGCCCTCTATCCACTTACTTGGCGCGCCAAGTTGACCGTCTACGCGGATCTGGGCCAGTTCCAACTCCTGTGCTCTAGCGATAATATCTTTATGAAACCCCTTCTTACCCTTAATTATCGGACTTAGGATTTTAATACCTTCTTTTCTAGCGCATATTTCATCAGCAATATCACTGGCGGAGAGAGGTGAGATGACTTCATTCGGATGATCTGGACAATGCTGCTTACCTATTTTTGCATAAAAAAGACGAAGAAAATTGTAGACCTCAGTTAAAGTCCCTACCGTAGAGTGCGTCCCTGGTTGAAAAGTGTGTTGATAAACACAGATAGTTGGAGGAACTCCTGCGATGGAATCAACCTCTGCTTGTTTCAATTCTTTAATAAATTGTCGGGCGTATGGGGACATGCAATCAAGGTAGCTTCTTTGTCCTTCAGCGTAGATTATATCTTTTGCGATAGAGGACTTGCCCGAGCCAGATACTCCGGTAAAAACCACCATCTTATTAAGGGGAATATCTAAGTCTAAATTTTTTAGATTATGTTCTCTGGCACCACGGATACGGATATGGCTTTTCGCTTCTATATC
>Ga0172372_10002776_pt1 | contig 26275 bp, 27 predicted proteins | sample LakKiv5m_2_FD_114544 | JGI IMG/M metagenome (GOLD analysis project Ga0172372, IMG submission 114544) | Freshwater microbial communities from Kabuno Bay, South-Kivu, Congo - kab_092012_9.5m | ecosystem: Environmental > Aquatic > Freshwater > Lake | place: Democratic Republic of the Congo...
CAGACTGTGACTACGGCTACGGCTACGGCTACGGCGACGGCTCCGGCGACGATCACCCCAAAGAAGAAGAGGAGGAGGAGCAAGCATGAACGTCAACATCGTGATCGTCGGAGGTCGCCTCACACGCGATCCGCAGCTCGAGCAGGTCAACGGCAAGCCACGCGCGCGAGCCTCGCTGGCGATCAACCGCAAGCGCAGGAGCGGCGACGACGAGGTGGTGTTCCTCGACATCACGCTGTGGGACGCCATCGCCGAGAGCTTCTGCCGCTTCCACAAGAAGGGCAGCACCGTGCTCGTCACCGGCAGGCTGTACCAGTTCGACGGCAAGACGCCGAGCGGCGACCCGATCAAGCGGCTCAACCTTGTCGCCGACGGCTGGGAGTTTGGCGGCGACGCCGACAAGCGACCGAGCGCGCAGCCGAAGCCGCAGGAGGACGACGACCTCGCGTTCTAGGACGGCCTCGATGGCCGAGGTGCCGTGGCCGGGGGGCTGACGGCAGCGCGCCTTGTGGCGCGTCGCAGGGGCTGCGCGGGCTTTGCGCGGCCTCTGCCCTTTGTTGGGCATCCGGCGCGTCGCTAGGCCTGTATCCACGCGCCTAGCGCGACGTGGTGAAGGCAAGGCGGAACGCGAGCACGTCGAGGTAGACCGTGCGCGCCGTCGTGCCTGCCGACTTGAGAATCGACGCCTGCACCGCCGTTTCGCGTCCGACCGCCGTCGGAATGTTCGTCGTGTTCGTCGCCGTCAAGGTCAGGTCATCCGTGCCCGACTTCAGCCAGCAGGTGATCGACGAGCTGGTCGCGTCGCCGATGATCTCGACCCTGTACCACGTGTCGGCTACGGCTGCGACGCCCGTGTCGGTCGCCGTCTCGGTGCCGTTCGAGCGCGTCACGAACTCGAACTTGCCGCTGTTGGTGCCGTGCGTGTAGCGCAGGAAGCAGCCGTCGGTCGGCTCGCCAGCGACCTGCGAGTCGCCAAGCCCGAGCCGAAGCGTGTAGGTGTCGGTCGCGTCGGACAGATCCTCCAGCCGGAAGATCGCTCGCGCCCGCCACGCGCCGCCGCCGAGGCGCACCAACGCCTCCGAAGCCGTGTGCACGCTCGCGTAGCCCGTCGTGGTCGTGCCCGTCGAGAGCACCGCAACGCCGACCCGGTTCTGCTCGCCTGTGTAGCCGGTGTTGGCGACGCTGGCGCCAGCGCCCGACACCGCCGACAAGAACGGCGACGAGCTGGTCGAGATGCCGCCGGTGAAGTCGTCCTCAAGCACGACAGTCTCGGCGCGATCGTGCTCCTCGTCGAGCGCGGTCAATGCGGTGTTGACCGTGACCTCGGCGCTCGCTTGGCCTGCGGTCAGCTTCGTGATTTCAAGGTAGGTGGTCGTCGCCATGTGCTATCGCTCGCTGATGGTGAACAAAGCGTGCAGCGCTACAGCCGAACTGCTCACGGACTTGTGAAACATCAAGCCGCAAGTGTTCGTCCACAAACGCAGACCCGGAGACGGGTACAAGTTGCTAAACGCTACGTTGTTCGTGCTATTGGCCCAGCCCGCGAGAGGGCGAGCGATGATGAGCGACACCGTGCCAGTGACGAGTGATGTGCCAAGCGTGATCGACTGGATGCTCTGCACGCCCGTGTCCCCAGCAGCGAGTCGAAACCACACCACCGTTCCGATGACTGGAGTCGGCGGAATCTGGTCGCCAGCGACAGCGACCAAAGTTGCGGTGCGAGATCCAGTACCGCCAGAGTTGGTGTAGGTGACGGTGCTGGTCGAGATCGCAGCGGCGTTCGTGGACGCAGCGACCCAGATCAATCCGATCATGCAGCCATCGCCGTTGACCGTTTCCGCATTGTCACGCGCGGGCAGCGTCACCGAGTTGATCGTCTGCGCAGTAGTGGTCGTGACCACGATGCCGCTGTTCACCCAAAGGACATCCCACAACATTGGGAAACACGTAGCGGAGACACTCACCTCTGCGCGTTCGATGTAGAGCGCACCAGTCGGCGTCCACAGCTGAAGGCATCCAACGTCACTCGCCGACATGCCGTTGGTCGCACGACCCGCAAGACCGGGCGTCCCCGGAGCCCAAGCACCCGGCTGACCGCCGTCCTTCCAGAAGCCGTACCAGTAAGCCGTGCCCTCGCTGGAGGTTCCGGTCTTTTGAATGGCGCGAGGCCGACCGCCTGTCGTGCTCAAATCTTCAGGCGTCATCGTCTTGGCACGACCGCTGCTGTCGAAGCACACCCAGCCGTCGCCATCGACGTACTGCGCTTGCTCGTGTTGCGACAGCGTGGCTTTGAATACCGTGTATTCGGTGCCGCTCACGTCCTTCTTGACCGTGATCGTTTGCGCTGTGGTGTTCTTGTTGACGACTGAGATGTGCTTGATCTGCCGCTGCGTAGACGCAGCAGGAGCTGCTGCGATTGTGGTGGTCGTCGCAGACGAGACGTTGCCCTGCGCCGATCCCGGCGTCGTCGCGCTCGCATCCATGTCGATGTATGAGCACGTCCAGTCCGTTGATGACGAGCTACTGGTCTGGAGCTCGAGCGCGTGCGTTGTTGCCGTGAGCAGAATCATAGCCGCAGACTAACCGCCTTCCTGACTTCCGCGAGTGCCACACCGCCACCGCCACCGCCGCCGCTCACGACCGTCCATGCGCCGAGGCTGTAGCGCACGATCTCAAGCAGCTCCTCGTCGAACGCCTCCAGCCCCTCGGTCGGCTGCACGTATGCCCAGTCGTCGCCGACCCAGACAGCGATCATGTGGTCACGCCCGACCCAGCCCTTGATCGCGGTCGCCGCGACGATGTAGCGGTCGCCGAAGGCAGGCAGACGAGGTGGCGACGTGATCGACCGCGACTTGACCGACAGGCCCGAGACGATGTTCAAGGCAGCAGCAAGCGTGGCGGGCGACAGCTGCGTCGCGCCGTCGTAGTCGCCGTCCAGACTGCCGACCGAGACTGTGTACGTCATACGACAGCGCCTCGCGTCCTGCCCGCGTGCACGATGTCGCCCAGCTGGCGCACGAACACGAACACCGGGTTGCCCGGCGTGATGCCGTCAGCGGTCTGTTGTGCCGCCGTGTACACCGCGTAGGGTGCGTTGACGACGATAGTCCGCAGCAGGTTGTCGGACGAATCGCGCACCTCGAGCTCGTACCGCTCGAACGGCTCGGCCATTGGGATCGCTTGCTGCGAGAGCAGGCGCACGTTCGCACGCGTCACACGCGTCCACTCGACCGTGAGGTTGTTCGATGCATCGCGCGTGCCTCGGATGTTGACCGGCGCAAAGCACTGCGCGGTCGCGCCCGTGACCGTGAAGCTGAAGCTCGGCGCTTCCGGCAGACGCGATCCCGGCGTCACGACCTTGTACGAGCGCGGCATGCCCTGCGCGGCGTTCTCAAGCTCGATAAACTCGAGCCCCTTGCCCGTGAGCAGGATGAACGATTCGTCGTCGATGTGATTCGGGATCGTTGCCTCGGTCTGCCGCAGACCGCGAAGCAAGCCGGACAGCCGATACGTGTGCACGTCGATCAGCTCTGCGCTGCGGAATCCGATGACCTCGAGGCCGACCGTCGCGCGGTTGCGTCCGTTCAAGCACGCGAGCGCCGTCACGCTTTCAAGCTCGCCAGAGGTCAGCACCACGTCGAGCGTGTTGATCTCATCCCAAACGCCCTCGACAGCATCGCCGAGCACGGTCGAGCACTGGCCGATCACGCTGTCGACAGGCACTCGACCGACGGCGCGCCACTCCTCCTCGTACTCGTCGAGCGCCTGATAGATCAAGGCACCGGGGAAACGCGCCGACCGTGAGGTCGAACACGCCGCAGCATAGAACCCGATCTTGCCTCGGTGCTCGTCACGCAGCGGCGGGATGTCGAGGAAGTTGATGTCGATCGGCACGCTGCCAAAGCCGTTGGCGTCGGTGCCGACCGACGCGAGCAGCGGCGCGGGCGGCTGGTACGCGTCCACGTCAAGGTCGAACACGCTGCTCTGCTCAAGCACGCCGCTGATCTCAAGCACGCCCGTCGGGCCTCGCGTGACGCTCATCACCAGCACCTCGCGCGTGCGCCCAGCGACAGGCACTAGCAAGCGCACGCCTTCGCGCACGCGGTCGACGTAGCTCATCGGCAGCGTGAACTCGACCTGCCGCCGATTGACCGGTGCCAGATAGGCGATGTGCGTCGCCAGCTTGAGCGCATCCTCGGCCTCCATCTGGAGCAGCGAGAGGTCGATGCGCTGCGTGCTGCGCGGAGCTTCGGCTCGGCGATTGGCCTGCGCCACGGTCGTCGTGTAATCGCGTCCACCGTCGCGGTAGGTGACGATCACCGCATCGGCAGGCTCGTCGCCAAGATCCGAGAACGTCACTGGCCGGATGGTCTCTGCGCCGATCTCGCGCGCGCTCAGGTCCGACGCTTCCACCGTGTACTCGGGCACGTTGTTGCGGTGCGTGAAGGTGAGCGTGCCGTCGACCTCGCTCGTCACCAGCTCGTACGCCATCATCACGGGCGCGAGCTTCTCGCGTGAGTCCTGCGGTCCTCGCATCGCCAAGCCGAGCAGCGGCTGCGACAGCGCATCGGCTTCGACCTCATCCTCAAGCATGCCAGAATCCGAGCAGACCTGCTTCACGTAGTCGCGCACCATCGACTGACTTGACTGCACCACGTCGGCCTCGAACTGCGGCAGGGTGTTGCCGAAGTCGAACAGCTGCAAGCCCTTCAACGTCACGACGATCTTCCCGCGATACGCGGGCACGCGATTCGGTGAGCGCAACGACTCGAACAGCTCGTCGATCGGTGCGTCCTCTGCGCCAAGCAAGCCAGACGTAGCGCCGCGATGGAGGTCGGGCGCTTCGTTCATAGTCTTGGTTGAGAAGCTCGGATTGCTCTGGAACAACTCTACTGCCGTGCCCGACGCGATCGCAGTGAACGGATTGAATGTCGCCTTGACTCCGACCTTGACGTACGTGTCGCCGTTCGCAAGCAGGCCAGAGTCGAACACTTTGTAGAGGCCAGCATTGGCGGAAGGCGCAATGATCTGGAGCTTGCCGCCGCCAACCTGAACCTGCGACAAGTCAACGCCGCCAGAGAGAGCGGTCAAGGTTAGGAACTGGTTGATCTTTGGCGTGATTCCGCCGCCGATCTGCACAAGCTGAATGCCGAGCGTCGCGTTGTTGGTGCCCGTCGTAGTGCCGAGCACGAACGTCACCGTGCGCTTTCCGTTGTTGTTGTTGATGATCGTGCAGTTGGTGATGTCGCAGACGGATTGATTCAGTCCAGCAGCGGTCGGGTTGGCGACGACGATGTTGTAGTTGGCGATGTAGTCCGCAGCGTCGGGCATGTTGCCTAACACTGTCTGCGTCACGTGGATTGTCTTTGTCGCGTTGTTCCATGTCGCGTTTGCATAGGTCGCAGACGTGCCGCCAAACTCACCGCCGCTTGATGACTCGTTGCTCAACGTGCCAATGATCGCCGAGCTGGTGATCGACACGTCGGGATACTTGCTCCAGATCGTCTTGCCGTTCGCGCGGATCTTGGTCACGTCCTCGGCAGGCCCAAGACCGAAAGAGATCATCGCGTGGCAGGAGTAGGTGTACTCCGTGAACGTAGCGCCCGAGCCGCCTTTGCCGTTGGACGTTGACGTGTTCTGCGTTTCGATCAGCTCAGACACATCAAGCACGTGGCCCGGCACGCGACACGCGCGCCCGTAGGGCTCTTGCACTGGGTCGCCTTCGTCGCTGGTGTTGAGGCGCAGCGATCCCATGCGCGGCCCCTCAATCGGATCCGGCTTCAGCATCTGCGACATCCACAGCGAGTCGACGTACGCTGCGGCGGCGTAGGCCGCTGCTTGCACAACAGCCGCTTGCACCGCAGTCAGTGCGACCCCACCAACCGCAGCAACTGAGTAGGTGCTGAACAGCGCCGAAACGGCTAGTGTCGCCATGCGCGCAGCCTCCATACGCTATGCAGGTTGCGCTGCCACTCCATGTTCATCGCGTGCTCGGCGACCTTGCCTGCGGTCTGGAACGTGTGCAGCACTTTCGTGCCCGTGCAGATGCCAACGTGCTGCGGAGTGTCGCGGCCCACGAACGAGAACACTAGCACATCGCCGGTTCGCGCGAACTCCCACGCATCACGGTCATGCTCGACCAGCGTGGCATCAGCCTTGCCGCCGATGCGGTCGAAGTAGCGCGCGAGGTGTCCGAGGAAGCGCCTCGGGTTCGGGTTGCGCCCATAGTCGGTCACGTCGTCGATCGCGTAGCCCGCGTCCGTAAACGCGCCGACGAGCAGCCCGATGCAGTCCACGGCGACGCCGCGCTTGCGAGCTTGATGCTGCCACGGCGTGCCGAGGTACTGCCGCGCAGCGTCGATGACCAGCTGCTCGGTCATGGAGTCTGCAACGCTTTCTGCGCGCCCGGGATGTACGGGTCGCCGCCGAAGTTCGCCGCGTTGGCAAACCTCGTGTGGCACGTCTCGATCGTGTGATCGTCGCCGTGCACGATGTTGAAACGGTCGCCTGCTTGGATCGCATACGGCAGCTCGATCGCCAGCGTGATCTCGCGCGTGCTTTGCGTGTAGGCCACGACATCCGCGCTGCGGTTGATGTTTGCGCCGCTGCTCCACGTGACGACGCCCTGCTTGAAGTAGCCGTCGACGAACGAGCCGTTGAGAGCGTTCGGCGCGATGATCTTCGCTTGGAAGATGCGGCGGTCGTCCGTGACGCTTGCAACCTCAACGTCGAACTCGGTGTAGAGGCTCACATCGACGCCGCAGCCCGCGCGACCTGCGCCGTCAGGATTCGGCGACCCGAGCTTGTACGGACAGATCGGGCTGTACACGCGACCCGTGATGCGCTTGAGCACGCTCGTCAAGCCCTCGGCCTCGGCGCGCCAAGTCTCGCCGTCGAAGCGAATGCGCCGCAGGAAGAACACCTGCTTGTGGATCGGCGCGACCCAAGGAAAGCGCCAGTCGACGAGCGACATCGTGACCTTGGCGTTGTTGTAGTTGCCAGCGTCGAGGTCCGCGTACGTGATGCGGTCGGAGCTGATGAAGCCGAAGGCTTCGAGCTGGTGATCTCGCAGACCACCCTCGGCGCGATACGCGCTGGTGTCGATGCCGCTCTGCGCCTCGTAGAGCTCGCCGTCGTGGTAGAGGTTGCTATCGTGTCCCGCGATGCGCAGCGAATCGCCGAGCTGCGTCTGGATCTTCCAGATCGGGACGTAACGGTGCGTCTTGACGGTCTTTGCCGCAGGGAACATCGGCGGTCGCACGTAGCCGACGAACGGCCCCATGTTCCAAGGCCGAGTCCAACGCGCGCCCGTGATGTCTGCCGTGAAGTCGAGGTCGAGCGCAACGCCTGCGTCGATAAGCGCCGACCCGACCTTCGGGCGGAAGTCACCAGCCGTGCTGTCTTGGAAGATGTCGCCAGCGACAAGGTTGACCAGCGACCCGACTCCGCGCGCAGTCGCATCAAGCGAGGCGCAGTATCGCTGAGAGTTGTACGTGCCCAAGTCAAAGCCAACGTCCGAGCTTCCTGCGACGCAGTTCTCGTACATGATGCCTGACCCGCCACCAGCAAAGCACGTCGCCGTCGCGCCTCGGCGAATGCGCGCGGCCAAGCAGTTCTGCACCTTGTGCTGCGTCGCATTGAGAAGCACGACGCCCGAGGCAAGATAGAAGCCGTAGTTGAGCCCTGTCGTGTTGGTGTTGCCGAGCGCCACGCAGTTGCGGAACGTCGCCTGCACGACATCGTTGCCCGTGACCGCAAAGCCCGCGCTGACGTTTGAGCCTGTCTGCGCTGCCTGTTCTGCGACAACAGCATCGACCGTGCAGTTGCTCGCCGTGATGAGAACGCAGTCTTGCTGCGTCGTCGTCGCGTTGGTGCCGATGACCTTGACGCCGGTCAGGCGTGCCCACTTCTCGGCAAGCGTGACGACCGCGCCGGTCGCCGAGCTGGTGATGCTCGCGCCCGTGTTGGCCGTGATGTCGTAGCGGTTGCCGCCAGCGTAGCGCAGCTCGCGGTAGCGGCGGCGATCAGTGATAGCACCGTCAAGCGTCACCTGTTCGGAGTAGCTGGCATCGAGCAGGAAGCCGCGCTGGATCTCGTTGAGCCCGACAAGGTGGTTGTCCGTCGCCGCTTCCCACGCCGCGATCGTGGCGTAGTCGCCGCCGCTGCCGATCGTTTTCTCGACGACCGTGATCGCTGCGTTGGCTTGCGGCACGGTGGCGACGTTGTGTGCGCCGATGTTGACGAGCGCCTCGAAGCCAGTCGGAAGGACGTTGCCTTCGATGTCCGTCGTAAATCGCCCCTGCTCCAGCGCAGCGACCTTGCTTGTCGCCATCTCGCCAGCTTCGACAGGGCGCAGATCCTTGAACTCAGGGTAGGCCAGTTCCGCGCTGGCGAGCACGCCCTCTTTGCAGCCGACGCTCAGGCCGTAGCTCAAGCCGACATCCGACACCAAGCAGTTGAACGCCTTGCCCGGCGGAACGCCGATGCAAGGACCAGACGACGTGCTGTAGACCGCGTTGCCGTTGAATGTAATCGTCGCGTGCGCCGACAAGATGCCGCTGCTCTTGAATCCGTAGACCGTGTTGTTGGCAACGATGCCTGTCGTGGTTGCACTGTTCAGGACAAAGATGCCAGTCTCGTTTGCGATCGCATCGTTCACGGCGCCGATGCAGGTGTTGAACGCAACGTACGAACCTCCGCGCACCTCTAGGTTGATCAGACCCGCCGAGCCTGTCTGTTGAAGGAACGCGCTGCCGTCAAACGTGCACCCAGTGATCGTCGTGTTCTCGCTCTGGACCTGCACGATGTACTGGTCAAGCACGATGAAGAACGGGTGCGGATTGCTGTCGACGATGTGGAAGCCGATGCCGTCAAGCCGGAAGAACGGCTCGTTGATCACGATGGCCCTGTTGACGTTGGCGCCCGCAGCCTGATTGATCGCGCGCCGCACCTTTACGCCGTCGTCAAGACGCGAGCGATAGCGGTGCCCAGACCACGCGCGCAGCATGCGGTACTGCAAGGCCGTGGTTGAGGTCGCGCCGGTCAGCGTGAGGTTTGTCGGCGTGAGCTGCTCGAACACCGAGTCGGCGTACATCTCGCCGACCTTGATGTTGCCCGAACCGATCGAGCCCGTGGTCGCGGTGTTCCACGCCTCGATGGTGGCGTACTTGCGCGAGATCGTGCCGCCCGAGGTGTATGCGCCGTTGCCCGTTCCCGCGAAGGTGATCGTCGTCGCGGTCTTGGCCGTGATGGTCTTGTCGCCGTTTGCGTTGGTGTTGCCACCGACACCTGCGACCGTGATCAGCTGCCCGACAGCTACAGAGTCGGGAACGCTTGCGACCGTCAGCACGATCGGCGACACGCCGTTGCCCGTGCAGCCCGTGACCGCGAGCGAAAGAGATCCGATGCCAGTGACGATGGTCGGCATGCGTCAGCTCATCTTCAGCCGCTTGCGGCAATCCCACGACCAGTCAGACGGCGTGGATACGGGCACGCTCTGCGCGTTGTTGCGCAGGTTGACCTCGACTGCCTCGCCGATCGGCAGGCTGTACAGGACCGTCCCAGAGAACGTGGCAACGTCAAACGCATTGGCGCCGCCGTCGTTGTAGATCAGGAAGTGTGGAACGCCCGGCGTCCACACCCAGCTCGAGGCCGTGAAGTCGGGCAGGCGCACGGCTAAGCTCGCGCTCGGCGCTCGCAAGCGCCAGAAGCGCGCGAACTGGAGCGACAGGTAGAGCGGTCCCGGCGCAGGAAGCGTCTGATAGTGCGACCCGCCGAAGTACGTCTCGATCGAGATCACGTGACGGCCACCCACTCAAGCGCGGTGCCGGTGTCGCTCAACCAGATCTCGCACGTGTCGCGCCGGTTTGCGTCGCCATCGACCTGCATCGTGAACAAGGTCACGCCCGCGTTGTCCGTCACGACGAACGTGTCGCTGGCGCTCTTGTTGCGCAGCTTCCAATGCGGCCCGCCTTCAGGCACGCCAGCCGTGCTCGGCAGACGCAGCGCAAGTCCTGCCGACTGCGGATCGAGCGCGACGAACGCGCCCATCTGCGGCGTGAGGTCCATGCTCGCCGTGAACGTCGGCGTGCTGCTGCCGCGATAGATGAAGTCGTCGTTGACCAAGGTCGGAGACATCACCGAGATGATGCGCAGCCCGCCCGCGATGTCGCCGCGCTCGAAGCTCTCGATGCTGATGCTCGACTCGTCCGACTCGAAGCGCATCTCCTCGTTGTAGTGGCAACCGCCGCGCACCTGATCGTTTAGCGTTGGGATGTTGCCGGTCGTGAACGTGACCACGCCCGTGGTGTAGTTCACGGTGAAATGGGTGCCCTCGGTCTTGGTCGTGTCCACTCCGGCATTCGTCCAAGCGATCTTGACGCTGCCCGAGATTGGCTTGGTGATGTTCTTGACCACCGTCTGCGAGCCGCTCACGTATCGCTTGATGAGCTGGAACGTGGCGAGCGTGCCGGTGCCCTGACCGAGCACCTGATCGATCGCCGTGACGAGCGCCGTGCTAGTGTCGTTTGGCTTGTTCGCAGCGTTGGTGCTGTAGTCGAGAGGATTCCAGAATCGGAAGCTGTGCGCCCGATGCCCTCGAGCACGCTTGAACTTGAGCAGCGCCGTGAGGTCGTCGTAGGTCTTGACCGCATAGCCGAGGTTCGCCACCAGCTGCGTGTCGTTCCACCGCTGGATGCGCTCCTCCTGCCCGCTCGCCAGCTGGATGACGGCGGTGTTGCCCTGCTCGGTGATGACCGAGCCGTAGCTGTACGCGCGGTCGAGTTCGATGTCGTGGAAGGTCATACGATCCTGCGACGCGAGGCGTCGTCAAACTGTTGACGCTGTGAGCGGTAGGGCGCGTTCGAGGTCGAAGCCGTCGCAGCTCGATACTGTTGCGACGGCGCAGGAGCGGCGGCAGCCGGAGCCCCCGTGCTCATGCCAAGACCGCCACGAATGCCAGCAAGCAGCGCCTGCACCAGCGCGCTCATGGCCTCTTGGAACGGCGCAGCAATCAGCGCGTCGATCAGGCTGCTGCCGATCATGGCCGTGACCTGCCGACCGAAGTCGCTGAAGTCGCCGGTCATCAGGCTGCCCTTGAGCGAGTTGTAGAACTGCGCAGCCGTGTCCTGCGCGATGTTCTCGACGCTGTAGCGTTGCTCGTACTGGTTTGGCGTCACCGCTTGCGCGCCTCGGCCTCGCTCGTAGAACGGCACGGTCGGCGTTTGATCGCCGAGAATGCCGCCCATCGCGGGCACGAGCTGCGGTTGAAACGTCTCCTCGGGGATGCCGTAGCCGTAGCCGAACTGCTGCCGCGTCGACTGCGTGTTGATGGCGATGCGGCGCAGGAACTCCGTCTGCGCTTGCTCGGCGATCGTGCCGCGACGATCGGAAGGCGCGCCGCCGCCAAACTCAATGCGGCCTGCGCGGTACTTCGACGGGTCGGGCATCGTGTCCTGAATCTCGAAGAGCTTGCGCGCCGAGCCAGTCGCTGCGACGGCCTTCTCGCCAGCCTTTGCAAACCGGTCAAGCTCCGCGCGCAGGTCGGCGAGGACGGTCTGCACGGTCTGCACGCCGTTCAACTCATCGAGCAGCACCTGCCGCGACAGATTGCCAGCACCCTGTCGCGTCAGGGCTCCGCCGCCGCCGATTATGCCGCCGCCCTGCGTCAGACCAGCCTCGATGTCTGCGATGCGGTTCTGCGCTCGGATGACCATTTGCAGCATCAGGATCTGCTGCTCGATGTCGTCGACCTTGGGCTTTTGCAGCTCGACCGTTTGCCCGCCGACGCGCATCTGGAAGAAGCCACCAGCGCGCTGCTGTTGCAGCTTCTCGAGCTGCTCGTTCAACGACTCAAGCACCTGACCTTGCGCAACGACCTCGCCGAGGCCGAGGATCTCGATGCCGATCGCGCGAATGCCCTCGGCTGCTGCGTTGCTCGCCTTCTGGAGCACGTCCATTGCGCTGTTGAATCCGGCGACCTTCGCAAGCACGTCGGCAGCAAACATGCCTACGGCTGCTTTGCCCAGTGCGCGGAACTTCTCTTCCATCGCCGCCATGATGCCAGTCGCCTTCGACACCTCGCCGCCGAGCTTGCCGACCTGCGTGCGCGTCTGATCAAGCGCGCGGTCTGTTTGCTTGAGCTGCGCTTCGGTCTTGCGCCCGCTCTCCTCCATCATGCGGTTCTGCGCCGCGATGCCGTCGACGATCGCGTCCAGCTTACGCTCGATCGCTTGGGTCGAGACGTTGATCTGGCGTCCGGTCTTCTCGGCCCTCTGCCCGACCGTATCAAGCGCGCGAGCGGCTTGCTCCGCGCCCTGCTGCATTTGGCGCGCGTCGATCTCGAGCCGTAGTGCGGTTGTTCTCACCATGCTGCACCTGCGCTTGCGCGAACCTCAGGAACTCGGCGTCCAGTGCCTCGATCAACAAGGCAAAGTCGCGCCGCTTGTCCGCGTCCAGAATACCGCGCAGGTCGAGCCACGCCACTACGTCCGTTGGTTTGATGCCCGAGACGCCGCCAAGGCCGTTCGATGCGCGCGAGCTGCTCAGAGAGCCGAACGCTGCGAGCACCCACTCGAGGTCTGGATGCGGCTCGGATCTCTCTTGCCATGCCTTCGTGTTCCGTTTCCTGTGCTGCTCTGCGTCCGCGCTGTAGTGCAGCTGCCATCGCAGCGCGGCTACGAGTTTCCCCGATCACGCTCCAGCCGTTCTGCGCGGTACACGTCCTCGTTCGCCGCCGCCGCCTCGACCCACGTGAGCAGCCGGTGCATGCCGGGATCGGAGAGCAGCGCGAGCGCCGCAGCCTTGCTGTACGGCACCGCCTCGCCTTCGTCGTCCTCGAGCCCTTCCCAGCCGACAAGCACATGCTCGGCCACGACCTCACGCAGCAGGTCGTTGCGCATCTGGTCGGTGAACTTGCGCTCGGCTTTGTCCTTGCCAGCGTCGGCGCGAATCAGGTCGCGGTAGGGCAGCATCGCCGCCTCCATCGCGTCTCGGAAGTTGCGAGTCGCAGTCGAAGCGATCCGCAGCCGGAGGCCGGGGACGTACTCCAGAAACACGCCCTCGGCTTCAGCTGCGGGATCGACTCGAAGCGACTTGAGCTTGACCATCAGACATCCCAGCGCGTGACGCGAACCGTGTGGCCGTACGTCGTGTCGCGGTAGCCTTGGAAGGAAAGCTCGGCGGTGATGTCTTGGTTCAGGCCCGGCGTGCTGGCGCGACCGAGCGTGAGCTTGCACTCGGGAACGTGGAAGCAGTAGGCGTTGCCCGCGCTGTCCTGAAGGATGAACGACAGGTTCGTCGTCGTCCAGTTGCGGAACTTGTCGAGCAGCGTGTTGTTCTCGAAGTAGACCGACACGTTGCCGGTCACGACGCACGACCCGCTGCCCATCGAGACAGGGCCAAGCGAGCCGACGGCCTGCCGCGCGAAGTGATTGTTGGCGACGGTCAGCGAGAAGCTGCGGACGATCGTCCCCAGCGAGGCGTGGTTCTCGCGCACGGCGTGCACGTTGTCGACGCCGTTCATAATCGGGTTCGTCGTGTGCGCGGTCGTGCTCCCCGCAGCAGTCGAACCTGCGCTGACCTCATCCTGACCGAGCAGCGCGAACGTGTAGCGCGAGATCGAGCCTGCGGCGACGTTGAGCGTCATCGAGTTGACCTTGACGCCCGTGTAGAGCTCAAAGGTCGAGGCAACATCCGTGTGCTGCCGCTCAACGGTGAAGCTGCGCTCGGTCGTGCCGTTCGTGCGCACCGCGCCGCGCTCGACCTCCTCGTTGCCGCCGCCGGTAACGTCCGATGGCAGCGTCGGCGTGACGCTCAGTGAGTTGGCGCTTGCTGCCGTCACGAAGAAGTACCCGATGAGCGTCGAGCCATCCTTGAAACGAATCCAGTCGCCGACCGCGATCGAGGTGCCGACGCCCGTGCCGGTGATCGTCGAGCCGCCAGAGGTGCAGCTCCACGTGCCGGTGTTCGTCTGCACCGCCGTCCACGACGGCGACATCAGCGCGGCCTCCATCAGCTCATCCTGCGCGCTGCTCGCGGTAGTCAAGCCCGAGTAGCTCAACTCGCCCTCGATCGCGCCATCCACGCCATCGCTGACGCGCACGACATCGGTGATCTGGCGATCGCTTCGGATCTCGGCGCTCGTCGTCGTGCCGGTCGTCTTGGCGAGCGACTCCGACGTAAAGCGCACCTCTTCGAACGCGCCGCCCGGCGACGTTCCGTACGTGCTCTCGACCGCCAACCTCAACGCGACTGAGTTGCTGTTTGCCATGTTCTAGCTGACCTCATCGACTCGGAACGGCACGTCGAACTGCATCACCCACCACTGGTTCACGCGACCGATGGTTTGGATCTGCGGCACGCCGTACCTCACTTTGGAAACGCTAACCGCTCGGAACTCGCCAGCCAAGATGTCGCACATCTGGAGCGCAAGCAGCGAGCCTTTGCCGAGCGGGATGTTGACCATGACGCGCAGTATTCCCTCGGCGCGGCGCTTCTTCGTTGCGCCAGTGCGGAGCACCTGCATCGTGCGGTCGATGACCATCACGTTGATCCAAGGCACCGGCGGCGCAGGCGAGAACGCCATGTTGTCGAACGCCGCGTACCAGCCCTGCGAGTCGGCGAGATTCTTGACTCGCGTGCGGATCGCGTTGTGCCAGCTCAGAAGCTCGGCGGTGCCCGAGAAGCTCGAAGCCGCGAGCGCGTAGGTCTGCCGCGACTCAAACGGCACGGCAACCTCCGCAACCCACCACGGCTCCTCGCGCATGACCGGCGAGTGCACGGCATCGAACGTGCGCACCGTGCCCGAGATCTGGTTGTGCAGCTGCTGCATCAGGGTTGCCGACTTGCCGAGGATGAAGGCGTCGCCTCGGTTGAGCTGGCAGCGCAGGTACGCGCGAAGCGTGCCCTTGAGGTCGTAGAGATTGCCAGCGGACATGCCGATCTGAGTCAGCTCGCCGTAGTCGATCTGCACATCGGCCCAGAAGTTCGTGAAGGTGCCGGTCGGGTTCGGCACGACGAAGTTCATGTTCTCGTACTGAACGTAGTCGTGCGTGTCGACGGGCGTGACCCCAAACTCGTTCTCGCCGCACGTGATGAGCGCGGTGTCGACGAGCGTGTGCAGCGTCTGCATCGTGGCAGCAAACATCAGCTCAGGCCCTCGTCGACGTACGCGATCACCTCGCGCATGGCCGGCTTGAGGATGCCCTCGGGCTGGCGCACCGAGCCGCTTGATCCGCGACGACGGCGCGGCTTGCCGTCCAGCCCCTGCCCAAGCTCGGACTCGCCGCCCGGCGCGCGCTCGACGCGGCCATCGTCCAACACCTCGATGTACTCGACGTTGTTCGACAAGAAGATGTGCAGCGACTTGGTGCCGTTGATGACGCGGGTGCCGTTGCCGATCGTCTTGCGTCCACCCTTGTCGGTGTCCTTGATCTCGGTCGTGACTGGCGCGTCGGTCGAAACGATCCACCCAGCGCGTGCGTAGCCGGTGTCCACCGGCGTGTTGCGCACGCAACTCTCGAGCGCCTTCAGCGCAGCAGCGCGCACGACGATCGGGATTTCCTCCTCCTTGAAGCGTCGCACCTCGACGCGCAGCTGGTCCGCAAACTCGGCTGCGCGATCCTGCATGCTCATCGGCGCACCGTCGCCTTGTACGCCGCGACCAGCGTGCCGCTGTAGTACGCCTCGACCTGCGTGGCCGTGAACGTCTGCCCGTCGATGTCCACCTCGTCGCCGACCTTGGGCACGAACACGATCGCCGACGCCGCGAGCATCACGTCAAACTCGCCCTGCTCGATGACTTGACCGGGCTGGTACAGCTGCGACGGACCCGTCGGAGGCGAGATCGTGACCGTGTGGTATGCCGCCGTGCGATCGACTTCGCCGCTCGTCGGACTTTGCGTGTCCGTGTACTGCGTCCACGTGACCGACATGCCGAACTTCTCGATCAGCGTCTCCGCGACCGCGCGCATCTTCGCGTCGAGAAAGCCCGGCATCAGCCCCTCACGATCTCGCCGCCAGCGACGAGGTACGGCTCAAGCAGGCGCTCGACCACGGTGTAGATCTTCTGCGACGACTTGCCGCCCGTGTAGGTCACGCTGTACGCGACCGCGCCGACGGTAGAGGATTCCGACGCGACGTTGCTGGTGTCCGTCGCCACGTCGCTGATCAGGTCAGCCGACAGCGCGCGCACGGCAAGCTCGACCTGCGCTTCCTTGATCGCAGCCGGGATGCTGTCCGAGTCGAGCACGTAGCCGTCGTAATCCTCAACGTCCGCGCGCGGCCAGTCGAGAGCTTGCAGCTCGGTCGAACGGATGCCCTTCCACATGCCGCGATACGTCTGCGTGATGTAACGCTGCGCCTTGATCAGCGCCGTTTCTTTGGTTCCAGAAGCGCCCGTCCACGCACTCAGGCCGACTTCCGAGGCGTACGCATCCGCGTCGGCGACCGAGATGAAGCTCGTCGCGTTGCTCAGGCCAGCTCCAGTTTCGACCACGAATGCCATCGGCGATCTCCGTTGCGGTAGATGTTGAGCCGAGCGACGGCGACGCGCACCGCCGCCCGGCTTTCCTCACTGGTGTCGAACTAGCTCACGTCGCGCAGGCGCGTGGCGAGGCGGTGGTTCAGCACCTTCCAGCCGTACAGCACGTCGAGCGCGACGTGGACTTCCGAGCTGTTGCCGACGTAGTAGATGCGCGAGCGGATGGACAGGCCCGTGACGGGATCCTGCACCGACGCGATCTGCGAACCGAGCGCCGAGCTGCCGAACAGGCCAGCGTTCGTGTAGTCGGGCAGACGCGCCATCGCCAGCGCAAACGCATCGCGGTGGTACGCGACGCACTCGCCGATGACCGAGGTCGCGGTCGCGGTGACGACAGCGTTGTCGGCCACAGAAGCCTCGAGAGCGGGAGCGATCGTCACGCCGGTGAAGGCGTTGGCATTGGCGGTCACCGTGTTGGTCACGGCGTACGCCTTGCCACCGATCGACAGAATGTCGCCAGCAGCGAGCGTGCCAGCCACGGTGCTATCAGCCGCGTCAAGGTTGATCGTGCTCACGCCCGCGGCGTAGCCAGCGGCGTTGTTGATCAGCAGCGCCGTGTCGTTGATGCTGCCCGCCGTGTGCGCCGGGACGTTCTGGTTGGCGAAGATGCGACCGAAGCCGAAGCGACCGCCGATCGAGCCAGTCACCTGCGAGTCCGTTCCGATCGTGCCCGAGCCCTGCCACTGCGAGAACGCGGACTGGTTGAGCAGCTGCTGCTCGATCGTCGGCGTGACCATCACCGACAGGCGGCTCGGATCAGACATCGGCGCGAGGTTCGTCATCAGGATGCGACGAGCGTCGAGCAGGTCGTTCGGAGCAGCAGGAGCCGAAGCGGTCGACGCGCTGCCGATCTGCTTGTTCAGAGCGCAGCCGTCCGTGTCGATCTTGTCCGCGAGCGCGTACGCCGCAGGCGCGATGTGCTCCTGAATCATGCGGTCGCCGGTGTAGGCCAACTCCCTGTCCGAGAGCTTGAACTTGACCTCGAACCACTGGTCGAGCGCGATCTGCACGCTCTCGGTGTTCGCGTCCGAAGCGGCGGCCGGAGCCGAAGCCGCAGTGAAGGTGCTGGGACGGCGGATGTTGATCACATCGCCGCGACCGAAGGAGCGACGCTCCTCGTCGAAGCCCATGTGCACGGTGTTGGCGAAGCCGAGGCCCTTCCGCAGGAAGATCAGGGCTTCGTTGGCGTAGAACGCCGGGTTGTAGTTTCCGAGAACGTTCGGCATGAGAGTGAATCCTTGAGCGCAGTGCGCCCTGTTGGTGATGAGTTGCGGTCCTCAGCTCCTCGGAATCACTCCTCGGCGCTGCGCGAGAGCGTCACGCTGCTCGCTTCTCCGTCGAAGCAGAAGGCTTCGTCGGTGTTCTAGTCGTCGGTGATCTGCACCTGCTGCCCGGCAGCGTGCGCACGTTCGCGCACCTGCTGGTACGCGCGCGGATCGTTGCGTGCGACAGAAGCAGAGATCGTGAAGTTGCCCGCAGCACCTGCGCCGCGCGCGGTCTGCATGCCCGCGCCGCTCGCGCCCGTGCCTTGGAAGGCAGCAGCGTAGCTGTCCTGCGCGCGCATGCTCTCGACCAGCGACTCGATCGACATCGGCTGCATCGATCCGTCCTTCGACATCACGTGCGCCTTGTTGCCCGAGGCGTCGACGACGTACGCCGTCAGCTCGCCGTTGCTGTCGAGGTCGGCCTTGATGCGACCCTTGACGTGCGGCAGAAGCAGATCGACGTTGCCCTTGTGCTTGGCGAGGGCTTCGCGTGCCTTGGCTTCGACAAGCTCGCGCTCGAGCTGCCCGCGCAGCTTCGACGTTTCCTGCTGGTACTTGGACTGCGCCTCCTTGAGGAGCGCGTCAGCCTGCGCCTTCGCGCGTGCTTCGGGCGGCGAGTCCTGCCACTCCTTGACCTTGGCGAGCGCCTCACGCGCTGCACGCGGGTCGAGCCCGTCCATCGCCTTGAGCTTGGCCTCAAGCTCGGCGCGGGTCGTGCGCTCGGAGCCGAGAGCCGCCATCAGCTTCTCGACGGGCTTCACGTCCCAGCCCTTGACGGCTTCGACGTTGAGGACGTAGCCGTCCTCGGTCTTGGTGTAGAGCTCGCCGCGCGAAAGCGTCACGCTTTCAGGGAGTGCTGCGAACTCGGAGTCGGACAGGACAGTCTTGGGTTTTGCCATTCGTGTTTCGTGTTGTGATTCGGCGTCACGCCGTGGTCGCCAGATCACCCAGCGACCCTTCCAGAACTACCACAAGCGCGGCGCTATTCAAGGTCGATGCGCTCCAGCTCGGCCAGCTGCTCGAGCGTGAGGGTGCGCCCGGACTGGTCAACCATCTTGGACAGCTTCAGTTCGCCAGCCTCGAAAGCCTTGGCGCGCGTAGCGCCGAGCGCCTCCTTGAGGTCATCCGGCGACAGGCTCTTGAGCCAGTCCTCGTACTTCACGGTCGAGGCCACCGCGCCATCCATCGACTCGCGCGTGCCAGCCGTGACCTTGCCTTCGCCGCGCTTTTTGCGACCGAGGATCTCGGACAGCGGACGCACGACCGGGATGCGGGCGCAGCGGCATGCGCCGCCAGACGGGCCCGGAGGGTGCGCAGGCGGCATCGGGCCCTCGCCGACGGGAAACGTCTTGCCGTCGAGCACGCCACACTTCGGGCAGGTGCGCGTATCGAGCGTGGCGACCCACTGCTCCTGCTCGATGATGTCGGCGTTTGCCGCAGCAAGCTCTTGCCGGGCCTGATTGGAGACATGGATCGCGGCGTTGCGAGCGATGCCTTTGGCGTGCCGGTTCGTGATCTCGAACACGCCGTCGGTGCCGTCCAGCTCGGCGGTGCCGCGAATGCGCTTGGCGATGTCGGGCACGCTTTCGCCTTCCGCAAGGCCGATGCGCACCTCGCGCTCGATGCGATCCGTCGTCTCGACGGTCAGCTTGTCGAACCACTCTTCGATGCCGTAGCCCGCGATCGGTCGCTCCGTGACCAGCGCGCGCAGCCGCTGCGGGTCGGGCAGCTTGACGTTCAGCTCAAGCTCCACGGGCAGCGCGTCCTCGAGCGCCTTGCGTTGCCACTTGGCCTCGTAGCTGGCGAGGCGCTCCAGCTCGGCGACGTTGTTGGTCTTGACGCTTCCTATGCCCTCGTCCACGAGGTTCAAGATCGCCTCGCGCATCTCCTTGAATCGTCGCGTGGACTCGACGCCAGTGTCGTAGCCACGCGCCTGCATGCGTTCTAGCCGTGTGGTCAGCTTGCCCATGATGTCGGGCAGCACTTCGAGCTTGAGGAAGTCCTCGATGCGCTGCGCTTCGGCTGCGCTCAGGCGCTCGAGCTGGTGCGCGTGCCGCAGCCAGTCGCGCACGAGCTTGTCGTTGACCGTCTGCGGCTTGCCTTCGAAGCGTTCGTCGACTTGGCTCATGGCGTGAAGATTAGCCGATAGACCTTGGCGTACGCTCGGCCCCAAGCCGCGTCGTGATCCTCGCGGCGCGACCCAGACTGCCAAGCGAGCGCGTGCGCCCATTCGTGGCAGAGGGTGTCGGTCAGTTCGCCGACTGTGCAGCTGCGCCCCTTCGGCGACCACGCATCGGCGATGCGCAGGTTCACGACCACGCGAAAGCCGCGCCGGTCGAACAAGCAGTAGCCGTACTCGTAGGTCAAACGCTTGGAATGGATCACGCGCGCGCGCCGATACAGCGGCAGCTTCTGCCGCAGCTTGGCCTCGACCGCAAGCAGGTGCTCACGCGCGCTCGGTGCTCTTGCGACCACGACCGTTGAGCCCTGTGCGCAGGTAGATCGGACGGTCGGCTGCGAGCCCGTGCTCGGCGCTCCAGAACTGGAGGCGCTGCACCGGCACGCCCGAGGCCGACAGCTCTTCGCGCGCGTAGTCGTTGTCCGATTCGGTTGTCCCGTTGCAGAACCACCAGCGACCGTTGAGGTTGCCCGTGGTCATCGTGTGGAAGTGCCCGAAATACAGGTGATCCCACGGCTGCTCGATCGAATCGATCCAGCCCCACGCGCGCTTCGCAGTGCCGTAGAACGGGAAGCCACCGAAGCCGCCGCGAATCTGGTGCCCGTGCACGATTAGGTGCCGATGCCCGAGGACGTTGTTCACGGCGAAGAAGTCGTCAGCGATGTCCCACACGATGCGGTTGTGCTTGCCGACCATCATGCGCGCGACCTCGTAGCACACACGGTCCCAGTTCGTGCGCGGGTGCGACCCAGCGTGCTTGCTGCCGGGCCGACCATGATTGCCCGCCACCGCGACAACCTTCACGCGACGAGCTGCGGCAGCCAGCGTCAGGATGCAGCGAGCGATCGCGTCGGGACACGTGCGCACGGCCTGATCGAACACGCTCTGGTCGATGAGGTGCGCTTGACCGGGAAAGATCAGCTCGCCCTCGATCATGTCGCCGCCGAGGTAGAGGTGCACTTCGTCCACGGTCGCGTACGCGCGATGCCGCTCGATGCACTTGACCGCGCGCTCGGCAAACTCCTGCACGCGCGCCGATGCGATCTCGCTGTCGTACGTTCGCGTGACTTTGCCGAACTGCGTGTCCGACAGGTGCAGCACGGCGATCTCCGTCTCGGCTTGCTTCTTGGACGGCTTCGGCTCTGGAATCTTGGGCGGCTGGTAGTCCTCGAATGACTGCTGCACCGCCTCGAGGATCAGCCCGCCCTGCCCGCCTTGCGAGAGCAACTTTCGCCGCAGCTGCTCGTTGGCTGATCGTAGCTCGCGGATGGCGCGCTCGTCTGCGCCTGCGCGTTTCGCCCAGTCGCGGACATCCTTCACTTGCGCAGCCTCTGGGCCGTGCCCCAGTGGATGTACTGGCACGCGCGGTAGTGCCGTTGCAGGGAGGCGACGTTGATCGTCACGCCGTACTGGTTGCTCAACATGTCTGCGATCATCGGCTGCGACACCTCTGTCTCGCCCTTGACGCGCATCTCTCCGATGAGGTTGACGGCGGCGAGCGCGTCCTTCGGCAGTGTGCACACGCAGCACTTGCGAGCGTTCTGCACGCGCGCGGATCTTGCCCACGCCATCGCGTCGAACTTTGGCTGCTGCTTCAAGCACTGTCCTTGCTTTGCTTGGCTTCGATGAATGCGAGGATGCGTTCTTGCGTCCATGCGATGCGCTGCTGCGAAGCGGTGATCTCCGACAGCCGCTGCACGACAAGTTCGCCGTCGCCGGAAGCAACCTCGACCGCGCTCTTGAGAGCGTTCATTGTTTCCTTGAGCACCTTGCGGTCGTCGGCAGCATCGGCGCGCTCGAGGTCCATGCGACGCAGCAGCTCGTCGCGGTCTTTGTCGCTTCGCGCGACGATCCACTTGGCGACCCACACGCCCGCACCGACGACCGGCGTGACGATGCCCAAGATTATCTCCCACGACAGCGTGATGGTGTCGGCCTGCATGGCTATGCGTCTTGCTCAACGGTTTCTTCGCGGGCCTCGACTTCGAGCGCGGGCTGCTGGCCTCGAGCGCCTCGGAGTTGCGCAAGCTGCAACAGCTGCTCAGGCGTCGGCGCACCCGGCATCTCGCTCTCGTTCGCCAGCTCCAGCTCCTCGTCAACGTCGAAGTCCTCGCCGAACTTGCCGCGCCGCTTGGCCTCGATCAGCAGCCGCTTCTGCGAGATGTCGCCGCCCGCTCGCATCTGAAGCAGGTGCGTCATGTCCGAATCGCTGCGCGCCTCCAGCTCGAACTTGTCCCAGACCGTGACGGTGAACTCGTCAGGCAGCTCCTGCCCGATCCACTTCGCCGCCATGTAGTACGCCTCGAACAGTCCGTCGTTGAGCGCACTGATCCACGCCTTGATCGAGCTGTGCGTGCGCGCCTCGCCTGCGCCGATCTCGGTCGCGGTCTTGGCGCTTGCCTCGATCAGCGGCTGCATGCCAAGCACCTGCATGCGCTCCTCGATCTTGGCGAGGTCAGCCGCGCCAGCGTCAATGCTCTTGCCGCCGACTTCGACCCACTGCAGGTCGGCCTCGGCAGGCGACAGGCTCGTCTGCCGCGCACGCGAGGTCGAGATCACAACAGCCGAGCCTCGCGGCTTGCCGTCAGGCCCAGCCGAGGTTCGCGCGCCGCGCTCGTACAGAATCGGCACGCGACCGACGTGCAGCACGTTGCGCTGCTCGCTGCTGCTCTGCCAGTGCTCAAGGTTCAGCCACGCGAGATCCTCGAGCGGCGGGTCGGCGGTCATGAATCCGGTCTGCTTGAAGTAGACCGTGTAGAGCGGGATCTTGCCGAACGTATGCGGCGTCGTTGCAACCAGCGCGAACTGCTCCGGCTCCGTTTCGCGCCACACCTGCACGTCGGTCATCGACCACACGTGGATGTACGCGACCTCGCGCGTGCCGAACTCGCCGTCGTTCTCCGTGCGCGAGGTGCGAATGCGCGCCTGCGTCAGCACCGGCTTGCTGTTGCGCGGGTCCGTCTCGTACTGCCAGCCGATGAGCTGGTCCGCGCGCACGTGCACGAAGTACGGGTGCAGCGCCATGTCGCGCTCGTCGGCCAAGGTCTGCGCGCCCGAGGTAGGAGCGAAGTCCACCATCACGTGCGTCAGGCCGTGAACCAAGGCGTCCTCGAACATCGCCGAGGCGAACTGCGTCAGCGAGCAGCGAGCGTTGTCGGCGTCGTCCTCGATCAGCAGCAGCATCTCGTCGAGCTGCTCGAGCGCGGTGATGTCCACAGGCCGAGAGAACGGCTTGCTCTTGAGCTTCGTGATCGTGTCGTTGAACGCTCCGTACAGGAAGCTGCGCTGCACGCGAGCGCGGTAGCTCATCTCGCTCTCGGCCTCTTCGCGCGGCAGCCAGTCCTGCGACCGCTTGCGCATCTGCGCCGTGCCGCCGCGCAGGTCGTGCAGCAGACGCCAGCGATCGGCCATCGCCGTGTAAGCAGACGAGGGAATGGCGACCGGGTTCGCGCTCACTTCGTCATCTCCTTCGCGCGTGCGACGCCACGCTCAAGCCCTTCGGCCCACGCACTCACCAGCTCAAGCACGCGAGGATGCGCCTCGGCGCCAGACTTCTCGCGGATCACGGCGGCGAGCTCGAGCAGGCCAATGCGCAGGATCCCTTGATAGGCCGGATCTTCGGCGATCAGCTCGACCATCTGCGCGCTGGCGACGCCCTCGGCGAGCAGTCGCATCGTCGCCGACAGGCCGAAGATCACGTCCTCGCTCTTGGCTTCGCTGCGCATGGCGACGATCGCCAGCTCCTCGGCGACAGCGGCGCTGCGGTTCTTCCAGTTCTCGTAAGCCTCGGGCGTCATCTTGTCCAACTCGGTCACGCTCTTCGGCGCGCCAAGACAGCCAAGCATGGGCAGCAGAAGCGCAAACGGCGCGAACGTTACGAAGCGTTGGTTCATCAGATGATCTCCGAGTCCGTCACCGAGACTAAGCGCAGAGGGTGCTCGTACTCAACCATGTAGCCCAGCGCGTCGGTCATGTGCGTCCGACGGCGGTCTTTGGCCTTGTCGATTTCGCCGCTGCCGCCCTCGAGCAGCATCACGCCGTCGAGGTCGTCGAGCAGGTTTGGGCAGGACGGTGAGACGATCAGGTGCACCTTTCCGTCGGCTGACCGAAGGCGGCTGCACAGCGCGTTCACGCGATCGCGCTCGGGCGGGTTGCGCCGGTGATGGTTCACCGTGACGCGATGCCCGAAGGCGTCGTTGAGCATCGACCGAATGATCTGCCAGTCGGTGCCCTCGGCGCCCTGCGAGGTGTGCCGCGACCCGCCGGTGGCGTCGCCGTAGCACAGGATGTCGCCTTCGTGGTGCTGCCAGTCCGTGATCAGGCGACGCACGACGTGCTCGGTGCGGCTGTCGTGTGGGATCCAGACCTCGCCGATGCAGGAGGTCACGTAGTCGGCGACCTCGCGCTGCGGTCCGCGATACTCCAGCTGCTGCGCCACGACCGCGATACCCGGCTCGACGTTGAAGTCGAAGCAGAAGAGCAGCGGCGCTCTTGGGTTGTAGACCGCGCTCGCGTCCGTGTGCACCTCGCGGTCGAACGTGTGGTAGGCGCGGCCTTGCAGCGACACGCGCTGCGCGAGGAACTCTTGCGCGAAGATGCGCGCGTCCATCGTTTCGCGCGCGCTGTCGACGGCCTCGCTGGTCATCAGGCCCTCGCTCGTCCACGTGAAGTAGGCCCAGTCGGGCTTGCCGCTCTTGGCGATCTTGACGAGCTTCTCGAACTCGGCACCCGGTCGCGGAACGCCGTAGAACCACGCACCGCCCGCGCGCTCTGGCGTCTCGAGCGCAGGCCGGATGTTGCGGTCGTAGATGCCGGGCTTCCACTCCTGCATCTCGTCCGCCGCCAGCCAGTCGATCGGCTTGCCTTCGATGCGCTGCGGCTTGTCCATGCCAGCGCACTGGATCACCGCGCCGTTGACGAGGTGAATCGCCAGCTCGGTCTCGGCGATGCGCTGCGTGGCCCAGCTCGGGACGAGCCGCTTGAGGTCGCCCCAATAGATCGACTTGACCTGCTCGCGCGTTGGCGCAGCGAAGATGTAGAGCCCGTCGGCGAACGCGCTGCGCTCGTGGTGCGTCAGCGCGAGCTGGATGCCTTTGCGCTTGGCAAGTTCGCTCTTGCCCGAGCGGCGTCCAGCCTCGACGACGATGAAGCGCGCCGACGAGCAGAACGCCGCCGCCTGTTGCTTGTGGTATCGCAGCGCTTTCCAACGCTGCGGCAGGATGAACTGCTCGCGCGTCACTTGCTGCGACGGCGGTCGATCTCGCGCCACAGCTCAATCAGCGTGCGCAGGATCAGGAAGAGCGAGGCGATGTCGAGCGCCTGCACTTCGTCGGCTTGCTGCTCGAGCCGCGCGATGTCTTCGCGCAGCTGCTCTTCGGTCATCACAGAGAGGTCTTTCATAGCTTGGTTACCTTTCAAGTTGCGGAACAGAAGAATCCGTCGTTGCGTGCCGCCTCGATCCGCGCGCGCGCGATCTCGATGTAGTCGGCCTCGCGCTCGATGCCGATGAACCGAAACCCTTCGAGCACAGCCGCCTTGCCGGTGGAGCCGCTGCCCATGAACGGGTCGAGCACGATGCCGTTCGGTGGCGTAACGAGTCGGCAGAGGTAGCGCATCAGGTCGGTGGGCTTGACGGTGGGGTGATTGTTGCGGCGTTTTACCTCTGGTCTATCTCGGTTCATGCGCTCCGCGAAATCGCCTGACGGTCGGTGGTCGAAATCGGCTGCTTCCCGCTCCTCCAACCTTTCGCACCCCTCATCCCGATCCGCCTTGCTCGCCTTCGCGCAGTAGAAGAACCGGGCGGCGGAACCGGAATCCGCACCGCGCGGCGCATCACACTCGGTCTGCCCGTCTGCACCGTGGTATCCGAGCCCAGCACGCCGCGTCGGGTTCGCGCCGCTCGTCGTCTGCGGAAACAACCGCACGACCTCATCGCTGCCGTCGTGGATGAGGTTCGCGGGCCAGCGGCCTCCCGCATTGTAGGTTGGTATCTCCTTCCCCACAAGCGACCCCGCGCCAAATGCGCCGTCAATCGCACCGTTTCCTTTGGACTTCTGACGCTGCACTTTCGTTGCGTCATACTCATCCCCCATGCCCACCCTGCACCCATCCACATTCATCGCCCCCGTGCCGTGCCGCAGCACGTTCTCCGCGACGGTGCCGATCAGCGGCTTGCGTGCCACCGTGATCGGCTCCATCGCGGGTTTCAACGATGTTCCCCAGCCTGCCCACTGCTTCGCGGCGGCGGTCGCGGGCGCGGTGATGTTGCGTTGTGGCTCCTCATCGGTTCCG
>Ga0172372_10002777_pt1 | contig 26266 bp, 25 predicted proteins | sample LakKiv5m_2_FD_114544 | JGI IMG/M metagenome (GOLD analysis project Ga0172372, IMG submission 114544) | Freshwater microbial communities from Kabuno Bay, South-Kivu, Congo - kab_092012_9.5m | ecosystem: Environmental > Aquatic > Freshwater > Lake | place: Democratic Republic of the Congo...
TCTTCTTATTTGCTAATTGGATAAAATTAAGGCCTTCAGATTGGATCCTAGAGCCTTGGAGAGGTACGCAAAGGTTGATTTAGGTGAGCATTTGATCACACCGTTGTTAGCTCCCAAACTGTTCAAATGCGTCAGACATTTATTTGAAAGTGTTTCTCGGCTCTCGACTTCAATTGTTTTATCGGTTGGCTACCCAACTGTTGTGATTGCTGCCACGGCGATACCGAAGATGAAGTCTGGAAACAGCTCAAAGTCATCGACGAAGAGTGGGCTGAAATCAACTTGGTTGATTGTACAAAGATGATGCGAGAGAAGATGGGCAAAAGCCAATCTGACTTCGCTCGTCTTCTGGGTTGCCTGCCAGAACTTATATCAAATGGGAACGAGGTGAGCGTAACCTTGGAGGCGCAGCTCTATCGTTGCTAATCAACTTTTGTAAAGTAATTGGCTAAAAACTCTGTTGGTGTAAGCACGGGCAACGGACTCTTCTTAAAGTCTTTGATATTTCGAGTGATAATGACCTCTGCTTTGCAGAAGAGTGCAGCTTCGTGGATAACGGCATCTTCAAAATCAGAAAATCCTCTCCTAATAGCATGTTCCAGTAGTTCATGGTCAATGGCAACCACTCTGAATAGTTTCAGAAGGTTACTGACCACACTGATAGCCTTTCTTGGCGTTTTCAATTTTTGTACCAAATAATGAATTGTGGTGATGGTTGTTCCAGCAAGTTTGCCCTTCAGCTTCCCTTGCTCAACAAGGTTCATGATGGTCAGCGCTGGTGTAGCATCGGGCCCTCGATCTAGGAGTGCATCGAGAACTACATTGGTATCGATAACAACGATCACAGATATTTGTCTTCCAAATATTTCCGATAGTCGGCTTTATCAAGTTGACTGTCTTTGAGCGCTCCTCTTAGGGAACGAGTGATCGGGCCTAGTCCTTTGACGTCCGTCTTTCTTGATTTGGAGAGCGTCTGAAAGTAATCTGCCACCAGTTTTGATAGGGACTTTCCTTCAGCTTCGGAGATTTCCTTGGCCTGACGGATCAGTTCATCGTCTAAGCGCAGCGTCAATTTTGAATTCATGACGTATATTTTATATAAAAATACACGTCAACAAGCTTTCTTTTTTAAGGAAGACACCCCTCATGTCTCACATTACTACCATGAAGGACATTCTGAACAAGCTAAAGCAGACTTAATGAACTTGAGGTTTTTTGTAAAGTCATTGAGAAGAAGTGTGTCCTTCCAGTGAGCGGGTGTAACACTTCAATGGAAGGACACAGTCTAGTGTCGGAAAAAAGCATTTGCGCGCAGAAGACATCTTCGCCATTTGATGAAACATACGGCGGTACAACTAAAATTAAGTTTTAAAAATGACGCTCATTTCTATTGATACATTCCGCTTAAAATGCCTAATTTACCTGAGGTTTTGAGGTTTCACCCACGAGAGAAAGACGAGTTGCCATTGTTGGAATTAACTGTGAAGGGTTGATTTTCAAAGTATTTCAAGGCTAGGAAACGAGATTTTTTATTTATAATTGCTCCACCATTTCGAGTCGACCATCATGCATCAAGTTACAGAAGAAGAAGCAAAAACAAATATCGGAAGCTTACTGAAAGAAGCATTGAATGGTGAAGAAATTTTCATTATTATCGGTGGCCAAACCTGAAAGCTCCAAAATCAACCGAGTGCTCGGCTAAACAAAACGTACTTATCTCAAACTCCTGTTTTTCCAGTGACAATGCAGAGACAAAACATATTCAGGCCTTTTTTAGCTTAAAATTTTCCATAAAAAAACCCTCATAAACCTAGTGTTTATAAGGGTTTCTCTTAGTGGGAGCTACAGGATTCGAACCTGTGACCCCCTGCTTGTAAGGCAGGTGCTCTAACCAGCTGAGCTAAGCTCCCGTTCGGGGCGGCGATTTTTATAAGAGACGAGTCTCGTCAAGTGATGCAAGCCGATTCTTTGCCAAGAACTTCCTCAAAATAGACTGACGAGTCTTTGACTCCTTTTTAAAACTTTATTGAAAATCGTCATTTCCAACTGGTCCTTTAAAGAAAAGCTGACTGAAGCTGAGCTCATGGCTCAATGTCAGCAACTCAAAGGGGTGCAAATGACCATGCCAAGGGGCCTCAAAATTTTAAAAGAGTCGATTGATAAACGTCGTAGTGTTCGTTATGTCTACACGCTTGAGGTTGAATTACAAGAAAATATCGATTTAAAAAAGCTTTTGGAAAACAATAAAGGGCTTCATTTTAGAGAGGTTGTGGAAGAAATACCTCCTGCTTTTACAAAGCGAGAGGATTTAAGGGAGAAAACTTACCTTGTGGTAGGTGCAGGACCGGCAGGCATGTTTTGTGCCTATAATTTAGCTTTGTCTGGGGCAAGAGTCACTTTGCTTGAACGCGGTGATGCCGTGGGACCGAGGCTGAAGAAAATCCGTGCTCTCTTTAAGGATGGACTGCTAGATGGCGAAAGCAACATTTGCTTTGGAGAAGGTGGAGCAGGGACGTTTAGTGATGGCAAACTCACCACGCGCAAAAATCACCCTTGGATCCGAGAGGTGTTCGAAGCTTTGGTTGAATTCGGAGCACCTCAAGAAATAACGACTTCAGGCAAACCACACATTGGCACAGATCGATTGCGAGCGGTGGTGGTCAACATGCGCAACGCTTTAAAAAAGCTGGGTGTCACTGTGATTTTTAATGCAAAAGTAGACCAACTCTTGGTTCAAAATGGAAAAATCGTGGCTGTTCAATGCGGTTCCAAATATCATTTTGAAAGACCCGATGGCGTTATTTGGGCGACAGGCCACAGTGCACGCGATAGCTTTAATTTACTACTAAAGCTGGGAGTGCCCATGCTCGCCAAGCCTTTTGCCGTTGGTGTGCGAATTGAGCACCCACAAGCTTTAGTGAACCAATGGCTCAATCGCGGTCGTGAAGATTTGGGCGCGGCCGATTACGCTGTGGTTTGCAATTTAAGTAAAGATCGCAGCGTGTACAGCTTTTGCATGTGCCCTGGTGGTCAAATTGTGTGCAGTTCCTCTCACGATGGCTATCACGTAGTGAATGGCATGAGCAATTACGCTCGAAATTCTGAATTCGCCAATGCGGGATTGGTCGTAAAAGTGAATCAAAGCGATTTTCTCGGAAACAGTCCTTTGGCTGGCATGAATTATCAATCCGACATTGAATCCAAAGCTTTCCAAGCTACAGGTTCCAACTATTTGGGTCCAGCCCAAAGAGTGCAAGATTTCTTTGCAAACCGAATCAGTCGAGACTTGCCAAAAAGCAGCTTCAAGCCGGGTTTGGTGGCGGTGAATTTAAAAAGCATTTTACCGCAAGCACTTTCGGTTAGCCTTGAAAGAGCGCTAAATGAATTTGAAGCGCGCTACCATGGCTTCACTGGCGAAGAGGCCTTGCTCCTCGGCACTGAAACGAGAACGTCATCACCCGTCAGCATTCCACGTGCTGCAAATGCTGCCACAACTGTACTCGACAACTTATACCCCTGTGGCGAAGGCGCAGGTTACGCCGGTGGTATTGTCAGTGCGGCCTTAGATGGCCTTTACGTCGCCAATTGTATTCGAACACATTCACCATGACTTTACCTAGAGTGCAAGCCCCAAAAGATCTTTCTCCACAAGATCGCAAAGAGTTTTACGAACGCCGTGGCAGTCCCGATCCAAGCCCACTAGAATCGAAACCCGGTTTTAAATTTTTACTTAAGGCTGAAGACATTCTGGCATGGGTGAAATCACTGAACACACCGCTGCACCTTGATATCGGTGCTGGCATGGGACGGTTTTTAATGGCTGAATCTCAGAAACATCCTGAAAATATCTACCTCGGCATCGATCCCGATTATCAATGTGTCAAAAAGAATCTCACTAAACTCGACAATCGCGAACGACAAAAGCTCCTCATGAACAATTGTCGCTTTTTTTACGGTTCGATTTATCACGTGATTGAACAACTCCCTCTCGAATGTGTTCAAACAGCTTATGTGAATTACCCTGACCCTTGGTTTAAAAAAAGGCACCTCAAAAGAAGACTTGTGACTTCAAATTTATTCGCTCATCTAAGACCACACTTGACCGCAAACGCTCAAGTGTACGTTCAAACCGACATTGATGACTATGCCGAATTTATACTTGAAGAATTTAATAAAGTAGAAGGTTACCGCATCCATTTGAAGGCATTGCCTGAATTTGCGCCTTTAGCCGGAACGCTTTATCAAGAAAAAGCCATTAAAAAAAACCATAACCGCCATTGTTTTTTACTTGAAAAGACGTCGTGATTAAATTTCTGCTAACCTTGCTTTTGAGTGGCACCATTCTACGCCCATAAACCTTTGTTAGCTTATTTTCCTCAAATATCACGCTCCAAGCTTTATACAAAAGCATCGCCTTTAAACTCTGCTGTGAAAAAAATCCCTAAAACATTGAGACGAACTACGCTTTTTGGCTCAAGAGCTTTGAGAAATACACTCGCACTCCTACTGATAACCATGCTTATTTTGCCCTGTTTTGGCCAAAGCATGCCCAGACTCGATATTCGCTTACAAGGTGAGTTCTCCTTCAACGACATTGTCAATGAAACTGAAAATCAACTTGATATCAGCATTCATTTGCCACTTGAAATCAGTTCCAAATCCACACGCAGTTACAATCAAATCATCACCCTACAACAACTATGCGATGCCGTTGTACAGCAGTACGCTCAACAAAATATACCTGTAATTTACGAGTACGACAAAAAAGAACTCATTTTTCAACGCAGCGATGAACCTAAAACCATCAAAAAAATAGTTCCGGTAGCTCCAGATAATCATGTCGCAGCACCAAAAAAAATTCTTCCTATCAGTGAACCTCCTGTTCAAAACGAAACACCCATCATGCCACACTGGGCCAATCGTGAAACCTTGAGAGAATCCCCCACATCCCCTTCAAAAGTCGTTGCGCAAAACTCGACCCAAAATCACACTACGATAACAAACCTTGAAGACCCCTTTGAACTCAATTTACCTAGAAAACAAGTCTTTTCTCCGAGCAATCCTCCTGTAAGTTCTCAACACAACTCGAGCCGTGAGTCACCTCAAATTTTTCCAAACGTCACTCCGCCATCTTCTAGTCAGAAAAATCTTTCCACAGGCAAGTTTAGTATAACACCTTACCCTGATGATGCCGTAGCCTTCATCAACGATGCTCCCTCTATCGTTCCGGGCACTAATAAAGAGAGTTACATCGAATGGCAAACTCGAATGCAAGGTGCTTTGCAAAACCAAAATGTCAGTGTTTTAAAAAATGAAAAACTCGAACTCGAACGACGCATGCGTTGGTTGGAAAAACAACTCCCTTAAGCTATTTTTATTTTGAGCACAACCAAAAACCCCGCCCCAAGCAAAGCCATCTTGATCGACATTATGGAATCGGCCTCACAAGGTGCATGGCTTAGCTTTGAGCAAGGCTTAGAAATCTACCGTCACGCTAGTACAGAAGATCTCATCACTGCAGCTACAAAAAGAACCTCTCAACTATGGGGCGGCAAAGGTTCCGACCGCACCTATTTGATGTACTATCTGCTCAATTACTCCAACGTTTGCGCAGAAAACTGCACCTTTTGCAATTACTGGGCTCCGGCCAACAGTGAAAGAGCGTGGACTTACCACTTCGAGGATGTTTACGACAGCTTGCAAGCCTACTACAACTATGGCGGAAGAGTTGTGCTCTTTCAAGGCGGCAACAACTATGCGATCAATGACTTCGGTTACTACACCACCTTTCTTGGAAAAATAAAGGAGCATTTCCCAGAATTTTATGTTTTCGGAACTTCGCCAACCGAAATACACTTTTGGTCCAATCACCACAACATGAAGGTGCCTCAGATTTTAAAAGAATTAAAAGCGGTTGGCTTGCGCGGTATAGCAGGGGCAGGCGGAGAAATCGGACATCAACCCATTCGCGACCTGATGTTCAAACGCAAAGTGTCATTTGAAACTTGGCTCGACATCATGGACGAGGCTTGCGCTCATGGTCTCACCTCATCCGCCTCTATGATGTATGGTACTTTCGACGGTCTCGATGATCGTTTCGAAGCTGAATACTGCCGTTTGGAACACATGGAAAAATTGCGTCAACGTCAAGGCAAAACATCACAGTACATGGCTTTCGTCGCTTGGCCTTATCAACCTAATCAAGAGCGTATACGCGACATTGCCGCTCCACACGATGAATACATTCGTGCCATGTGTATGGCAAGATTGTACATGAGAAATTTCCCCAATTTGCAAAGCAGCTACCTCTCGTTGTCAAAACAACAATTTCAGGCTAGTCTGGGCTATGCCATCAACTGCTCCGGCGGCATTCTTTACACCCCAGAGCTTGTCACTGGAGCGGTCAAAGCTAACCCCAACGATTTGTCTAGAAGGCAAATCATCGATTGGATCAATACCGGCGGTTACCAAGCTCAAGAACGCGACTATTACGGTAGGAAACTAAACGACCCTTACACCGGTCGCTCACACTTTTCCAATTTAGCCATCGATAAATGAATGCCCTGCCACAAGTGGTGTTCTTGCCCCAAGTGGGTTATGAACTCGATACTGTGTGCCGCAAGATAGAACTGATATTCTCCCAATTTGAAGCCTCGTTACCTCCGGCAGGATCGAAAGTTTTACTTAAACCAAATCTCGTGAAAGCTGCCAAGCGCAGCGATGCTGCACAAACTGACCCAGAATTTGTGAGAGCCGTGATCCTTTGTGGACGTAAACGCGGTTGGAACATCAGTGTTGGCGACAGCCCAGCCATCGGCTCAGCCCGACAAGTGGGCAACGCAAGTGGGCTTACCAAGGTATGTGATGAATTACAAACACCTTTGCTAACCTTGGAAGGTTCAATCTCGGTGAGTATTGAAAACAGGCCTACAACCATCGCAGCATCGCTTCAAAACTTTGATGCCATCATCAATTTGCCCAAATTAAAAGGACATGGACAACTCTACTTCACCGCTGCCGTAAAAAACCTTTACGGTTGTGTCGCTGGAAAAGTGAAAATCGTGCGCCACGTTGCTATGGGCGACAAAGAAGGCGGCCGAATTTTTGCGCGTATGTTGCTGGATACAGCTGAATTGGTCAAACCGTGTTTGACGATAGTTGATGGAATCGATGCTATGGCAGGTCGCGGCCCTCTCAACGGCAAATGTGTTCAGGAAAACCTCATCGCAGCTGCAACTGATTCGATAGCTTTAGATTGGGCTCTAGTTCAACATCTAGGCGGTGATATCACTCAAGACCCCATTTTAAACTTAGTGAGTGAAGAAGCTCGCTATCAAAACCATTGCCACAGTGAACTTGTCACTCCATTTGGACTGCCTAAACGCGGCGCCTTTTACTTTCCCTCCAAAGAAGAACGAAAGCCAATCAGCTTTCATCCATGGATATTGCTGCGCTTTGCCTTTAGAAACTTAAAGTCTAAATTCGCAAGTTGATCCATACTATCCGACGCGATCAAGATGAGCCGCGCCGTCATGGCGCACTAAAAAAAAAGGGGCCTGCAAATAACATTTGCAGGCCCCTTTTTAAAAAAGTTAAGGCGTATGTTTAGGTAACACTTCCTTCAACCGCATTTTCAGCTTTGTCTTTTGGCAGATCAGCGACCATTGTTTCAATGGTGAGCGCTAGTCCTGCAATAGAACCTGCATTTTGAATGGCCATGCGAGTGACTTTGGCTGGATCGATAACGCCAGACTTAACCAGATCTTCCCAAGTGTCTGTCAAAGCATTGTAACCAATGTTGCCTTTTTTCTCTTTAGCTTCTTCTGCGATAAGAGCCCCGTTTTGTCCGGCATTTTCAGAGATTGAAATGATCGGTGAAGTCAAAGCTTTACGAACAATATCGACACCAAGTTTTATGTCACCATTGGCACTGATTTTTTCGAGCGAGGGAATAGCTTTGATTAGAGCAATGCCACCACCTGGAACGATGCCTTCTTCAGCAGCGGCTCTTGCTGCGTGGAGTGCGTCTTCGATGCGCGCTTTAGATTCTTTCATTTCCGCTTCTGTTGCAGCGCCAACGTTGATAACAGCTACGCCACCGGTGAGTTTAGCCAAACGCTCTTGCAGTTTTTCACGATCGTAATCTGAAGTTGTGGCTTCAATTTGATTGCGAATTTGTCCGATGCGCGAATCGACATTCTCACGTGAACCGTTGCCTTCGACGAGGATAGTCTGATCTTTTTCTAGGATGATTTTTTTAGCTCTACCCAATTGTTCAAGTTCGATCGAATCTAGTTTGATGCCCAAGTCTTCTGAAATAAAAGTTCCATTGGTGAAAATGGCAATGTCTTCGAGCATGGCTTTACGACGATCACCAAAGCCTGGTGCTTTACAACAAGCAACTTTAAGTGTTCCGCGTAATTTATTAACCACAAGAGCAGCAAGTGCCTCGCCTTCGACCTCTTCAGAAATAATGGCAAGCGATTTGCCAGCCTGAGCAATTTTTTCAAGCAAAGGCACAAGCTCGCGCAAGTTGCTGATTTTTTTCTCATAAGTTAAAATATAAGCATCTTCGAGCACCACTTCTTGAGTTTCAGTGTTGGTGATGAAGTAAGGTGATTGATAACCTTTATCAAAACACATACCTTCAACTAAATCAAGTGTGGTTTCCAAAGACTTGCCTTCTTCTACGGTAACCACGCCATCTTTGCCAACTTTTTCCATGGCATCAGAAATAATTTTTCCAATTTCAGGATCGTTGTTAGCTGAGATGGTGGCGACATTGCAGATGTCAGCTTTGGTGGTGCAAGGAGCACTTAATTCTTTTAAGTATTTTACAACAGCCTCCGTCGCAAGGTCGATGCCTCGTTTTAGTTCAGTAGGGTTAGCGCCAGCAGTGACGTATTTAAGCCCTTCAGTATAAATAGCTTCAGTTAAAACAGTAGCGGTGGTGGTTCCATCGCCAGCTTTATCAGAAGATTTAGACGCCGCTTCTTTTACCAATTGCGCGCCCATGTTTTCAAAGGGATCTTCTAATTCGATCTCTTTGGCAACCGTGACACCGTCTTTAGTGACGGTTGGAGAACCAAAGCTTTTTTCGATAATCACATTGCGACCTTTGGGGCCAAGCGTGACTTTTACAGCTTTTGCAAGAATTTGTAATCCTTTTAGGACTTTTGCTCTGGCAATTTCATCAAATACAAGTTGTTTAGCAGACATGTTCTTTCCTTAAAATTATTTTACGATGGCTAAAATGTCGGATTCTTTCATGATGAGAAGTTCTTTCCCATCTACTTTGACTTCAGTTCCAGCATATTTGCCGAAGTAAACGAAGTCGCCGACTTTTACGTCTAGAGCAGCGCGAACGCCGCTGTCTAGAAGAACTCCAGGACCAACAGCAACGATTTCACCTTTTTGTGGTTTTTCTCGAGCTGAATCAGGGAGGACAATGCCGCCCGCAGTTTTAGCCTCTGCTTCGAGGCGTTTGAGTACGATTCTATCGTCTAAGGGTTTGATATTCATTGTTTTATATCCTTTCTAAAAATTAGGCTGAAAGCTTAGAAGCCGCCCATGCCACCCATTCCGCCCATACCACCCATTCCATCCATACCACCACCATGGTGATCTGCTGGAGCCGGTTCTTCTTCTTTAGGAGCCTCGGCAATCATGCATTCAGTCATGAGCAAGAGGCTAGACACACTTACCGCATGTGTAAGAGCACTTTTAGTCACTTTAACAGGATCCACAATACCGAACTCATACATGTCGCCATAGCGATTTTCACGAGCATCGTATCCGAAGTTGGCCCCTTTGCTCTCATTGATTTTTTTAATCACAATCGCACCTTCAACGCCAGCATTTTTGGCAATTTGATAGGCAGGTAAGGACGCCGCTCTTCGGAGGATTTCTGCGCCAAGAGCCTCGTCGCCGGATAGTTTTAAACCATCTAAAGCAACACAAGCCCTAAGCAACGCAGTGCCACCGCCTGGAACACTGCCTTCTTCAACAGCGGCACGGGTAGCGGCCAAGGCATCATCAACGCGATCTTTTTTCTCTTTCATTTCGGATTCAGTTGCTGCACCCACATTGATTTGAGCCACACCGCCAGCAAGTTTAGCCAAACGCTCTTGTAATTTTTCACGATCGTAGTCTGAAGAAGTGATTCCGATTTCAGTACGAATTTGCTTGATGCGAGCGGTTACTTGATCGGCCTTGCCAGCACCTTCAATGATGGTGGTGTTATCCTTGTCGATGTGAATTTTTTTAGCGACACCCAATTGGTCGATGCTAACGTCTTTTAGCTCAATGCCCAAATCTTCCATGATGGCTTGTGCGCCAGTGAGAACAGCGATATCTTGCAACATCGCTTTGCGACGATCACCGTAGCCAGGCGCTTTAACCGCTGCGCATTTGATGGTACCACGCATTTTATTGACCACCAATGTAGCCAAGGCTTCACCTTCAACGTCTTCAGCAATGATGAGGAGTGGATGACCTGATTGAGAAATTTTCTCCAACAGAGGCACCAAATCTTTGATGTTGCTGATTTTCTTTTCATAAATCAAAATGTAAGGTTTCTCAAACTCCACCGTCATAGATTCAACATCGGTGACAAGGTGTGGAGACAAATAGCCACGATCAAATTGCATGCCTTCAACGATGTCCACTTCAGTTTCTAGAGATTTTCCCTCTTCAACGGTGATCACCCCATCTTTACCAACTTTTTTCATGGCCGAACTGATCCATTCCCCAACTTCATGGTCTTGATTGGAAGCAATAGTGGCAATTTGAGCGATATCTTTTTCGCTTTCACAAGGACGCGAGATTTCGTCGAGTTTTTTAAGCATAGCTGTCAAAGCTTTATCCATTCCGCGTTTAAGCAAAATAGGGCTTGCGCCAGCAGTGACGTTTTTTAAACCTTGTTTGTAAATGGCTTCTGCAAGAACGGTAGCTGTTGTAGTTCCATCTCCGGCGGTGTCACCAGTTTTGCTAGCGACCTCTTTAACCATCGATGCACCAATTTGCTCAAACTTATCGGCTAAGTTGATTTCTTTGGCAACACTCACCCCATCTTTCGTAACATGTGGTGAGCCAAAGCTTTTCTCAAGAACGACATTGCGTCCTTTGGGTCCAAGTGTCGATTTAACTGCGTGAGCAAGTTTTTCGACACCTTTTCTAATGCTTTCACGGGCTTCTGGCCCAAATTGTAGTACTTTAGCACTCATATATTTCTCAACCTCTAAAAACTAGCTTAAGACTGCCATCACGTCACTTTCTGACATGATCAACAATTCTTTTCCTTCATATTGTACTTCAGTACCAGCGTAACTGGTGAACAGAACAAGATCACCGACTTTTAAAGTCAAAGCGCCGCGCTCTCCATTGTCTAAGACTTTGCCTGGGCCAACGGAAATCACTTTTCCTTGCTTAGGTTTTTCTTTAGCAGAGTCGGGAAGGTAAATACCTCCACTGGTTTTGTCCTCTGCTTCAAGTCTTTCGACGATGATTTTATCGCCAAGAGGAGTCAAACTCATTGAAATACCTCAAAAAATAGGGTTAGAGTATAAATTTATCTGAAATAAGCAAACGCCGTGCCATCAACAGAAAAGGCCTTTTTAGACCTAAACCCACCGATTCGTATGTCATTATGGGAAGAAAAGACAGTCAACTCGACATTTCATTTGGAGGTGTTAAAAATCCATGCTTGAAGTACGATATGCTTTCATAACATCGCTACTCTTCCTCGCATTTACAGTGAACTATGGCCTACACCTCGCTTAGTGACGTACTCGCTCGGCTTGATGTCAGTGAGTCTGAGCTCAAGAATCTCGTCAAAGAGCGTGGCATCCAAGTTTTTATGATGGGAAACGAAAAAGGTGGAAAAAAAACCATTTGCTTTTCCAATGAGGATGTGGATAAACTTGTCAACGATTTGAAGGACGAGGACAGTTTTGCTCTGCCGGTTCAAAATCATTTAGGTGAAACTCACCCTTCTGAGAGTCTAGATTTAGATGTCGAAGACGGCCCCGGCGGCACCATCATGATTGACGCGGCGGATGAAAACGTTGAAGTAGATTTGAGTGAAGATGACGATTTAATGATTGATCTTGGCGATGATTCAAATGAGAAAGCCGAGATTAGTTTAGATGGTGATGAACCGGAATTAGAGTTAGAAGAAGATGAACTCGAAATATCCAATGACTCACCCTCAGCCATGGCTGCTTCGAGCGATGATGCTGACGAGTTAGAGATTTCCGACGGTGATGCCGATGAACTAGAAATTTCCGATAGCGATGCCGATTTAGAGTTATTCAAAGATGAAGACGAAGATGAACCAGCTCCAGTCGAAGCGGCGGCGGAGCCGGATGAAGACTCAGGGCTAGATTTAGGCGACGACAGTCTTGACCTTGGCTTAAATGACGATGAGCTAGGCTTGGACTTCGATGAGGAAGATAGCGACCATAAAGATTTAAGCGATATGGAACTGTCTGATGAGGGCGCATCAGAAACGCTTTCTTTCGATAGCAACGACGAAACTCTCTCTATCAGCGGAGATGATGAAGATGGCGAAACATTAGACTTTGACGGCAGCGAGGACATCGATTTACCAGATGATTCCTTTTCAATGGACGACGATGACATCGATGCCGAGGATGAAGATTCAGAAATGCTGGATGTCAGTGATGACAATGAAGATACTGCCTATCGACAACCAAGCACAAAAATTGTCGATGAGGATGGTCTATTTGTGTTGTGGCCGTTGCTGATCATTTTTTGTTTTGGAGTGATTGTTTTTGCCGGCGTGGTCAGTGCTGGAATGATTCAAGATATTCAGCTCGAACAGGGCATAGCTTTCGGAAAGGGATTTTTCAGCGACCTTTCTACTTACGTTAAACAAAGTGTTAAAATTCCTAAGTGATTTCTATGAAAAATTTAAATATCCTTTTATTGAGTTGTGCGGCTGTTGCTTTAAGTGGTTGTTCAAATATCCAAACCGAATATGAGAAACAAAAGTCGATTATTCAAGAACAGAAGGTAGTGATTCAAGAATTGACCGACACCAACAGTCATTTGAAAACTCAAAATATTGAGCTTGATGCCGATTTGAAAAAAGCGATGTCCAAGGCTGACTATGGTGAGAAGATAGGATCTTTAAATTCGTCTTACGAAGCGAAACTTGAACAGTTGATCAATTCCATGAGTTCTCAGTTGAATTCTGCATTGGTCTCTCCTGGGGTGAGCGTGGTTCAAACCAGTGAGGGAGCGGTCATAAGGATGGAGGACAAAATTCTTTTTAAATCGGGTTCTGCCGATCTGTCGGAATCTGGAAAAGCTGTACTCAAGAAAATATCAGGTGAAATCAATAAATTCCCAGACCGTGTCATTCGTGTAGATGGACATACCGATAGCGACCCTATTGTGAAGTCGAAGTACTCGAGCAATTGGTTGTTGAGTGCGACTCGTTCCACAAGAGTGGTTGAGTATCTTACTACAACTGGAAAAGTTGAGGGCAAAAGGGTTTACGTGGCAGGCTATAGCATGTATCGTCCCATAAACCCAAAAGAGAAAGCTCCTAATCGTCGTGTTGAAATCGTCCTATTAAAATAGTTCTTCAATTAGTTTTCTGGTAGGATTCGTAGGATTTTGCCAGCGCAAGCGGTCATCTTTGTCGTGGGCGCCTTTTTATGTTGGGGTTTAGGATTTTATATTTTAAAGCTTTCGCATTGCTTTAATTTCCTAGATCATCCTGGCGGAAGAAAGCAACAATCAGTCCCTATTGCCTATGGTGGTGGGCTGTTGATTTTTTTCGGTTGTTTGCTTCAAATTTTAATAGCCCTAAGTGTCTATTTGAGTTCAAACGAATTATTTCAAGCTTGGTTTCCAGAGGTTCATTTTGATGCGATATTGAAAGAGCCAAAAGGTTTGGCCACTTTTATAGGCGCATGCTCCATGTTGATATTGGGCACATGGGACGATCTGCGCCATTTGAATCCTAAAATAAAATTGGGCGCGCAGATCATTATCGTGAGTTTCGTATTGTGGTGGGGGGAAATGAGCATGTCTTTTTTTCTGCCAATTCCTTGGCTGGGATTTATCGGCACATGCATTTGGGTGGTCTTGATCACGAACGCATTTAATTTAATTGACAATATGGATGGATTGTGTGGTGGAGTGAGTTTGATCACATTGGCCTTGCATCTAGTCCTATTGCATCAGGGTGGACATTGGATGCTTGGAGCTGTGAGCCTGATCTGCATGTCTTCAGTATGTGCGTTCATGTTTTACAATTTGCCACCAGCAAGGCTGTACTTGGGCGATTCGGGCAGTTACTTTTTAGGCTTTCTGATAGCTATGCTCTCCGTTCTTTCAACTTATTATCACGAGGGCCAGTCTATGGCAGGAATATTGACGCCGATACTTATTTTAGCTGTACCTCTATTTGACGTCATCACAGTACTATGGATACGAACTAAAAATAGAAAGCCATGGTTTGTGGGGGATCGCAATCATTTTTCACATCGCCTTTTAGACTTAGGCTTAAGTCAAATGCAAAGCTTGTTGTTAATTTTGGCGCTGAGTTTGGCTTGTGGTCTAGGGGGTTTATTATTGCCTTATGTAAACGACACGATGGTGGTATTGATTTTTGCTCAAACTTTAATTGTCTTATGGGTCATTCACCTTTTGGAACGAGCAAGCAGAAAGAAATCTCTCAGTAGGAAAAGACCAAATTGATTAAGTCGGGTTTTACGTGGCCGCTTTTCTTTGTTGTGTTGTTAGGGTTTGCCTTGTTGTGTTTGGGTCAGGAAAATTCTTTCCTACCCTTTAGTTTTCACGGCTTATGCCTGCGAATGGTCTTGCTAGTAGGTTTATTTATATGGATATTGATTGGACATAAACAAAAAGAGTGGGGCAGAATCAGGCACTATACCTTGTGGTGGTGTTGGATCGTGGTGCTTGGCTACCAAGCCTTGGTGAGTTTATGGTCGGTCACTCCAGGTTTTGCCCTGAATTTTTTAGAAGGTCGAATGTGGATTTCCCTGTTCATGATTCTGCTTGCTGATGCGCTGAGTTTTTCGGGTGCAAGAATCTGGATGCGTCGCTGCATAGGAGTGAGCTTTATTTTAGGGATCCTCTATGGCTTCTATCAAATATGGGTGGCTTTGCCCATTTTGAGGAGCAGTGTTGACGCAATGGCTCAAATGGACTCAGAAGTTTATCGTGAGCGTTTTATGCTACGACTCAATTCTAATGAAATGTTTGGATCGCGACTTTATGCGAATCTATTTGGTACCTTTGCCGGCGTGGGTTTATTCGCATGTCTGCCACATCCAAGTAAAAAATTTCGCTATTGGGAAGTGGGGTTGGCTTTATTGATGTTCAGCGCTTTGCTCTATTCGCAATCTAAAGGTGCGTTACTAGTGAGTTTAGTTGTAATGGGTTTGTGGACGTTCAAATTTTTAAAATCACGTTACAACATCAGCTATTTGTGGTTGTTTTTACCAATACTGTTAGGTACTATTGCGTTGGTGGTGTTAAAGGATCAACTGGAAGCATCGGTGCGAATACGCTGGGACTATTGGAAAGTCGCATTGACGATGTTGAAACATCATCCCTTCGGCATTGGAGCCTTGAATTTCTCCGAGTATTACGGTTGTTACATGCACAGTGAAGCAACTGAAGTGAAAATGGCCCACAATGATCACTTGCAATTCTTTTGCGAGTTTGGTGTGATCGGTGGACTTTTGCATGTGGGACTATGTGTGGTCATGTTATGCTTTGCTTACAGAAGCAATCCTTCTAAACCTGAAGAAGGTGATGCGGCAAATAAACTGACCTATTTTGGCATGAGTGCTTTTATGATTTACATGCTGATCACTTGCTTGGGCATGGGCATGGGCATGGGAGCTTGGGATTTGCCATTACACGGGGCACCTTTTTTGGCATTATCAATAGCACTGGTGATCTGGATCATGGTTAAGTCACAAGTCTTCGATTTCAAAAACTGGTCGCTATGGGGTTGCTTGCTATTGATACTACATGCAGGTATAGACATGCCTTTTTACGATCACAGTCTAATAGGCTTGATTTTATGTGGGATCATCTGTGAAACTGAACCCAGCGCTAAAAAAAACTTGATGAGAAAAAGCGGATTTCTTCTGGGAGCTTTCATGTTAGTGACCGTTGCAATTGTCGCATTGCAGCGTTATCAGCATTTGTTGATTTCAGATTGGATGGGCATGCAAACAGATTGGGAGACAGAAAGTTTAATGGAGCAGAATCGTCATTATAAATTCGATCATCAAAGTATTGAGCCTATTTACCGCAGTTGGTTTCAGAGGGGAAAACCTGTTTTGGGGACTGACGAAAATACTTATTTACAGCAACTTCTAAAAGCACGCCCACTGCACTCGGGCTATGCTTTACATTACGCCATGGAGCTAGAATCAAAAGATGAAGCTGAAACTTATTACCGAAGGGCTTATGAACATCACCCTATGCAACCAAAATATGCATTTCATCTAGGTGAGTATTTATTTAGAAAAGGTCAAAGGGAAGATGCTATCGTTTTTTTGAGGCTCGCACTCGAAAGGCATTTGACGGCACAAGAATTGTCCTACAAGAACAGTGATTTTCTTTTGCACTTATTACGGCCTGAGCAAATTCAGAAAGCTAAGGATTTGATTCAAAGGTAACTTATGCCCGACTGGTACCAACAACCAAATTTAACCTTAGCCACATTTTTTGTGCTATTGGGTTTTTGTTCGCTCATCAAAGGTGCGGATTTCCTAGTGGGTGGATCGGTATTGATAGCCAAGCGATTTCGCATGACTCCGGCTGTGATAGGTGCGACCGTGGTGGCTTTTGGAACCTCTTTGCCTGAACTGGTCGTGAGTGTGGGTGCAAATTTAAAAGCGCTTGAAGAAGGGTTGGGGTACAACCCCAACGGTCCGGCGGCTATTGCGGTGGGCAATATTGTAGGCTCTAACATTTTCAATATTGGAGCCATACTGGGTATATCAGCTTTAATTGTTCCAATTGCAATTCCAGCCTCGCTTCTCAAACGCGACTATCCTATCATGGTTTTGACCGCTTTGCTCATGATAGGCATGAGCTATTGGGGCGATGGCACAGGTATTTTCATGATCAATCGCATTGAAGGGTGTTTTTTAGTTTTTGGACTTGGTTTATTCACCTTACAGGCAATTAAAAGTGAGCGAATTGATGCAAGTGAAGAGCTGGAAAGTGTTGATAAGGGATTGGGAATTACAATTAGCCTAGTGATTTTAGGCATTGTCATGTTAGCCGTAGGTGGAGAGGTGAGTCTGACAGGAGCAATCGCCATTTCAAAAAGTCTGGGCATGAGTGAGCGTGTGATCGGGCTAACCATCATGGCGATAGGAACTTCCTTGCCTGAATTAGCCACTTCCATCCAAGCTGCCAAAAAAGGGCATCACGATATTGCCGTAGCCAATGTCGTAGGTTCCAATTTATTCAATGTGCTTTCGATTGTTGGATTTGCTAGTTTAATTATACCTTTATCCGTAAGTCAGGCGACCATGAAATGGGATTATCCTTGGATGCTAGGGTTTAGTTTGGCTTTGTTGCCTATTTTTTATATTTTCAAACGCATCGAACGCTGGATGGGCATTTTGCTCATTTTGAGTTTGCTGCTGTATTTGACCCTTTTAATCACTCAAAACAATTCGTGATTTAAAATGAGCACTCCTCCAACAGAACGTTTGATATGCAATAATCGCAAAGCCTTTCACAACTTTAGCATTGAAAAAAAAATCGAAGCTGGAATAGCCTTACTGGGTTCCGAAGTGAAGTCTTTGCGCCAAGGAAATGCACATCTCAATGACGCGTATGTCGACTTTATCGATCACAAACCCTATTTGCTTCATGCTCATATCGCTCCCTATACTTGTGCGACTCATGAGCAACACGAAGCCACTCGATTGAGACCCTTGTTGCTCAGTCGCCGTGAAATTTCTAAACTGGAAAAAGAAGTCAAGCTCAATGGCTATGCCATAGTGCCCATAAGAGTGTATTTTAAGGGTTCGTATGTGAAAGTTGAGATAGCCTTGGCTAAGGGGAAAAAACTATACGATAAGCGTGAAGATTTAAAAAAACGTGAAAGTCAACGAGAAATTCAAAGACAGGGTAAAGTGAAGTGAATGTAGGTATTGTAGATTATGATGGAGGTAATCTCACTTCTGTGGCTAAAGCCGTTGAGCATTTGGGCTTTCGTCCCCTTGTTACAGATCGACCTGAAGATTTACTAGATTGCGACCGTGTGATTTTTCCAGGCGTCGGTGCAGCAGGCGCGACCATGGAGGCGCTGCGACAAGCCAAGCTCATTGACGTCCTAAAATTTGGTTTGGAAAAGTGTGGCATTCCCTGTTTGGGGATTTGCATCGGAATACAAGTGTTGTTCGATCATAGCGAAGAAAACGATGTCGATACTTTGGGCATTTTTGCTGGTCGAGTTAAACACTTTCCCATCGCAGCAAATATTAAAGTGCCACACATTGGATGGAATCAAGTTGAATTCACCAATCTCGACCATCCTTTGATGCAGGGAATGAAAAACAACGATTACTTTTATTTCGTAAACAGCTATTACGTGATTCCAAAAGATGAGCGTATCATCATGGGAGAAACGATATACGGCAACTTGAGATTCACCAGCATGGTGCGTGGACGCAATTGGACGGCGTGTCAGTTTCACCTAGAAAAAAGCGGCAGATCAGGTTTGAAATTACTCAAGAATTTTTTAGATAGTCCATGTCTGTAGAAGACCAGCTAAGATTTGACATCAATCGCTGTTCTTTTTGCCCATTGGGCGCGAATCGAATTTTTTACGCCCCAATATTTCAAGCGCATAGTGATACGCTATTGGTTTTTGAAGCGCCAAGTTTAAGCGTTTGCGAAAATAAAAATCCTTGGAAGCATCCAAGTGCGGTCATTCTAAACCGCTTGATCAGTCATGCTTCAGGCACAGACTTATCGCGATTTCATTTAACTTTCTTGTTAAAGTGTTGGCCACAAATAGATGGTTCGACCCCTCCAACTCGCCATCGCAAAGCGTGGGCTCAAGAGTGTGCCCAACATTATCTGCAACGCGAAATAGAAGTTTCCGATTTTAAACAAATACTGTTGTTTGGCGAACTTGTTTCCAAAATTTGTTTACCGGAGTTGGAAGAGGATTGGGAATCGTTAAAAATGAAGAGCATCCATTGGGGCAAAAATGAAACTCAGGTTCATTGCTTAGAACATCCCAAAATGGTACAAAAACAGGGCCTTAACTCAGAGCTAGGTCGTCAGACTTTGACACAATTGCATCAGATTTTGGGTGGAAAAATGACCAAGCCTGATGATAACATGGAGCTCAATCTTTTCGATTTTTTTGAGTGAGATGGTCCATTTTAAGAACAAGGGCTTTTTGAGTTAAATCTCAGCTTTACGAAATCCATTGATACCCATAATTTCGGCCTCTTCTGCAGGATTAAAGTATGGCTAAAAAACCCTTTAAGCTCTCTCCCAAAAAAGGCGCTGCCAAAGCTCCAGCAAAAACAGGTGCTAAAGTGGGTGGAAAGTTAGGGAAGAAAAAAGAAGACCAAGCCCCAGCCATTTCTGCTGCTGAAGATTTAGAAGATTTAGAAGAAGATGCTTCCGCTTCTAAAAGTTTCTCTCTTGATGCCGTTGAAGATGATGAGTTATCGCTTGGACTAGCTGACGACAATGAGGATATTTCATTGAATGAGGACGATTCTGACGACATGTTGCTAGATGAAGACAGTGACCTTTCTTTAGGCGATGATGAAGAGCCCACAGAAGAAGCTTCTGAGGATGATGATTCAGATGACGCCGTATCTCTCGAAAATGAAGACGAGAGCGAAGATGAGGAACAAGTGGAGTTCGAAGCTGATGAGGATGAAGATGTGTTTTCTACAGAAGCTGATTCGGGCGAAGAAAATGAAGTCTTTGCGACTGATGCCGATGAAAAGCAAGAAGAAGAATTCGTCGCCGAAGATGATGACGATGACGACGAAGAAGAAGCCATTGCAGAAGCCCCAGCGGATCTTCTGGCACGTCCGACAACTGAAGGAAAGAAATTAGCGGCATGCCCACACTGTGGAGTTGAGTATTACCTGCTCAAAGAGCTTGAAAACCGCGATGCGCTTTGTGTCAAATGCAATCAAGTTTTCGTAGTGACCTTTGAAGGTCAAGATCACGACATCGTGCCACAAGCTGAGTTGGATCAATTGAGCCATCCTCCTTTGCCCGTTGCTGGTGGTCACTCTGCTCAAGATGATGGCGAAGGCCAAACTATCTCCATCGACTTTAGCAATAGTTCAAGCGACGAAAGTGTCGCGTCGAGTCCAGTTTCAGATGTTGAAGAAACAACGGAGTTTGAACCCGAATTAGCCTTGGATGTTGAAGATACCGAGGCCGATTTTGAGCTAAATTCCGATGAAGACTCTGCATTTTCCTCAGACTTATCTGAAGGAGATGAAACTCAAGATCTCGAAGCGGAGGATGCTGTTTTTGAAATTGAAGAAGATGGTAGCGATGCGTCTTTGGATATCGAAGACGAAGACTTCAGTTTGGAAGATGATGAAATCTCTTTGGAAAGCGATGAAGAGTCGTTGGATCCTGAAGAAGAAGATGACGATGACTTTGAATTTGATTTAGACGAAGATAAAAAGAAATAAAAAACACTTCCAATCCTCATCGCATTTAATGTTTGATTAAATGGCGCAATGCAAACCAACGTGCCAATTGCGCGGTTGCGATGCCACTGCAAAAGGCCAAGGCGATGGGCGGAAAGAAAAGAAGGCATGTAAAAAAATCTTTGGGTTCTTCTGAAAACCAAAAGCAAATGCCCAAATGTGTCATTAATAAAATAGCCATTAAAACGACAAACGTAAGCGGGTGAACAAACCCAATCAAGAGCAAAGCTCCTACCAGAGTGAGTGCTAAACAATAGTAGCGATAAAGAGGTCCGCCTTTGCTTAAGTAATAATCGTGAAATTTGGGTCCACGAAAAAACGTGTGTTTTAAAAGTTCTTGCCACGATTGACGGTGATGGTAAAAAAAAGACAAACTAGTATGTCTTAGAATAGGTGCGCCATGATGCACGATTTGATGCAAAAGTCGGGTGTCGTCGTTAACATCCTGTCCTTTGTCTTCTAAGGCACAATCTAAAAACATGGTTCGATCGATGATGAGTAAGCCGGTGCCTTTTGGACGACCATCGAATTCTCCGGGTTTTAGCCACAATGCTTCACCATAACGGTGCTGTGGCTCATAGGGGTGATACGTTCGTCTGCGAATGCAGTAAAAAAGGCGGTCGATGAGACTTAAACTTTTATCCGAGGTGCCAACTCCCATCAGCGGAAGGTAATTCAATTGGTCGGCATTTTTGAGCAAATCAGGCTGAATGGTGAGTCTGGCGTCAATGAAGACAAGGTTTTCATAAGTGGCAGCTCTTGCACCACTTTCGCGAGCGTAGACACGCCCCATGTTTTTTGCGAGCTCGAGCAGTTTTACTTGATAGCGTTTGGCGACTTCAGCGCTAGCATCGGTTGAGCCATCGTTTACAACGAGGATTTCGAAGTGATCGCTAGCATAGTCGAGAGTTTGAAGTTGTCGAAGTAAAGCGTCGAGTTGTTCGGCACAGTTATAGGCCGGTATGATGATGGAGAATTTATTCAACTTGAGCAGGTTTTGGATTCTACTTTTCTATGCGCGAGTTGTCCGCATGCCGCTAAAATGTCTTGACCTTTCTCCATGCGAATGGTGCAGGGGATGCGACCATTTTCGAGAATGCTCTGAAATTTCTTAATGCGCGTTAAGCTAGTAGCTTCGAAAGGTAGGGTGGGCACTGGGTTGTAGGGTATAAGGTTCACATGGCACAGTTTTCCACGCAATAGTCCCAGTAACTCACGCGCCTCTTGCTCACCTGAATTTGTATCCCCCAGCATGATGTATTCAAAAGAAACGCGACGCTTGGTGGTGGCGATATAATGGTCGATTTCGGCCATGAGGTCTTTGATGGGCAAGGATTTGTTGATGGGCATCAGTTGCGTGCGCAAATCATCATTAGGAGCATGTAAACTCACTGCTAGTCCCCATTGTTCAGGCTCCTTGGCTAGTTTTAAAATTCCGCCTTTGACTCCGGAAGTTGAAATAGTGATGTGTCGTGCCCCCAAGCCCAAAGCATCAGGATGGTTGATTTGACGCAAAGCGATCATCAACTGATCGTAATTGAGCATAGGCTCACCCATGCCCATCACGACGATATTGCTGATACGCTCAGGCTCTTCCCTATTGATGTGCAAAACTTGTTCGACGATTTCCCCTGGACTTAAATTTCTTTTAAAACCGGCTAAACCCGTGTGACAGAAACGACAAGCCAAGGCACAACCCACTTGGGTGGAGAGACAAATGGTTCTGCGGCTGCCACTGCGCAGCAAGACGCTTTCTAGATGCGCCCCATCACGACAGCGAAAGAGATGCTTGTCAGCACTGCCATCAGCTGCTTTAAGACTGGCTTCATACTCAAGTAGGGGTTTTAAGGAGGTTTGCAAACTCAATTGTAAATCCTGCGGCAAATTGCTCATGTCTTTGGGATCGAGCACGCCTCTTTCGTAAACCCATTTCTGGATTTGTTTTAGTCGAAAGGCTGGTCCGCTATGGTGCTCTTGCCACCAAAGGGATTGTGATTCAAAGGCGAGATTCCAAAAAGGGCTGGACTCGAGGTTGAGTAGGGAGGTTTCCAAGCAGAATTGTCTTTAGGTGAAGGGAAGAAATTAGGTAAGACGAAGTGGGGTCAACTAACTTGAAGGTTATGGTCTCACTCTATTTTGCAGCAGCTAGGCTTAAGTTAAAAGCCACAAGTGGAAAAATTTAAATTACGGAGAGCTGATGTCATTTATTGAGCAATACCTTCAACAAAATCCCGCTGCTATCGAAGCTGAAATGTTAGCTTATGTGGCAAATCTGGAGCTTGTAAATCGCGTTGAGCCTATGGTGGCGCAAAACATTGTACGCGAATTGGAAGATCAACGAACTCACTTGAAAATGATAGCTTCTGAGAATTACAGTTCCGCAGCTGTTCAAGCGGCGATGGGCAATCTTTTAACAGACAAGTATGCCGAGGGATTCCCCTTCCACCGTTTTTATGCTGGTTGTGATAACATTGATGCCATAGAAGCACGTGCGGTAGAACTAGCGAAAGATCTTTTTGGTGCAGATCACGCTTATGTGCAAGCTCATTCAGGCGCCGATGCCAATTTACTCGCTTATTGGGTGATTTTGAGCAAGAAAATTCAAGAACCGTGTTTAGAAAAGCTGGGCATTTCAGACCCTGCCAAAATAAGCGCTGCCGATTGGGATAACCTTAGAGCGAAACTTGGCAATCAAAAACTCATAGGATTAAATTACTATTCAGGTGGCCATCTCACCCATGGTTATCGACACAACATTTCAGCGCGAATGTTTCAATGTATATCTTATGATGTCGATCCCAAAACAGAGTTGTTGGACTACGATAAGCTAAGAGCGTTGGTATTGAAAGAAAAGCCTTTGATTTTCTTAACAGGCTACAGCGCCTATCCAAGAAAGATCAATTTTAGAATCCTGCGTGAAATTGCAGATGAGGCAGGTTCGGTTTTTATGGTGGACATGGCGCACTTTGCCGGTTTGGTGGCAGGTAAAGTGTTTACAGGTGATTTTGATCCGGTAGCACATGCGGATATCGTGACCTCAACAACACATAAAACGCTGCGTGGTCCAAGAGGTGGATTGGTGCTGTGTAGACAAGAGTATGCTGAATGGCTCGATAAAGGTTGCCCACTGGTTTTAGGCGGACCGCTTCCACATGTTATGGCGGCAAAAGCAGTTGCTTTTAAAGAGGCCAACACGCCTGAGTTTAGAAGCTACTCTGCTAAAGTGGTTGAGAACTCACAAGCGCTCGCCGCCTCATTGATGCAAAGGGGTTTGCGTTTAACTTCTGGTGGTACAGACAATCATCTCATGGTCGTCGATATCAGCTCTTTGGGTTTAACCGGGCGTCAAGCTGAAAATGCCCTTCGTGAAGCAAAAATCACACTCAACCGGAATTCTATACCGTTCGATCCAAATGGCGCTTGGTACACGAGTGGTTTGCGCTTTGGAACAGCAGCGCTTACAAGTTTAGGCATGGACACTGAGGACATGAAAACCATTGCTGGAGTCATTCATCTCGTGTTATCTCATACTAAGGCAACGGTTATTTCGAACGGGCAAAGTGCTGGCGAAACGAGCAAGGCAAAATATTCAATTGATGCTGACGCCTTGAAAAAAGCGCGCAACACGGTGGATGAACTGCTCTCTAGATACGTCCTTTATCCAAAACTCGATTTAGCCGTATTGAAGGAATTGGTTTCCATAAGCTAAAAGATTAAAAAGCTTTAGGGTCGTGAAATACTTTAAAGAGGGTCTTGAAAATGATTTGTAGATCCAAGGCAACCGACCAATCTTTAATGTATTTCAGATCATAGCGAATTCTAGCTTCCATCTGGTCTTCGGTATCGGTGATACCGCGACATCCGTTGACCTGCGCCAAGCCCGTGATACCGGGTAAAACTTTGTGTCTCAACATGTAGCCACTGATGCGTTTTCGATAAAACTCATTGTGAACATTAGCATGGGGTCTTGGCCCGACAACGGACATGTCGCCTTTCAAGACATTAAAGAATTGTGGCAATTCATCGATCGAGTATTTTCTCATGAAGCCACCAAGAGCCGTTAAACGTGGGTCGTGCTTTACGGCTTGTTTTACATGAGCGTCATTTTCCTGAACGGTCATCGACCTGAACTTGTAAATACCGAAAGGTTTACCTGCCATGCCATAGCGTTTTTGTTTAAAAAGGATGGGCCCCTTTGAGGTGAATTTGACTGCCAGAGCGACTATTAAAAGCAAAGGTGAAATTAAAGTCAAGATCAAAAGACTCAAGGCAACGTCCTCAACTCTTTTGATGATATTATCTATACCTGAAAAAGGAGATTCAAAAATGCTAAAAGCGTAGTGTTGATTGAGTTGATGAAAACTGGGCGTGAGGTAAACGGTGCTCAATACTTTTGGAATCATAAAATAGAGCGAAACGGTTGAATCTGAAAGCTGTTGCGTTAAGTCGTAGATAGTTTTTTTATCCTCAAAGGGTAAGTTTAAATACACTAAATGAAATGAACCCGACTTGGCATCTTCTATCAAGTCACTGAGATTGCCAAGTGTTCGATGGTACTCTCTTTCTATATAAGCGTTTTCGTCACTATCGACGACGTGGTCATAAAAACCGTAAATTTTTAAATTGAGATCGCCTCTTTGATTGATCATATCTGCAATCTCGACACCATGTTGATCTTTACCGACGATGACAGCCCTGAAAGTTTGTTTTGCTTCCGTGAGGAAGTTGTGTATAAATAAAAAATAATGCCAAAGACTTATACAAATGGGGACAGAAATAAACCAATTTACAAAAACCAATCTAGAGTAATCGTTTGAAGTCTTGGTTACAAAGAAAAATAGAAAAAGAATGAGCGTGGTGCCAAACCATGTGAAAAAAATATTGATACAATGGGTGCTAAAAGACATGCGATCACCATGCCTATAAATACCTGTAAAAAGAGAAATTAAAAAAAAGAGTGCGCAAGTGACCAGTGTGATGGGCCAATAAAGGCTAAAAAAAAGTTGTTCGTAGAAAAAATCGATTAAAAAGTTAAGCGCAACAATAATGGTAGCATCGACCAAACAATAATGAGAAGGAATGCTCTTGTGATACTTGCCCACATGTATCTCATGCAAGGGCTTGCTCTGCAAGGGAGATTCTGCTTGAATTAACGGTGGCTCGAAGTCTTCGGGATCAATTTGACCCGGAATAAACTCAGGATGTCGTTCACTTGCCAAGGGATATGAATGATAAATAGTTCACTTTATCATCGTTGGAGTTGATATAGATCAAGGTGCTTTGTTGATTTGAAAAGCAATACAACCGAGCTGAGCTAGTGTGGGCCGTCAGAATTGGCATGGCTTAAGACGAGGTGAAACCACAGAGGAGGGTATCAGATATTTTGTGTAAACAGCCAACCGTTAGAGGGTATCAGATATTTTGTGTAAACAGCCAACCGTTAAGTTTTTAAGGTAAGGGGCTAGCCCCTTAAACCCCAGGATTTTTCGCTTTAGGGCTGAACTTATACTTAATAAAGAAACTGAACA
>Ga0172372_10002779_pt1 | contig 26260 bp, 34 predicted proteins | sample LakKiv5m_2_FD_114544 | JGI IMG/M metagenome (GOLD analysis project Ga0172372, IMG submission 114544) | Freshwater microbial communities from Kabuno Bay, South-Kivu, Congo - kab_092012_9.5m | ecosystem: Environmental > Aquatic > Freshwater > Lake | place: Democratic Republic of the Congo...
CTTTTCCACCCCTCGGTTAGAGGGCTGGTCAACAATTTTGCTATCGCTTGTCCTTTTGACCGCAGCAATTCCTGTGTCTCCCTTGCTAATTGTTGTGCTTCAGGTGAAGCAGCTTTTTCGAATTTACTTGAGCTGGCTACTTTTTCAATCTTGCTCAAATAAATTTCTTGAATACGGCTTAGTAGATCTTCGGCACTGGCGTAGGCGTTGCCAGAGGCCGCTAATCGATTGTTAAGTTCTAAAGTCCGTGCTATCCCAATAATCGAACCAACGATTTGCTCTAGTGTTATCTCCTGTCCCATTCCTGGATAGCGAGCTAACATTGGATCAATTTGTTTACTGCCAAAGTATTTAGCAATGTCTGCTGCCCACTGCTGTGAATTAGTACTAATTGTAACAATTTCTACATCTTTTTGCTTGCTGAACGGTACAATTTGCCCGTTTGCAGTCTTAATTTGTACACCTAAATCCGATATACTTAGATTTAGTGCTTCAGCTAATGCTGAATATAAACTGGCACTGAGTACACCTTTTACACCCTCAGGTGGCGAAAATATGTCATTCCACTGCACTAATTCACCGTAGATACTGACTAGATCAACTTGAGCATATTTGTTTTCGCCAATTTCAATTACAATGTTTTTACCGTTGCCGGATTCATAAAATCCCGATTGATCTCCGAAACTTTTAGCTAAATCATAGTAAAATTGTTTGTTTTCGTTGTTAGTTTTACTGGATATACGGGGTACAATAAACTGTATATCTATGTCTCCGTATCGTTTATCTGGTTGTGTTTTTAAATGTCGTTGATAGTAAGTACCACTGCCCACAGGACGACCAAATTCTATAGAGGGTATTCCTCGATCGGTTAACCACTGATTCATTCGTGGTTCAACCTCATTCTTAAGTCGAGATACCACTTTTTCTAAAACCTGTGGCGTGACTATAGTACCTTGTGTTTTGGTGCTGGCCCATCCCCCCTCTAATACAATTTCACGTATTTTCATATTGGGCGCTTTGCTTCAATTTTTTTTAATTTGATATAATAATCAGGATCTTCGGCTAAATGATCTAAGGCAATCTTTATAGCGGTACTGCGATCATCGGTATGCTCATATTCAACGGCTACACCCTTTTTTAGCTGTGCTTTTATATATTCAACTGAAACACCGTGCTTATTGGCTATTTCGTTGACCTGTGGCCGATCGGGATTTAATATTAATTCTTCGTTGCTGATACCATCCATTAATGTTCTAAACCAGCGTGCTGATCCAAACTCCAGTCCTTCGGGCAACATTATACCTTCTCTGCTTAATGTTTCTCGTGCCGAAGCTACTAATTTTTCATAGTCGGGATCGGTTTTAATTTTACCAAGTATATTGCTGATAGACTGTATGTCTTGAGCACGAGCACCAGATCCCAGTAATGCCATTGCGATTTTATCAGGATTTTTTTCAATAGTTCGATCAGTGACTGGGTCCATTAATGCATTTTTATAACTATACTTTAATCCACGAGCACGAGCAATACTGGCTAGTAAAATATGTCGATGCATGCCTTTATATTGGCTACCTTGTACTTCGCCACGCATACTAAATTGTTGCCAAACTGGATCGCTGGTAAACATAAAATCAGTTTGAACGAACCCCTTATTAGGCTCTCCCATAATAGGAGCACGAAAATGCACACTGTCGCCGCTCATGGCTACCCAACCATCACGACGACTTTTGACATTGACAATGTTTTCCTCGGGTATACCTTGTTCACGACACCACTGAATTAGAGTATTTTTTAATTGATCTTTACTAATCTCGCGCTCATCAACACTGAGATCTAAATCACCACTGCTTTCTTTTCGACCAGTTGTGCCTAACCACTTTATTGGTATACCATTGTCGTCCAGGTCCTGTGTTAAGTCTAACCCGGTGAGTGCTTCTAACCACTGAATTGTGGGCAGTATTTCGTCTTGATTGATTCTACGTGCTATTAGCGACCCGTCAGGATTTTTAAAAACATTTTGGCTTTCTAATATCATGATTGTCCTAAATTTAGATCTTTGGATATTTGATTTAATCTTTTTATTGTGTTGACATCAGTGACAATCGTATCTCTTGCAGGAGGAACTCCAACTTGAAACCATAACCCCGATCGACCAGTTCTGGTCAGATAACGAAATTCTCCGGCATTTTTTGTCATCAATGACGGAATGTTTTTAACAGGGAACGGTATTTCCGGCTGTATGGCATTTTCTTGATTCCACAGTTCGCTTAAACGATCTACAATAGTTGCATCAGCTGGCGTGCCTGAAGGATCCATCCAGGCTCCTCTTTGTACTGTAAACATACCTCTATTGGTATCTAATGTACTCCCATCAGGAGGTACAGCGGGACCAGCAGACCTGACTGCTAAATCGGGCGGAGTAGGAAGTGGTGTATATGTAGCAGATTTAGCATAATTATGTTGCCATTGTTGTTTTAACCATTGACTGACATCAGAATTTTCAACCCCGGCCGGTTTACCAACTATTTCAAACGGCATTTTTGATGGATTATTATCGTTGTCGCGGCCGAGAATGTCAGGACCTGAAATATAAGAATCTTTAAAATATACTTTTGCCCAATTAACTACATCATCGGGCACAATATTGGGTTTAGTGGCCAATAGTGATTGTTTAGTTTTTCCCCAGTCTCCTATGGCAAATTTTACATTATCGCGGAGATCTTCCTTTCTTTCAATTTCGCCACGTTTGGCTGCATAACCAGCACGGAATCCGCCACCAGTGGCCATGCTTTTGACTCCGGCGGCTAGTTTTTTAGCGAAATCAAGCGGGCCTTCATCTAGGTTTTGCTCAACAATAATTTCATTTACTTTCATGTTTGGCCTTTCTTACACCACGAACAAATTTAGAACTGTCCCCGGTTCGAATACTATTTAAAAGCCGTTTTTCAAGATCTAGTGCAGTCTCAGAATCAAAGTTTTCCTTAAGATAGCCGAGCAAATTTACTGCACTTTGTATTACATGAATTGCTCGATTTTCTGTGAGCTGTAATACATCACCTTTACGATTAGATATATCGGCCAATTCGTCCAATATACTACGAGTTTTTCTCTGCAAAATAGTACTCCAAAGAGGTATAAAATATTTACCTTTTTGATTCTATTTCGGTGAGTAAAATTTAATCTAGGCTACTGTTTTTGCCTAAATTGCTTAACATCTGTTTTAATTTTGTTGAGCTTGCCTGTGCTACAGGACGAGTGTCAGATGGCATACTTGTGCTATTAGCAGACCCTTTGATTTTATCCAGAATCTGACGAGCACTGTCTGATACCGGTCCGTCATTTTGTTCTCCGGTATCAGTAATTCTAAGAGTATCAACGTCGAAATCTAAATCAATTTTTTGTCCAACGCCATTACTATTACGTGTTTTAAGTAATTGCAATTGATATTTTCCGCGCTCTTTCATTGCTCTACTGGTATAAATTCCAATAAAGTTATCCGATGTGTTAACTTTACTGATACCACCACTGATATGTGCGTGGTTAAATTCAACTTCCTCTTGTGCACTACGATTGAACTGTGCCGCAGTCAACAATACTAATTTGTATTCTTTAGCCAGATTTCTTAGCTCTTCAGCAACAAACTTATCTTTGGTAAAAAAATCACTGGGATTGACTTTGACTGAACTAGGCATTAGCAAATCTAAATAATCTACCACTAAGAAATCCAATGGTTTATTAGTCTTGACCATTAGTTCTTTAGCATAGCTTCTGACCTGATTTACTGTACTTTGAGCTGGCATATATTTGATTTGAAACTTACCAAATCGACGAGCTGCCATTCTAACTGTCATTTCCACATTGTCTATGTCTTTGAAAATCTCTCGACTGGCTACACCGGATATCATACTGTCAATACGCATGGCACAGAGTTCTTCACTGAGCTCAAATGTCAAATAGGCTCCATTTAGTCCCCGTTCAAGCCAATTGACAGCAATATTTTGCATGATTAAACTTTTACCACCACCACTTTGTGCTGCAACAATTTCTAACTCACCGCGATTGAATCCACCATACAACAAACGATCTAAACTGGGCCATCCACTACTGACTTGACCATTCTGATTACGCAATGCAGCCAATCTGGCCTTGGGATCAGCGAAATAGTCAGTGCCCATGTCTCTCACTAGCCCAACTTGTACAGCATCTTTGATTAACTTTTCAACTGGATCGTATTCGCCTTTTTCAAGTAAATCAGCACTTTTTAAAATAGCACGTTCCAGTTCTTGTCTACGGCTGAATTTTTCAAACTCATCAAAGAACCATTCTATATGTTGATCAGTGAGATCGTCGATACGAGCGAACTCTCGATCAGAAACTGCACTGATCTGACCAAATGTGGGAACAGTTTTATATTCCTCTACATGATCATACATGAACTGTGCTGCTTGTCTTAAACTCCGATCAAAATTTTCAGCATTAAAGATGCCTTGCACACGGATATAGCAGTTAGCATCCGTTAACATGATTTCCAGGAAAAACTTTTGTACTTCTACGGTGAATTCTTTAAGCATAGTTCCAGCAAGTCTTTTTTGACCATAGTTGAATTTTTAGACTGCTATGTTCAGCACTATCTAATATTGTCTTTAGTACAAATAATTTACCATATCTGCAAACAGCATCATTAATATCTTTACAGGTCTCTCGCCAAATCGGAAAACTCACAGCCCAATTATATTCAATGGCCTGATCGACTAATTTTTTTCCACTGGCATCCCAATCCGGAACCACAATAATGTCTCTAGATAGATTATCAATTTGATCAGCTTGAGATTCGGATATTTCGTTATGCATTAATGCCACACCATCGATGCTCAAGGCATCAAATATTCCTTCGCAGACAACAACTAATTTCCAATTTGCTTGTTGTTGATCAAGGTTGAATACATAGCCGTTTTGTTTTTCCATGTAATATTTTGGTTTGACTCTGTCATCAAAAGTACGAGCACTATAACCTACAAGTTGATTCTGGTGAGTAAAAGGAACTATGACTCTGCTGGACATGTTATTTTTTCGAATATCAGTAAAATAAAATTCATACCGATTCATATCTATGTCTCGTCGATTCACATAATCTACTGCATCAAGAAAGTTCTTAGGACAATGATCTAGTCCTTTTAATGCATAAAATTCTGCCAAGGCTAAGAAACTTTGACTGCCCTCGGGTAATTCTGTTTTATCAAACTTAACAACATTTTCGGGTTCAATTGAAGAATCGCCACCAACTGTGTCCTTGATTCTCACTGCTTCTAAAATCAAAACTCTGATTTGATTTTCATCAAATCCCATCCATGACATGAGCTTACGCATCTTATAGCTCAATGCCCGCCCGGGATGATAGTGTGCTCGGAACCCGCAGTTAAAGCAACTATAACTAACACTGCCTTCTGCGCCCGATATCATACCACCACGCCCACGACGATCGGATTTATGCCCGTTGTGATGACAACAGACAGCATTAGAACTTATCCATCCATTTGGACTGGTTCTAGTACGGTTTCTCTGCCATGCTTCTAGTAAAGAAGTTTGAATAATGTTAGACATAGTAAGTCTTAGTATTTTACGCTACTAAGACAGCAAATGCAAGACTATTTAACTTCTCGCTAAAATTTTAGTGACTTCGCCAGTGGTCTCTAATATTCTGAACCTTATTGCAGTGTAAGGACCCTCAACTGTGATCAATGCAGTATCGGTTTGACTGGTATAGTTTGTAGTACTATAAGTCATCCAGTCGCCCTCTACAATAGTATTAATAGGCTCGGTAGTGACTTGAGCAATAACCTGCCCTGTGAAGTTATCAAAATAAAACTGAAACGAATGCCAAAGATTGTATCCTGATGGATAATTACCACTGATAGCTGATGTGACTACAACATTTTCGGTGAGGTTAGTTAGACTTAAATTTTTACTTGGCTGGAATGCGGCATTGTACCCGTCCAGTACTTGTATTTGTCCTCTCACTGTGAAAAAATCGTCTGTATAAACTGTGATTTCTAAATCATTTTGATCGGTCACTTTTAATGCATAGTTATAAAACTCTCGATCTAAATAAGCTAAATCTTGTTCAGGAACAATAACTGACACAAGTCCTTTGGTAGCATCAACAATAGTACCTTCAAACTCAACGAATTGTGTATTGTTGTCATCATTCACAATACTCATTGTGACTGAGTAATTTGAAATATTGATAGGTTTCTGATCACTGTTTTTTAACTGAAAAACTACAGTGTTATCCATACCACGATAAATTTTGATTGTACGTGCATACACAATTTTGTTCCTTGTAGTTAAAGACGGATCGATGTCAGCCAATACTTCAATTCGATTTTGATATATAAAGGCGGTTATTCTTTGCATAGATGATCCAAAAAAATTTAATTGCTTTCGAAATGGTAAATATACTGCTCGTTTATTTATTTGATAAATGACAGAACTAAATTACAAGACCTTGTTAGATCAATATCCATTCTTAACCTACTTAACCTATGGCAAAACAGAATTCATAGGTATAATTCAAAATGTCGATGATGTGGTGACTACTATTTACGATTATGGTAGCTTAAAAACACACGAGCAAAAATTAGAATTTCTTCGCCTAGGCGACGAATGGTGGTGGGAAAGTAGCCGTCAAATCCCTATCAACTTATTCATTAAAAACGATTGGGTCCAGTTTAGAATCTGTTTGAAAATCTTAAACAGCAAAGACGTAATCATTAAACACGGCCCATACGTCAGTCTTAAAGAAATTAGTCAAAAAAAGACTAAACGTCGTAGTATTACACTAGTCAAACGTGTTGGCTAAGTAAATTAATATGTACCGCTACTAATAAACTATAGCTCATGGCATGTGAGTGTTTGAACCCATAGGTGCCATCTGAAGCCTTAGTCCAAACCAACTGTGCAATATCTTTCCATAACAGACCTACTAAATTACGCTTCGCTGGTCTAATTAATGCCAAAAACATTGCCATGTGCTCTAAGTTTGCGATTGGCTCAGCTAATTTTTTATATAAAGAATAATGATTTCCGATATGAACTACACGGGCAAAGAAATCAGGATCCTGTAGTCGAGTCCAATCAACCGGCTGTTGAGTTAGTTCAATGAGATGTGCTCGATCTTTAACTAATCGATAAACTGTATTATTCAAAATATCAAGTTTGATGTATCCTCGATCCTCGGCTTCTCGATAGTCCACACTGGCGAACTCAGTCAACGGGTTTGTTGGTATATCAGTCACATAGATGCCAGTATTATGTTTAATCCAAGAGCCGTTGTCTTTGTGTATAGCAGCAGGAATATGATCAATTTCTTTTAAGAGTTGATCTCTATCTGCTACATCGATGTCAATATCACCAACTTTAATCAAGGTCATAATCCGGCTTTTTCGGTAATTTCTTTGGCCCACTCAAAGTCATATACACGCTTCTTAAAATTTTGATCCCAATAATCGCTGTTAATCCAAGACCATATAGAAGTTAGATCGTGGTCGTTTAGTTGAGCAATAAAATTAGTTCCTGTATTAGAGCAATAAAGGGACCATGGACTGATTCTACCAGACTGAATATCAAAACATATTCTAGTGGCACTTGCATATTTAAAGTAATCTTGAAATTTAGATTGATTTTCCTCGGCCCACTCGTTCATGGTCTGAATACTACGTTCCAATGCAGTGCCAGCAGATTCTCTGCGTATATAGTCTAACAGAAATTCTTCGTAGAAGCTATCACGGCACCAATGATCCAATTTTTTATTATTTTTAATAAGCCATTCACAGTATGATTCTGGAGCAACTGCTCGAATCTCTACTAGATATCTGCCAAACTTAACAAAGGCCAAATAGTATGGACTATCAACAAAATCTCGATAAGTTTTTTCTACATCAGTGGGACGAATATAATTAAAGAATTTATTAAAACAATAAAAACCCAGTCTGACACCAGCCTCTTTTTCCTGTGCAAGTCGGCGTTTGGTTTCGCAATTATGTATTGCAAAAACTGTTTCTTTAGTGAAGCCCTTGTTGCAATACTGACAGACAAATGGCTTACTTGAAGAAGTCCCGGATTTCTCTGTCTGTCCAGCCATGCTCTCTTGCCAAATTTTCAAAATATCGTTGATCATTTAGTTGTACCAATACTTCCAGGTCTGCTATTTTAGCTGCCGGGCGAGTTAACTTTAAAAATTTCAATGCGGCATTTTGTTTACCACGCCCTTGACTTTTCGGGAACCAATGTTTTTGAACTCCCATGTCAGGACTGACTGTGGTACACAATAACCATTGCAACTTAGGATGCCGAGCTAGATCAAAAAAATTCATGTTAACGTTCTCGTTCATCGCACGAAGATAGTATTCTTGCAAGTCCGAAGACCCCTGTACAGCCGATCCCCATTTAAGCATTAGATAAGTACTGAATTTTTTACGTTCTTCGTCGGTAAAATTATCATAGTATTCTCGATCTTTACGATCTAATGCTGCCATCTCGTTATTGATGTTTAATCGATCGGTCATGATTTTCTCTGATCCGGAGGTATCATTCCGTATTCGCGATAAAGCCAACGCAGAAAATGCTCACCGTTTTGCCTATCTTGGTCAACTGTTTTAACATAGATCGAATAGGCGTGCCAGACTCGGTCTAACCATTTGATGTCGTTCATTCTGTATCCAAAATTTTAAAATCTGCTCGATCAAGAAAATTTAAATCAACGCTCGGTTTCTTCTCTACAGATGAAACATAGTTTGAAAAATTATTTTCTAGTATCTGTATACGTTCTTCGAGTTTGAGAATACGTTCTGCCAGTGCAGTTTCAATCACACTTAGTTTCATTTTTGCCTACCAAATTTTACTGTAATTAACGATTTCACTTTGTTTACTGATATCCCGAACAAAATACACACAGTCAGGTTCGTTGCCTGAGTGCAAAGGCACACTAAGAAGTTGACTGGGTTTGAGTTTCGGTGAGTACCATTTGACATCTTGATAAATGTCTACAACTTCAATCTTTCGAAATTCGGGCCTGAAACTGCTGAGAGGATTAAAAACAAAAGCATTAAACCCTCTGTCGTTTACTGCGGTCAACGGAACAACTTCGAGATCGCCTTGATCGGGCTCGCCGATTAAGATTTGCCAGTCTACAGGCATGGTGATTTTATGCTCACCGATTTGCAGTACCAATGCTGGAGCATTGAAACTCTCAAGAAAGATCAATGGAATAAAAAAGTAATCAGGATCCTTATAGTTGCTATTATCTAAGATACAAAATCGTAGATCATCTACTTGTTCAGGAATCTCATTGAGATCGAATGCACTATTATTAAGTGATAGTATGTTCATGATGTTATTATATTACTGCCAATTGATTTTTGCAACCGTATAGGGATAATCGGCCTCGGCATAAAATTGTTTGCGTTTGGTAAGATGTCGTTTGCTGAATTTGCATGTACTGGTAATGTCCCAGATCTCTACATGATCTTTGTCAAAACCTTTACGCAATCCACGCCCGATACTTTGAATCACCCGCACAAAACTTTTACCAGGCTCGATCAATACGAGATTGTGAAGTTTGGTAATATTGATGCCCACCGCAGCGATGCCATAGGTGGCCACAAGAACTTTCCCGTCGCTGAAGTTGACTTCCACATATTGCTCGCGACGATCTCGAACTTTGGTAGCGCCACTGAGAAAGGTAGCATTGTTAATATAACTGGCCAGTTCTTTACCGGGCTCAACACGATCGATCAAGACCAAACTATTGCCTTCTAACTTATTGACCATACTGGCAATAAACTTCAAACGATCGTTATTCTCTAAGAGATATCTTAACTCGCTTTGATAATCCTTGTACTCAGAATGATCTACTAATTGCATGACATTGACATTACAGTCAGCTAATACACCTCGATCCTGTAATTCGGCAGCGGTAATTTTGTTGATTACTTCGCCTACACTGACTTGTAAACTACGAAAGTCATGTTCCTCTTTGGGAATGGTTCCCGACACTGCCCAACGAATTGGTACACGAGCTAACACATCAGTCATCAATGCTTTTAACTTGTCAGCCTTCAAACTGTGACACTCGTCGACCATTACACAGACCACACCTTCGATCAATGTGGCTAAAGACTCGGGATCATCGGACAGCAATCGATTGAGACTTTGCCAGGTGCAGATAGTATGCTGTCGAACAAACTCCTTTCGATCACCAAATACCACACCGGTATCCAATCCAATGTTGACATAGTCCTCTTCGGTCTGTGTGACTAAGTTTTTACTAGGTACGATCAAAATACTGCGACCATAGAAACCGGCACACTTAGCCAAAGTCGCTGTCATCAAAGTTTTTCCTGCACCGGTTGCAATACATTGTATAGACTGTGAGTTGCTGAGAAAAGTGTTCACAGCTTCAAGTTGATAGTCACGTAAACGTATAGGTTCGCCGGCGTTAGGATGTCCTTCGGGCCAAGTACATCCTTCAAGATAGTCTTCAGTAATAGGTTCAAAAGTATAGCCAGTGCGATACTCTCTACGATCATCAATGTCGAGATCGTAGCCTCGATCTTCTAGCTCAGGTATGATTTCAGGTAGTAGATTTATATAAGTGCTGCCGCCCATACTGAAGAAGGCGGTACATCCATCCCAACGTCCTAAACGAACTGCTGGTATAAATCTAGCTCCAGGAATTTCGTATTTGAACTTGTTGTTCAATGTTCGTCTAGTAGCTGCATCAAGACCTTCGATCTTGACGTTAACTTCGTCGGCGATAATTAGTTTTGCTGTGGGCATGTTCTATAGTTTATCCTTATTTCTCTACATCGGTTAATAGTCGTTCTCCCCAATACACAATCTTTCGACTATGTTGCCCCCATCGGCGTTTGATTTGATAGATCACACTTTGTCTTGTGACAAAAATACCTATTGTATCTAACGAGTTCGGCAATCGTTCTGCAATTAATATAAGACGTTCGGATACCGGATTACGATGTTTGAGCTTATGTTTATTTACTGTGGTCACACGCTCATTACCAAAATGCGCTCGAAGAATATCCATGTCTGTGGGTTGATCTGAATGCCAAATCACCGGCCAAATATCAGCTGCTTCCAACCAATGAAAAAATTCAATTTGAGTTTCTGGAGTTGGTCTGACATGCAGCATTCGACGACTACTCCACTCTATCCATTGATCACTGAATCCCTGTTGCTTGGCACACTTGACTACCGAACTGTCTATGGCTATTTGCCATTCGCCGGCACAACAGATAGCATGTATCAAATTTTGATCAGGTTCGTTGAGTAGATTTTCGTTGATACTGCCAGGATTGTTATCAACTGTTAACACACGGTCTGATCCTGGCTGTAAGGTCAAACGCGGGATCGAAACATCATTGTATAGAGTTTCTAAGAGTTGTTCGTGATCGAATGTAATTTTAAAATTGTTGTTCTGTGCCCATTGTACTAACCAAACCAAGTTAGGCAAGGTGCAGTCTGATCTCCAGGCTTTGGAATCTCGATCGAACGCAAACTCACCGCAACTCAGTGATACTAGCCCACGTATACTTTGAACCAATGTGTCGTTGTAAGGGAATCTTACTAGTAGTTGATTGGAGGCCTCGTCATAGGTCAGTGTTTGGCTACGATCAACATGACGTATAGGAATACGAAGTTCTAGTTGTTCGGGCATCGCGATACCTTTTAATTGTAGTTGTTTGCGATACTTGTAAACAATCTTCTTTGCTAGCTCATATTGTCGATCAGTTAATCCGTTGCCAGTGGATGTTTGGTACCCTAATGTGTTTACAATATTTTGGTCGTAGTTGGCCAGACGAACGTTTGGTGTTCCAACATAATTCAGGTTTCCGGCCATTGTGCGATAGCCGCCAATGAACTCTAAGTAGTCTTCAAGGTATATAAGCATAGGTCAAGTATAACAGAACACAGAAACAAAAGTCAAAAAAATACCGGCCGAAGCCGGTATAAGACTACACGGATTTTATTCGCTTAGGCAGCGAGCTTCATGCAAGTCGTTGCTGCCATAGTCTTCCAACGAAGCGGAAAGCTCTTACGCAGGTCTGCAATCTTCAGTGCCATACGCAGGCTCATCTCACGCAACGAATTCTGCTTCTCTTGCATGAAGTCGAGAATCTCGTCTTGTGCTTCTTTATCAAAGTCATAGCCTTCGAACAGCTGACCATCACCAGCGATCTGTTTGATACGCAGAATCTTGTCACGCATGGTATCCAGCGTAAGATCAAGATAGTGACAACGGCTCTGAAGTGCATCCAAATGGTCACGAAGTTTCTGCGATTTCATCTGATCAAATTTGAGATTTGTAATAAAAATTACAGAACCTTTGAATTCGAAACTGTCAGGAATGCCTTCACGACGCAAAGTGCTGCTCTCAGACAGCCACGAAATCTTACGCTTCTTGCCTGAGTCCAACGCACCTTTCAGCAAGTTAAGGCTAACGTCGTCGAGCAGAATGCTGTCGCAGTCATCAAACACAACTACGCAATTGGCATCCGAATACTTGTAAAGCGTCTGGTACAGTCCGATGGGAGTAGCGGAACCTTTAACAACTTCGGCACGAAGACGCTTGCCAGCGATCTTGTCAAACAAGCAGGCTTTCTCAACTTCTTGCTCAACACCGTGGCTTTTGCCTACTCCGGGGGGACCCGAAACAATCATAGCACGGATGTCGCCAGTAGTAGCAGCCTTGGTCATGTCCGTAAGGATTTCGAAACGCTCACGGATACGTGCAATGGCTTCTTCTTCAGTTTCGGTCACAAGAGCAGCCACAGCCTCAGGAATCGTTGCGGTAGAAACACCGTTCACGAACTGATAATCTTGAGGACTGGTTACGTTAATACGAATGGTCTCGGGGAAGCCAGGGAACTGTCCAGAATTGCGAACAGTAACGAACGCACTCTTAGCAGTCTTTTGAAACTGTTGAACGAGTTCAAACACTTGGCCAGCGACGCTTTTGTTGCGATAGGTGCCATTGATGATTTGGACTTGAGCCATTTGTTACTCCGTGTAATTTGTTACAGTATCAACATTGTAGCAAAACGAACTGGAATTGTCAACCGTTTTTTCTGCTAAAAAAGTGTTGTTTTTTAGCAACAATTGACAGTTTTTGTTCGTTTTTGCTCCGTTTTTTCAGCGTATGAGTGTATTTTAGCACCAAATTTAATGGCTGTCAACCTAGGTTACAGCCCTAAAAGTCGGCGTTCTTCGTCACTGAGTTTAGCCAGAGCAGCACGACGGACTTGTACTTGCCTTTCTTGCTCTTCTTCACGTAGTTTGATTAGTTCAAGTTCTTGCTCTACTTGTTCCAGGTGCCAAACCAATGTCTGGTTGTATTCTTCGTCGAGAACCACTGGTAAAGTTACTGTGGTATAATTAAAAGAAATTTCGTATCGAGTGGAGTCAAGAGATTGGACTTGAAATTCATTGCGACGCATAGTTTGATAAAGAACCGAAGCAAAACGGTAAGGATAGTTTTTTACAAACTCTACCCAAGTTTGGCGTTCTTGTTCTAGCCGAAGTTGCTCTAACTGTTCCTTGGTCATGCGTGGCATGATGCCCTCACTGATTGGTTTTTTCTATTACTTCCATGTCGCTGACATCGAACTCACGCCGAGCCTGATCATACACTGCTCGAAACCTTTGCAAGAGATAATGGCTTGCACAGGTTTTTACGAGCAGCCGTTCGGCTTGAGCAATAGCATCCAATGCTGTCTGTTCTGCTGGCCCGAACATACATTCACCGATAGAAGTTATGTTGTTCGACTGCAAGGCAAAGATCAATCAACACTTTGCGTGATTCGGTAAGATCGACATCGAGCCCATAAGATTCGCGAGCAACATCAACGAGTTCAAAGTCAGACAAAGATTCGAGATCTACACGGATTTTGTCAAATACAGTCATGATCATTCCTTATAAGGGATTTTTGAAAGTTTCTCGCAGACAACATCGATATTATACGGCATCATTTGATTTGTGTCAACCCCCACGTCTAAAATCCTGCCTTTTGTTTGAGTAGGGCGTCCGTGGCAGTGACCATGCAACATAAACGAACCATGATAACTTTCGTTCCAAGATTCAATAGGATAGTGCATCATACAAATCTTGGTTCCATTATAGCGTATTTCTTTGTATACGTCAATGGACTCAAAACAGTCACGAAATTCTTGTTTTTTCAGTGCATCAACGTCGTGGTTGCCCGAAATAAGGTGCAGTCGACAATGAATTTTTCTTAGCAACCAAACTGAATTTTCCGGACGTCCAAATGTGACATCGCCCAGAATCCACAGTGTGTCACCGTGGTGTGTCGCTTGATTAATATTGTCTACAATGGCCAAGTTCATTTCGTCCACATTTTTAAATGGACGGGACTGGGCACAATACCTAAGAATATTGCTGTGGTAAAAATGTAGATCTGATGTAAACCAAGTAGCCATGATCCTATATTACAACAAATAAATTCAGCTGTCAACTGAATATTTTGTTGTATTTAAGCTACTTTTCCGGCACCAGCATCAAGAAATTCTTTGATAAATTTCAGCACTCGACGGTACGAGTCAAATACGTATTCCTTTGAATCTTCTTCGGTGTTGACTACGACCACAAAGCCGTTAGCGACTTTTCTAATTTCAATTGATTCCATTTTGTTTTCCATTTTTAGTTGGCATATTTAAGAGCCAGTATTGTAGCGTGACCATCGTCGTTTAACTCAACTACAACTTTAGATTCCATTAAGTTTCGATTGGTTATACGCCATTGTTTACCGCCACGGTATTGACTCATATAATAAGTTCTATAGCCGATTTCACGTCGACAGTATTGTTCAATCTCGTCACGATATCGATCAGCAAGTAAGAGTTTATGTTGAAATTTTTGATCTAATACACTAGGCATAATACTGTTGACTATAGCATATCTGTCAACAGTGGTCAAACTTTATGGCAAATTTTATTATCTATATCTTGGATTGGGTTGAGTTACACCTACAGGACAATCTACTTCGGTTTTATGAGCAATCTTTCTTGCCATTGCGTCTTGAATTCTTTTATTAGGTGGTTGCCCAATACCCAATTCATCGTGAGTATAAAAGCCATACAGCCAAATTGTTCCACCATCTAACTTGTAGACAATGCTTAAATCTAAGGTGATATGTGCATGTTTTAAGTTGGGCACTGACCTTATGAACAATCCAGTACCTAAAAATAATTTATCACTTTTTCCAAATGGTTCAATGGGATTCCATCTTTTTAATTCCATGAAATCTCTAAACTTAGATCGAATGGCACTATAGGGTCTTACTTTGGCAAAGTAAGTTTCTTTATAACTATCACAACGTCGAAATACAGTTTCTCTTTGGTTTGAGTTATTGCGATCAACCGAAGACAAACCTACCTCAGCTAGTATTTGATCAGCAGTTAACTCTTCGGACCAACAATTGGTATCTTGATCTTCCGATAAAAAATCAATTATTTTTGGTAGTATTACTTCTGAGATTTTCATGACAATTCTCTTTCAACACGACCTATTGTGTCGTGTAGGGTATAATTTGGAAACTCGTCTTCGTTGTGCCCCATATCTCTAAGATATCTAATAGCATTTAATTCTGCACTATCCATGTAGTCAGGTCTATGCAAGGTGTCACTGGGCAAGTTGAATCTATAACTAGATTCGCTGCCAGGTGTGTTTGTTCTTAAAATAAATCTTCCTTGTGGAGAATCGGGATAGTAGTCTCTGCCCGGCACATATCTAGGCTCAGAAGGCCACCAGGTTGATCTAGTTGCCGGAACAACTTCTAATTCGGCACCATTGCCCAATGTTAATCTTCCTTGACGTACTTGTTCTGAGGCCCAGGCACGAGCAGCAGCATTGGCATCACCTTGATTATTTCGATTCCAAAAACGATGCACTTCTTCACCATCAACTAGAATGCTCCATTGTACACTTCCATTTTGGGTGGGAGGAGTATCGCCGCGACGTATAGGCTCAACACGGAATTGATTGGGTTCCAGAACACCATAGCCATTATTGTATAGCCACATAGAGGCACGACTCTCAGCTTCTTGCTGACTTATACCGGTGTTAGTTCCTTGGTGTACTTCTTCACCATTGGCTAACACAATTCGCCAACCTGATATAATACTAGGGTCTGTTGTTCTTGTAGAGCTTGCGGGACGAATTGTTCCTGTGCTCGGAGGCTGTTCTCTTACACTGTAGGAAGTATTGGGATTACCATTGTTTCTAACCCATCGCAGACCTACTTCATTGGCATCTTGTTGATTATTTTCTCGACTGAGATAAAATTCGTAAGCAACTTCACCGTCGGCACTATCTACAATCTGCCAAAGTCTATTGTTCGAAGTCGACGAATCAGTTTGTGCGGCCTGCTGTAGTTGACCGGTACCTGCAGGTTCAGATTGAGTATTAATCGAACTTTCTGGATAAACAACTTGCCCATTACGATCTCTTAACTGATATCTTTCTGGATCAGAATATATTCCTGTCGCTGTTGCAATGCGTTGTTGAAACTGTTGAATCGCATCTGCCACTGTTCTTGCTCGAATACCTGCTATATTGTATCTGTCCCGGGTATCATATATCGTATAGGTTTCTGGTTGTTGTGGTTGTCCGCGTTCTTGGCGTGGATCTGGTCTCAAAACATAATCCCCAGGATACTGTCTGTTCCATTGATCCAGTACAGTACGAGCATCATCTCCATTTGCAGCCATAAATCGATATAATGGCGTGTTGACATCATCGATAAAGGCAATATACGAATTACCATCAGGGTTGCTGGGTCTACCATTTAGCACTGGCGGAGGTATATTGTTTTGCGTCCGTGAATATGAAGTTCTTGGTGTCACTGGTTCAAGTCTATACAATTGAGTCTGAGTATCTATTCCCATACTAGTCAGCCATCGACGATATGCAGTTTCGGCTTCCTGTGGAGTGTTTCTTGTAAAATAATTTATAATAGCATCGTCACTATTACGTACAATAGCATAATTTGAATCAGGCTCGTTTTCGGGGGCAACTAGTGTGCGTTTTGGTGGCAGTGCAGTGGCAACTAAATCTTCAGGTGCTATATTATACCAGTCTCGTCCTGACATTCTAGCCGCACGTATAGCTTCTTCTGCGCTTTTGGCTGATACTTCTACCGCTACGTAATTTTGTCTACCCACATCAGATTTTTTCATCACACGCCAAGTGTACGTTTCTCCGGGCTTTAATCCGGTCTTTTTAAATTTCCTTGCTTGACGTATAGTTTTTAGAAAACTCATTAGTGCTGATCGTGGTAATCTGGTTTCCTTAGAACCAGGAGGCGGTGGCTCACCACCTGCATACTGAACAAAGTATTTTATAACATCTTCCTCGGCTGGGTCTTGGGGGATACGTGATCGCAACATTTTAGCTAATTTAACTTTATATTCTCTTTGGTATGCGTTGGGATCACTGGCAGCATCTAAGACCACAACAAATCTTCTAAGAAAATCAGACAATTCTTCAGCGGTTTTTTCATTCCAATCTCCGCCAGGACTACGAAACTCAATTCTAAAATCTTCTCTGTCAATTATATAATGCACACTGAAATGATGATTAGATGCTTTAAACTTTCCTAGTGTGTTTAATGCCTGTAGTGCTTTTGCAGAAAAACCGCGACGCATTTGCTCTAGATATAATTCCGCCTTTTCAGGAGTGACGTCACCACTTACGCTTTTCAATGCTGGGATAGAATAAGTGTTAGTTGCTCGTTCAAACTTATTCAATACATAGTCGTCGCCTAACAACAAAATCAATTTCATGTAATCGATTTCGTCCGGATTGAATCCTTTTAGTCCTACATTCATATGCAATCCGGTACTGCCACGTAATTCTTTTTCATCACCTTTGAAGGTGTAAGCACCGGATTTTTTCATAAAATCTTTAATACTGGCAATCTTTTCAACCATTTCATCAACCGAGATCGGTGGACTAATAATTTCAATACCGTAATCCCCGGGTTCACGTGGACGATTTAAACTACTGTCGGGTTCAATGATCCAATAACGATCCTTGGGATCGGCATCTACTGCTACCCGCGGAACACCATGATAACGTGTACTGAATCTTATTGGAGTATTAACATATCCTTCAAGTTGGTCGGCGATTCGTTGTAGTACTTCATGGGACAAACTATCGGTATTAGTAGAGGGCCATCGTGCTTCATATCGTCTAGCAACATCTGACATTTGGTCAAGTCCCACCGATGATAACCACTCACCTTCGTCGGCAGTGCCAAAAAAGTTTGACAATGCGTGATCTCGAGCATTTGAATAGTAGGGCTCAATCTTATCGTCTTCGATTACAGAAACAGCATCTAGGTAATCTCCTCGGCTAATTTCTTCTTCATCATCTTCGAGATTTAAAATCGATCTAATGTCATCCTCTGTCAGATTGTAAATATAGTCCCCGATTTCAGCATTGGAATTTCTGTCCCAATATTGATCGAACTGTTCCGCAGTCCATTCAGCCAATCCGTCCTGAAGCTCTTGTTCTAGTCTGTTTAAAAATCCATTGCTATTAGAGTCATGCTGTGAGAAAAACTCAAGGATGTTATCGATACTCTCAGTGTCTTCGTCCTCTATTACACCACTAGAAAATCCAGGATAGTACATTTCGAACTCTAACCCAGTGGTAGCTGCTTCTACTTTGGAAGCAGCACGAACCAAGGCCTTTGGTCCCATACGAATTTCGTTGATTAGATTGTCTTCGAATAACTCGTGTATTCTCATGGTATGTTTACACCTTGCAGTTTCTGTGCCTGCATAATCAATGCATTAATACTATCTTTCAATTGAACACCTGTTCGAACAGCCTCTTCTTGTTGTTTTAGAGCCACTGAGACTTGAGGACTAGTTTTAAATCTATTGTCGTTGATAGCACGTATACTATTTTTTCGTTTGAATTCGTCTATGGTTCTAGTGAGTTGGGAACTTAGATCAACTAACTTAATTAATGGGTCAAAACTTCCCACAGTAGCAGCCTCTGATCTCAGTTTCTCTGTACGTTTTCTTATTCGATCAATCTTAGCTAAATATTCCGCTTGGGTTTTATTGGAATGATCAAAATAACTGTTTTGAGCCATACTATTCGACAACTCAATTGTCTCGGGGTGTGCATAGCCGGAATGTAAAACTGCATATGCTACATCATATGCTAATTCCCAATCTTGGATACGTGCTTGATGACCACCGGATCTTTTTAGAATAAAAGAAAGATAATTTAGTATTTTGCGTCCAACAAATGCGTCGCCTTTTGTTAAAGCAGTTCTAAAATGCCGATTAGTAAAATGAGAACGGAATTGTTCTGCTGTTTTTTCTAGAGTGCCCTGCAGACCTCGTGGATTAGTTTCGGGTTGATCTACTTCTATTCTTGTGTCTTCCACTGACAGAGTTTTCACTAGTTCTATAGCAGCAGGATCAACGACTACTCCTTGGTTTGGTTCGTTTTCGTGTATAACACCTCGAGAATCCATGTAGGCCGATATCCCTAACAGACGGCTTAGCCAGTTCCATAATACCGGTGATCGTTGAGCCTGCATATATTCTCGACGAGATTTTTTCCTTAGATAAGGAACATTAAGTACCTCTGTGCTTAATTTATACAATAAATACCAAAATTGTCCTCCAGGGGTACTAACTAAGGCCGCTGCCGGAGCATCGCTTACTATATCATCAATGACTTGATCAATGTCAACATCTTTTATATATTCTGCAAATTCTGGAACTGTTGCATTTATTTGTGGAATTTTTGATCTCAGCAAACGCACATAACCGCGTACAGTTTTATCGGTCATCTTGTCTAAATTCAATACAGTACCAGACTCGGGCTTGATGCGAAATATCTGTATATATTTCGGATCTTCGGGATGAGGCATTCGCTGTCCTTGTTGAACCTCGTTCACATAGAAACTCAAAGGATAAAAATAAATGCCCAACGGTGTATTATATGTGCTTCGCGGATTGATCCCCAATTTATTGACCATGGTGAGCGATACACCATATTGACCATATTGGTCTGGGGTTATGTTTTGCTTAATCCACTCCAAAGAACCGCGATACCCTATTAACTCCTTTGGGCCACGTTTTTCATCTAAGAACAGTTCAAAAAGACGCATGATCTTATATTTATACGCCCAAAAAAATAGACCCACTTAGGGGTCTATTATAGCATCAGTTAACTATGCTTAGAAACTGGTACGAATGCCCATAGAAACAATAGTTGCTTCCTGTGACTTAATTTTGTCCTCGGGCATGATACGATTTGCATCAGCTACAATTGAAATTTTCTTAGTAATTGGATAAGAAACGCCGAGACCAACTGTGCCAGCAAATCCATTACGTCCGCGCTCGACATCTAGATAACTAAGACCAAGTTGTCCCGAAACTCCAAGTTTACCGAGTTTAAAAATTTCGTAAGAGCCAAGAACACCATAAGAATCAACATCTGTGCCTTTGGCAAAACGATCAAATGTGACAGCAACAGTGGCTTTCTCTACACTGGCACTTAATGCCAAACCACCACCATTAATTTTATTACTGGTGTCACGGTTGTAATTTACTGTTAGATCAGCAGCCGATGCTGTACCTGCGGCAGCAGCGATAGCGATTGCAGCTAGAACTTTCTTCATATTAACTCCTTAATAGTTGTTAGTTTATTATATATGAACAAACAAATTATGTCAAAAATTAGTTTGTCATAACACGGCTGACCGCTGTCATTACAGCAGCGATACGGCCAATGTCTCTTAGTTGCTCCACACTATAACCTTCTTTTTTCAAGGTATCATAGTGGGCTCGAACACAAAACTCGCATTTACCCACAATACTGGCAGCAAGGCTATATGCTTCAAAACGAGCCTTAGTAGTTCCACCATGTGTGGCAATAGCATTCATACGTAGTTGGGCGGGTAATCCCGACAACTGTTCGTCCGCGGCCATTTCAACATAGGGGTACCAGGTATTGTTCATGGACATCAATGATGCTGCGGTAATAGCAGCATTGACTTCTGCTTGACTCGAACCAGCTATTTGACCACTAATCCATGTCCATAATTTACTATTGCCTGTAGCAAAGGATGCGGCCAATGCTACACATTGTGCTTCCTCGAGATCTAATGTGCTACGTTTTACCACTGCGTCCAGATTAAGCCTTGTGTCCTTAGCATAGTCTGGGATTGCTTCCTTTAATTGATCAACCCAATTCATTATTACGATTTTTCCTTTTTAGTTTTAGATTACGACGTATTTCAAACCAATAGTATTGTTTTCCTAACAGGACTGCACCCATAAAGAACGGGAATAATGTTTCCAGTTTTGGAAAGTCTTTCCACTCTTCGGCAATAAACGGTTCTCCAATAATCATTTTACAGGCCACAACAAACAGCACAAAACTACCAATGTAAACTGCATTAGGATATCGTTTTAACAAACGTGCAATTACAGTGCTGCCAAACAAAATAATAGGTACACTAACTAGCAATCCAAAAATTACCAACCACATATTACCATCAGCAGCAGCAGCAATACCAAGTGCATTATCTACACCCATAACTGCATCTGCGACTACAATAGTGCTGATAGCACCCCAGAAAGTCGATTTAGCTGCAATATCATGTTCCTTTTCGCTCTGTACTAATGTCCAAGCAATGTAAACCAATAAAAGCCCGCCCACTAATTTAAGTCCAGGAACCATTAGTAGATAGGTCAACAATGCTACTGATATAAATCTTACTGCCACAGCACCGAATGTACCCCACATAATTGCTCGACGCTTAAGATGCTCGGGCAACTTATTCGCAGCCATACCAATTACTAAGGCATTATCTCCGGCTAATACTACATCAATCATGATGATTGCCAGTACGGCCCAAATCATTTCTAATGTTATTTTACAACTCCTTTACTTGCTAATACGATCTTACAAATATGTTCGAGCCGTTCTATATGCTCAAACGCACGCCATGGACTAGTGTCCACTGCTACTACACCATGTCGATCCATGCCCACAACATGATTTAGCACACTGCCATTATTGGTCAATCCAAATTCTGGAATAACCGCATCGGCTAGTTCTTGGCTAATCACAGGCACAACTGGTACAGTACGGCCCACTCTTGTATATCGACCCAGTTCGGGAAAGTCCTTTACTAGGTCACTGAGCTCAATTCCGGCATACATTGCGGCCACAGTATAAGTTGGATGAAAGTGAAGAACCACACGAACTTCAGTATCGATACTTTTTTGTAATCCAAAATGTAGTGGTATTTCTCCGCTAACTTTTAGATTATCACTGATATCGGTGTATTCAGTTTCCTGCCAAGATTCTCTAATAAAAGGAGGAACTGCATGGGTTTCTTGAATTACACGAATACGTTTAAACATCTCAGGTTGTAGATATTGTTTACGTATACCAGTGGGTGTGATATAAAAGTGATCACGATCATGCCAACGTATACTGGCATTACCATCTCTGGCTGTGATCCAGTTACGTCGATATGCTTCTTGGAACAAATCAGAGATGGTTTCTAACATATTATACCTTTAGTGTATCGCCGCCGACGGCACGATTGCAAGCACAGAGTTCGCCAGTTTGGAGACTGTCGAGAACACGTAGAGTTTCCTCGGGGCTACGACCAACATTCAAGTTGTTAACGGTGACATGTTGAATTACATTATCGGGGTCAACAATAAAGGTAGCACGTAGAGCAGCACCAGCAGGATTATAAAATACACCCAGTTGATCCACTAGCCCAACAACGGAACTGTCACGATCCCAAAAGGTACGAACTGTGTCAGCAAATTGAATGTGACGGATCTTCTGTAGATCTGGATGGGCTTTTTGCCAGGCCACTTTGCAGAACTCATTGTCGGTACTACCAGTTAGTAGAACTGCATCACGGTCTTCAAAGTCTTGGAACAGTTTATCATAGGCCACGATCTCTGTGGGGCAAACGAACGTAAAATCTTTTGGGTAATAGACAATTACTTTCCATTTACCTTTAAAACTTTCTTCATTGATTGTGAAGAATGCATCGTCGGGTTGACCAGGACGTACACCGGTTACTACAAATGGCTCGAGGCGATCGCCAACAGTTTTCATAAATTCTCCTTGATTGAAAAACAATAAAAATTATACTTATTTGTCTAGGACAAACACTGACAATTTTTATTTCAGCTACCAGTGATTATAACTTAGTTCCTGGGTCAGATACAAGACTAGATTTATAGCCGATGCCCAAAATACAGCCAGTGGTTTTACCAAACTGCACAATAGTAAAGGCCTTGGTTTTCGAATTTACGAAAAGCATAAACTCGCTTTTACCAGTGTCATCCTGTCCAATCCATATGGGCTTTTCATTGATGTCGTCATCGGCTAGCCCTTTTAGAATGGTCTCTGCTGGTCCACAAATAACTGGTTTGTGTAGAGTAGCGAATTCAGGTCCAATTTGGGCGTTGGCTATGGTGCTGGTCGAGCAAAATAGGAACGCCACTAATAGTTTACGCATGGTGGCAAATCCTTAAAGTAGTATTTATAAAAATAGGCCCGAAATTTGTTCAATTCCAATAACGACTGTTATCCAATTGATCCCAATATTTTTGATTATTACGATTTATAAAATTTTTCATCAAGTATTGTGCCATACCAAAGTATCCCATTTTACGAAATCTACGGCTGTCTTGCCCAAAATAATGATCAATAATTCTAAATTTTTTTGGATCGTATTGTCTCGATAAAAAATAATCTTCTGAGGTAGAATATTTTTCCGGGAAGCCGCCTAGCTCTTCGAAACGATCGCGTCGTGTTAGCATAAAAGCACCAACGGCAAATGGTGAAAAATATTTCAACACGTTGTTGATACAATTAAAAATTGTAAATCCAATCTTTGTTCTTATATCGTTGTCATAGCATTTGACATTAAGCCCAACGAGATCAAGATCTTCTGTATAAATTTTATCAACCGAATCATGAATAACATTATCGTCGAAGAATCTAACATCTGCATCGATGAACAATATATAAGGAGTTGTGCTTAATTTTGCTCCATTATTCTTAGCGATTGAAACAGGTCCTCCGGTGATTATTTCTAAATTTAGCCCATGACTATTATCCAATATTACTTGTCTGGTATTATCAGTGGAACAGTCGGCAATGATGATTCTTGTATCATCTATGTTTTGTTGACGCAAAGAATTTAACAAATGATGAATATAATTTTCTTCATTTTTACAAGGAACAACTACAGTAATTAACTCAGAAATTTTTATTGTTTCACGCATTGTCCTTCTACCTTAAAATTTTCAAACTTCAACTTCCAACGTATAGAAGCTAATACTTGTTCACAGATCTGTTGATTGGGAAACTGTAATTCTATTCTTCCCGGAACGTCTTTTGGATTGCTGATGTGTACTGCTATCAATATCATTAACCACATCGTCGCTCTCCTTAGTCCATGTCACGATTTCCCAACGACCGTCCCAATGTTCTACTAATGCGGTCATTGATTCGACCCAATCACCATCGTTCATATATATTACACCATCGATTTCTTTTATTTCTGCGTGATGAATGTGACCGCAAATGACACCGTCAAATCCACGCTTTTTACAATATCCTGCTAGATTTTGTTCAAACTTAAATATAAAATCCACAGCACGTTTGACACGATGTTTAAGAAATAGGCTTAAACTAAAATATCGAAAACCCAGTTTATGTAATAGCCAATTAAGCCTTGTATTCACACGCAAAATAAAATCATAAGATCGATCACCTAACATGCTTAGCCATGGTGCTAATCTTGTAATACCATCAAATAAATCCCCATGTACCACAAGATAGTGTCGGCCATCAATGCCTATATGTTCGGTTTGATTATGTATCTCAATTTGACCAAAACTTATTCCTAATGGGATCATCGGACGTAAAAATTCATCGTGATTACCTGCTACATAAACTACTCGAGTACCACGTTTAGCATGACCTAACACACGGCGAACTACATTGGTATGACTTTGCTTCCAACGCAATCTATTTTGATTTACTTTCCATCCATCAATAATATCACCGACTAGATAAAGTGTATCGCAGGTGTTATGTTTTAAAAAATTGTTTAACTGCTCGGCCTTACAATCTTTTGTACCGAGATGCACATCTGACACAAATATGGAACGGTATGTTCGTTGCATAGCAATATTTATTGTATAGTAATGAATATTTTCTTTACAATTATATTACAATAGTCAAAAAAAATAGGACCATCGAGGTCCTACTGCTGGTTACGAGCATCCAGCACCACTCTATCTTGTGGTCGTTTTAGGCTGCGAGAGACACATGCTCGTCGGTAGAAAAACGATACTTATCTTCGTCTTGCTCAACAACTTCCTCATTATCTTCAACTTGAACAATCGAAACATTGACATGATCGTACTGTGTTAATGTGTCAACTAATTCTTTAATTTGCGAAAGAACTTCTAACTGATCATTATTACCTTTACTGTCCTCTAACTCGACTTTGATGTCAAGATCCCATACACGCATTTCAAGTTTCATTTTGTGACTCCTTGGTTTAATATCGAAAGACTTGTGATCTTTCAGTATTATTTACTATGATAAACGTTACAAAAATGTTAAAATTTATAAAAAAATAGGCCCCGAAAGGCCTATTTTGGTAAGTTTGATTACAAGGTCTTTCCTACCCCGGCTTAGCCTCAAGCGGCTAAAGCAAATACCTCTTCATTGGCATTTATTGTTTTTGCTAGAATTACGTTCTTCGCCTATCGTGTTGTCCAGTTGTCTATTTCACGCCAATCGATACTGTTTCGGGCCCTTCATTAAGAGACTGCAAACGTTCTCTACTTTGCTGTACCCACATACAAACAGTTAGATTATCTGTGTCTTCGCTGACTGTGTCTACTACCCACTGACAAATTTCTCGACTTTGACTGTGATAACCACATAACATGTTCATACAATCTCCTAATGGTGGACCCGGGGAGGTACTGCCCCTCCCGTCTTGCTCGTCTTTCGACTTCCTTCATACAACCATATACTACAGTATATATTTATTTCTGATAGTTGTCAACTCTATATCTGGGTGGAGATCCTGTAATTTTACGTGTGACATAGTCCGAAAACAAAAAAGGCAAGATA
>Ga0172372_10002780_pt1 | contig 26254 bp, 11 predicted proteins | sample LakKiv5m_2_FD_114544 | JGI IMG/M metagenome (GOLD analysis project Ga0172372, IMG submission 114544) | Freshwater microbial communities from Kabuno Bay, South-Kivu, Congo - kab_092012_9.5m | ecosystem: Environmental > Aquatic > Freshwater > Lake | place: Democratic Republic of the Congo...
ATGGCGGCAGCCTGCGGGCAAATGGGCACTGCCAACGTCCTGCAAACGCACTTGCCAGCGCGCGCACCTTCGGTGCAAAACATAGCCGGGGGCTGCCGCCCAACCGCTCACAATGTCAGCCGCATGGCGGCAGCCTGCGGGCAAATGGCACTGCCAACGTCCCGCAAACGCACTTGCCAGCGCGCGCACCTTCGGTGCGAAGCACAGCCGGGGGCTCCCGCCCAACCGCTCGCAATGCCAGCCGCATGGCGGCAGCCTGCGGGCAAAACGGCCCTGCCAACACCACGCCAAAACCCTCGCCAGCGCGCGCACCTTCGGTGCGAAACATAGCCGGGGGCTTCCGCCCAACCGCTGAGTCGTCGGGGGTCCGTGTACTCCGGGATTTCGGGCGAGGCGATTTGGTGTTGATTCCACTCCCTGACGGTCGTGGCTCGGTGGGGGCGTTTGTGGCGGTGATGGGGGGAGGATTTCGTTGCGGTGGGTGCGGGCTTGTGCAGGGCACTTTTGCAGTTCGCTCAACTCAGTCCACGAATGCAAACTCGTTCGAGTTCATCAGTACGAGCCCCATCGAGGCCAGAGCCTGGAGTCGGGGGGATGTCGATGGTTCAGGCAGAGTGGAAGCAGCTGGCAGTGCGTATCGGGTGCAGAGGGTCTTCCAGAGTGCCTGCAGTTCGGGTTCGCTGAGGGCGCGGTCAAAGACGAGGAGGAGGGCCAGTTGGCCGTTCCAGTATTCGCCGTCGATGTTGCCCTGCTGTCCGATGACCCACGGCGTATCGAGGCGTCGCGGGGGCAGGCGACCACTGCGGACCGCCAACCGCTGCTGCTGGAACATGGCCGCGCCATCCGGACCATTCACCGCGGTGATCAGAAACGGCCGTTCCCGCTGTTGAATCTGCCCAACGCCGGACAGAGCATCGCTGAACCGAAGTTCGTGTTCGCCTGTCATGCCGAGGAACAGGGAGGACACGGAGTTGCCATCCTGGCCGCTCCAGTTGGACAGCAGTTCCCGATGTCCGGGGCGGCCACTGTCGCTGGCCACGGCAAGGATCGTGCATTCGTCGTGTGCCAGCAGATTGCCTGACAGCTGCAGAAAGCGACGCTCTCCGCTGAAGAAGATGGCTGGCTGATCATTGACACCTCCGGCCTGCAATTCGGGACGGCGAGACGTGTCGTTCTGAAACGCATGATTTCCATGTCGGCTTTGATCGTCCCATTTCAGCACCTGTCCGGCCGCATCAATCTGCAGTCCGACGGCAGCATCCAGAAACAGCCTGCAGTCGGGGGGGAGTGGCGGGGAATCGGGACTGCTGCGACGGACGATGCGTTCAATGACGGGCTGGAGGACCGGGGTGGGGGCGGCGGGTGGCGACGCATCCACGGCAGGTTCCCGGAATCGCTGTTCCTGATCATTCAGAAACGCGGCAGCGATTTGAGTTTCCTGAATGGTGGGCTGTCGGTTGAGTGTTCTGAGCCAGAGTTGTTGTACCTGAGTCTGCGGGTTGTCGCCGGCCGACCTGAGTACGGTGGCGGCGAGTGCCGCAGCACGGCCGTGGGCGAATTCGTTATTCAGCAGCGCGAGAGCCTGAGGTGCGACGATGGAGACATCCCGGCGACCACAGGGGAGCGTGGAGTCGCACACGTCGAAAGTCGTCATCAGTGGGGGCAGCAGGCTTCGCTGGGAGTATTGATAGAGGCTGCGTCGCCGCTGTTCATCTGCGGGTGACGCATTCCATGCGGCATCCCGCCGCGACAGCCCCTCGATCGCTTCGCGACTGACCGTGGGGACAAAACCCGGTCCACCGGCGCGCAGATCAATTTCGCCGGAAACGCTGAGCAGAGCGTCGCGGAGTGATTCAGCGTCCAGCCTGCGACGGAAGGCTTTCCAGAGCATTCGGTTGGAGGCATCCTGTTGAAAGTAGTCCTGTTCGCGTGGGTGCACGGACGACTGTTTCCAGGCGGCCGATGTGAGCATGAGCCGGTGCATATGCTTGATACTGCCCCCGCTGCGAAGAAATTCGCCAGCCAGCCAGTCCAGCAGCTGCGGATGGCTGGGCTGGCCTCCGGTAAAGCCGAAATTGTCCACACTGCGCAGCAGTCCCTCGCCGAAATGATGCAGCCAGAGGCGATTGACGAGCACGCGTGCGGCCAGCGGATTGGCGGAGCCGGCAATCCAATCGGCCAGCTGCAGCCGCAACCGGGTGGTGCGCTGACCTGTTTGCGGGATGAATTCCAGAGCGGGTGACGACATGCAGCTGAGCCCGCCAGGTGTGACGGGTTGAAGCGGCCGGTGCCGGTCGCCATTCCTGAGCACTTTGAGGGGTTCCGGGGTTGTGGTGATGTCGGTCCAGCCGAGCACATCCGGGAGGCCCAGTTCGGATGTGCTGGGTCCCCCGAGGAGCTTACTGTCACGGGCAGCGAGCGGACCGGGGGAGAAGGCCGAGGCAATGCGATAATAATCCGCCTGAGGAATTGGATCGAACTTGTGATCATGACAGCGGGCACATTTGACGGTGAGTCCGAGGAAGGCGGTGGACGTCACGTGCACCAGATCTTCAAGGCGTTCCCACTGGTAGTCGGCAGGATCATTGGGTTCGTCATTCCAGGTTCCCAGTCGCAGAAATCCAGTGGCGATAACGGACTGTTCGGTGCGGTCCGGGATTTCGTCTCCGGCGAGCTGCTGTCTGATAAAGTCGGACCAGGGAAGATCACTGTTGAGTGCGTTGACGACCCAGTCGCGGTACTTCCATGCGAACGGTTTGGGCTGGTCACGTTCGTAGCCGCTGGTGTCAGCATAGCGGACGACGTCAAGCCAGTGTCTGGCCCAGCGTTCGCCGTAGTGGGGTGAATTGAGGAGTTTGTCAACAGCAGCGGCATACTGGCGGGGATCACGGAGCGTCTGGGGGTCGATATCGGCCGCCAGACCGATCTGTGGTGGCAGACCGGTGAGGTCCCACGACAGTCTCCGCAGGAGCACTTCCGGGGCCGCTTCGGGGGCAGGTGTGAGGTGGTGTTCGCGGAGCGACTGGCGCAGAAACGCATCGACAGGATGGAGACTGTCACCGGATCCGTCACTGGCAGGGGGCTGCAGTGGCTGCAGGGGCTGAAAGGCCCACCAGTCGCGACCGCCGCGATGGTCGGACGTGCGTTCGAAGAGATCGAGCCTGCGATTTTCGGGGAAGGCGGCACCGGCGTTGATCCAGGTTTCCAGGATCTGCACTTCCGTCGGGCTGAGAGCGCGGGACTTTCCATTCGCGGGTGGCGGCATTTCGCCGGCGCGGACGCGTTCGATGAGCAGGCTGCTGGTGGCATTGCCGGGCTGAACGGCCGGACCACTTTCGCCTCCCCTGCCAAGGGCCATTTGAGTATCGAGTGCCAGTCCGCCGGAGGGGTCGGCTGACTGGTGGCATTCGATGCAGCGTTTCAGAAGCAGCGGCGCGACTTGCTGCTCGAAGTCGTCTGGGGAAGAACAGAGTGTGCAAAGCGATGCAAGCAAAATCCGGATGAAAATGATGGCTGCTGACATTTTTGCATTTCTCCACGGATTTGTGTTGCAATCGCAGTCGGTTCCTGATGGTTCCGCGTGAGTCGGCTGATCTGTTCCTGCGACCGTCACGAGCTGGCGGGACAGCAGGTGCTGATGATACTGGGCAGTTGCGAGGAAGTCACGACCGCCCGCAACTTCAATCGGCCGACATTCTCGTAAGTCCCGGCATTACAGGATGCGCGGGGGTTGGGAAAGTCAGGGCGGCTGGATTTCATTGATTTGCAGGCGGAACCGGGTATTTTTCGCCGTGACAGCAGCCAGGCATTCTTGCCGTTTGTCGGCCGATTGTTATGCTGCCGAATGGAATCTGTGTTTTCGACCTTCCTCCAACTCCCGCCATCACAAGGGTTCCTCCATGACTCGCAGGACAACTCGCCGCGGTTTTATCGGCAGTTCCGCCGCCCTGGGCACCGCCTTCTGGGTCGCCCCACAAACGTTTGCCCGCCCGACCCGCTCCGCACTCGAATCGCTCACCGCGGCCTGCATTGGTGTTGGCGGTAAGGGTGACAGTGACAGCAGCCACATTGCTGATCAGGATGTGGAAATTGTTGGCATTTGCGACGTCGATCGCCGCACACTGGAGAAAAAAGCGCGACAGTTCAAGAACGCCACGCAGTTCACCGACTTCCGTGAAATGCTCGACAAGCTCGGCGACAAAATCGACATCGTCAGCGTCAGCACCCCTGACCACACTCACGCCGTGGCCGCAGTGCGTGCCATGAAAATGAAAAAGCACGTCTACGTCCAGAAGCCGCTCACATGGTCCATCCGTGAAGCACGCGTCATGCGGGAAACTGCAGCCGAAATGGGCGTGGTCACTCAGATGGGCAATCAGGGTACCAGCGAAAACGGACTTCGCGAAGCCGTTGAAGTGCTCCGTTCCGGAGCGATCGGCGACGTCAGCGAAGTGCACGTCTGGACCAACCGCCCTGTCTGGCCACAGGGGATCGGTCGTCCGGCCGGCGAAGATCCCATCCCCGATTCGCTCGACTGGAACTCATGGATCGGCCCAGCCCCCATGCGTCCCTACAAAACCGGTGCCTACCACTCCTTCAACTGGCGTGGCTGGGTCGATTTCGGTACAGGGGCGCTCGGCGACATGGCCTGCCACACCTGCAACCTCCCCGTAATGGCTCTCAACCTGTGGGATCCTGTCGCCGTAACCGCCGTGAAGAACCCCGGAATCGTTGAAGGTGAAACCTTCCCAGGGGCCTCCACTCTGATGTTCGAATTCCCCGAACGCGACGGACTCAAAGCCTGCAAGTTCTACTGGTACGACGGCGGCAACCTCCCGAATGATGACCTGATTGCCAAACTCCCGGCTGGCTTCCGCAAACAGGTGGAAGACCAGAAGCAGGGCAAAGGCCGCACCAGTGCGTGCCTGATCGTCGGCTCAAAGGGAATGCTGCTGTCGCAGAACGACTACGGCGCCGCTTACACGCTCCTGCCGGAAGAAAACTTCCGCGACTTCAAAAAGCCCGAACCCACCATCCCCCGCATCCCCTTCAAGGGTGGCGGTGACGAACGACAGAAATGGGAATTCGTCGAATCTGTCCGCGGCAACTACAAGCCGGGAACGATGGCCAATTTCGGCTACGCTGGACGACTCACCGAAACCATCCTTGTCGGTAACCTCGCGGTCCGCGCCGGAGAAGGCCAGCGAATTGCCTGGGACGCGAAAAACCTGGTCAGCACCAGCCATCCTGATCTGAACAAGTTCGTCCATCGCGAATACCGCGAAGGTTACTCTCTGTAAGCCCTCGCAGATCGTCGGTAACAACCAATCGGAACGCGGAAGAGCCCGGGCTTGCACCCGGGCTCTTTTCGTTGCCAGGCGTCACAAAGGTGCCATGCACCTGAATGACGGCACTCAGCCGCATGGCGGCAGCCTGCGGGCAAAACGGCACTGCAAACGCCCTGCAAACGCACTTGCCAGCGCGCGCACCTTCGGTGCGAAACACAGCCGGGGGCTGCCGCCCGACCGCTATCAAAGCCGCATGGCGGCAGCCTGCGGGCAAACGGCACTGCAAACGCCCCGCCAACGCACTCGCCAGCGCGTGCACCTTCGGTGCGGAACACAGCCGGGGGCTTCCGCCCGACCGCTATCAAAGCCGCATGGCGGCAGCCTGCGGGCAAAAGGACACTGCAAACACGCCACCAACGCCCTCGCCAGCGCGCGCACCTTCGGTGCGAAACACAGCCGGGGGCTTCCGCCCGACCGCTATCAAAGCCGCATGGCGGCAGCCTGCGGGCAAAAGGACACTGCAAACACGCCACCAACGCCCTCGCCAGCGCGTGCACCTTCGGTGCGAAACACAGCCGGGGGCTGCCGCCCAACCGCTATCAAAGCCGCATGGCGGCAGCCTGCGGGCAAAAGGACACTGCAAAACGCCACCAACGCACTCGCCAGCGCGTGCACCTTCGGTGCGAAACACAGCCGGGGGCTTCCGCCCGACCGCTATCAAAGCCGCATGGCGGCAGCCTGCGGGCAAAAGGACACTGCAAACACTCCGCCAACGCACTCGCCAGCGCGTGCACCTTCGGTGCGAAACACAGCCGGGGGCTTCCGCCCGACCGCTCACAATGCCAGCCGCATGGCGGCAGCCTGCGGGCGAACGGCCCTGCAAAAGCGCTGTATATTTGCCCTCGTTTCACCATTCCAGCAGTCACAACTTTCTCGCAGCAGCACGCTTCCGTTTCCGTGTTCCCCTGCCGGTCCATGTCAACATCAATCGCTGCCGATTTTTCCCACGCTGAAAAATCCGGGAATTCGATCGCTTTCGCCTTGATTCTTCAGGGGGCAGGTGGTCACAGTTGCTGGACTCGCCTCTATTCAACACCCGCCAACCTCGCCCGCCTCGTCTGGATCCCGCCACAGGAATGTTCATGTCCAGAATCAACGCCCTGCTGTCTGTGATCACAATCCTGCTGTCCGGTCCCGCCGCTCCCGGTGCATCGGCCGACGATGCTCCGCAACTTGTCCAGCCGGACGCGGTGGTTTCCTTTGAGCGTCAGATACGACCGATTCTGAAAACATGGTGTCTCGACTGTCACGGCGGCGAGTCGGTTGAGGGTAAACTTGATCTGCGGCTTCGCCGATTTCTGCTTCGAGGCGGCGAAAGCGGTCCGGCGGCCGTTCCTGGAGACACGGCCGCCAGTCTGCTTGTGCATCGTGTCCGCTCAGGTGAAATGCCCCCTGGTGAAAAGAAGCTGCCGTCGGCTGATGCAGCGGTGCTTGAACAGTGGATTGCGGCCGGAGCCCCGACCCTGCGTCCCGAACCCGACCAGATACCGCCGGGTGTCGGCATTTCCGAAGAAGAGCGATCCTACTGGGCCTTCCAGCCGATACGGCGGCCGGATGTTCCGCAGTTCCCGCCGGAACTCAGAGTGCGTACCGCGATTGATGCCCTGTTGATGCAGCAGATGCAACCGCTCGGACTGCACTTCTCTCCTGACGCTGACCGTCGCACTTTGATCCGCCGCGCTTACCTCGACCTGCTCGGACTGCCGCCAACCCCGGAACAGATCCAGGCATTTGTCGATGATCCTTCTGAATCCGCATGGGAACGAACGCTTGATCATCTGCTGGAGTCACCTCACTATGGTGTGCGTTGGGGACGGCACTGGCTGGACGCCGCCGGTTACGCCGACTCCGAGGGTGCCACCAATTCCGATGCCGAGCGAGTCAATGCGTGGCGTTATCGCGATTATGTGGTTCAGGCGTTTCAGCAGGACAAGCCCGCCGATCGGTTTCTGCAGGAACAGCTGGCTGGTGACGAACTGGCAGGTCCGCGATCCGGGGACCTGACACCGCAACAAATCGAACTCCTCACGGCCACTGGTTTTTTAACGATGGCCGCCAATGGAACCGGCAGCGGCGACGACTCACCCAACGCCCGCAATCAGACGATCGCTGATACGATCAGGATCATCAGCACATCTCTGATGGGACTTTCCGTCGGCTGTGCTCAGTGTCACGATCATCGCTACGACCCGATTTCCCACACGGACTACTACCGTCTTCGCGCCGTTTTCGACCCGGCTCTTGACTGGCAGAACTGGAAAACGCCGGCTGCTTCTCAGGTTTCTCTTTACACCGCAGCCGATCGTGCCAAAGCAGCGGAAATCGAGCAGCGAGCGGGGATGCTGCAGCAGGAACGCGACGGCAAGCAGCAGCAGTTTATTGCTGCCGCACTGACGCAGGAGCTAACCAAATACGAACAACCGCTCCGCGACCAGCTGCGTGCGGCCTATGAAACTCCCGGTGACAAACGCGCGCCCGAACAGCAGGAGCTCCTGAAGAAATATCCTGCGGTGAACATCTCTCCCGGTGTCCTCTATCAATACAACCAGGCCGCCGCTGATGAACTCAAAAAATTCGACGAACGCATCGCAGCGATCCGCGCTGAAAAACCTGTGGAACAGTTTCTTCGCACGGTGCTTGAACCACCCGGACACGTGCCCGCCAGCCACCGTTTCCACCGCGGTGAATTCAATCAGCCAAAGGAGACGGTGCTGCCCGGTGATCTGACTGCAGCTTCACTGTTCACCACTCCACCGGAAATCCCTGTCGATGACCCGGAGTTACCCACCACCGGGCGCCGCCTTGCCTTTGCCCGCTGGCTCACCAGTGGCCGGCATCCGCTCACTGCACGCGTGCTCATGAATCGCTTCTGGATGCATCACTTCGGTCGCGCCTTCATCGCCACTCCCGGAGAATTCGGACGACTGGGTGCTGCGCCTGAACACATGCCGCTGCTTGACTGGCTTGCTGCCGAATTCATGAACGGTGGCTGGACATGGAAACGCATGCACCGACTGGTGATGCTCTCCACGGTCTACCGTCAGTCATCCGCGTCTGATCTGACCATGGAGGCGATTGATCCTGTCAACCACCACTACTGGAGGAAACCTCTGCGACGACTCGACGCTGAAGTTATTCGCGACTCGATCCTGGCAGTCAGCGGAAAACTGAACCTCGCCATCGGTGGCCCCCCGACAGCCGTCAGGGCCGACGATGCCGGGCAGATCATTGAAGCCGATTCCTCGGGGCGACGCAGCCTTTACATTCAGGTCCGCCGCAGCCAGCCGCTCGCCATGCTCACGGCATTTGACGCACCGATCATGGAAATCAACTGTACCGCTCGCACCCAGACCAATTCCGCACCGCAGTCGCTGCTGCTCATGAACAGCCGCTTTGCCCTCGATGGTGCCGAGTGGCTTGCCGACGCCACCATTGCCCGCGCCCGCAACCGAGCTGCAACTCCCGATGATCCTGCCATCGATTTTACTCTCCCCAGAATGTCTGTCTGGGAGTTCGGCTGGGGATCCCTTCAGAAAGACGCTGCCGGCAGCGTCACCGTGAGTTTCACTCCGCTCGGCCACTGGACCGGGAGCAGTCTCCAGGCTGGTGCGTCGCTCCCCGACCCCGGCCACGGCTGGGTGCTTATCAACCCACAGGGCGGACATCCCGGTGATGCTGCTCACGCTGCCATCCGTCGCTACCACGTGCCCGCCAGCGGTCGTCTCACAATCACTGGTGCACTGAGTCGTCCTGCGGAAAACGGCGACGGCGTGCGTGCACAGATTGTCTCCAGCCGTCGAGGCGTGCTTGGCGAATGGATCGTTCCGTCAGGCGTCAGTGTCACCAACCTCGATATCCCGGCGGTTGATGTCGGTGAGATCCTTGACCTTATTGTCGATTGCCGCGAGTCCGTGGAATCGGACTCCTTCGCCTGGACCGCAGCACTCGCGCTGACTGACTCTGCCGGAAAATCCCTTGGAACGTGGAAAACCGAAGAAAGTCTCACCGCTCCGGCCACCCCCATAGAACTCCTCGGACCTGCCGCTTCGGAAGCCTGGAAACTCACCCGCGGACGCTTGCTCGCCCCGCCGGAACGAGACGCCATCCAGCGTTTTGCGGCCGAACAGGTGCGGTATTTAAGCGGCGAGGGCAAAGGCCGAGCACCTGATATCGTCCGCCAGGTACTCGTCAACATCGCACAATCACTCATCAGCAGCAACGAGTTTTTGTACCTCGAATAGCCGGAAACGGTGCAACTTTCGCCGAAGCAGACTGCAGCCGGTACAGTGATGTCCTGTTTGCAGGCTGCAGAATGCGGTGCAGCGGCAATCTGGAGTAGCCCTTGCAGCCGAGTTCGGCAAAAATACGGCGGTGGTCTGGGCACCGCGGTCCGAACATCTTTTTCACAGCCGCGACCGGAGCCCGTTACGAGCGTATTTCAGGCGTGTTTTGGGCGAATTATGCAGGACACCATTCGCAGGGAAGTGTTTGAGGCGTGCCGGACGGTGATCGTCAAGATTGGCACGAATGTGCTCACCACGGAATCTGATCGGCTCAATTTGCCGCGAATTCAGTGTCTGGCGGATCAGATCCATCGGATTCAGGAGACGGGTCGGCGGGTGGTGCTGGTATCGAGTGGAGCAGTGGGGGCGGGAATCGGGATTCTGGGGCTGAATCGTCGCCCGGAGTCGCTCCCGGAACTTCAGGCGGCGGCAGCCATAGGTCAGCCATCGCTGATGCGAACATGGGATGACGCGCTGGTAAGAACGGGCCATCGTACGGCCCAGCTGCTGCTCACAGGCAACGACTTTCGCAACCGTCAGCGTTATCTGAACGTGCGAAACACCCTGAGAACACTCTTCGATTTCCGTGTGATTCCGATCGTTAACGAGAACGACACGGTGAGTATTCGGGAGATTGCGGTCGGCGACAATGACCAGCTGGCCTGTATGCTGACAACGCTGCTTACTGAGCCCCTGCTGGTGATTCTTTCGGGCATTGAGGGGCTGTACGACGGTCCTCCGTCACAGCCCGGCAGTCGCGTGATTCCGGTGGTTGAAAAGCCCGATGAATCGCTGCTTCGTCTGGTAGCCAACGAACAGAGCAGTCGTGGGCGAGGTGGCATGGGAAGCAAACTGCGAGCAATTCTGTCGGCGACGGGAATGGGTGAGACGGTGATTCTGGCGAGCGGCCGCAGCGATACAGTTCTGGACGACATCCGTCTTGGAAACACAACGGGGACGCTCTTTCTGTCTCGGGGTGAATCGGTGCCGGCATGGAAGCGATGGATTGGCTTTGGTGCTCCTCCTGCGGGAACGCTGATTCTGGACGATGGCGCGGTACGAGCGGTAACGCAGTCCGGCCGTTCGCTGCTGGCGGTCGGCATACGGGAAGTGCAGGGTGAATTCGAGCCAGGTGCCTTGATTGGGATGAAGGCGCACGACGGCACGGAGATCGCGCGAGGTCTTGCGAATTATTCGGCGGACGAAATTCGGCGAATTCAGGGTCGCCGTTCAGATCAGATCGCCGCAGCACTTGGTCATGTCCCCTTCAGCGAAGTGGTGCATCGCGATAATCTGGCACTTGTGGGCCCCTGAGTTTTGACAGCGACTGGATGATCGGAGCAAGTTTACATGCAGTCATTGCGGGTGATTGATTCGCACACAGGCGGCGAACCGACTCGAGTCATCATCGAGAACGGCCCGAACACGGGCCACGGGACGATGGCTCAAAAACTGGCGGTCTTCCGTGACCGGTTTGATGACGTGAGATCGGCCGTCATTAACGAACCGCGAGGTTCGGATGTCCTTGTTGGTGCGCTGCTTTGCGAACCACATAGTCCCGGTTGTGACGTGGGAGTGATCTTCTTCAACAATACCGGCTATCTGGGAATGTGCGGACACGGGACCATCGGGCTGATGGTAACGCTGCGACACCTCGGCCGCGTTCGTCCCGGTCTTTGCCGAATCGACACTCCGGTGGGAGTGGTGACAGCTGAACTGCTGGATGATCACCGGGTCTCGCTGCGCAACGTACCAGCCTGGCGTTATCGTCGAGCGGTGACAGTGAATGTCCCTGGACACGGGTCGGTGACCGGCGACATCGCCTGGGGCGGCAACTGGTTTTATCTGGTGAGCAACCACGGGCGGGAACTTTCGGTGAGTGGCAGCCGTGATCTTTGCGATTTCACGCTGCAGATTCGGGCTGCCCTCGAATCCGCTGGAATCACCGGGGCGAACGGTGGGGTGATCGACCACATTGAGCTGTTCGGTCCACCATCCGGCGGGCATGCCGACAGCCGCAATTTTGTCATGTGTCCTGGCGGCGCCTGGGATCGCTCACCCTGTGGAACAGGTACCAGTGCGAAGCTGGCATGTCTTGCGGCCGATGGGAAACTGGCGGCAGGGGCCATCTGGCGTCAGGAAAGTCTCGTTGGCAGTGTGTTTACAGGCCACTGGGAAGCACTGGATGACCACGTGCCGGATGCTGAGGGCCCCGTGATTTCACCCACGATCACGGGTTCCGCCTGGATCACCGCGGAGTCAATTCTGCTGCTGGACGATTCGGACCCATTCCGATCGGGAATTCGGCCGAATTGAGATATCGTGGGTCTGCTTTTCTTTCCACAGTTGAGCAAATCAGTGCACAATTCGGAGTTGAAGAACTGGATCACCGCGTTCGGAAAAACAATCGAAGAGAGCTATGGCGACAAAACAGCGTACTGTGATTATTGGTGGTGGCGTAGTCGGGGGCTTCACAGCATGGTATCTGGCTCAGGCCGGGCATGAGGTGACCATTGTCGAACAGGCGCGGTTTGGGCGTCAGTGTTCGCATGGGAACTGTGGGTATGTCAGTCCCAGCCACGTCATTCCGCTGGCACGCCCCGGCCAGGTGCTGAAGGGACTCAAGGGAATGCTCAGCACCCAGACAGCCCTCCGCATTAACCCCTCAAAACTGCTGCCACTGGCCCCGTGGCTGATCCGCTTTGCGCTCCGCTGCAATGCGAAGGCGATGCTGGAAGCCGGCCGGGCCTGCCATCCACTGCTGCAGTCGTCCGCTGAACTTTACCGCGAGGTCTTTGAACAGCAGCAAATGCTTGTGGACTGGAAGACGGACGGGCTGCTGTTCGTGTTTCGCGACCAGCATGAATTTGATGCTTATGCAGAATCCGATGCATGGCTGCGGAAGAACTTCGACATGGGGGCTGAACCGTTTGCCGGTTCCGCCCTGACGGAGCTGGAACCGGCTCTGAAACCGGGACTGGCTGGAGCATGGCTGTACCACTGCGACGCGCACCTGCGTCCGAGCAAGCTGATGGAAGAACTGCGACGGATCCTGGTTCAGGTCGGTGTGAAGATTGTTGAGCAGACCGCGTTTACCGGGTTCGAGGGTGGTGGTCGTTCGGCCGCCACAGCGGCGCAGACGGCGACCGGACAAGCCTTTGCGGCCGATCACTTCGTCGTGGCTGCGGGCGCGTGGACACCTCTGCTTCAGGAGACGCTGGGTATTCGTCTGCCAATCCAGCCCGGAAAAGGGTACTCAATTACGATGGCCCGTCCAAAACTTTGCCCAAAGTACCCGATGATTCTGGAGGAGTGTCACGTCGCGATCACGCCTTTTGAAGAAGGTTACCGTGTTGGCAGCACGATGGAGTTTTCTGGTTACGACACGAGCCTGAACCGTGCGAGGTTGAATTATCTGCGGTCCGGTGCGGCTGAGTACATGCATGAGCCGACGGCAGAACCAGTGGAAGAGGAGTGGTATGGCTGGAGGCCGATGACGGCCGACGGCATCCCGTTTATTGACCGTTCACCGCGTTTTGGCAATGTCTGGATTGCTGCCGGGCACAGCATGCTTGGCATCTCAATGGGCACGGGCACGGGGAAACTTGTCTCTGAGCTGATTACGGGGGTGAAGCCGCATTTGGATCCGGGTGCTTACCGGATTGGTCGTTAAAGCAAACAGGCCGGTCACCTGTTTGGGGTGACCGGCCTGGAAGACTTGATAAAGATGAGGCCACGGACGACCGTTTCGGGTCAGGCGGCTGGGGCGAGTGCTTTTCGGGAGGCTTCGACGACTTCGTTGAAGACTTCTGGGTTCTGGATTGCGAGTTCGCTGAGTTGTTTTCGGTTCAGCTGGATGTTGGCGACGGCCAGTCCGTGCATAAAGGCGGAGTAGGACAGGCCGAGCGGACGGACGGCGGCGGTAATGCGAGTAATCCAGAGTGAGCGAAATTCGCGTTTGCGAACGCGGCGGTCGCGGGTGGCGAAAACGCGGGCACGAACGAGAGTTTCCTTGACGGTGCGCAGGAGTTTGCTGCGGCCACCAAAGTTACCGCGTGCTTCCTTGAATAAACGCTTTTTGGCGCGATGACGAGCTTTTCCGTAACGGGCACGCATGAGAACCGACTTTCAGAACGGGCAGGAGGATCGATGAGGAAAGGGTCAGCAGAGAGCGACGAGCAGCAGGATCAGAGACTGGGGCGGAGGGCATCGACGATTTTGCGAGCTTCGACACCATCGACCACACCATCCTGACGCAGCCCGCGTTTGCGTTTGGCGTTTTTGTGGCTGAGCAGGTGTCCGCGATAGGCGGAGCGATGCTTCGCCTTGCCGGAGGCAGTTACCCGGAACCGCCGCTTCATTCCCTTGTGTGTTTTCTGCTTTGGCATGGACGATCCTTTGGACGCTGACAGCTGTGTCGGGTTCTGCCCGGACACCCGGGGGTGAGCAGCAGAACGAAAAAGGTCTGAAGTGGACGAATGCAGGGAGGATTGGCTGGTGAAGGGACCTTGCGAAAGGCCACAACGGTACCCGAACAAACCTCGCCCGGAGACGAACCGAGCAGTATAAAGGCAGGGTGAGTGCTTTGTAAAGTTGCCCGCGGCCTGAGCCATGAAATTTCCCGCGACTCCCAAAAATCCCGGGTTCTACCCGTCCGAAACGACGAATTCGCCTGACTTCGGACGCCGGAACAGCAGCTGTCCAGCCTTTTCCCGGGGAATTTCAGGGTTCCAGGGAAGTTCAGGCTGGGATGGAACATCGGTGCAAAATGGGCAACCTGGGCCGCCTCCATTTCGCCTGCCAGTCAGACGGCTCTCACCCCGGTCAGTCGCTGCCATGACCGGTGGACTCACGCAAATGCTCAAAGACGCCGAAAAAAACACAGAATTTGCGGATCATGAATGCCTAAGAATTTTCCACTGAGAAACCAATTTTCCATTCTGGCTGTGTTCAGAAATTCACATCGTGGCGGTGTTTGCAGAGAGAGCAGGTTCACTTAGAGTTTGGGCATGGCAGCAGATACGCCCCACTCATCCTCCAGCTTCAGTCGACGGCGACGCCCGGCCATTCTCCAGGCCGAGGTACTTTGGCCGGTGCTGGTCGTTTGCGGAATCTGGCTGCTCATGACGGTAGGTACCAACGCATACCTCGCCTGGGTGGAGAACGAATACGAGCGTCTGTTTGCAGAAAATCTGCGGTCACTCAGGCGGGCAGCTGAACTGGAAGCCCTCGTTTGGCGTGTCTACACGGGTCTCAGAGCCCCGGAAGGAACTCCACCAACCATCGGTCGTGAAATTGCTGACCTTCGTGAAAGTCTGCACACACTGCCTTCATTTCCGGCATCCCCGGCAGTTGTTCTGACGGATGCCGGCGGTGCGTTGTCTGCCAGTCCCGTGTATGCTGCTGTGGTTAAGTTCCTGGAGGCAGCGGAGGATGCACGGACAGAAGCAGGCCCCAGCGAAACAGAGCCCCGCGGGCCCGAACAGCGACTGCTGAATTCGGCCACGGCGGTTTCTCAGCTGGCCGCTCTGCTGCGAACCGCTCATGGCGAGTGGATTGATGGACGTCGGCAGCGGCTTGCCGAGCTGCATTTCCGGGTGGTGCTGCTGCGATCGCTCATTCTGCTGCTGGGCCTTCCGATAGGCATTCTTCTGGGGTGGCGCGTGACTCGAAGGCTGCAAAGTACAGCCGCCCGAATTGCGGTGACGCTCAATGAAACAGCGCTCGAAGATGCCTCATCCGGGATGACCGTGCAGATCACGCGTGAAAGTAGTTTTGAGGATGTGCATCGGCAGGCGGAGAGAGTAGCGGAGCGGGTGCGGAACGTCGTGGGTGAACTGCAGGCGGCAAGGCGGGAAGTGATTCAGTCTGAGCGTCTGGCGGCGGTCGGCGAACTCGCTGCCGGAGTGGCTCACGAACTGCGAAATCCTCTGACGTCCGTGAAGCTGCTGCTGCAGCACGCGGCACGTCAGCCGTCCGACTATCGAATTGGTGAACAGAAGCTGCAGCTGATCCTCGATGAGATTCGCCGGATGGAAGTCACAATTCAGGGGCTCCTGGATTTCGCTCGTCGCCCCCAACTGAAGCGTGTGCGGCATGACCTCCGCGAAACTCTGCAGCGAAGCCTGAATCTTGTCGAGGGCCGGGTGCAGCAGAATCAGGTGCGACTGCATTCTGAAGTGGGCAATAAAGCGATGTGGATCATCGGCGACGCTGAACTGCTCAGCCAGGTCTTCGTAAACTTGTTCCTGAATGCGATGGAAGCGATGCCCGCCGGTGGGCAGCTTTCTGTCGTGGCCAGCACATCAGACTCACCACAGCAGGTGCGAGTGACTGTGACGGATACCGGCAGCGGTTTTCACGCAGAAGTGCTTAATCGGCTCTTCGAGCCATTCGTAACGACCCGGGAACGGGGAACCGGCCTTGGACTGCCCATCTGTCGCCGGATTGTCCTTGAACACAACGGACAGATTCGTGCGAGCAACCGTGCCGAGGGTGGTGCGGTGGTGGTTGTCGAGCTACCTTCACAAAACGGAAGCAATTCATGGAAAAACTCCTGATCATCGACGATGAACTCCATATTCGCACCACGATCCAGTCGGTGCTGGAATCGCCGGGGCTACAGGTGTTTTCTGCAGCCAACTCGGCGGAAGCGCTGCAGCTGATGGACCGTGAGTCCCCGCAGATTGTGCTCCTCGATATCCGTCTCGGAACACAGTCCGGAATCGATCTCTACACCGACCTGCGGCGGCTGAACCCGCGACTGCTGGTGATCTTCATCACTGGCCACGGTACCTCGGATACGGCGATCGAAACCATGAAAATCGGTGCCCTTGACTACCTGGTCAAGCCGCTCGACCTCGACCAGCTCTCTTCATCGGTTGAACAGGCTCGGCAGATCTGCAGGCAGATGTACGCACCTGCAGCGATCAACAGTCCTCCTGAACCGAACACGGGCTCAGACCGACTCATCGGCAGTGGTGCTGCCATGCAGTCGATTTGTAAACAGATCGGACGAATCGCACCGCAGGACGTGAATGTGCTGCTGCTGGGTGAAAGTGGCACGGGCCGGGAACTCATTGCCAGAGCCATTTACCAGCACAGCCGCCGTTCGCAAAGTCCATTCCTCAGCTGCAACTGCGCTGCAATCCCGGAGGCTCTGCTGGAGAGCGAACTGTTTGGCCACGAAAAGGGTGCGTTTCCTGGGGCGGATCATCGCCGTCCCGGAAAACTGGAACAGGCGCACCATGGAACACTGGTTCTCGATGGTGTTGAGGACTTGCCCACGGGCACTCAGACGCGAATCCTGCGGCTTCTTCAGGATGGCCAGTTTCAGCGGCTGGGTGGCACAGAAACCTTGTCCTGCGATGTCCGCATCATCGCTGCCGCGTCGCCAGGACTTGAAACGGCCGTGAACGAGAAGCGGTTTCGGAGCGATCTTTACTACAGATTGCGCGACGTCACCATCCATGTGCCGCCTCTCCGGGATCGCAGCGAAGACATTCCTGAACTAGCTCACTATCTGCTGTTCCGCTTCAACCAGCAGTTGGGAACCTGCGTCCATTCGATCTCGCCCGAGGCTCTGGAAAAGCTCCAGTCACATCGCTGGCCCGGCAACATCCGGGAACTGCAGAGCGTTCTTCGGGAAGCGCTCGTCGTTTCCACAGGCCCGACGCTGCTGCCGGAATTTTTGCCCCTTGAACAGCGAGGTGACGTCCCGGACGAACCCTTCCCCACCGGCTCAGCTCCAGCCCCCGGAATTGATGCCTGGCAGGAATTGGGACGCTTCGCCGAACAGGTGCTCAGGGAAGCAAATGGTGACGGCTACCGCACCATCATCCAGCGATTTGATCGCCTTGTAATCCTTCAGGCCATGGTTCTGGCAGGCAACATGCAGTCTCGCGCCGCCGATCTGCTGGGTTTGAGCCGCCCCACACTCCGCACAAAACTCCGCGGAATTCTCACTGCCATTGAACAGGAAAAGAACGCCGCAAGAACCAAATCCGCAGGAAATTGATAGTAACCGTTCACACATCGATGCACTTTCCGAGGTCGGTTTTGGAGAAGGCATCCTGAAGGTGCTGGTCACACGGGACTTAGAATTCTGCGTGTTCAGAGATCCCGAGAAGCAGACTGGAGAATTGTGGGGACGGCTTGCAGGGATGCTGGGGGCCAGGCCGCAGACTCCCGGGAGTCCATCAACAGGTTTGCTGCTCGCGAGGTGCGATCAATGCGTCTGGACCGGCGACGATTTCAATCATGAATCAGTCAGTTTTGGAACAGAATCCAGATCACAGGCTCGGTCGTGCATCTGTGCAATCTGCGTGATCTGTGGTTAAAACACAGGGGCTCGGATTTGGACCACAGATTGCACCGATTCCACAGATGATGGGAGCTTTTCGGTCCCGTGTCACTGCGATTCCCTGCGGTTGTCACCGTGCACTGAGCGATCAGTTTTGCGGGATCAGTTTGGGTGCAGGTTTGTTGTGGCAACTGTCCTCCACAGCGATGCCCGCAGTCCGAACACTGGAGAGTATGAATCTGTTGTTCCGTGACAATCGGCTAAACGGGTGGGATGTCCGTTACCTGATGGCGTTTGGGCTGCGGGTCGTGACCACTGAGTTGTGCAGCACAATCGCTGCACGTCTCTGGACGATGATGCACCACTCTGGTCCCATGACACCGCCCTGCGGCTGCAGGGCGGTGCTGGGTTACCGCTCGGTGCAGATCAACTTCAGGATCAGTTTCCTGCTGAACCCTGGTTCAAAGCATCCAGCGTTGTGATGACATCGGCGAAGAGATCATCAAGCAGTGACAGCTGACTGGATGAATCCGAAGATGCAGATTCAGTTTCCAGCAGGAGTCGGACCGGGGCAGGCTGCTGTGGACGTCCGTCAATGGATTTTGCAGAGGTGAAGTGTTCTGCACTTGACGTTTCAACGGGTGGCGAAATCCGGCTGGCGACTCCGGAGACGTCTGCGTTGTTCACCGCGAACAGGTCTGCAGTCTTTTCCGGTGTGACAGCGGTGATTTCAGCGGAAGGAACGCTGACTGGTTGTTGTGGCACCATGGTGCGAGCGGTAATCGCCTGACGCCTTTCGCCGGGACGCAGAACTCCGGCCATGATGTGCCCATTGTTCGCACTGGCGTCGAGGTCTTCGTAGCCAAGTCGATGGCCGAGCTCGTGCGTCATGACGGTGAGCAGGTCCATCATGCCAGCGGGGACTTCTTTGTCGGTGCCGCCGACGAACCACCCCAGTCCCATCGCATCGTCATCAAGCACGATGTGATCGGCGCGTGCGAGGCCAACCTGTCCGGTTTGGGACAAATCGCCGATAATTACTGGGGTGTTCTGAAGAATCTGCAGTTGTTCCGGAGAGATTCCGACAGCAGCCCAGTCGGCGATAGCCTGATCACGAGCCGCCATGACAGAGGCTTCGTCAAGCAGTCGTCCCTGGAAACCGTTCGAGGCGATCGCGGCAGCGGTCTCGTCGGTGAGACCATTCGCATCAAAGCTGACGCCTTCAAGCATCTGCGGCAGTTCGGTGAGATTTGTAAGTTCTGCCTCGACTGCGGCAACTTCAACTCCGACGACACCCCAATTCCCGGTTGTAACTCCGTTCGGACGCTTGAATTCCATTGAAATTGTGCCGTTGGCGTCTGTTGTCCTTGAAAAGACGGCTGATCTGGAAAACACACCGATGCTCAGCCCGGTTGCGGACGCAAGCGAGGTGGTCGATCCCGGTGCCGTCACCATGCTGTTGGTAGCGACGGTCCCGCTGCCGAAGTAGACACGCACATAATAGTCAACATTTGCAGTTGCCGTATTGGTATCCACATAGAACGTGACGACGCGTGAGTTGTGTATGAGCGAGTCGATATAGAACTGGTAGGACGACCTGGACGTTGAAGCAGCATTATAAATCGCGATGGACTGTCCTGATGCGAAGCCAAAGTGAGTGCCGTTGCTGGAGGAGGCGGCTGTTGAAGCGTTGAAGATACTGGTCGAATAGACACCTGTGGTCCCCCCCATGACAAGTGACGACGAGCGGCTGAAGTCAAATCGTCGCAACCAGCCCGCAGCTCCATTTGGCGCCGTGCTGACAAGGAACTTACCAGTCGTGACCGGGGCGGCCGTTGTGTAGTACTCGATCGGATTCGTTGCTGTTCCGACACTGGAACCCGTCACGACAAAGCTGCCGGCCCGGACGTTGTTCACGGGACTTCCAGTGACCGGGTCGTTTGAATCGGTCACAGCACCTGCGGCGGTGACAGTCACGGTGGTGGCTGCGACGGGATCACCGCTTGCCGGGGCTGCAAACAAGGTTCCGATGGCGGCATTTCCGCCGCCGCTGGTGGTGATCTGGATCGCACTGCCGGATGTATTCCGGGTGTAGATCGCAGCATTGGCTGCCTGGCTGAACCCTCCAGCTCCGGCACTGATCGTAATCGTTCCCGAGTTGCTGGTGGATGCATCGTTGATACCCGACCCGGACTGCAGCGTCACGGCACTGGTTCCGGCCAGTGAAGTAGCGTTGGTCACTGACAGTGGTGTTTTAGTGAGCTGAATACTTGCGGAGTTGACGGTCACTGCTGTTGCGGATCCACCAGCAATTGTGGTGGTGCCTGAGCTGGTGACCACAAGACTTCCAGCATTGCTCAGACCTCCGCTGAGTGTGACATTGCCTGCGGAATTGAGAGAAATTGTGCCAGTGGCAGAGACACTTCCGGTGAGAGTAATGGTACCAGCGGTCAGTGTTGGAGCAGATCCCGAGACGGCCCCGATATTAATGGTGGAGGCTGAGTTCAAACCTGTAGTGACGATGGCTGACGTTGAAACCAGACTTCCGAGAGCAATCGGGGCGCTGGTGGTCTGCAGCGTGCCGTTGACTGCAGTGGTACCGGCGGTCAGTCCGGCTGTAAACGTGATGGTGTCACCGGCTCCATTGCCGAGGGACAGAGTACCAGAATTTGAGAACGTCGCAGCATTTGTGATGGTGGATGTGGTTCCATTGAAGCTGATGGCACCTGGACCGCCGGCAGCGGAGACTGTGGTGGCGAAAAAGTCGCCGCCAAAAGTGGTCGTCCCCGCGCCAGCCAACAGGATTACGCTGGGGATTGGTGTTATCGCGCCCACAGCACCGCTGAACGTAGTGGAGCCACCGTCAACCTGCAATTGGGCAAGGTTCACGGCACCATTGACAGTGGTTGTGCCTGTCGATCCTAAACGCAGTGCTGTCCCGGTTGATACAGTGGCCGGTCCGACCGCTCCTGAGATCACAACCGCTCCGCTGCTCTCAGTCCCTACGGAAAGGGACGTGTTGGTGGCGATCGACACAGTCGATAATGTGATCGTACCAGCGCCAGCAATGATTCGGCTGTTGCCCGACACAGTTAAAGCACCGTCAATCGTCAGGTTCGCGGCGGTCGATCGAAGGTCACCATTAAACGATCGAAGGTCACCATTAAGCGTCACTGGGGTCGTGGCGCTGGATATCAAACCGCCCGCGAAGATGAGTTCATCGGGGCTTGATCCGGCGGCTGGAGCGTCACCGAACGTTACCGTGCCTGAAGTAGAAATGTTTGAGACTGCCGGTCCATTCAGGCGGGCGCCCGAGGTGAAGATCAGATTCCCGGCCGTAGATGCTGCCTGGATGCTTCCTGCAAAAATACCTCCCGGAAACGTCGTTGTGGTTGATTGAGTGATGGTGACTGTTGAGACGGGGTTCCAGTAGGGCAACCCAAGTCCTCCGTTAAATGCTGCTGTAGCAGCACCGATCACCGCAACGTCTCCAATATCATACCCAAGCCGGCCATTGACGGTGACATTCCCGGTGGACTCAAAGCGGATGTCAGAATCGGCCCCTCCCCAAGTTCCTTCGATGACTCCGGTAACGATCGGCACAGCAACGCTGCTTCCGACAGTCAGATCGACTCCGTCCGCGAGTACCATATACGGGAGCGTGATGGTTCCGGTAGTCGTCGAAATACGGCGCTGGGCCGGGGAGTTGACCAGTATTCGCAGCACCCCGCCGGTAAGCGTCAGAGCATCAGTTGCAGACAAATTGCCGGCAACAGTTGTGTTCAGACAGGTCGATGTGTCGAGGCCACCTGTGATCGCGTGCAAGTTGTTGCCTCCGGACGAACCGATCTGGAAATGCCCTCGGTTATTCAGTGTGGTGATACCACCACCTGTGATCACGAGCGAACCGAGGATAAACAGGTTCCAGCGAGTGTCGCCGGCGGGAAGCGTGGTGTTCAGCTGCGGGACGGTGACGTCGCCGGCGAAGGTGAAGTTCGTCGAAGAATTTGCGTGTCCAAGCACGAGGCTGCTTCCGGCGGCCGTAGTCACGCTCGCCCCGACCGCCACCACGGCGTTGCTTTGGCCAGCGGTCACTGCCTCAACAGACACGTCGAACCAGGAACTGGTGTAAATCGTCGTGGTCTGACCTGCCGTGAGCACAATCGGGCTCAGGTTCATCCGCTCTCGAGACACGATCGTGCCTGCCATCACAGTATGGCTGCTGGCCGTGGTATCGAGCCCGTACATGACAGAAACGGAATCTGCGGTGTCATTACCAAGGGTCGTACGACCGGTATTGAGGAAGACGGTATCATTCGGGAGGTAGTAATCGATGTCACCGACGCTGAGCAGTGTTGTAGTTCCAAGAATATCCACGTTGTAGTGCCCCGCGGTGGGCTTCAGCCATTCGACCGAAAGGTTTTGTGCAAAGGTGACCGTCGTGGTGGTCACTGCCGGAGCAGCAGTGGAAGTATCATTCAGTCGCAGGAAGAGTCGCTGAACTTCGGACACGGCGCCACGGAAGTTGATGTTGGAGGTGCCTGAAGTCAGATCGAGATCGCTATAGTTGGCGTCAACTGTGCCGGCGAAGAGAATCGGAGCAGTCGCCGAGGTGAGGACGGCAGGAAAGCCTCCCGAAGTGGAGACGATAAACCTGTCTGCCAGGAAATTTGGTGTTGCCACGAGGTTGACATTACTGCGGAATTCAATAGGCGCGCCGGAAGTGGTGACGAAATCGCGCTGAGTTCCCGTAAGTACATCGCCGGAACCTGGTGCACCAAATCTCGCTGTGCCCAACGCATTGATGACTATGCCGATCGATGCCTCGCCCTGCAGAATGACATCGAGATCGGATCGAATGCGACCGTTGTTGTTCAAAGTTACCACGCCGACGTTGGTACCATCGGTTGCCGAAAGATGAACACCGCCGCTTGCAGTAATGACTTCGCTGTTAATCACGATCTGGGTCGTGACGATGTTGACCCCGAATGTCAGGTTGAGAGTTCCACCCGCGGCTGCCACGTCGTCTGGCTGGAAGCCGGTCACACTGAACGTCTCATTGCCGTTGGTATCAATTGTTCCGTTGGTCGTTGTCGTGCCTGTCCCGGTTCTCTGCAGGAAGCGATCTGCAGTCACGTTGTTCACGGTCACATCATTTGCGTTGGTCACCAGAACGATACCGAGTCTCTGCAGACCACCGGCATTGCCCACGATTGTGACATCTCCTGCAGTCCCGGCTATAAACTCGATGTTTTTCGAACCGACTCCAATGGTGCCTTCGAGATTTCCGCCGATGGTAATATTGGCTCCGGCAGGACTGCTGTTGGTGCCCGAAGCTCCGAAGGTTGTATCAATGACAGAATTGCCCGGATACACGAACACCGTGGTATCGAAGTCACCCAGAATCACGGGTGAACCATAGGTACGCGGAATGCCGAGCAGGTAAATCTCGTACTGCCCTGTGGCAGTGATACCCCGGCGGAAAATCAGGCTGTCAGCATTACTGTCACCGAACTCAAGGATGCCGGTGTTGCCGAGGTCACCCAGACGGACGTTTGTACCACCACCATAGAGGTAAAGATTATAGCCCGCATTGGCTCCTGTCGATGCGAGGAGTGCGTTTGTGACAATCGGGCCTCGGAAGTACACGTTCGCGTCGGCCCCATTGCTGCTGCCGCCGCCGTTCCCGGCAGATGCAAGAATCTGGACTCGTCGCGTTGACGCGTTAATCGTGTCTGTATCAGAAGGCGTGACACTGTCATCAGTTGTCTGAGTCGTGATAGCCGCCGCAAAGTCGGCTCCGTTACTGTCTACAATCACAAGAGCGTACAAGGGCTGAAGACCGCCAATAATGCCGTTGGCGTCAATCGTATTCTGAACATTCACAGTCCCGATTCGCCCGGAATCCAGCGAAAGAGTTTCGTCGCCGCCCACGGCATCAATGGTGCCGTCTGTGCGGATGATTCCCGTACCGCTGACAGTACTGTCGTCAATCTGCAGGGTGAGATTTGAATCGATACGCAGATTGTCGTAGTACCGCTGGTTGCCACGCGTGGTGACAGTGCCATTGAGCGTGGTGATATTTCCAACTGTATTTGTGGAATAGGGTGCGGTCGGATCGGTTTCAAGCGTGTCCGCAGAAACGGTACTGTTGAACCGGCTGCTGCCGGAAGTGCTGTTCACATCAATATCACCGAGTCTCACAGCATTGCCGACAGCTGCTTCGAAGATGACACTCCCGGTACCGGCGGTCACGGTGAGGTCTTCAGTGTAGATCGTTGATCCATCGACCGTGCTGCTGAAGAGAACGTCGCCGGCGCCGGAATTGGAATTCACAACCACTGAACCTTCCAGAATCACCGCACTGGCATACGTCACGTTGTCATTCGTTGTGGTGACATCTCCGGAGGTGTAAATGCCGCCACCAGCTGTGATTGTGACGGCGCCATCGGCAGTGATGTCCCCGGCAGTGCCAAAGGATGCTCTGTCATCCGCCGTGACAGCGACCGTACCGTTTGTGGTGGTGGAGATAACGCCATTGATCACGATATCTGAATTGGAGGTGTCAGTATGGGAGTCGATGGTGATACTTGCACCAGCGGCAGATACCTGAGCTGCAGCGGGAGTGCTGTCGACATTGATCTGAACCGCGAGATTCGCAAGAGAGCCAGATGGCGAAAATCCCGTCACACTTGCACCGGTGGCATCGAGGAAACTGGTGTTGAATCCGGATGTCCCGCGAAGCAGCACAGTACCCGCCGAAGTCACACCACCGGCCCCGGTAATCAGGACACCACCCGTGCCGTTCGGAGTCGTGTCATTGTCAGCCGTCACGGAGATGTTTCCGGCTCCGGTTGTGGATGCAACGGCGTTGAGCAGCACGTCGCGCGGGGCACTCAGAGTCATCGTGCCGCCACTGGTGAGCGCGAAGTTGACGATGATGTCTGAGGTCACACCAACGCTGCCATTGAGGATTACATTGCCACCTTCAGCGGTAATCGTCTGATTCACCGTCACGGAGCCGGAGATGCTGATGGTAGCAGTCCCTCCGGAGGCCGGGATCACTGTAGAAATCGGTTGGGAGACCGTGATTGTGCCGTTCGGAGCATTAATGGTCACAGCGCCGCCCGTACCTGGATCTCCGGTGTTGATGCCGCTGGTGGAGGTGCCGCTGGCCGTGACAGTTCCGATGGTGAGGCTGGTTGCGTCGGCATAATTAACGACGCCCGTATTGAGATCGGCTGCAAGCGTTGTCACGTCATTTGTGGCTGTCGTGAGCGTAAAGGTGCCCGCTCCAAGTAATCGCAGGCCACTGGCGGTAATAGCGCCGCTGGACTGAGTTGCTCCGCCCACAACTGTATTGAGTGTGACGATACCAGTTCCGTGCGCTGTGACATTCCCAGCCAGAGTCAGCAGCCCTGTGGTAAGGTTCAGGGTGATGTCGCCATTTCCAGCGAGGGTTCGCAGGCCGGTGCCACCAACGGTGACCGCATCAGCTTCGGTGATGAAGATGACATTGCTCGTGTTATTAGTGGCGACAATGGTCCCAACAGATGTCTCAATATCCTCATCACCAGTGCTGGTGCCAATTCCAGTATCGGCAGTCAGAGTGGCCGTACCGGAGGTGCTGATATTCGGCGTCTCGGCCCCGAGGTTATCTGAAATTGCGCCGGTGGCAGACGGAGCAGCCCCCGCTGTTACGTTGATGTTGCCACTGGTGCTGGTCAGGAGGGCCAGCAGAACATTGCCCGTCGCGGAATAGGCGATGGCGCCGCTGACGGACGTTGTGCTCGTGGCGTCTGCCATCGTAATCGCACCGTTGTCTGCCGTCACGGTGATGGTCGCTGTTCCCCCAGTTGAAATGCCCGAATCCTGAGTGATCACGTCACCTGTGACCACTATGGCTCCAGTTGTGCTGCTGACGATCGCGTTGATATCAATGGTGCCCCCGTCCGCATTCAGCGTAACCGTACCGGCGCCGTTGGCAGTAACCACAGCATCCACCGTCAGGTTGCCGGCATCCACGTCGATATCAATCAAGCCGCCACTGGCGGTCGTCACACCGGGACTGCCGATAATCAGGCCGTTCGTTTCCTGAATGTAGATGGCGCCGCTCGTGGTGGTTGAGGCTGTCAGAGTACCGATATTGGTGTCGATGTCACCTGTTCCGGACGAGCCGATGCCGAGTGCGGCGGTCAGTGTTACGGTACCGGAACTGGTCAGATTCGCGGACTCGGCTGATGTCAGATTGTCAGTAATGGTACCGGCGGTCGCAGTCACGCCAATGGCACTGCTGGTGGTCGTGATTGCACCGATTTGCA
>Ga0172372_10002781_pt1 | contig 26253 bp, 36 predicted proteins | sample LakKiv5m_2_FD_114544 | JGI IMG/M metagenome (GOLD analysis project Ga0172372, IMG submission 114544) | Freshwater microbial communities from Kabuno Bay, South-Kivu, Congo - kab_092012_9.5m | ecosystem: Environmental > Aquatic > Freshwater > Lake | place: Democratic Republic of the Congo...
AATTCTTCTTAGAAGTTACAGTTCTTCTGATAATGTTGCTTGGTTGGGTATTCAATCTGGTTCTGCATGGACTGCAGGAAATAATCCTGGCTTAATGTTAGCTCAACAACATTTTGGACCGGGAAATGTAAATCAAGAAATTTTAGGAGGAGCAGCACCTTACAATTCTGGCAATTATACAGTGAGAGTTCAGCAGCTAGGTTCCAGCACTAATTATACTTTAGAATTTCAGGTTTTAGCTACAGCTACACCTACAATGACACCTACTAATACAGTAACACCATCACAAACTATAACAAATACACCTACAACAACACCTACTGAAACTCCTACTACTACGATTACACCAACACAAGCTATTACACAAACACCTACAACAACACCTACTGAAACTCCTACTACTACGATTACACCAACACAAACTATTACACAAACACAAACTATAACAAATACACCCACCAATACAGTAACGCTAACTTTAACCCAATCCCCTACACAAACTCCTTCCGCTACTAGACCGCCAGAAATTACACCTACTACAACTACTACTACAACGATTACACCTACACAAACTATTACACAAACACCTACTAATACATTAACCAATACTATTACACAAACACCTACTCTTACAGAAACACCAACAGTAACACCAACAATTACTAATACACCAACAACTACTATTACACAAACACCTACTCTTACAGAAACACCAACAGTAACACCAACAATTACTAATACACCTACCAATACTATTACACAAACACCTACTCTTACAGAAACACCAACAGTAACACCAACAATTACTAATACACCAACAACTACTATTACACCAACCAATACTATTACACAAACACCAACAGTGACAATAACTCCTACTCAACTAGACTATATTTACTATTCTACTGGTAATAACATACAAGGTCTTTTAGGTTTTGGTTTTCCAGATACCGGGCCTATAAATACATTCCAACCTTTATCTGGAAGATTTCTTAGAATGCATGCAAATAATGCTATGAACAGAAATCAAGTTTATATACTATCTTCAGATAATATTACATGGCTTAATTGTGGTATAAGAAAATTTGGTGCTCTTGCTATGGGTAGCTCCGGTGAATTTTTAAGTGCTCTGCAACCACTTTCAGGTACTTACGATAATATCTTCCATACAGGAAACACTGTTTATGCTTTATCTTCTGGTCAATTATTATGTACTGGGCAAAATTCTGCAGGTGCACTTGGCCAAGGCAATTTACAAACAATACATTCGTTTGTTCCTATAGGAAATAGAAATCAATATGTTGATATTAAAACTAATGGTGTTAGCACATATTTACTATCAACAAATGGAATAACAAAAGATGGTATGTGGGCTGCAGCAGGTAGGAATGCGGAAGGACAATTAAATATAAATAATTTAACAAATCAAACTATATTTGTTGAAATTAGTGGGCAGAGAAACGGTACATCATTTACATCTTTATGTGTTGGAGGTTTTGCAATATACGTACTTTCAGCAGGTAAATGGTTTAGTTGTGGTGATAATGCATATGGACAACTCTGTATAGGCGATGTAACTTCTCTCCCAAATAGAAGAACATTGCTTACACAAATGACGGGTAATTGGTTAAATGTAATTCCGGGTTTTTATCAATTGTTTGCTCTATCTGCAGATGGTCAAACTTGGTTTGGTTGTGGTAACAACAGTTCTTATCAACTTGGTCTTGGTGATAACAATATTAGATATAATATGACACAATTATCAGGAAACTGGATTAAATTTGTATCTAATCTTACTTATACTCTTGGATTATCAACAAATGGAAGATGGTTAGTTACTGGTGGTTCTGCATCGGGCGGGAATGGTTTAGGAGATGCAAGCCAGATAGTCACTACTTGGACAGAATTATCAACTAAATGGGATGATATGGTTACTTTTTCGAATTGTACTTGGGCAAGAATACCAAGCAGATAATTTTAAATTTTATTTTGCGCAAATTCTATAAATTTATAAAATTCACTTCTTGAATTATCATTATTATCTAGAAAAGCTCCTGACATTCTTGCAGTGCGCATAGTTGAATCGTGTTTAATACCGCGATTTGAACAACAAGTATGTTTTGCTTCTATCATAACAGCAACACCATTATTTTTAATACATACTTGGTCAATGTATTGATGAATTTGCATGGTAAGATTTTCTTGCACTTGAGGTCTGCGAGAAAACCAATCCACAATTCTATTCAATTTGCTAAGACCTATCACCTTGCCATTTTTTGAAGGTATATAAGCAACATGTGCTACCCCTGTGAATGCAGCATGATGATGTGAGCATAATGAAGTTACTTTAATATTATTTTGACAAACAATACCATCATACTTATCCACATTATCAAAAGCTGTAACTTTAGGTGGATTGCTATAACAACCAGATGCTAAATCTTCAACAAATGCTTTAGCAACTCTGTGTGGGGTATTTGCACTATTAGGGTCATTTCTCCAATCTATACACAAAGCGTCAAGATAGGCTTCATAGGCTTTAGATGCGTGATCAATGATTTCATTCTTTTCTTCATCAGTTCTAGGATGATTATGATTGGCATACGGTATTAAAATTTTCTTAGACATAATATTAATAATATAACCTAAGGTTTATAATTTTCAATAATAAATAATATAAGACAAATGAAATTTAACAATGTTATAGAAAATATAGCCTATAATCAAAAATTAAAAAGAATACGTGTAAAATATGATCCTTTAAACAAGGAACACGAGGCATACAAAGCATACTCAGGTTATGAAGGGTATGTATTACAGGAGTGTGAAGGTGCTGTTTCTATTGTAATAATGCAACCTGCAAAAGATATGAACCCCATGGTTGATGTTCCAACATCCATGGTTTCCTCTGCTCAACAACCGGTAATAGGCACAAAATTAGATTTATTAAAAGCATTTTTAGTTCAAAAATTAGGTGAACAAATAGGTTCTTTAATTGCACAACTACAAGATATTGTTGCAATAGAGACAATGCTCAGGGATAATGGTGTTGATGATCTGAAGCAAAAAGATTTATATAAGGAGTTTATTCTAAGCAATGAAAAAATTCGATCCTAAGAAATTTGATGATATCGATAATGAAGTGGGCGGTGTAACACCTCAACCTACTACAGCTCCTGTTATTAATCCAAAGCAAGCAGTTAACCCCAATACGGCTGTTACAAGCCAATTTAATAATGCATATACTAGTTATGTACAACCGCAAACGAAAACAGCAACATCACAAACTCAACCTCAATCACCTTCTCCGCAATCACTCCCAGCACCACAACCAGCATCTGTACCTACATTACCACCTCCTGCAGCTGCATCAAGTACACCAGCATCTCCGAAAAAGCCTGTAGATGCATCTAGGATAACTAAACAATATGATACCATGAGTAAAATTGTTAATGATCCAAATGCACCTAAAGGTGAAAAAGATGCAGCGGAGAAAAAGATGTCTGAGTTTGAGAAAAAATATCAAGAAATTATTAATAAATACAAAACTGCACCTACAGCACCTGCAACAGCACCAGCACCTGCTGCAGCTCCAAGAGCGGCTACTACTGCAGCACCTGCAACAGCACCTCAGCAGCGGCTGCTGCGCCAGCAGTAGCTATGCCTGGTGGTGGTAAGATACCACCTCCTGCAAATCCAAAGCCACCAACACCGGGCAGAGGAGGTGGGGGAGGCAGAGGAGGTAGGGGCAGTAGAGGCAGTGCTCCGTCAATGCAATCACCTACTAATTTAGCAGGGCTACAGCAACAATTTCAAGGTATGGGACTTGCACCTGGCAAGCAAGGGCAGCAGCCCAAGAAAGGACCTGATATAATAAGTAGAATTGCTGCAGCACCTTTTAATGCACTTAATAAGGGTATAGGCGCATATTCGAATATAGTTAACGCACCTAGAAAATTAGGTCAAGCATTAAAAGCTGCAGCAGGTGGCGAGCCTTATCCTTTGCAGCAGCAGATTGCAGGTACTGCAAAAAAAGCAGGGTTAACTGCAGTAAAGCAACCTGAACCTGGATCACAGTCTGCCGCGCAGCAGTATTCAACTCAACAAAAAATTAATGATTTAATTCAAAGAATTAGAAAAAATCCTAACGATCAGCAAGCAATCGTTCAATTGAAAGGCATGGGGTACTAAATATATCAACTATAGTTGAAAAAACATAGTTGATTTTTTTATTTTTTTAGTTATAATATTACGGTAATAGAAAGTAATATTATGTTTATGAAATATGAAAGTACTAAGATTATAGAGCTTGGTAGTTGTGCTTTTAGACAATGGAGAGCTAATCATAGTCATTGCAAGTTTGTACATGGTTATAGACTAGTAGCAAAATTTTGGTTCGGGTGCAATAAATTAGATGATAAAAATTGGGTTGTCGATTTCGGTGGTTTAAAAGGTCTCAAGACTATTCTTGAAAATCAATTTGATCATACATTATGTATTGCAAGTGACGACCCTTTAATAGAAGAATTTAGAAAATTACATACTTTAGGCGCGGTAGATTTAAGAGTAATGGAGAATGGTGTTGGTATAGAAAGAACGGCAGAATGGTGTTTAAAAGCAGCAGACGCTTTTGTGAGAAACTTAACATCTAATAGATGTTGGGTTACAAGGGTAGAAGTATGGGAACACGAGAAAAATTCTGCAATTGCAGAATCTACAAAAGATATTACAAATGTAGATAAATTTGTTGCAGAACAATTCGAATTGTTTCCGGAGAATCAAAAAACAGTTACAACCACTATTAAAGCAAATCCTGGTATTAATACAGCAGCGGAAACCTCTTCCGGCTCAATCCCTGCACCTATAACAAATCATGTCACAACAGGTCTTAGAAACCCATTCGCTGGTACTTCTTGGGGACTATGAACTTTGTACAGCGCGAAAAAGATCCCTTAATAACATCTCTTCATAATAACGTAATGCAACAAATGCAAAATATAGTTAATCCTAATCAAGCTAACATTCAAAAAAATAATGATCAATCACTAAGTCTAGACAATGCTGCAGTAGAAGCACAAAACAATGTTAAAGCTGCAATGCAAGAATTGTTAACTTTACTGAACAACCCTACTACTTAAATTTTATACCAGCTATTACCTTAACTATATATTTTAATAGCTTGCTTCTTGTAATATCTTCCTCTGTGAAATGAAACGAAACTATACCATTATTATGACTTTCGTCAGTATCAAATGCTTTCATAATCTTTTCAAAACCCGATTTTTGAATATCTGATTGCCATGAATCACCTATTACGAAAAGCTTACAATTTTTTCCAAATCTAGTTAAAATTGTTACTAATTCGCTATGTTCTAGATTTTGAGCTTCATCTACAATAACTACACTATTTGTAAAGGTTGACCCTCTTAAAAAATTAACTGGTACACATTTTAAATATTCACTGTCAAACAACATATTTGTTACTTGCTTACCTACTAACTCGTCACATTTCTCAACTAACGGTATACTCCAAGGTTTAAATTTTTCATCAACCTCGCCTGGTAAACTACCCAGCTTGCGTGAAGCAGATTCAACTATACTACGAATGTATATTATCTCATCTATTTTTTTATCTTTTAACATTGATAACGCAACATATACCGCACAATATGTTTTTGCTGTACCTGCGGGACCATCACAAAAGATAATATGAGTATTATCTTCTGCAGATTTATCTACAAAAGCTTTATGATGCTCGTTAAAATGATATTTTTGATCTATTTTAAAGTTTAGAAAAATATCAGGTTTTATGAGTTCGTCTTTTTTGGCAGCTTTTCTTAGCTGGCGGTCTTTTTTAGACATCTATAATTATTTATTCTGGAAATCGTTAATTTATAACATATAATATTAAAGATGAGTATCAAGATAAATGCAGATTTAACTGAAGAGGAATTTAATACATTGTATGGTATTCTTGGTGAATACGCAAGAATTACTAGAGATCAGTATTATAGATTTGTAGAAACTGAATACACATATTCTTTTGACCCAGTTAATAAAAAAAGATTTGAAGAAGCGCAATGTCTTTTAAATAAGCTAGTTGAAGAAAATAAGAAATAATATATAATAAGGTTATGGAAGATACTATTTTTTTAAGTGACGATAAAATATTTTACACAGTAGAAGGTGAAGGAGAATACGCAGGTATACCGTCAGTATTCATGCGTTTATCAATGTGTAACTTAACTTGTAAAGGATTTGCATCTGCAGATGCGCCTCACGGTTGTGATAGTTTTATTAGCTGGTCCATAAAAAATAAAATGACATTTGAAGAGATTTTTGAGTTAATAACACAAAATAGTTATAATTGTAAGTTAAGAGACGGTGCAATATGGAAAATAACAGGTGGTGAGCCTCTCATACAGCAAAAACAATTACTTAAACTTGTTGCAGCATACAGAGATCGCTTTGGATATGTACCTATAATTGATTTTGAGACTAATGCAACAATACTGCCGGATGATGCTTGGATTAATGAATTTAAAGCTACGTTTACAACATCTCCTAAACTTTCTAATAATGGTGACCCTGATGAAAAGAGATTTAAGCCTACCATTTTAAAATGGCATGCAGAAAATAGGTCAGGTTTTAAATTTGTTATTAATAATGAATCTGATATAAATGAAGTTCTTGAAAAATATATTCATAATCCTGAAATAAATGTACCTTCGAACCGCGTATGGTTAATGCCTTGCTGTGGCAGCAGAGCAGAACTAGCAGAAAAATCTGCTATGGTTGCAGAACTCTGTAAAAAACATATGCTTAATTTTAGCCCTAGATTACAATTATTAATCTGGGATAAAGCTTTAAAAGTTTAATTTATTTGCTGTAGTTAAAAACTATATAACGACCATTACCAATAAATTGGTAATAAAGCCTAAATTTTTCATCACCTGGTACGTATACCCCCCAAACATCATCATTATTAAAGTATTCTCTTAAAGAAATAGTTTCTGTTTTTTGATTAATACGCTCTTTAACAAATTTTATTACATCATATACATCTCCTTCGAAAAGAATAACCTTACCCTGTTCGGTATGCCAATTTGACATTATATTGATTTAAGTAGACGAAATAAATTTGAAAATTGTTCTTCCGAAAGTTTTCCTCTTAGAGTGTGTTTAATAAGTAAAAAGAAAATTATTACTAGGGTTAAGGGTAATCGTAAAATAAACTTAATAGTTTTTATTAATTTATGGAAGGGGCACATATAAACATTTAAAATAATAATAGCAGTTTTCCACCATAATAATAATAATTGTGTAATTTATAAATTACCATTAATAATATTGAAAAATATTAAGTTTAGATTAAAATAATCTAATAATGAGAATTGCTGTATCCGGAACTGCTTGCCAAGGCAAAACAACATTTGTAAATGATTTTGTAAAAGAATGGCCAAAATATAGTATTATAGATTCTCAATATAGAAAAGAAATTAAAGAAAAAAAACTTAAGCATAGTAGTCAGACTAGCGAAGAAGTGCAGTGGTTGATTTTAAATTCAATGATTGACGAAATGCAAAAAAATTGTGATAAAGATAACAAAGTACTTTTTGATAGATGCCCATTTGATAATATAGTCTATTCTATTTGGGCAAATGCAAAAGATTCGAAAAACATATCGGATGCATTTATTGAAAAATGTATACCGCTAGTGCGTGAATCAATGCGTATGCTTGATATTGTCTTTTTTATTCCAATTACTCGAGTTGCACCTATAACAGTTAAAGAAAATTCTACTCGCGAGACAGATGAAAACTTTATAAAAGAAATTGATAATATCTTCAAATCAATAGTTTATCAAGTTCAAAAAACGGGGGTTTCAGTATTTTTTCCTAAAGACGATTCTCCCGGGATAATAGAAATTTTTGGTAAACCTGAAGAACGTGTACACATGGCTAGATTTTATTTAAATGCAGAAGGTGATATGATTGGTGATGAAAATAGCATTTTATCTGATTTAAACCTCACTTCACAAGTTGAAGATTTGCTCAAGGCTCAAAAAAATATTGCGGAGAGTGAAGAGTTTGAAAAGAAAATATATAAGAATTTAATTATACCTGATAGATAAATATCTATGTGAGTAATTTTAACGAAAATTTTGAAAAACTAATTAAAGAATTTAATTCTATAACATATAAAAAGAGACTTTTCTATCCTAGAAATTTTAAGCTTTCGGACGAATTTGTTTCAGCGTTTAAGAAGGAAATAAAGAGATTACTTGGTGAAGGTCATAGCCCCAAATTAATTTTAGATAAAATATCAAAAGCTCTTCTCTTCCATTTCAAAAATTAAGCTTTCGGAAGCAATTTTATATAGTCGTTCCAATCAATAATTGAACCATTACTAGAAATATAATAAAATTTTGTAACGCTCCAAGTTAACAATGTTTGAGGAGGTAATTCAGCATCATTATTAGCAACATTAGCAATACAAAATGGTATATATACTTTGTTTAATTGCTTGTAATTACCATCACCAAAATCATCTTCACCGCTTGCAACATAATTAGTAAAATTATAGTCAAAATCTTTTACCCATACAAATGGAGATGCAGAAGCAATTTGAACTATGGTACCAGGGATATTCTGATTGTAAAAAACTTTATATTGAATATCATAGGAATATATATTCAAACCATTAGGCACTGTTTTTGTACCAGATAAATCCCTCTGAAAAATGCCTATACCATACTGATGTTTATATTGATCTAACAATGCTGAACCTGAATCTGTAAATACATTGAAAACAGATGCAGATAAAGAACTTATTTGCTTATTAATTGTAGTGCTTAGAGAAGTAATTTCGGAGGAATATAAATTTGCAGCAGATAAAATAAGTCCCCCGCTTAAAATATAGGTATTATACTGACTTCCAGTCAGAGATGTGGTAGAAATGGTTTGTCGGTCTAAATTTCTTACGGACAGAGCTGAAAGAGGGCCAGTTGTCTTAAATTCAGGTAATAATACTCTGCCCGATGTTATATTTTTAAACTTTTTTGGAAATTGATAAGAAACAAAATTTATATTGCCAGCGCTAATAACACCAGTACCAAGTTTGGCTGTTTCAATAACAAATGTATCGTTATATGATAATGATGTAACGGTAGTATCCATTTACTAATATATTTTTATAATATTCCATGTTACTCTTACATTTCTTCTTATCCCAGGTCTAAAAATTATTCTAAATTGAAGTTTGCTATTACTATTTACATAGCTATTACTAATATTTTCGTCTACTAAAAGTTGTGGCATTCCTGACAAATCATATGAATTTGTTAAGTAAGAATCTAATGAAGAGTTAAACAAATACTTTACGTTAATATCTGCAGCTTCTATAAAAAGGTTTTGCGGTACATCGTTGTTACCAATTATTACTTCAGAGAAGGACGGTGCAGTATCAGCACCATCAATAAGAACTACCCCACCATCAGTAAAAATTCTAGGTACTGCAGCAGAGACTTGATTTATTTTTGTATCGGTTGTTGCACTTACTGAATCAACATATACAGAATTTGTATTTCTTGCCTCTGTTACTAATCCAGATTGTATCTTGAAAGTATTGAAACTACCTACCGCATTTACACCAGAAACACCGTCAATAAAAATTGAAGTAAGAAAAACTTTATTTGCTGATATACCATCTGTCACAATCAAATTATTTGTTGTTAAAGTATCATTAATAGTAACATTATTTCCAGAAATAGGTACAAATGGCAGGCTTGTAAAATCAATTAAATATTGGCCTGTGGGTGTTTTAATTGTAAAATAGTCGCCTGGTGCGATTTCTGGAATAACAGGCAAATCAGCTATATTGATATAATTTGAACTATTTGACATTTCAAATATTTAATATATAATCACTGAGATGAAAGGAAAAATTGGGATCGGTGTAATTACCTGTGATCGAATAGAGATGCTTAAAAAATGTCTAAATAGCATCAAACAGGATTGGTATGATTATCTTGTTGTAATAAATGATGGTTCAACACATATAGATACTAAAAAATACAATGTTATTAATAACACAACTAACTTAGGCGTAGGTAAATCAAAGAATATTGCTCTAAAGAAATTAATGGAAAGCGGTTGTGAGCATTTATTTCTTGTTGAAGATGATATTATTTTTAAAAAAAATGTGTTTGACGCTTATATTAATGCAAGTATCAAGACAAGAGTGAAGCATTTTAACTATTGTTTACATGGGGCGGATAATAAATTAGGAAATCAGCCAAATCCAAGAGTTGTTTTTGATATTAGAGGCATTAGGGTTGCACTCTATTTTAATGTTTATGGTGCATGTAGCTACTATCACAAGACAATTATTGATGAAGTTGGATGCATGGATGAAGAATATATCAATGCAATGGAACATGTAGATCATACAATGCGCATTATTAAACATAGTTATCACCCACCCTTCAGATGGTTTATTGATCTTGAGAATAGCAATGAGTATATCGAAGATCAAGACTTTAATCACAATGAATCGAAAATTCGACAAGGTGATTGGGTTATTAATTTTCGAAAAGGTATTGAAAGGTTTAAGCAAAAATATAATATCGACGTAACAAATCCGGCGGAAAAATATGAAGATTTAAATTCTGTAATTACATTTTTAAAAAAATTATGAAAATTGGTGTTGGCATAACCACATTCAATTCAGAAAAAGTTTATTCCAATCTTTATGAATCTCTACCAAGAGATAAAATAGATGTCTTAGTTACTGTAAACGGTGGCAAAGAATACAAAAACAAATACACAGATAGTCACTGGATTCAGCATTCACAAAATTACTATCCTTCAACATGTAGAAATGATTGTTTGAGGTTTATGCATGAAAGGGATGTTGATTATTTTATTACAATAGAAGATGATATGGTAATTAAGGACAAAGATATATTTGAAAAATATATTGCTGCCGCAAATATTTCAAAAATAGGTTATTTTTGTTTTGTGAGTACCTCGTGGGGGTCTGGTACCCCCGAAAAGAGGACACCAAAAATCGAGCTTCAATATAGTAAAAATATTTCAGTTTGTCTATATCCTAATATGTGTAATGAATTTACATTTAAAACTAAGAAGTGTTTTGAAGAGACAGGTCTATATAATAATAATTTTAGATTTTTATTCGACGTAGAGAATGTATATAGAATTTCTAAAACAAATCATATGCCAGGGTTTTGGTGGTTTCCCGATCTAAAAAATTCTGATCAGTTAATTATGAATAACCCGGATTCTCAAACGCGCATAAACGCTGGCGGCGAAAGAGATAAGAAATTAGGACCAGAATACGAATTGTTTTATAAACTACACTCTATAAATATACCGAACATTCCAAATTTACCAAAAGAGAATATTATTAATAAGATAAAATTATGAAAATCGGCATTGGTATAAGTAGCTATAAACAAGAAAAAGATTTGCTAGATAGAGAAAAATTTTGCTTAGAATCATTGAGAAAATGTAAAGAAAAAATAAAAAACGTTACATTATACACAATTATCAATGAAGGTGATAGAATTAATTATAAAAATTTCGAGACATTAGAAATTAAGCAAGAAAAAAAAATACCTTACACTAATCAATTAATAGATAAAATCTCCGAAACTAACAACGATCTAATTGTATTTCTTAACAACGATATTATACTCAATAGTACTTTCTTTAAACTAATTGAAGATGATATTGATACATATCCAGCATCCCGTGCACATTTACATGAATTAAACTCTCTTTCAGAACCACTCAAGATACAATCTTATAGCGTTATGGGGTTTGATATGTTTGCTTTTAAAAATTCTTGGTGGAAAGCGAATAAGAAGTTATTTCCAAATATGTATTTGGGCCGCTCATATTGGGATACAGTATATTTCATGAAATGTGTTTTAAATAGTAAATATAAAATCTTAAACAAGTTGCCCCCTGTAATATTTCATGCAGAGCATCAATCAGTTACAGAACACAACCATGATGAATTCAGAAATCATAACGAACAAATTGCTGCTGCAGATCCCGATATGGCAAAATGGTGGTACTATGTATATAATGTTCTTTTAAAAAGAAACACTATAGATGAAATATTATGGTGGAAGCCTCACGATAATGAAATTGAGTTAGAGAAAAAATTATTAAAAAATGAAAATTAAAGCGTATACTCTTTTTACTCCTTCACACGAAAAATTGTTAAAAAATTATTTGTTAGATTCATTTATATATTCACCAAAAATTGATTTAACTATTATCAATAAACCTCAACTTTGTGAAACTGCAGAGTTTGGCTCAAATGGGTGGAAATCTACAATGAGGTACAAGGCAGATTGTTTTTACGAAAATCTTAAAAGATGTAATGAAGAGGAAATCTTTATGTTTATTGATCCTGATATAGTTGTTTATAAAGATTTTTGCGATGATATTTTGCAAAGAATGAACAATTATGATGCTTTATTTCAAAACGATGGGCCAGGTGGTATAAACACAGGATTTTTTGCAGTTAAAAATAATAAGTTAACAAGGGCATTTTTTAATACGGTAAGAAATAATCTCGAACATTTTGATGAAGAACAAAGAACAGCAAATTATCTACTAAGAAATTTAGATCAGTATCCAACTATTTCTATAAAATGGGGATTTTTACCATGGGAATATTGGACATACGGTCAAATCGCTGGTGAGTGGGACAATAAGGGTGGATTAAAAGGTCATTGGTTTAATACAGATAAAACCTTCTCAATACCCAAAAATATTTTTATTCATCATGGCAATTGGACAAGAACATTTGATGATAAGTATAAAATTCTCGATACAGTGAGGTCACGTATAAATGGTAATTAATTTTAAAAATTTGAGGGTACCTGCTAGCTACCCAGTTTACCCGCCATATCATAAAGGTGATTATCTAGAAGAATATTTTTATAAATTTTACAAAAATAATAAATCTAAATTTGATGAAATTAATAGAACTCTTATACCTATATTTTGGACTAATGTATATATAACAGGCAAAAATACCGAGTTATTACAACCATATCTGGATAGTTTGCCTCGAGATAAAAAATATTTTACAGTCTCGCAACACGATGATGCAGTAAGTCAAATATTACCGCCCGATACTATAAGCTTTGAAGCAGGTGGAAATAGAAATGGAGTACCTATACCGTTAATTTGTTCGCCGATAGAGAAAGAACATCTCAATACTACAAAAAAAGATATATTTTGTTCATATGTAGGCTCAATATCAAACAATGCGCATTGCAGAGTAAAATTGTACCAAACATATTCTAATGACCCGGATTTTTATTTTTCACAACCTAGATATTGGACACCTTCCGTGCCGCAAGATAAATTTGATGAATTTATTAATATTACAAAAAGATCTATTTTTAGTCTTTGTCCTAAAGGGTACGGCAAGCAAAGCTTTAGATTATATGAAGTTATACAGTTAGGCTCCGTACCTATTTTTGTTTATACTGATAAGTGGTTTCCATTTAAAAAATTTATAAATTGGGATAAATTTTGTGTGTTAATTCATGAAAACGAAATACATAGTTTGAAAAATAAACTCTTAAGCTATAATAAAATTGATATCAAAAATATGTTGGCGGAAGGTAGAAAAATATACAATGAATATTTCACGATGGAAGGTATGTCTAGAGGTATTTTAAAATATTTGCAAAATGAAAAGTGATTTACCATTATTTTATTATCAACCTAACACTGTAGATTTTCTAGAGAAAAGTGTTGAGCTAAACAAGAAAATATTTAAAAATCTTATAATTTTGCAAAAAGATTTTTATGAACCTTTTGATAGTATATACAAGCATATGTGCTATAACCATGAAGCTTTTGAACGGTTTTGCTTAAGACGATTTTTTGTTATGTTAGAATACGTCAAAGAGAACAATATAGACAAATTTCTTTATTCTGATACTGATGCAATATTTTTAAAGTTATTAGATTTTGAAAATATACTTGGTAAGGAACATAGCATTCTCTGTAAACCTGCGGAACAAGATAAATTTGACGATATTGCTGCAGCACATTTTTCAATATGGTCACGAGCCGGTTTGGAAAATTTTTGTGATTTTGTATTATCAGTCTATGCTAATAACATACAGATAATTGAACCAAAATGGCACTGGCACATAAGCACAGCAACTGGCGGCGGTATATGTGATATGACACTACTATATCATTGGTATAAAAATAAAAAAAGTTTATTAGACTATTATAATGGTGGAGTATTTGATCGTACTATTGGAATTTCACATAATAATTACAAGAATGAATTTGTAACAAAGGATGGTATTAAGAAGCTTAAAAGAAAAGATAGTATTGTTTATGGTACTAATAATAAAGGTGAAGAAATAGAATTTTATGGGGTGCATTTTCAAGGAGCAAATAAAAGACTAATGTTTCTATTATGAAAAAATTTTTAACAACCTTTGCATTGTATGACGATTATAAGCAAAATTTATATAGTCAATATATTAAACCTAGATATATAAAATATTCTCAATTGCATGGATTGAAATTTGTAGAACTCAATCACAATAATTTTTCTATTAAAACATTACATCCGGAATTTCCTCCAAGAGAAAATATGCATTTTAATAGATGGATGTTATTTAAAGACCTTCTAGATCAAAATGTAATTAATGACGGTGACATAATTTATAATTTTGATGCAGATATTTTTATTAAAGATTTAAACAAGTTCTTTACACCCACAAAAGCTTTTTCGTATGCAATTGATTCTGGCAATACTCATTGTTTTGGTTTTTTTGCACTACTAATAAATAATTTTAGCAGAAAACTTATTGATAATATTATTAATAGAGAAAGATGGCTCAAGGTAAGTCAACATGAGTTTTTCAATGAACATGACAATACAAAAGGCAGATGGCATATTGCAGATCAACAGATGTATTACACGTGTGCTGGTATAAAACCACATAGTTGGAAATCTTTTTATGAACTAGATAATTACGGCTTTCACTCTTATCCAACAGAACATACTATTTTTTCTTTAACAGATCTATTAGATAATATAAATGTATTACCTACCGAATGGAACGTTACGCAACTTGCTGAGGAAACTGGTGATAACGGTAAACCAAATATGTATGATATCGTTCAAACAACAGAAGAAAAAACAATTTTTAGACATTTTGCAGGTGGTCAGCCCTGGAGATTTAACGAATGGTCATTAAAATACCCATTATAATATGCCAGTAGTTGAACCATATTTAGGCGGATCAATGTATGAAGGAGATCCCGCAACAGCTTTTCCTACCTTGTGGGAATTTTTAGTAAAAGATAAAAATATAAAGACAGTTTTAGATGTTGGTTGTGGTAGGGGCCATGCATTAAAAATATTTCAAGATTTAGGCTGCAAAGTAACAGGTATAGAAGGCGACATAGAAGCAGTTAATACTGCTTTGGTACCTGGAAGAATTAAATGCTATGATTTTACTTATCAAAAAGTTGTACCACAAAAAGATTTTGATTTAGTTATAAGCGTTGAATTTGTCGAACATGTTGAAGAAAAATTTAAAGAAAATTTTTTAACTTGTTTTGATAAAGGTAAATTTATTGCAATGACATTTGCCGGGCCGGGACAAGGTGGGCATCACCATGTAAACTGTCAACCTGCTGAATATTGGATTAAAGAAATAGAAAAGCGTGGGTTTATTTACAACGATCAGTATACAAAAATTTTAAAAGATAAAGCTATTTCTGATAGATTTAATTTTTGCCCCACTTTTGATGGGAACCATTTTGAACACAGAGGTCTTTTCTTTGAACGAAAAAAATGAAAATAACTGATATAACTATTTGTTTGCATTGCGGATGCAATAGAGACATAACAAACACACAAATGCGTATGTTAGAAGGTGTGGAGCAGAAATATAATGTTACATGGAATAATCGCATTGATCGTTACCCTCATATGTACAATTCCTATTCATTGCTTATTAATCATTCCATAGTGACGTCTCCAACAGAATGGGTTATACTCATTAATGACAGAACATCACCTACATTATCTGAAATAGATAAGATGGTAAATTTATTAGAAAATGGTTTTTCATGTGTTTTCTTGTATGCTGTTGGATTTATGGGATTTTCAAAAGAATTAATACGACAAATCGGCTGGTGGGACGAAAGATATGTTCACGGTGGATGGGAAGATAGAGATTGGGTTTTTCGTCTGGCTGAATCAAATTTAGCTCTCTACGAAAGTTTGGAGAGTACATATGACAATACATGGAAGTCCCCTCTTAATGTACCAGGCGGTAATAGCTCCACACCTTTTTGGCTTAAGAAATGGAATGGTTATGATCATCATATTTTATATAAAAATATTGATGATGAAAAATACCCGCACTGGGATTTATTTCTTGGCAATTCAAGACCCGATATTAGCAAAACATGGAAAAAATGGAATGATTCTATTTTGAATATAGACTATAATAAACCGGGCGCAGGGCCTTCCGGTTCTTCTATTTTAAGTAATAGAAAAATTGTAAAGAATTTTTAATGCTATGAAAAAACATATCCTAATAACTGGTGGAGCTGGATTTCTCGGCACACATTCAATCGAAAAATATCTTGATAATGATTATACAGTTACAGTAATAGATAATTTTTCTACTGCAGTAGTAAGAGAAACCAACCCTGTACTTCAAAACATTAATTTAATAAATGGAGATATTTTAAAATTTAACTTTAATGATCTGGGTAAATATGATCTTATTTTACATTTAGCAAGCCCCGTAGGGCCTGCAGGTATTCTCAAACATTCAGGTAATATGGCGAGATATATTCTGGATGATATTTACTGGGCAATAGATGGTGCGCTTATTAATAATTGTCCTTTAATTTTCTTAAGTACATCAGAGATTTATGGTTTCAGAGACAGACCTGTTTTATTGAAAGAAAACGATGACAAAATTTTAGTTGGTGAATTTAAAGTTAGAAACGAGTATAGTATTTCTAAATTATTAGCAGAAATAGTTTTATCAAATACTGCAAAGGTAAATAAAAATTTAAAATATCAAATTATTCGCCCCTTTAATATAAGCGGTGCGCGGCAATTAAAAACAGGCGGTTTTGTATTACCTACTTTTGTACAGCAAGCACTTGAAGGTACTGATATTACTGTTTTTGGTGATGGTACACAAGTAAGAGCTTTTACGCATGTAAAAGATATAGTTGACGGAATTTTTCTTACATCCCAGACAAAAAATTATAATCAAATATGGAATGTCGGTAATTCTGATAATATTGCATCAATTCATAAAATGGCGGAAATAGTAAAACAAAAAACTAATAGTAATTCAAAAATTACTCTTGTTGATCCCAAGAATATACATGGCCCGTTATATGAAGAAGCATGGGATAAAATTCCAGATGCGTCAAAAATTAGAACTGATCTCGGATGGGCTCCAAAATACAATATAGATTTTATTATTGATGATGTTATAAATTACTATAAATGAAAAAAATTGGAATTATTGGTTATGGTGAAATTGGTTCATCTCTGGAGAAATGTTATTTAGGCAAAGATTTTACAGTACAAATTTTAGATAATAAGAAAAACATTAATACGATTACTAAAGATTTAGATGTACTTAATATTTGCATACCATATCTTGACCCCGATCAGTTTATAACTGCTACAGGTAGTTATATAAAAGAATTTACGCCAAAATTAACAATAATTCATAGTACTGTTATACCTGGCACAACATGTAAAATACAAAAAAATTATAATATTGATACAATAATACATTCACCAGTTAGAGGGATTCATCCAAATTTATTTGAAGGTATAAAAACATTTGTCAAATATATAGGTAGTAACAATGAGGCATCTACAGAGTTAGCTGTTCAACATTACAAAGAATTAGATATAAAATATGATATTTTTAGTTCTTCTACTGCTACTGAATTAGCTAAAATTCTTGATACAACCTACTATGGTGTATGTATAGCTTTTCACAATGATATAAATAGACTCTGTACAAAATTTGGTGTTAAATTCTCTGAAGTTGCGACAAAATATAATAACACATATAACGATGGGTTTAAAGCTTTAGGCATGAATAATGTTACTAGACCGGTGCTCTACCCTCCCAAGGATAATAAAATTGGTGGTCACTGTGTTGTACCAAATGCAGAGCTTTGCAAAAAGTTTTTTGATAGTCTAGCATTAGACTATATCTTACAACTAAAATAGTTGATAATAAAAATTAATACTATAATTTAAAATAATGAAAAAAGCTTTAGTTTGTGGTGCAGGCGGTTTTATAGGCAATCATCTTGTTGCTGCACTTAAAAATAAAAATTTTTGGGTCAGGGGTGTAGATATAAAACATCCTGAATTTAGTACAACTAAAGCCGATGATTTTTTAGTATGTGATTTAAGAGATAAACATTCTGTTATTAAATCACTCTCTACAGATCAATCTGGTACTCCCGTAGATGAAATCTATCAACTTGCTGCTGATATGGGTGGTGCCGGCTATATTTTTTCGGGTAACCATGACGCAGATGTAATGCATAATTCAGCTTTAATTAATCTTAATATTATTGAGGCTTCAAAAAAATTTAATGTTAAAAAAATATTTTACAGTAGCAGCGCGTGCATGTACCCGGAGCACAATCAGCTTGACCCACTTAATCCTAATTGTGAGGAAAGCTCTGCTTATCCAGCTAACCCTGACAGTGAATATGGGTGGGAGAAACTTTTTAGTGAAAGAATTTACTTAGCATTTAATAGAAATTATAATTTCGATGTACATATAGCTAGATTTCATAATATTTTTGGACCTCTCGGATCATGGAATAATGGAAAAGAGAAGGCTCCAGCTGCTATATGTAGAAAAATAGCCATGGCTAAAGATGGTGATGAAATAGAAATTTGGGGTGATGGTAATCAAACAAGAAGTTTTCTATATGTAGATGAGTGTATTGAAGGCATATTTAGATTAATGAATTCTAATTTTAATGGGCCTGTGAATATAGGTTCAGAAGAAATGATTTCTATAAATCAATTAGTCGATACAATTTCTGACATTGCGGGTAAAAAAATATTTAAAAAACATATACCCGGGCCCGTAGGTGTAAGAGGAAGAAATTCTAATAACAAATTGATAGAAAAAGAGTTAGGGTGGAAGCCTTCACAACCTTTAAAAATTGGTTTGGAACAAACTTATAGATGGATAGAATCACAAGTTCATTTATAATAAACGTATGATTATTGAGCAAATTATATACGACGGGTCACTCTTACATTCACGGTTTGCATATAAATTTTTTAGGGAAAAGACTTTACCTATTGGTAATATCATAGCATTTCGCGCTCCTATGAAAGTAGAAGCTGAGGGGATGATAGATTCAGAAGATATATTGAGCGGTGATTATATCTACAGCGATGATGCAATTAATTTTTTATGGGAAATACCCAATCTAGATTCTTTTGGTGCAGTAGCATACCAGCGATTACTCAACACCCAAATAGCAAACATACTTTCAACTCACTATATAAATGCGCCCATAGAAATGAGAGGTGATGATATGATTGTTCATAAAGAACACGAGCAGGGAGGTGTTGTTCAACCTTCCGGTAAATGTAGTGTAAGCATTACCTATACAAAGAATAATGTTGCGCTCGGTCATACTGGTATTAATATTACCGCAGGCAAGAAAGCGCCTGCGTTTGCTTATTCTACCAAACTCACAGATACACAGACAACTGATTTCATGAAAGATGTTGTTACTTTATTTTACAATTTGAATGATGATATTTTTATCGCTACAACAAAAGTTATTTCTTAATGGAAACTATTTTTGATTTTTTAAATAGTATTCTTTTTTCAAAAGCTAAAAAAAATCTTACTCAAGAAAATAGCTCTGTATATACTCCTTTTATGATTAATAGATGGTGCAGCTTTTACTCAAAAGAGTTGTCCAGATTTATAAATCTCTCTGTTAATAGATTTAGTAATTTCAATAAAGAAGAACATTTTATTTTTTTAAGAAATTTTTTACCTAAACTTCCCTTTAAAAAAATAAGTTATGTTAAAAAAATTGCGGTAGAAAATGAAACAGATAATACTGTTTGCATGCTAGCAAAGAACCTTGAATTATCTAGAAGGGAGATAAATCATTATATCCTATGTCAAAAATATCTGTCGACGTCCTCGGTCCCGTCCCAAAAAGCTTAATAGATTTTTCTGAGTTACCTAAAAACACATTTGATTCTGTTTTTATGGGCTACAATCTAAAGCAAGTATTAGATGATGTTATTCTTGCTATCTTTATAGATGAATCTGATAATGGTAAAGAAATTGTACGTAATGGCATTCTTGTGCCTGTAAACGCGGAGACGAAGGCATGGCGTTTAGGTAAAGTAGTGCTCGCAGGACCTTCTGTACGCCATACAAAAGCCGGTGATGTTATCTGTTTTCCAAATAACATGGGGGTTCCTATATCAAACATTGAAGTTGACGGCTATGGCAAGGTGAATAAAGGAATTTTTATTAACGAGCAACGCATATTTGGTATTTGCTCAACACGTAAGGAGAATGAGAATATCCCTGGGGTCGTTAAAAAATCTTCTAGAAAATAATGTTTGTGAGATAAAGTTTGCTAGAAGACGGCCGGTAGAAGGGGAACCGGCAACTAGAAGAATGTTGTGTACTAATAGTGTGCAATTACTTAACAGTGTTAATGGTAAAGTTCTTTTAAATTACAAACAACCAAAAAAAATGCCTAAATTTAATCCTGCTAATAAAAACTTAATTATTACATGGGATATTTTTATGCAAGATTTTCGATGTATTAATATGGAAAGTTGTGAATTAATAAAAACTATTCCAGTTGTAAACGATGAATTCTGGAAATATTTTAATGAAAGTCTGCGATTTATGTCAGTAGTAGAAAAAGAGAGGTTTATGAACGCATGACAAATATATTAAAACTTGAAAAAGACATGGCTTCTATTTTTCAAAAAGATTTAAAGTTTAAAATTAATAATAAAATTTTAAAAGAAGGAAAATTGATATTGTTTTCGTTTAAAGAATTTTATTTACATTTTAAATTACATGTAACAGGAAACACGTACAAATATATAGAACTTCCGTACCCTTATTATTATAAAATAACACCATCATCTATAATGTTTGATTATACAAATAATTCTCTTTCTAAGAACAATACCGATATTGATGTCCTCATTAAGCTTCTCAAACGCGCCAAACATTCAAAATTTTACGATAATACCTTGATCATTGAAATTTCATAATAAAATTATTAAGTGCAAAAAAAGTTTATTTCATATTTTCCTGACGAATATTCTCCGAGCAAATGCCAAGTTGAATTAATTAATAAAGTAGAAAAAGTTTTTACAAAAGGAAAAAAATTTGCTATATGCTGTGCACCAACGGGCACTGGCAAAAGTTTCTTAGGTAAAACGTTATCAAATATAAGCTCAACACCTACAGACAATTTTTCTAATCTTATTAAGTCATATGATGCGTTTAAGCAAGACTATAACGGTAATTATACAAATGAAATTGAAGCGAGGAGAGAACCCCCTTTTGGTGCTTTTGTTTTAACAATAACTAAATCTTTACAAGACCAATATTTAAAATTGTTTTCAGACAGTAAATTATTAAAAGGCAAAACAAACTACCAATGTCAAATAGATCTAAATTTTGATGTTGAATCCGCTCCATGTATTTTAGTCAATAAATTAAAAGAAGATTGTTGGAAGAAAAATTTATGTCCATATTATACAGCGCGAAACATCGCATTAATAGATAAATTCTCTATTTTAAATTATAAAATGTTTCTCTCTCTGCCAACACACGTAAAGAAAAAAAATTTTTTAATATGTGATGAAGCATCAGAACTTGAAGATGAGTTGGTTAAGCAATTTTCAGCTTATATTGAGTATGATAAACTAAAAAATTATGGTATTGAAATACAACCACTTGTTACTGATAGTCAGCAGAAAACTCGAACTTGGTTGTATGATATCATATTTCAGTTAAGCGAACTTATCAATACATTACAAAATAGATATACAAAAAAAATTACTAATCTCTCACCTATTGATAAAATAAAAATAAGATATTTAAAAAATCTTTTTAATAGTTTGTCTATTATAGAGTCGTTATGGGATGAATGTGAATTTATTGTAGAGAAAGATTTGAGAAAAGCGCATTTTACACCTCTAAAAGTTGACAAACTTTCAAAACATATTTTTGATTACGGTGAAAATATTCTTCTAATGTCCGCAACAATTGTAGATCATAAAAATTTTGCTAAATCTCTAGGTATTAGAGAAGATGAATATGAATATGTTGAGGTTGACTCAACTTTTGATTCGTCCAAATCACCTATTTATGTAACTTCTAAAAATAAACTTAACTATAAAAATGTAAAGACTGAATTACCTGAAGTAGTTAATAAGATAAAACAAATTTGCGATTTTCATAAAGATGAAAAGGGTATTATACATACACATACTATGGAAATTACTGAATATTTAAAAAATAGATTCAAAGATGACACCCGGTTTTTATACAGAGATATTGGTTCTAAGAATGAAGATATATTAAAAGAACATTCATCTAATAGTATATCCACAGTATTAGTTTCGCCTTCTTTAGCCTACGGTATAGACCTAAAGGATGATTTAGCGAGATTCCAAATTATTGTTAAGTTACCATATTTGCCTTTATCTTCAAAAAGAATAAAAAAACTGTTTGATAATGATAAGAGTTGGTATATCGATAAAATGCTAAATTCGTTAATACAAGCATGTGGAAGAGCCACAAGAAGCAAAAACGATTACTCCACTACATATATACTAGACGGTAATATAGTAGATGTTATTAAAAAACATAAGGAAAAACTACCAAAATACTTTATTGATAGATTTGTTTAATAAATAAATACATATATGGGTCAAATATCATTAGAAGGTCAAGCATTAGCGCTACATAATATAAACACAACAGGGTTTATATATAGAACAGGAGACAGCACTTTCACAAGAGCAACTACAGGCGCTACAACAGCTAATAATTTACCTATTTTTAGTGGTGTACCTGCCAGCAGTGTCGCTACTGGAACACCTGGCCAGGTGGCAATCGCCTCTAACGGTACTTTTATGTATGTATGTACCGGTACAAATCTCTGGGCTAGAGTAGCTTTACAAGCATACTAATTAAAAATTTATATATTAAGATATAAATATTATTATGGCATTACGTCTTTTAGTCGAAACACCTTCCCCAGAAGAATTTGAGTATATACTGGAAGACAAGAACTCAAAGGGCCCTGCCAATCTTTTTATTAAAGGCCCTTATATGATGGCAGAAGGCATAAACAAAAATAATAGAATTTACGATTTGAAAGAAATGGCTAAGGAAGTTTCTCGTTACACCGAAGAATTTATTAAGAGCAACAGAGCAATGGGCGAGTTAAACCACCCAACAGCAGCAGATGTAAATCTTGAAAGGGCATGTCATCTTGTTACCGAATTAAAGCAAGATGGTAATGTTTTTTATGGTACTTCAAAAGTGCTTTCTACCCCCATGGGTATGATTGTAAAGTCATTAATTCAAGATGGTGTAAGAGTTGGTATGTCATCGCGTGCTCTAGGTAAGCTTGAAGAACAAGATAACGGTGTTGATAGAGTCTCAGAAATGAGACTTATCGCTATTGATTGTGTTGCTGATCCATCGTTTCCCAAAGCTTTCGTAAATGGTATATTAGAGTCTAAGCAATTCGTAGTTGGTCAAGATGGCAGGTATGAGGAGGTGTATAATGAATTTGAAAACAGAATTTCTTCTTTGCCTAAAAAAGATTTAGAAACATTTTTAAAGGAGCAAATATCTAATTTCTTTAAAAAAATGACTTTAACAGTATAAATATTATTATGCATAATACGGATAACAATAATAATACTAAGCTTAATATTAGTAAATTCGTAAGAGCAATTTCTGAAAAAAATTACGCCGAAGCAAATAAATATTTAAAGAACGCAATTAACGAGAAAATCAAAACAAAAATCTCGAAAATTGCAAAATAAAAAAATTATGAAAGAAGTAAAAGACGTATTAAAGACAGCAGCCAAGGATATCCTTTCTGAGGATACTCTTAATGAACTACAAAATATTTTTAATGAAGCAGTAGCAGAAAAAGTTAAACTACATGTTGAAAAAGCATTACTAGAGCAAGATGATGATTATTCTAATAAGCTTGAAAAATTAGTTGCTGCTCTTGATGTAGACCATACAGAGAAATTAACAAAAGTTTATGAAGCAGTAGTTGCAGATCATGCAGCAAAATTGCATAATGTTATCAACAAATACGAGGCCGATTACAACGGTGATGCAAAGAATTTCAAACAAAATTTAGTTGAGAATATTTCTAATTATTTAGAACTTTATATTGATGAAGCAATACCTGCTGCAGCAATTAATGAAGCTGTTAAGAACAAAAAATCAAATCAAATTCTTGAACAAATAAAGAATGTTCTATCTGTCAATGAAGCTTCAGTGAATAATTCAATTCGTGAAGCTATTATTGATGGCAAGAATCAAATCGATGAAGCTAATAAAAAGCTTGAAGCCGTTCTCTCTGAGAACAAGGAATTAAAGTCAAAAATGGAAAAACTAGAAGTTAATAAACTAGTTGCCGAAAAGACTAAGGATATGAATCCAGAAGTAGTTGAAAAAGTATTCAAGCTACTTAATGGTAAAGATCCAAAGTTTGTAAAAGAAAATTTTGACTATACAGTTAAGATGTTTGAAAAAACAGAGAACGAACGGCTTGAAACTCTAGCTTCTGAAGCAGTAAATGACTCGCAAGCGGTTGAAGTTGATCGCCCGGTAATTGAGGAATCAGCTAAACCAACTGCTAATGAAAATGAAGTTGATGCGTCTGCTGCCTTCTATCTAAAAGAATTAAGCAAGTATTAATTTTGTAGAGTTTCTGAGGTTTTAAACCTGAACAGATATTTAATTGGTCGACTAATCGTTTTGGAGAAACTTATTCAATTATGAAAAAAGTTGTACGTCCTTCGCAATCATATATCGATGAATCAAGAGCATCAGCTCTTCTTGAGAAGTGGAGTCCAGTATTGGATTACACATCCAAGAATGTAACTGCCATCGAAGATGATCACACACGCTTGAACACAGCCATTCTCTTGGAAAACCAAGAGCAGTGGTGCTTAAGGGAAGCAGGCCCAAATTATGTGCCTTCATATCCCGGTACAGCAGGTTCTTTAGCTAACGGCTCAGCCGGTGGTTCACTTGGTAAATTCAACACAAGCAATTGGGTTGATAATCCAGATGGCACCCCCGGTACTGACAATTACGCAGCAGGTGACTATCGTCTTCCTAAGATCTTGATCCCGATGATTCGCCGTACTTTCCCAGAACTTATCTCTAATGAAATCGTTGGCGTACAGCCAATGTCCGGCCCAGTAGGGTTGGCATTTGCTCTACGTTATCGCTACGATCAAACAGCACTTGGTAACGGTGTAGATGGTCAACCATCAGCAACCGATACTACAGTAGGCACCAACTACGGTGCACCAAATTCCGATGGAACAGATAAACAAGAGTTGGGTTACCAACTTCTTGATACACGTTTCACCGGTACATCATCAGCTGGTCTTTCAGGTAACAGCGCATTCAGCATCCTTGGCACTGACCAGGGTGTTGCACGCATCCTAAAGAACTTCGAATTGACAGGTCAAATCCCTCAAATCGTTGTTTCTTTCGAAAAGACAGCAGTTGAAGCTGGTACACGTAGATTAGCTGCTCGCTGGTCCGTAGAATTAGAGCAAGACCTTAAGAACATGAACGGTATTGACATTGACACCGAATTGACAAATGCTATGAGCTATGAGCTACAAGCAGAAATCGATCGTGAAATGATCATCCGCATGATCCAGGTTGCTCTAAACGCAGGCTCAAGTACAGGTTATTCTGTATGGAGCCCAGCATCTGCAGACGGCCGCTGGCTTGTTGAGCGTAATCGCGATTTCTATCAGAGATTAATTATCGAAGCTAACCGTATTGCTGTTCGTAATCGTAGTGGCGCTGCCAACTTTGTTGTTGCCACCCCACGCGTTTGCGCTATCCTCGAAATGCTC
>Ga0172372_10002784_pt1 | contig 26237 bp, 19 predicted proteins | sample LakKiv5m_2_FD_114544 | JGI IMG/M metagenome (GOLD analysis project Ga0172372, IMG submission 114544) | Freshwater microbial communities from Kabuno Bay, South-Kivu, Congo - kab_092012_9.5m | ecosystem: Environmental > Aquatic > Freshwater > Lake | place: Democratic Republic of the Congo...
ACCGACGGCGACGGTCGCATCACGCGCGCCGAGTTCGACGCATTCGTCGCGCGCCGTCGCGGGGCCGATTGACGCGATCTTCACGGGTTGCAGGCCCCGGGCGGCCATGCAAGGCTTTGCGCGCGCGCAGCGATCGCGTAGGCTGCGCGCATGTCGAACCTCGATCGCCGCTCATTCACGACGCTCACCGGTCTCGCCGGGCTCGCTGCCCTCGTATCGCCTTCGCGCGCGCTTGCGTCGAGCAATGCACAAGCGGCCGCCGTGCCCGCCGGGTCGCCCACCGCGGGCGCGAGGAACCGCGTGCTCCGCTTCGCGCACTTCACCGATCTCCACATCACGCCTGATCGGCCGAGTGAACCAGGCATGAAGCAAGCGTTTGAAACGGCACAAGCCGATGGGATCGAGATGATTCTCACCGGCGGCGACCTCATCATGGATTCGTTCGCGACGAAGCGCGAGCAGGTTGACCGCGAGTGGGCGCTTCTCCACAAGCTGTTCCGCGAGCACTGCCGCGTACCGGTCGAGCACTGCCTCGGCAACCACGACATCTTCGGCTACTGCCTCTCGAAGGCGGGCCTTAAGGGCGACGAGTCCGACTTCGGCTACGCGCGCGCGCTTTCCGAACTCAAGCTCGCCGCACGCTGGCGCAGCTTCGACCGGAACGGCTGGCACTTTGTGGTGCTCTCGTCGGTGGAACGTGACCCGAAGGACGAATGTGGCTACCTCGCCTATCTCACCGACGAACAGCGCGCGTGGCTTGAGGCCGATCTGGCGGCCACGAAGTTGCCGACCGTGGTCGTTTCGCATGTGCCGATCATCACCGTCACGCCCGCGGTTCGTGGTGGTGAAACCGAGCGCAAGAACGACCAGACGGTGATCTCAGGCGGACTTGTTCATCTTGATGCGCCCACCGTGCACGGCGTCTTCCGCAAGGCCGGCAATGTGAAACTCGTCCTCTCGGGTCACACGCACTTGATCGACCGTTGCGTCGCCGACGGCGTCACCTACTGCTGCAGCGGCGCTGTGTGTGGCGGTTGGTGGAAGCCGCACAAGACCTACTGCGAGCCGACCTACGCGCTCATCGATCTCTTCGCGGACGGCTCCTTCGACTACGCGATCAAGCCGACGGGCTGGACGAACCGTTGAGCGTATGACGGCGAGGAGCGTATGGCGGCAAGGCCGCCCCTCTTCGCGCCCGCGCGCGCTACTTGCCCGCGCGAACGACCTCGACCGCGACCACGCCTTGGATCGATGAAAGTCGATCGATGATCGCGTCGGCCTCGCTTTCGCCGGTGATCGCGATCTCGTAGCTTCGTTCGATCGCAGCACCCGCGCGCACGCTTTCGATACCGAGGAGTTGCGCCCCGGGCGCGCAGACGTCGAGTTCGCGTCGCAGGGCCGCGCGCTCAGCGAAATCGGGCGCCACCTTCACGTGCAGCGTGAATGAACTGGTCGCCCCCGCATTCTTCGAGGGCTTTCCCCCGAAGACCTTCGCCGCAAGCGCGATGAGCGGCAGCGCCATCGAGGGTACGGCGATGTAACCCGCGCCCACGGCCAATCCCATCGCCACCGCGCAGATCACGAAGGCCGTATCGCGCGTGTCCTCGACCACGGTGCGGAAGCGCACGATCGACAGCGCGCCCACGATGCTGAACGCGCGCGCGACGTTGTTGCCGATCACGATCGTCGTCACGCTGAGGAGGAGCGTCAGCAGGACCAGCGTCGCAAGCAGCCGATGATCCGCCGCGCGCCCTCGGGTCCAGCGGTAGATGCCCGCGACGAGGCAGCCCATGACGAGCGCGCCGATCAGTCGCGTCGCCGCGTCGCCGAAACTCAGTTCCGAGTCGTTCGCGAAGGCGCTGGTAAGAAACTCGGGCATCGATCAGTTCGATCCTGAAGCGGGAGGTCCGCTGGGACGGCGGGCGGGCTCTGCGGGGTCTCTCGCGGGAGTGTTCGCGGGGGAGTTGGCTCCCGTGGGTTCCGGTCGTCCACCTCCGTCGTTCTTCGGCATCTCCTTCGGGATGTATCCAGAAAGGTACTTCGAGCGCTTTTCGAAGAACTGCCGGAGCGTGCCGGTCGGCTCGGGCGACGTATCGCGCTCGAAGAGCTCGGTGGTGAACGCCTTCCGCGTATCGCGCGCCACGCGATCCGCGATCGCCGCGTGTAGTCGCGCGACCACTGGCGCAATCTTCTCCCACGACATCTCTTCGCCGAGCGCCCGGATATTCGCCAGATAGCGCTCACGAAGCGCCGGGACTTGCAGCAGGCGGCTGCGGAGGGGCTTCGTCAGATCGCCCATCCCGACAAGCGGATCGAGTTCGGTCATCGAGGCGGCACCTGCACTGCCCAGTCCACCAGCGCCCTCACGCCTGCGAGGCCCGGACTCCGCGTCCTGCGGCACGATCGAGCCGCGCACGGCACCAGGTGCGCTCGGCGGGGGTGGTGCGCTCGGCGGGGGTGGTGCGATCTGCGGGGGTGGTGCGTCGGACGGGTCTGCGGGCCGCGGCCGCATGCCGCGACCGGGGCGGCCTTCGCGTGGAGGTTCACCTGGCGGACCATCGGGGTCGGGGCCGACGACCTCCGGCGGGCCGAAGCCGCCGGGCCGACCGCCGGGGCCACCCGGACCTCCCGCACCTCCCGGCCCACCATGCCGCGCCTTGAACGCCTCGTTCATGTCGTGCGGCACGATATGGAAGACGCCTTTCGGATCTCGATAGAGCGAGTAGTCGCTTGCGCGCGTCCAGTAGCCGTCCGAGTTGGCGGTCGCCACATCGAGTGCGAGAAACCAAAGCGCTCCGTCGATGTCGAGCATCGGCTTCAACGCTCTCTCGAGTTGGTCGATCGGCGTCTCGCTCAGCGTCTTCGAGAGCGTCACCAGCGCCTCCCAGTCCTTCTCGCGGTCCTTCGTCTTGATCTCGTAGCGCTGGCGGTAGGGTTCGAACTCTTCACCGCGATAGTCGAGCCCACCTGTCCCGCGCGGCGAACCCATCACCTTCCATCGCGCGCCTTCACCCTCGAACTCAGGCCAGTGCTCGCGCAGGAAGACTTTGTTGAATTGCTCGACGTTCACGAACACGCCCCACGACTCGCCGTTCACCACGACCTCGACGAAGTTCGCCTTGGGTACCGGGATGTGCGGCGCTGCGAGCTTCGCGTACAGAAGCGACGACATGAATGACGCGTCGCCATTCGCATTCAGCAAGTTCAGCGTGTTCTGCCCGTAGAGCCGCGCCTTCGGATCGGTGTGGTCGACGGCGATGTTCAGCGAACGCTTCGAGCCGCGCGGCACCATCATGTAGCTCGACGCGCCGCGGAAGTGGACGCCCACGCCCTCGTAGACCTTGCCATCGACGGTCATCCTCGCGGGCACATCGACGTCGGTGTTGTGGAAGAGCTCGAGTTCCTCCTCCCAGTTCGCGACGGCGAAGTCGATGAATACGGTCCGCACCACATCCTGCGCAAACAGCGCGGCGTCGGGGTAGTTCGTCACGTCCTTCGGTGAGACCTTCGGCCCCGGCACCTTGGCGGCACCTCCTCCACGACCGCCTGGACCACCGCCCGGGCCGCCGGGGCCGCGCATGCCGCCGCGACCACGGCCGCTCTGCGGTGCGTTCTTGAGTTCCGCGCGTGCGGCGTCCAGTTCCGTGCCCTCGAGTCGGCCGTTCTCGTCCTTGTCGAAGTCCTTCAGGACCTCGCGCTCGGGTCCACCCGGTCCACCAACTCCGCCTCGGCCGGATCCGGGCGGTCCGAAGTCACCACCCGGCGCTTGCGCGACCGCGACGGCGCACGATGACAGGACTGCCAGCCCTGCAAGCCAGCCGATCGGAAGGGCGAAGCGGGGAACTCGAAGCCGCGATACAGACACCATGTGGTCACCTCCGGGTGCGAACCGTTGCCTCTGCAAACGCCCGTTGGGACGTCGGCATTTCGCAAATCGCCCGAAGACGCAGTCCCTCCGAAGACGCGAGTCGTCCGAAGATGCTGTCACCCGATCTTCGCGATGCCACCCATGTAGGGGCGCAGCGCTTCGGGGACGACCACCGAGCCGTCGGCCTGCTGGTGCATTTCGAGGAGCGGGATCAGGATGCGCGGGCTGGCCGCCACGGTGTTGTTGAGCGCGTAGGCAAATCGCGTCTTTCCGTCGCCATCCTTGTAGCGAAGGTTGAGGCGGCGACACTGGAAGTCGTTGAGGCGGCTCGCCGAGTGCGTCTCGCCGAACTCGCCGGTCGGGGCACCGTCCTTCCCGGCCTCGCCACGTCCGGGCATCCAGCTCTCGATGTCGATCATGTCCTCGTTCTTCACGCCGAGATCGCCCGTGCAGCACTGGAGTAGGCGGTACGCAAGACCAAGCGACTGGAGGATCATTTCGACCGACTCGATCATCTGCTTGTGCCATGCGCGGCTTTCCGCGTCGTCGGCCTTGCACACCACCACCTGCTCGACCTTGTCGAACTGGTGGATGCGGTAGAGGCCGGCCGTGTCCTTCCCCGCGGCGCCCGCCTCGCGGCGGAAGCAGGTCGACACGGTGCAGTACTTGAGCGGCAACTGGTCGGCCGACACGATCTCGTCGGCATGCAGGCCCATCAGACCAACTTCGCCGGTTCCGGTGAGGAAGAGGTCGTGGCCCGAACCGCGCTTCGATTCCTCGACGTGGTACGCCTGCTCGCGGCCCGCCGGGAAGAAGCCGGTGCCCACCATGCACTCTTCCTTCACGATCACCGGAATCCCCATCGCCTGAAAGCCGCGCTTGTCGGCCATGAAGTCGACGGCGTAGCGGAGCACCGCCTGATGGAGGCGCATGCCGAGGCCCGTGAGCACATAGTGACGCGTGCCCGACATCTTCACGCCGCGCTCGAAGTCGACGAGGCCGTGCAACTTGACGAGCTCGAGATGCGTGCGCGGCTTGAAGCCGCGGTTGTCCGCAAAGCTCTTCGCGAAGTCCCAGCCCGCGGGCGCCCAGCGGCGGATCTCGACGTTGTCCTCGCCGCCCTTCCCCTTGGGCACGTCGACGGCGGGGGGCTGCGGCACCTGGAGCCACAACGCTTTGAACTCGGGCTCAAGCGCCGCGAGATGGCGTTCTTCCTCCGCAACCTGCTGCTTCAGTTCGGCGGGCTTCGCCTCAAGCGACGCGATCTCGGCCTGCAGGCTGTCCTTCTCGGCGCCTGCGGCCGACTTGAGCTTCCCCTTCAGCTGTCCGATCTTGGGGCCGATCTCCTTCGAGATCCGGTTCTGCTCGCTGCGCGCGGTCTCAAGCCGTGTGAGGATGGCGCGACGACCTTCGTCGAGCGCGAGCAGTCGATCGACATCGACCTGCATGCACTTGTCGCGCACGCCGTTGCGGTACTTGTCGGGGTGCTCGCGGAGATCCTTCAGGTCGATCATGGCGGGCGAAAGATACCGCAGATCCTCCCCCGGCGGCTCGCGTACACGCGGCCTGCGCCGATCTGGCGGAACCAGCGAACTCTCGGGACGAACCGCGCCGGGGCGCAGCTCGTGTTTCCACCCGGATCGGCGCCGATGTCGCCTCGCGCACGGCGCGTGTCACGTTCGATACGACGGCGGCGCCGCCCACCGCATCTTCGCGCGGAGAGCATCCCAGTAGCGGTTCGACGGACTCGCCACGAACTTGGCGCGGAGCGCGTGTTTGCGCATCGAGACGCGGTCCCCCTTCGAAAGGGCGATCGAGCGTTGCCCGTCGAGAACGAGGCATGTCCCGTCGTTGACGCGCCGCAGCGACAGGATCACCGTCTCGTGCGCGCCGACGACGACTGGGCGGAAGGCAAGGCTCTGTGCGCAGATCGGCGTGATGGTGATGCCCTCGACGTCGGGGTGCACGATCGGACCGCCTGCGCTCGCGCTGTAGGCCGTCGATCCCGTCGGTGTCGCGATGATGACCCCGTCGCCCGTGATGTCGACGCCCGCCTCGTCGTCGTCGACCGACAGCGACATCTCGATCATGCGGTGCGGCGCGCCCGCGGTGATGACCGCGTCGTTGATCGCAAGGCCTGTGGCGTCGACGGAGCCGTCCGCGCGTGCGATCTCGATCGAGAGCAGCATGCGCTCGCGCAGCGGGGGTGCGCTGCCGAGGACGAGCGCGGCGTGCTTCTCGAGATCCGCAACATCGAACTCCGCGAGGAAGCCGAGCCGTCCCGCGTTGACGCCCACGATCGGCCTGCCCCGATCGAGCAGCCTCCTCGTCTCCGCGATCAGCGTGCCGTCGCCACCCACGACGACTGCCACGTCGAACGTCGCGACCGACGATGCGAGCGGCGCGTCGGATGCTTCGATTTCGGCGAGGCTCGCGTACCGCCCGATGGTCGGACGTATCGCGTCCGCCGTGCGCATGGCCTCCGGCTTGTCGCGGTTGACGATCAGCAGTGCGTGCGGCATGGGTGTCTCGTGGGAAGGGCTCAGCTCACAAGCCCCTTCGTGAGCCGCATGAAGGCGGTCTCGAGGCTGATCTGCTCGGGCTGGAGCCGCGCGAGGCGGTAACCCTGCGCAAGGAGGCGCGCGGCCAGTTCGCTGGCCGCGATCTGGGCGTTCGGCTCGAGCATCACGTCCATGCGCTGGCCGCCCTCCTCGAGCACCACCTCGACGCGCGAGACGCCCTGCACTCCGCGCAGGAGCTGCGCCGCCTCCTCGGTGCGCGACTCGACCTGGATCTGCACGACCTTGCCGACCTTCGCGCGCTGCATGAGGTCGGCCACCGGGCCCGCGAACACCAGCTTGCCCTGCTCGATCACGCCGACGGCGTTGCAGAGGTCCGCGAGCTCGTACAGGATGTGCGACGAGATGAGGATCGTCTTTCCGATGCGGCGCAGCTCCTTCAGCAGCTCGCGCATCTCGATGCGCGCGCGTGGGTCGAGGCCCGAGCTCGGCTCGTCCATCAGCAGCACCTTCGGATCGTGGATGAGGACGCGCGCGACCGCCAATCGCTGCTGCATGCCGCGCGAAAGTCCGTTGACCTCGCTCTCGGTCTTGTGCGTCAGGTCGGTCAGCGCCAGCACCTCGGAGATCGTCTTCTCGCGCTTCGCCGCCGGCACCGCGTAGCACGCCGCGAAGAACTCGAGGTACTCGGTCACCGTCATGTCCTGATATGCGCCCATGAAGTCGGGCACGTAGCCGATCAGCGGACGGATCAGATGGTTCTGGTAGCCGACGACCTTGCCGTCGATGCGCGCCTCGCCCCACGTCGGCTTCAGGAGCGTCGCGAGGATCTTGATCGTCGTCGTCTTGCCGGCGCCGTTTGGCCCGATGAAGCCGAAGCACGTCCCTTCCTCGATGACGAGGTTGAGGTTGTCGAGCGCGACGAACTCGCCGTACTTCTTCGTGAGGTTGACCGTCTCGATCATCGGCATGGCAGTGCTCCGGCGCGCGCGCCGCGCTCGTTCTCCGTTCAGTCCTTCGGGGCAGGCTTCGCGTCGTCGCCGTCGTTCCCGGTTTCCTTCTCAGACGCATCCGCAGGCTTCGCGGTCGCCCGCGGAATCCGCTCGGGAATCACCGTGTCGTACCCCGCGGGAAGCGGCTGGATCCAGCGCACGAACACGCGCCCGGTCGACGGCACCGACTCTCCGTCCACCTTCAGAGGATACGGCAGCGGGGCGCTCATCCACCCCATGATGATGAGGCACGGCTGCGTGAAGTAGTCGGAGAGGTCGATCGCGCGGTCGCCGAGTCGAGGCACGCGAAGCACGTTCGGATCGCTCGGCGGGTTCTGCAGGTACACCGGCGGCTTCAGCATGCCGAAGATCGAGAGCATCTCGAGATCACGCGAGAGGCTGATCGCCTCGCGCGTGGTCACCATGTTGAAGTTGAACTGCGAGGAGTCCCGGTAGACCGATGCGTAGTAGCGGTCGTCGATCGCACGATCGAGCGCAAGGCGGTCCGACATCGCCGCCGGCGGGAAGAGTTCGGCAAGCTTCAGTTCCTGTCCGGGGTTCCACGCGGGGAGCGCGACCATCTGCCCTCGGTTCGGGAGCTGGCCCACGAAACGGCGTTCCGGCGGCTCGCCACGCTCGAGCGGCTTCAGCGACTGCAGCGGGTTTCGCGCGGGCCAGATGTGGATCGCGATGACGTCATCGAGCGGCGACTTGAGCTGGTGCTTCAGCGTGCCGCTCAACAGGATGCGAGGGCTCCCTTCCGAGCGATCGACCGTGGCCGAGACCTGGGTATCCGCGAATGGCAGTCGTCCCCAGCCCTCGTCGAGCGCGCCGAGCCACTCCACGCGGAAGTCGATCGACGTCGCACGCGAAGGCGCATCGACCGCGTTTGGCGTCTCGAGCGCGGCCACGTAACGCTCGCGGCTCGGGAACCCATCGACCAGGCCGTCGACCGAACGCCACGACGCCAGCAGGTTGCGCCGCGCTGCACGATCCTCGCTTGCGGGATCGAGCTCGACCCGCGTCGTGCCGTAGTTCGGCGCGTAGAGCGAGAACCAGCCCGTCGCGCGGCGCCACTGCGGCGCGGTCGGATCCGCCTCGCCCGGCGCACGCTCGACCATGTCGAGCACGGTCAGGTGCTGCACGCGCGCGGTCGCGCCGCTCATGGTGCTACCGATCGCCCAGATACCGACCGAGAAGAGGACCGCGACCGCGACATACGCGACCCACGACCACTTTTCCCGCTTCACCATCTTGAGAAGCGCGAAGCCGAATGGTCCCGCGATCAGCCAGTAGAGGCCGAACACCGCGGTTGCAGCGAGCACGCCGACCGTCGCTTCGCTCGCGAGGCCGATCTCCTCGGCCACGGTTTCACCCGTCCCGACCTGCTGCGAGAATCCGCCACCTGCAAGTCGCTTCGCCTCTTCGAGCGCCGTGTACTCGGCACCGCTCGGAGTGTCGGCGCGTCGGCCGAGAAGGCGGTTCCAGAAGACGTCGCCTTCGGGAATCGCGGGCGTCTGCAGTCCGCGCGCCGCGAGATCCTCGACGTCGAGGCCGAGCAGTGTGATGTGTCCGAAGCCGTACTCACGGCGGATGCCGATGATCGCGCCGTCGACGTCCTCCGCCGAGAATTGCGCGGGGATGACTGGCGCGCCGGTCGAGTCGCGTCGCGCGGGCACCGCCACGAACGGCCGCCAGCCTCCATCCAGCTTCGTCGGATCGAAGATCGAAAGTCGCATGCGCGCCGACGGCTGGCGCAGCGCATCCTGCACCGACAGCATCGGCAGAAGCGACGACACGCGGACATCGTCGATGCGCGTGGGAGCCGTGGCCGGCAGGATGCCGCTGAGCGGGTGACGCCCGGCCGTACCGATCGACCACGGGTCTCCGGCGGCCGGAAGCACGATGATGAAGTTGCCGCCGCGCTCGATCCACTCGAGCAGTGCCTGCGCGCTGTCCTCCGACAGGCGCGACGGCGGCACGGACGAACCACCCCAGACGAGCGCGTCGAACTGCGCGTAGCCCTCCCAGCGATCGGGGAATGCGCCTTCGTCGCGCAGCTTTCCGAGGACCGTCGCCGCGTTCATCGAGGGAATGACGCCGTTGGCGCGCGTCTCTTCGAAGATGTCGAGCCCATAGCTGCGCGGGCCAACCACCGCGATGGCGTCGACCTCAAGCGACAGGAACTGCGGTTCCACCTCCGCGACCGGTGTGCGCGGCGCGATCTTCACGGTGCCAAGGTCGCGCGTCCGCTCGCCGCCCTCGACGGCGAAGAGCCGCAGGTCGTACACCTCGTCGCGCAGCATGCCTTCGGAGTACGGCGGGAGCACACCGTAAACCCACCGTCGCGTCGCCTGTCCGGGGTTCAGTACGAACCGACGGGAGAACTCCGCGATGTCGAGGTCCGCGTTCGGCAGTTCCCAGACGGCCTCGACCTCGACTGGCCCGTCGAGCGCGCTCCGCAGTTCGACGAGCACCGCCGTCGGGCCACCTGCCCGCAGCACATCGCCGCTTCCGAAGTGAATCACCTTCACGTCGATGTCGGCGCCGCGCGCGCTCGCGGTCCACAGGCCGAGCAAGGCCACCACGAGGCCGACGAGCGGCAATCGGAGCAGGGCGCCTGCACGGGAGCGACGGTTCGAGGACATGGGCCGGAAGTGTACCGACGACGGTCGTTCCTGACGTTTCCGTCGGACTGGTTGCCGGACCTCTGGTGGGTCGCGCCAAGCCCCGCACACGCGGCGAGGGCAGGGCGTCTAGGACTCCCGCCGGGTGTTTCGACTGCGCTCCGAAACCACGGTGAACCGGCGCGCCGATCCTGCCGATCTCCCCGCCATGGACCCGGTCGGCATCATCACCGCGCTCGCCGTCGCCGCGCTCGTTGGGCTCGCGGTGCTTGCCGCGATGGCCTCGCGCATTGACCACGCTGAGCGCTTCGCGCGCCTCATTCGCGATACGAAGCGGCTGCGCCGGATGCGTGCTGCCGCGGAGGCCACGCCGCCTCCAACCCGCCGTCGTCACTGAGCGATCCTTCGCCTCAGCGCGACAGTCGTGCGAACTCACCGAGCATCGCGGCGTGGCTGCGGATCGCATTCTGGTAGCACGCGAGTTCGAACTTCTCGTTCGGAGAGTGCACGCAGTCGTCGTCAAGTCCGAAGCCGACGAGCAGCGAGTCCATGCCGAGGATGCGCTGGATAGCGCCCACCGCGGGGATGCTGCCACCCGTTCCGATCAGGAGCGGGGCCTTTCCGAAGACGGCCTTCAAGCCCGCGTCCGCGGCGACGAGATAGCGAGAGCTCTCGCTCACCTCGATGGCCGCGTTCGCGCCGTGGCTCTCGAACTCGGCGCGACAGCCCGCCGGAAGCCGCGAACGCACGAACTCCTCGAACGCAGCCGCGATCTTCGCCGGATCCTGCCGCGACACCAGCCGGAAACTCACCTTCGCGGTCGCATGCGCGGCGATCACGGTCTTCGCGCCCTTGCCCGTGTAGCCGCCGAAGATGCCGTTCACGTCGCACGTCGGCCGCGACCACGTGCGCTCGAGCGTCGAGCGACCCTTCTCGCCGAAACCGTCCTGGAGGCCGATGTCGCCGAGGAACTCCGTGTCGCTGAAACCAAGCGACTCCCACTGCGCCTTCGTCGTCGGCGGAAGCTCGCCCACGCCGTCGTAGAAGCCGGGGATCGTGATGCGACGGTCGGCGTCGTGCAGCTCCGAGAGGATGCGCGCGAGCACGTTGATCGGATTCGGCACCGCGCCGCCGTACATGCCGCTGTGGAGGTCGCGCGACGGGCCATGCACCGTCACCTCCATGTAGACGAGGCCGCGCAGCCGCGTGGTGATCGCGGGCGTGGTGATGTCCCACATGCCCGTGTCCGATACGACGCACACGTCGGCCGCCAGTCGATCCTTCGCGGCATGCATGAAGGGCTCGAGGCTCTTGCTGCCCGATTCCTCCTCGCCCTCGATCATCAGCGTCACCGGGCACGGTGGCCCACCCGCGAGCGCCTTCCATGCGCGAAGCGCCTCGACGATGCCCATGACCTGCCCCTTGTCGTCGACCGCCCCGCGCGCCACGACGCGCTTCCCGCGCGGACCTTCGATGATCGCGGGCTCGAACGGGGGGCTTGTCCACAGTTCCAGCGGATCCGCCGGCTGCACGTCGTAGTGCCCGTAGTAGAGGATGCGCGGGCGCTTCGCCGCATCGGCGCCCACGCCGGGGTGGTGGGCGACGACCATCGGATGACCGATCGTCTTCGCCGCCTCGGCCTCGAAGCCAAGTCCGCGCAGTTCTCCGACGAGCCACTCGGCGCAGCGCCGCGTCTGGCCGTCGTACGCCGGATCGGTGCTCACGCTTGGGATGCGGAGGAAGTCCACGAGCCGCGCGGTCGACGCGTCGAATCCGCGGTCGACTTCCGCCACGAGTTGCGCGGTGGAAGGCGAGGCGGAACTGGCGTGCGTGGAAGCCGATGAGGCGGGTGAGGGGGTCGACATGAGGCCGCGAGTGTACGGCCGCGGCCGCCGCATGCGCGGGCGCTTCCGACCGCGCGTGCCCGTGGACGTCGAAGGTTCGTGCGACCGCTATCGCGCGACAAACGCCGCGAAACCGAGGACCACCACGCTGCCCGCCACGAGCCCCACGCCGACGAGGAACACCATCCAGCGGGTGAGCATCCGCCAGTCGCGATCCTCCGGCTCGAGTGGGATCGAACGCTGCCGACGCCGCGCGGCGATGTCGGCATCCTCCAGACCTTCCATCTCGGCGTAGCTCCTCGGCGGTCGGCTCGAGAAATCGCAGGCGCAGCGCGGGCAGTGCGACTGGCCCGGCCGATCGACGAAGCGACCGCCGTACCCACAGGCAACGCATTGGCGCCTGTAGATCCTCGCATGTTCGCGGGTGCGGATCAGCATGTCCCGAACATAGCACCGCCCCCCGGGGGTCCAAGCGCCATGGGCGAAATCGAGGTGCATCCGCGGTGGATTCCCGCGTGGACTCGTGGTGCGCGCCCCTGTGCATCCGCTGCATCCCCCGGAGGCGCTACCGTGCCCGCCCCGGTTCGTGTCGGGAATCTCTGAAGTACGCCGTTCGAAGGGCACTCCATGCGTCGCGAGGACTGGATCCGACTGCTCGAACATCACGGCGAACCCGCGCCCGGGGCGATGCCACCGGATCCGACCCTTGTCGGCGGATCCCGAGGCGAACAGATCCTCTGGCGCGCCTGCGCGGGCGAGCCGGTCGATCCGAGCGCGGGGATCACTGGTGCTTCCGGTGCGCTGCTCAAGCCCGACGCCTACCTCGCCATCGAGGTCTGGGCCGAGTGCGAACTTGCCGCCGTCCACGCGCTCTTCCGAGTTGTCCGCGAACGTCGGTCATCCGCGGGTTCCGCCGCGCTGATCGCCGACCTCGACCGACGCCTCGCCGAGGCCGTGCGCTGGCATCTCGAGCACACGCAGCCCGACAACTCGACGAACCGCCCGTGGGCGCTCCATGCGTTCCTGCTTGCGGACGACGGCTCGGGCGACGCCGCGCTCTACGCGGAGACGCTCCTCCACAACGCCCTCGCGACCGATGCGCGTCGTGAGCCGCTCTCACGCTGGATCCTCGCCGATGCCGCACGCGAGCTTCGACTCGCGCCACCGGCAGCGCGCTGAGATCCCGTGCGCCCGCCGGACCCGACGGACTTTCCGTAGTATCCGCGTCCATGGAACAGCATCAGCCGTCCGGCTGGCTTCGGTCGTCCTCGGCGCTCGCGCGCATCCCCTCGCTCTTCGGTGCGGTGACGAGCGCCCTGCAGCCGGCCCGTATGCCCATCGCGCTGCTCGGCGTGCTCCTCGTGAGCGCGCTTGTCTCGGTCGTGGACCTTGCCGGAGGCGTCCATTTCGGAGACCGTGGCTTCAGCGGGAGCGTGGTCAGCGAGAGCCAGCGTGAACTCGCCTACCAACGCGCCCGCAACGAGGCCGCGCGCGTGGCGGGGCTCGAGATCTCGCGCCTTGAGGCCGAGGGGCGCGACGAAGAGGGCGGTGTTCCGCGTCTCGGACTCGGAACCCTCCGCGACGCCGTTCGCGAGGCCGCCCGTGTGCGGATCGACGAACGACGCGAGAGCGAGGCTGGTCTCGGCGAGGCCGAGGAGCGCGACATCCGCCGGCGCGCGGCGGCTGCGATCGAGGTCATCGATGCGGCAGAGCACCGCGGCGTCGCCACCGTCTTCATCGATGCGGAGCGCGCCGCGGCGAAGCAGGTGCTCAACGGCATCGTGCAGCTCAACCCCGAGATGTTCCTCGGTGGTGTGCTTGGCGCCGTTTTCTCGGTGCCTGCGGCGGCGATCCGCGCAAGTCCGGTGATCTTCCCGCTCGGGCTCCTCGTCCTCCTCGCGGTACTCACCTTTCTCGCGGGCGCGCTCGCAAGAATGGCTGCCGTGCATGCGGGTCGCAACGGGCGGCTCGGGCCTCACGAGGCCGCGTGGTTCGCGCGCGACCGCGCGCTCAACCTCGTGGCGCTTCCGGTCCTCCCTACGTTGGTGCTTGCGGGGATGGCGGTGGTCGTGCTGCTATTTTCGCTGCTCTTCCGTGTGCCGTTCCTCAATCTCCTTGCCGCGATCCTCTTCGTCATTCCAATCCTCGTGGCGCTGCTCGGGGCGCTTCTCGCGCTCGTCGGAGTCATCGGCTTTCCGCTCATGCCCGCCGCCGTCGCGGTCGAGGACTGCGACGCCGGCGACGCGATCACGCGCGCATACGCGCTCGTTCTCGCGCGTCCGCTCGTTTGGCTGCTCGTGATCGCCGTCTCAATCGTTGTGCTCGCTGTCGGCGGGCTCGTCGTCGGTGGCGCGCTTGGGTTTGCCGCTGGCGCGATCCATGCGGCGCTCGACCTCGTCGGCGGTGAGGCCGGACGTGCACTCGCCTCGGGCGAGCGGAGCGCGATCAGCGCGCTCTTCGGCTCGGAGCGGCTTGTCGCCGGAGTCGCCGACGCGTGGCTGCGCCTCTTCGGCTACCTCTCGGGCGCCTACCTCTTCTCGCTCGCGTGCGATCTCTCCGTGCGCGGATACCTCCTCATGCGCGCACGCATCGACGGCGAGCATCCGTCGACGATCTCGGGCTACGGCATCCGCTGAAGGTTGGCCGGTCTCCGCGCGATCCGCTCACGCGGAGCCAAGCGACGCCCGAAGTTCGGTAAGCACGCGCTCGAGCTCAGAAACGCGCGACTCGAGGCCCGCCACGCGCTCGACTAGTTCCGGATCGTGACGCGCGGGCGCACCCGCCGCTGCGCCACCCGCGTTCGCAGCGGGAACCACGCTTCCTGCCGGCGCACCTTCCGCGATCGGGTGGAGTCCCGGGCAAAGCAGTTGCGACCAGCGGTTTGCGCGGCTGCCGGGAAGCGGGGGATGCTCGCGGACAAGCGGAATCGGCCGCGCGGCAAGACCGGCGAGCACTCCCTCAACCGCCTCGAGCGAATCAAACGGATGCATGCGGCTCGCACGACCACGTAGTTCTCCCACGGTCTGGGGGCCGCGAAGAAGCAGTTCCGCAAGGATTGCGAGTTCCGGCGCCCGCGCCTCAAGCGCTTCTCCCGCGGTGTGACGGTATTTCTCAACGCGCGAACCCGTGAACGTCACATCGCGCGCGAGGTTCCTCGCGCGCAACCCGTCGATCGCGCGCAGCGCACGGTCCTCGTCGATCTCGACCACGGGCTCGCGGTTCGACCTCTGGTTGATGCCCGTGACAAGCGAGTTGAGCGAGAGCGGGTACTGCCCGGGCACGGTCATCGCCTTCTCGATGAGCGTACCGAGGGCACGGCATTCGTCCGGTCGGAGGGTCTCCATGCACGCAGCGTACACTCGCCGCATGGCTTCTCGCCGCGATGACGACGACCGCGCCGACTCCGCCCGCATCGCGCGGCGTGCGGTCGAGCGGCTCAGCGAGGGACGGTCGGGGTCTGTCGGCGACGCCGTCGACGACGCCGCGCGCGAACTCCGCGCACGGGCCGGGTTCCGGCGTCCGACGCGCGCGGAGTTGCGCGCTCATGCGCAGGCGCATGAGGAGTCGCTTGGACCGGGTGTCCGGGCGCGACGCGTCGTCGACACGCTCGAGGAGGCGCTTGAGGTGCTCGCGGCCCTCGAGGAGTGCGTCATCGCGCGCGATCCCGAGGGCGCGGAACGTCCCGCGCCGGAGGTCTACGGGCGCGCCGCAGTCGGTGCAATCGACCTCGACCCGACGGTCCACATCCGCGTCGTGACCTCGCTTTCGATCGGAGATCTCGCGGCCGCTGCCGTCGCGGCGGGACTGGCCGAACCCGCGTTCGACACCGTCGAGTCGAGGTACGGCCGCATCAAACGGCTCACTTCGGAGGGCGCCTTCGCCCAGTACCGCATCGCGCGGATTTCTCCCGGAATGCGCGTCGACCCCGACCGCGACCTCGTGTCGGGGGAGCGGGTTGCACACGCAGGATTTGCGGCGATTTCCCGACGTATCACGGGTCTCGGACACCCTGATCCGTGAATCAGCGGTAGGTCGATTCCCCGTTGTGCCTCGCTTCTTGAAGTGAAAGGCACGTGTTCCCGATGTCGCAGTGCACCCCGACCGCACAGGATTGGTGCCGGCGATCCGGCATCGAGTGCGAAGCACGATTCGTGGGGTCAACGGAGGTCACGCCATGTTCGCCTGGATCAAGAACCGCTCGCTCTCGTCACGAATCATCGCGCTGTCGATGTTCCTCGTGCTCGTCGCGGTCGGTCTCAACTACGTCGTCTTCGTCGGCCGATTCCGCGACAGCGCGGAAAATGCCATGGTCGAGAAGGCCGCCGCTTTCACCGCGGTCGCGGACGAGGCGAAGAACCACGCCAGCGAGCTGTTCCTCGCGAAGTCGATCGCGACCGAAGAGCTCATGAAGGAGCTCCAGGAGAGCGTCGCCAAGGGCGGCGACTACACCGACAGCCGCTTCTTCCAGACGATCCCCGTCGTCGTCGGCTGGCAGACCGCCGACCTCGCCGCGAAGAAGGAGGGCATCGACTTCAAGGTCGCGGCCTTCGAAGCACGCAACAAGAAGAACGAGCCCGAGCCGGGCTCCTTCAGGGCCGAACTCCTCGAGCGACTTGAGAAGCAGGTCCAGTCCGGTGGTGAACCCAGCGCCTATGCGGTGAACACCGAAACGAACACGCTGCACTACATGCGCGCGATCGGTCTCGACGCGAGCTGCATGATCTGTCACGGCGACCCGCGCGGCGAGTTCGATCCGGACAAGGACGGCAAGGACGCGCTCGGCTTCCCCATGGAAGGTTGGAAGGTCGGCGGCACGCACGGTGCCTACGAGGTCGCGATTCCGCTCGCGACGGTCGATACCCAGGTCGCCGGCTTCATCACCAGCGGTCTCGCCTGGACAGGTCCGATGATCGTGCTCGGCGCGATCGGCTTTGCGTTCCTCCTGAAGCTCACCTTCGGCCGTCCGATGCAGGTGATGATCGACCGCGTTCGCGACATCGCGGAGGGCGAGGGCGACCTCACCAAGCGCCTCGACGCCAGCACCACCGACGAGCTCGGCTCGATGGCAGGCTGGTTCAACAAGTTCGTCGGCAAGCTCGAGGGCATCCTCGGCGACATCCGCAAGGGTGCCTCGGAGATCGATGCCGGCAGCGCCCAGGTCTCGTCCACGAGTCAGTCGGTCGCGAGCGGCGCCAGCCAGCAGGCGGCAAGCCTCGAGGAGATCAGCGCCAGCCTTGAGGAGATGAACGCTATGACCGAGCGCAACGCGCAGAACGCCGGCACCGCGGTCACGCGCTCCGACGACGCTCGCGTCCGCGCCGATCAGTGCAAGGAGCAGATGGTGCGCATGAGCGAGGCGATGGGCGCGATCAAGCAGTCGAGTGACTCGATCGCGAAGGTCCTGAAGGTCATCGACGAGATTGCCTTCCAGACCAACCTGCTTGCGCTCAACGCAGCGGTCGAGGCCGCACGTGCGGGTGAGGCAGGCAAGGGCTTCGCGGTCGTCGCCGAAGAAGTGCGCAATCTCGCTGGCCGCTCGGCGCAGGCTGCACGAGAGACCGCGGCGATGATCGAGCAGTCGACGGCACGCGCCGATCGTGCGGTCGCGATCTGTGGCGAGGTCGACACCTCGCTCCGCACGATCGTCGACGGCACGCGCGAGGTGAACGAACTCCTCGCCCAGATCGCAAGCGCGAGCCGCGAGCAGGCGCAGGGGATCGGCCAGATCAACACCGGCGTCGCCGAGCTCGACAAGGTCACCCAGCAGAACGCCGGCAACTCCGAGGAGTTGGCCGCGGCGAGCGAGCAGACGGCTGCGCAGGTCGCGAGCCTGAAGCAGGTCGTAGCTCAGTTCAAGGTCGGCACCTGAGTTCCGGTGCAGCCCTGAGGTAAACGAACCGGCGCCACCCATCGGGTGGCGCCGGTTTCATTTGGTTCAGCGCGTGGCGCGGTCACTCGCCGCTGGTGGTCTGGAGCGATCGCGAGAAGCGCTTCGCTGAGGCCACCAGAAAGCGCTTCGCTGAGGCCACCAGAAAGCGCTTCGCTGAGGCCACCAGAAAGCGCTTCGCTGAGGCCACCAGAAAGCGCTTCGCTGAGGCCACCAGAAAGCGCTTAGCTGAGGCCACCCTTGAGTTCCTTGCCATCGCCCCACGCGGCGCGGAGGCGCTTGAGGGCGTTGTCCTCGGGACGGGCAACAACCGGCGAATCGTCGCGACCACGCTTGCGGCCGAACACGGCGCCGAATCCGGCATCCGTCTTCGACCCGCTCGGTGCGCCACCGGCGCCGCCAGCGTTCTGCACGGGATCCGGACGCGCCGGCGGCTCGACCAGCGCCTTGATCGACAGGCTGATCCGCTTTTTGCCGACGTCGATCGAGAGCACCTTGCAGGTGACGATCTCGTTCGCACGGAGCGCCTTGTCGACGCTCGGGATCCGGTCGTGGCTGATCTCGGAGATGTGGACGAGACCCTCGATGCCCGGAGCGATCTCGATGAACGCGCCGAACGGCATGAGCTTGGTGACGCGCCCGGTGACGGTGCCACCAGCCTCGAGCGATTGCATGGCGGTCACGCCAGGGTCGGCCACAAGCTGCTTGAGACCGAGACCGATCTTCGGCGGGGTCGCGGTGAGATCGAGCTTGACAACCTTCACCGTCACGACATCGCCAACCTTCACCACATCCGCGGCGCTTTTCACGCGCTCGTGCGAGAGGTCGGAGACGTGGATGAGGCCGTCGACGCCGCCGATGTCGGCGAACGCGCCGTAGCTCTGCACGCTTGTGATGGTCGCCTGACGCGTCTGTCCGATCTCAAGCACCGCCAGCAGTTTTTCCCGCTGTTCCGCGCGCTCGGCCGCCAGGACGGCCTTGCGGCTCACCACCAGGCGGTCCTTGTCCTTGTTCAACTCGACGATCTGCACCGGGAACTTCTCGCCGATGAAGATCGAGATGTCGGGCACGTGGCGCACATCGACCTGACCCGCGGGCATGAAGCCCTTGTGGTGCGCGATCTCCATCTCGAGACCGCCCTTGTTCATGCCCGTGCAGCGGGCCTCGACGATCTGACCGACCTCGAGCGTTCCCCAGTCGGCCTTCTGCACCGCTCCCTCAAGGCTCAGGATCGAGAGACCCTCGAACGGATCGAAGCGCTCGACGATGAAGCCGCGCTCGCTGCCGACCACCGGAGGCTGCTTGTCGCCCGAAGCGAGGAACTGCGCCAGCGGGCAAACGCCCTGCGAGCGCGGGCCGAACTCGACGAACACATCGCCCGAGTGCACTCGGATGATGGTTCCCTGACGAACCTGTCGTCCGCGCTGCGAGGCGCGGGGTGCCGCGCTCTGGCTTTCGATCTCCTCGATCGACATGCCGCCGAGGGCGGCCTCGATTTCGCGCTCGAGGTCGGCGTCGAAGCCGGCGGAGCGGGGAGCGGGACGGGACGGATTCGTATTCGTTGGATCGCTGGACATTGGGGTTTGACTCGGGCCGGGCAGCGTACCCGTTCCCGAGGCGACATACCAACTTGCGAATCACGCCGAGTTTCGCCGCCGGTGCGAGACGGGCTGGTACGAACGTTCATGCGCGCAGACCACGCGCTCGGCGCGTGGCGATTCGTCCTTCGGCCGGGGTGAAGGGGCACGTGGACCGAGAGGTCCATCGGCACCGGGGCTTCACCCTCCCCGAGTCCGGGGTTCCACCCCCCGGGGTCGACACAGGGAAGCGTCTTCGTCCGAGAAGTCGAAGCGGGTCTGCTTCGTCCGAGAACTAGTGGTTCCTCGGACATCCATTTCGAGCAGGGGGCGTTATCATCCGCCACCCCGCGTCGCGGGATCAGTTCCTGGAGAGATCGACCATGGCAAGTTCAAACACCGCGTGGGGCATTGAGATCGGACAGTTCGAGATCAAGGCCATCCAGCTCGAGGCGACCCCCGACGGGGTGCGCGTGCGCGACTTCTGGGTGAAGCCGCACGACTTCGTGCTGACCGATCCCGAGCTCGGATCATCCGGCTCCGACAGTTCGGTGAGTCAGGCCCGAGTGACACTCGAGATGACACTCTCGCAGCTAGCGACGCAGAAGCGTCTCGAGGGGTCGCCCGTCGTTCTCAGCTTCAGTTGGCTCCAGAATCGCGGTTTCGCTCGGTTCACCAAGCTCCCGCCTGTGGACAACGTGAAGCAGATCCAGGGGCTCGTCCGCTACGAAGCCGAGCAGCAGATCCCGTTCCCGCTCGAGGAAGTCGAGTGGGACTTCCACAGCTTCGAGAGCTCCGATTCGCCCGATGTCGACATCGGCATCTTCGCGATCCAGCGCGAGCCGCTTGAGGAATTCCTCGCGCTCGTCAGCGATCGGCTCGGCATCTCGCCCGCGGCGGTCACTCTGTCGCCGGTCGCGCTCTACAACGCGATCGCGTTTGATCGCTCGCTCGCCGAGCGGAACGAGTCGATCGTCATCATCGACATCGGCACCTCGGCGACGGACCTGATCGTGGCGGACGGCAGCCGCTGCTGGATGCGCACGTTCCCTCTCGGCGGACACGATTTCACCGAGGCGATCACCACCGAGTTCAAGCAGCCGTATCGCAAGGCGGACGACCTCAAGCGAAAGACCGCGACCAGCGAGCACGCGAAGACGATCATGAGCGCGATGCGCGGAGTGCTTGTCGACCTCGTCGGCGACGTGCAGAAGTCGGTCGCGTTCTACCAGCAGCAGAACAAGTCGAGCAACCTGCGCAACGTCGTCGGACTCGGCTCGACCCTCAAGATCCCGGGGCTCCGCAAGTTCCTCGGACACCAGCTGAACATGGAGGTCGAGCGCCTCGAGAGCTTCAAGCGCCTCACGATCGACGGCATCACCCCGTCGACTCCGAAGGGCGGCAAGGCGGCCGAGAAGCCCGTCGACACAAGCCTCCTCGCTGCGGACTTCTCCGAGCACACGCTCAATTTCGCGGTCGCCTACGGCCTTGCGCTGCAGGGGCTCGGCCTCGCGCCTGTCGAGGTCAACCTGCTCCCGATCAACCGGATGCGCAGCCAGATCTGGCAGCGCAAGCAGCGGTGGTTCGCTGCCGCGGCCGCTGTGGCTGTCGCGGCAGGCGGGCTGATGTTCGTGCGTGGCATGCTCGACAACGCTGCGCTCGGCGATGTCTCCGCCAAGTCCGCGGCTGAGGCCCAGGTCTCAAGCGCGAAACGTTTCCAAGACGACCTTACGGACGCGTCCAGCACCGTCGGGGCACGCTCGAAGAACATGGTGGCGCTGCTTGAGGACCGCGAGGTCTGGCCGTTCATCATCCACGATGCCGTGCGCGCGGTGGCGAGCGGCAACGATGCGGCGGCGATTGGCGACGACGTCGGGAAGTTGGCCGATTCGGATCCGGCGCGCCGCCAGACCTACCTCCGCGATCTCGCCGGCACGTACAAGTTCTCCGGCGGCAAGCGCGTCATCGAGGTCACGATCGACGTCGAGGCCAACGCGGGCAACTCGCCCGCCGACCACTTCGCGAAGACGGTCGGCAGTTGGCTGCAGGACAACGCGAAGCGCGACGGCGTCCCGTACACGATCGACAAGGTGAAGTGGACGTACACGAAGATGAAGGTTGGCGAGAACGGTTCGCTCGCGGCTGACGCAGCGTCGTCGACCGCATCCGCGACGGCACCGACCGATGCCGCGACTGGCGTTGAGGGCGGCAACTTCTCCGCACCCGGAGGGTCGTTCACGGCGGGCGATGGTGCGGCCGGCAACAACTTCGGTGGCCTGTCGGGCAAGCGTACGGCGGGGCAGGGTGGCACGCTGAACCGCCCGGGTGGCCGGCTCGGCGGTACGGGCGGTGCAGGCGGAGGCTTCAACGCTCCTGGTGGCAACGACGCGCCAGCCGCGGGTGACAATTCGTTCAAGCGCGGAGCTGCGGATGCCGAGGCCGCGCCTCCGGCCGATCTCGAGAAGCTCGCGCCGCTTCCGGCGCGTCCCTCGGTGTACGAGCCGGGAAGCACGGTGTATGTGGGCAAGATCACGTTCGAAGTGGTGCTGGCCGGCGAGGTTGCCGCAGCCGCTCCGGCCGACGCGCCGGTGGAGGGTCAGTGATGGCGAAGCAACTTCCGAAGCAGCTCCAGAATTCCGTCAACTGGATGAAGTCCAACACCCTGATCGTGGTGTTCTCCGCGATCATCGTGGTCGTTCCAGTCGGCGCCTACTTCGCTGCGGATGCGTTCAGCAGCGGTGCGCGCGGCGCGACCGATGCAAAAGCGCGCACGTACTCGTCAGTCTCTTCCGCGCTCAATGCGTCCGTTGATCTTCCGATGCCGGGCGGTGAGTCCGTCCGGCTCGAGGGGCTTCCCAACGAAAGCACCGTCGCCGAGTTCAAGAAGATTCTGAACGAGGCGATCACGGACTCCGAGTCGGTGTACGCGGCGGCTAAGGCTCGGAACCGCGGCAATCCGGCGCACGAGGCCGTCGTCGACGCGTCCGTCTTCCCGAACTACGACAAGAACTTTGGCGACGCCGATCGCAGCCGAGTGCAGTTCGCGCGGGCGCTCGGGAAGCGCTACGAAGCGCTACTCAAGAGCGTGAACGCCGGCTCGCCGCCCGCGGGTAACACCGTCGTCTCGAAGGTCGAGGGCTCTGAAAGACGCATCAAGGCCGACCAGGGCGTCGACGCCCTCGAGAAGATCGCGGATGCCGCGAAGCGGAAGGAGGCGCAGGAGAAGCTGCTCAAGGTGCGTCTTGGTGCCTACGGAGAGGAAGCGAAGCGCATCTCGATCTACGCGTCGATGTCGGCATTCGCCGTTCCAGGCGAGGACGATCCCGCGATCGCCACTCCGCTCAAGGATCTGAAGGAGACGGATGCGCAGGACCGGCTGCTCTACGACCTCCAGTGGCAGTACTGGATCGCCTCCGACGTGCTGCGCGCCTTTGCGGCGGCGAACGGTGGTAGCGGCAACTCGGTGCTGAAGAATCCGGTGAAGCGACTTCTCTCGCTCCGCGTGCTTCCGATGGAGGTCGCGGCCACGTCCAGTTCAAGCGGGGAGGCAACGTCCATGGGTGGCGGCGATCCGTCTGCCGACGCTTCGGCCGCAGCAACGGACGGGAGTGTTCCTTCCGGCGACGGGTCCGCAGCCGCTCCTGCAGTTGAAGCGACGTTCCTGGAGCCGCAGATTGAGAACACCGCCGAAGCCGCGAGGGACTTTTCCAAGCGGTTGACCGGACGCGTTTCGAACCCGATCTATGACGTGCGCCTCGCCGAGGTAGTGTTCGTTGCCGAGACCGCCAAGCTGCCGCTGATCTTCTCGAAGCTCGCGGATCAGAACTTCATGACCGTCACCAACGTCAAGGTTGGTCCGGCCGATCAGTTCGCAGCAGCGCGGCTCGGGTATCTCTACGGAGCCGAGCCCCTGAGCGAGGTCACCGCGACGGTTGAGACAGTGTGGTTCCGCGAGTGGACAGCCGTGCACATGCCAAAGGTGCTGCGAACGGCGCTCGGTATCCAGCCGAAGCTACCTGAGTCGGATCCCGCCGCCGACGCATCCACGGAAGCATCGGGCTCCTGAGTGTTTTCTCACGACGCGTGAGCCCGAACGTGGGCTCGTCCCTCGACCGAGGGTTCGCAGGATTTAGTCCAAACTTTCCGCGCACACGCGCGGCTGAAACGGAAGAAACATGAAGAACAAGGGCATCTCGTACTTCGAGCAGCACGTCGAGAAGTTTGTGCTGGGCGCCGCGGGCGTCGTCTTCTTCAGCGTGCTTGTCTGGCAGTTGATCCCGACCACCGTGAAGGTCGATGGCAAGGACGTCGCTCTCGGAGATCTCGATCGCGAGATCTCGACCAAGACGGACATGCTCAAGCGGAAGCTCGAGAGCGGTGGAACGCCGCTTTCTGAGCAGCTCAAGGGCAAGCTTCCACCGAAGTTCGATGCTGATGCCTTCGCGGCGAAGGCGGGGGCGAGGGCGCTGCCTCCTGGCGATTTCCCTCAGATCGAACCGCGGCTCGCGTCGGCCATCCAGCCTCCCGATGTTCTCGAGTCGCGAACCTACCACGACCCCGTGTTCGCTGCGGTGACCATGCGGACCCCCGTCCAGATGGACGACACGCTCGATTCCACCTTCGTGCAGGCGAACGCCAAGACCCGCGAGTTCGTCGCGGTCGGCAAGGAATCGCTGGACGTTTCCTGGCTCGTGCCGAGCGCCGAACTCGACGCGGAGGCCATGTTCGCTGCACTCCGCGACGGTTCGGACCAGACGCGCATTCCGGCCAACTGGTACCGCGACACGCTGTTCCTTGTGGACGTGGAATTCGAGCGTCGGGAAGAGCTGGCCGATGGATCGGCCGGTGAGATTGCGATCGTCGACGTCCTTCCCGGCGCCTTCAGCCTCCGCGCCGAGATTCAGAAGGACCCCGACACAGGGCTCCGTGACGATGTCTGGGAATCGCTGTCGAACGCTTCGAACCAGCGGAGCATCCTTCAGCCCGAGTTCATCCCCACCAAGCGGAGTAACTTCAGCGCGGCGTCGATGCTCTCCGATCCGTCCGAGATGGACGCCGTCGAGGATCCCAAGATTCGAAGCTTGAGGAAGTCGGTGGCGAAGCAGGCGCTCGATGTTGCCCGCCTCGAGGAGGAACTGAAGGAACTCGGTGGTCCGCTCGAGGACACCTCAAAGGACGACAAGAAGCGTGAGGAGGAGGAGGAGGAACGCAACTCCGGGGGAAACCGCGGTGGCAGCGGGAACAGCGGCCAGAATCGGCCGGGTGGCGGTCTTGGTGGCGGAGGTCTGAGCGGTGGCATGAGCGGTGGCAAGAACACCGGTGGCGCCGATCCCCGCGACGAGGCCACCAAGGAGAAGCGCATCAAACTCACCAAGACGCTGAAGTCGAAGCGAGCGCGACTTGAGAAGGACCAGAAGGACCTCGAGAAGTTGGGTGCGACGGTCGAGTCTCGGAAGGACTCCGGACCGTTTGACCCGAAGTCCGAGGAGCGTCTCGTGATCTGGGCCCACGATCTCGGCGTGGAGCCCGGCAAGACCTATCAGTACCGCGCCGTCGTGAAGACCTACAACCCGTTCTTCACGTACATGGGGGTCCTTGAAGATGCTCAGAAGGATCTCGCGCGACCTTTCACAAAGAGCACGCCCGTCTCCGATTGGAGCGATTCATTCTTGGTGCAGCCGCGAGTCGCGTTCTTCGTGACCGACGCGGTGCCAGCTGATGGACGCCTTGGCATCGGTCAGGCAAGTGTCGAGATCTACACCTACAAGGATGGCGAGCGCCGAGTCGAGCGAGTCACGCTTCAGCCTGGTGACGAGATCTCGTCTTCCTCGACCGACGCTCAGGCGGCGACCGGCTACTTCATCGTCGACGTCGTTGCGGATCCGACGATTGAACGCGGGGGAACCGATCGGCGCCCTTCCGCAATCGTGGTGATTCAATCGAGCGACAACAGACGTCGCTATGAGGTTCGAGTCCCAGCCGCCGAGGTTCGAAACGATCGACGGATGAACCTGCAGGATGAAGTCGAGCTCGCGCGTGCGGAGCGCGAAGGTCAGAAGTCGGCGGCGGAAGGCGATGCGGAAGGCGCGGCGGGAGCGCCTGCGGCGCCGCCGCGCGGACCAGCCGGCCGCTGAGCGTTTGAACCAACGTCGAACGCGAACCCAAGCAACCGACCGCGAGCCGCCTGTGCGGCTCGCGGTCGTTTTCTGAGGAGGACAGTCTGTGGATAACCTAGAGCATCGGTCGAGTCTGGTCGGTTGGCGGGATCGACGGCCGAGAAAATCGACGTTCCAGACGCTTGATCGGGGTTGGTACCCGAGCGGAAGCTCCCAAGCCCTCTCCTCCGTCCGCCGCAACGCAAAAACCTCCGGCGAAACGGGTCCGATACGATCGATGCGAAAAAAATCTCACGGAGCTCTTGAACGGCATTGACAGGATTGGCGACTTCGCTATCCTTACCCCTCCCAACTTCCGGCCACAAGCCGCAGTTGGGGGTGCTTACAAGGTTGGACGAGCCCGAAAATCGCTCCGAAACGCCTGAAAGCGCTCTTTGACAAGTCAGTGTGTGCAAATTGTCGCGATGCTGCGCGGCGATCGGCTTCTGTCGACTTCGGTCGGGAGAGTTGGAATCGTGCGCGCAGTGAGTAATCGAACCGAGATATGAGCGCTAGGCGACTGCGTTCGATGCTTAACTTATGAATCGAACGTCAGCCCCATCAATGCAGTGGGGCTGTGATCAAGACCGGTACGCGGTAGCTTTCGAGCTGACCACGGCACTCGGTAGACGCGATCAAGTCAATAAGGGCACGTGATGGATGTCTTGGCGTCAAGAGGCGATGAAGGACGTAGGAACCTGCGATAAGCCCAGGGGAACTGGTAACCAAGTTGTGATCCTGGGATTTCCGAATGGGGCAACCCGGCTC
>Ga0172372_10002787_pt1 | contig 26215 bp, 29 predicted proteins | sample LakKiv5m_2_FD_114544 | JGI IMG/M metagenome (GOLD analysis project Ga0172372, IMG submission 114544) | Freshwater microbial communities from Kabuno Bay, South-Kivu, Congo - kab_092012_9.5m | ecosystem: Environmental > Aquatic > Freshwater > Lake | place: Democratic Republic of the Congo...
CACGCCGGGCTTCGGTGTTTTCGGGGCCGGTCACGCCGGGCTGGACCGGAGACCGTAGGTCTTCCCGTCCAGAAACACATACTCCGCACGCAGCAGCGCCGCGCCCTGCTCGCCCCGCAAGCCGAAGCCAACCACCGACAACGCGGTGCCCACCGCGATCTCGGGCATCTGCCATTGCCCCAGGCGGAACAGTGGCGCCAGTTCGATGCGCCAGCGTTGGTCGCGTCGCGCCGGCAGCACGGTGCGCGCCAGCAGGGCCGGTCCGTCCACCCCGGCACTCTGGGCGGGCAAGGGGCGCTGGGCCAGATCGGCGGGCAGGCTCAGCCCGTCAGGCACGGCCAGCACCAGCTCGGCATGGGGATTGCGCCACATCACCTCCACCGCCCGGCCTTCGAGGTACAGCGGCCTGTCCTGGTCAAAACCGCTCCAGCCGTGGTGCGCCCAGGCCCAGCCGGGCACCGAGCCCAACCCCGCCAGAATGCCGGCGTGCCGCATCAGCGCGCGTCGCTTCATGAGCATCTCCTTCACACATAGGCGATCCAGCGCCCGCAGGTCAGCACCAGCAACCAGATCAGGCTGGACAGCAACATGAGGGCCCGTGCTGTTGTGTCCAGCCGGTCCAGAGAACGCCGGGCATGGAACCAGCCGGCATTGCAGGCCGCCAGCAGGAGCAACAGCATCTTGGCTGTGAACACACGGTTGGCCAGCAGTTCCCCGGCCTGGGACGAAAACATCAGCAAACCTGTGGCCGCGGCCAGCGCGAACCCCGTCAGCGCCAGCGACAGGCTCAGCCGGGCCAGCGCCGGCACCGGCAAGGCAGCCGCCACGCCAAATACCCTCAACTCCAGCAGAAACAGGTTGCCCAGCAGCAGGGACACGCCCAGAAGATGCCCCACCTCCAGCATGGGGTAGGCCCAGGGGTGGCTGCCCAGCGTAGCCCACACGGTCATGCGGCCAGCAGATCGAGCGCCAGGGCCAGGCGTGCCTTGGACGGTGGCAGATCGGTCACCACCGGAAACGGGTTCTGACCGTCGGGAATCACCCGCCCCCGGGCACAGCGCGTGGCGCGGACCACCCGCACCCCGGCCGCCTCTGCCAGGGCCAGGGCTTCGGCCAGCGAGCGGTGCAGCGTCCCGTTCCCGGTGCCGGCCACCACCAGGCCGCGCGGCAGCCGTGCCGGGTCCTGCGCCGCCAAGGCCAGCAGCCCCAGCACCAGGGTGCCATCGGCATCAGCATGGCTGTTGAGCCACTCGACCCGCGGCAAGCCCGGGGCGCGCGCAATGCGCGCCAGGGCCTCGGCGTCATAGGTCGCGCTCACCGGTGGCGGCGGCAACGGATGAAACAGCCGCAGCACACCCTCCTCCACACAGCCAATCGGACCGGCATCGCCCGAGTCGAACGCGTCGGTGCGGTAACTGTGAACCTTGGCCACATGGCGTGCGGCATGCACCTGCCCCGCACACACCGCCAACACCCCGTGGGCCGCCGGGTCGCCGGCCACCGTCACCGCGTCCAGCAGGTTCTGCGGCCCATCGGGCACCAGCGCCGTGGCAGGCCGCATGGCACAGGTCAACACCACCGGTTTGGCTGGCCGCAGCACCTGCTGCAGGAAGAAGGCCGTTTCCTCCAGCGTGTCCGTGCCATGGGTGATGACCACACCGGCCACATCCGGCCTCTCCAGGTGGTGCGCCACCCGCACGGCCAGGGCCTGCCAGACGGCAAACCCCATGTCCTTGCTGTCGATCTGGGCCACCTGTTCCACCTCCAGCGGCACGCCGACGAGCGCCGGCACGGCAGCAACGAGGTCCTGCGCGCTGACCTGTCCAGCCACATACCCCACGTTGTCCCCCGCGCGTGTTGCACGGCCGGCGATGGTCCCGCCTGTGCCCAGAACCACCCGCCGCGTCCGTGAATTTGCTTCAGCCACTTGCCAAGCCTCCTAAACTGGTGAAAAATACAGTCACTGGATAAGAAAACAGTTGAACAGATATCCAGTCGGTTTGCATGCCCCACTGGTTCACCGATTGTCCACGAGGCCCCCATGATCGACGCGCCCCTCTTTCCGCCCAAGCTCACCGCACGCCAGCAGCAGATTCTGGAACTCATCCAGAGCGCGATTGCCCGCACCGGCGCGCCACCGACGCGGGCAGAGATCGCCCATGCGCTGGGCTTCAAGTCGGCCAATGCAGCAGAGGAACACCTGCAGGCACTGGCCCGCAAGGGGGTGATCGAATTGGTCAGCGGCACGTCGCGCGGCATCCGCCTGCGCACCGAAGACCTGCAATCCATCAACGCCAGCCGGGGCAGACAGCTCGGCCTGCCGATCCCGGGGCTTGCCCAGCTGGTGCTTCCCCTGGTTGGCCGGGTGGCCGCAGGCTCGCCCATCCTGGCGCAGGAACACGTCGACCAGACCTACCATGTCGAGCGCAGCCTGTTCCAGCGCACCCCCGACTACCTGCTGCGGGTGCGTGGCATGTCCATGCGCGACGTCGGCATCATCGACGGCGACCTGCTAGCGGTGCAATCCACCAAAGAGGCCAAAAACGGGCAAATTGTGGTGGCCCGGCTCGGTGACGACGTCACCGTCAAGCGCTTCATGCGCCGCCACGACCAGATCGAACTGCACGCCGAGAACCCGGACTACAAGACCATCGTGGTCGAACCGGGTGAGCCCTTTGAGATCGAAGGGCTGGCCGTGGGTCTGATCCGCAACAGCTTCCAGCTCTGATCGCAAACCGGCCCGTCCCGGGCCGGCGTCGCCTTCGCGGGTGGCGGGCGGTGGATGGTCGGTGCCAGCGCACCGACCGAACATCCCTGCGCGGGCGACTTTCTTCGCAATCCTGCCTGTGTCCAACCCCTTTCAGGAGTTTCACATGGGAATCCGCATCCACCGCAACACTTGGCGCGCCCCCCTGCAACTGATCGACAGCTGGCTGCCACCAGAGCACAAGCCCGCTCCGGCCCCCACCCGTCTGGGCGCGGCAGCCCAGCGGTTCGTGCGCGCCGGCTGGCTCAGCCGCCGTTTTGGTGCACCCGCAGGCCTTGCGGCCAACGACGCGACGCCAGGCCATGCCCCTGCATCAGCGGCGGTTACCGCGGCCACCGCACGGACACACACCACCCCACCGCTGCGCGTGACGGTGCGCCACGGTGCGATGGGCCGAACGGACAACCGGGTGGTGCTTTCGGGCCGTATCGCAGATGTCTGCGCGGAGCTCGAACGCCTGGCAGCGCTTGAACCGGTCATGGGCCGGGCACACAGTTGACACCCGCCTGAACGGCACACCCGGTACCGGTGCCGTCGGGTGTCGGGTATGGCTGGCAAGCGCTCGCCCCACAGGCGCGCCGGGCCGGGTGCCAAGGGCTTGCGGGCACAATACGCGCATGAATATTGTGATCCTCGACGACTACCAGGATGCGGTGCGCAAGCTGCGCTGCGCCGACAAGCTCGAACCCTATCCGGCCAAGGTGTTCACCAACACGGTCAAGGGTGTCGGCCAGTTGTCGGTGCGCCTGCGCGATGCCGACGTGCTGGTGCTCATCCGGGAGCGCACGCCCGTCACGCGGCAACTCGTTGAAAAGTTGCCACGGCTCAAGCTCATTGCCCAAACGGGGCGTGTCGGCGCGCACATCGATGTCCACGCCTGTACCGAACGCGGCATCGCCGTGTGCGAGGGGATCAGTTCTCCGGTGTCCACGGCCGAGTTGACCTGGTCACTGGTGATGGCCGCGATGCGGCGCATTCCCCATTACGTTGCACATCTCAAGCACGGCGCCTGGCAACAGTCAGGCCTCAAGGCGGCCTCCATGCCCGCCAACTTCGGGCTGGGCATGGTGCTGCAAGGCAAGACGCTGGGCATCTGGAGCTACGGCCGCATCGGCAAACTGGTGGCGGCCTATGGCCGTGCCTTTGGCATGCGCGTCATGGTCTGGGGCAGCCACGCATCGCAAAAGCGCGCGCTGGACGATGGCTACGAGTGCTGCGCCAGTAAGGCCGAACTGTTCGAAACGGCCGACGTGTTGTCGCTGCACCTGCGTCTGGGCGAGGCCACCGCCGGCTGCGTGACACTGGAAGACCTTGCCCGCATGAAACCCACCGCCCTGCTGGTGAACACATCGCGCGCCGAACTGATTGAACCCGAGGCACTGCTCACCGCCCTGAACCGGGGCCGTCCGGGCATGGCGGCCATTGATGTGTTCGAAACCGAACCCATCCTGCAAGGCCACGCACTGCTCAGGCTCGAGAACTGCATCTGCACACCCCACATCGGCTACGTGGAACAGGAGAACTATGAAACCCTGTTTGCGGCGGCCTTCGACAACGTGGTCAACTTCATCAAAGGCACACCCACGAACATCGTGAACCCCGGCGCCCTGCAGGTGCGGCGCTGACGCGAAAGCGGCCAGTGACAAGGAACACATGAAAACGCCGGTATTGAACCGGCGTTTTTAGCTGCTGTTCGGCTGCGCTCAGCCTTTCTTGTCCTGCGGCGGCAGCTCGGATTCGGGCGGCATGAAGTCAAGTACTTCGAAGTCGATCAGATTGCCCAGGTCGTCGTCGGGTCCCTTGCCCGGTGGATGTGCCGGTTTGGCACTTGGCTCCACCGGCACAGCGATCTCTGGCAACGAGGCCTCGAAAGCCGAAATCTCCGAGAGTTCATCCAGGTCCACATCCAGCCCGAGTCGAGGGGATGCCATGGGGATTTCGTCCAGCGGCTGGGTCTCGCGGCCACTGCGGGCGCTCTCTGCCACAGCAGCCGCAAGTGCTGCGCTGCCAGCGGCCTTCAAGGGCTTGATGGCGGTGTGCTCGAAGTCGGCTGCGCCGCGATTGCGACCCGCGGAGCGCGTGATCACCTCCTTGGCGATCGCGTGCAGCAGCAGCAGTTCACGGTAAGCCTCTAGGTCGAACACCTCGGCATCCGGATCGTTGTTCTCGCGGAAGATGGAGCTTTCGATCACATCAAGCACACGCGGTTCGGGCCAAAGCGCCTGAATGCGGCTGAGTGCCATGCCGTAGTGCTCGAGACCACGCCCTTCGTCGCTGTAGTGCTCGAAGGCCGGAGCGCCCGCATTGAACAGGTGGTTGAAGTCGTCACGCAGGCGCTGGTAATCGTCACTGCGCCCGAGTTTGTGATAGAGCTTGAGCAAGTCCAGGTAAGCCAGGGGGCTGGGCTCTTGGCTCTCGGCGAGATGGCTCTTGAGCACCTCGACGGCCTGCTGGTACTCCCCCAGTGACATGAAGAAATCGGCTTGCTGCTGCACGTCGAACAGCTCTTCGGTCGCGACCGAGCGCGAAACCCCGATTTGACTGGGCGCAAACTCGCGCTTGTCCTGTGCAGACAGCGGGGGCCGGCTGTTGCCGCCGCCGTCGAGGGGGCGCAAGCTGTCCAGCGCGGAAACCTTGTCGTTCCCCAGGTCCAGGTCGAGATCGAGGTCGATCTCGCGGGCGCTCGCCAGGCCACTGGGAGAAGCCTCCGCAGCCATCATCTTCTCGGCGTTTGCAGCAGCCCACCAGGCGCGTTCAGCGTCGTCTGTGGGGCCAGCGGTACGCCGCTTGCGCCAGAAGAGGCCGCCAGCCACCACGGCGGCCAGCAGCGCGGCACCCAGGCCGTACGCCAACCACTTCAGGTGGCGCGACTGGGCCAACTCGGCTTCCAGCGCTTCGATGGCGGCCTTGTTGCGCAGTTCCTGTTCGCGCAGGCCGCGGGCTTCGGCTTCCAGGACCTGCAGCTTCTGGTTGTCACGCAGGATGTCCTCGGGCGATGCGTTGATCGCTTGCCACAAACGGGCCGCGGCCGCGCGCTCCTGATCGGAGGCCGCTGGCTCGCTGAGCATGGTCAGCGACAGCTTGAGTGCCGGGTCGCGGTCGAGCGACAGACTGATGTCGACCGGTTCGAGCTCAAGTCGCGGCACTGGCGCCGGTGCAGCAGGACGCACCACACTGGCGGGGCGCGGAGGGCGCGGCCCGGTGTTGGCGGCGGATGCTGCCTGCGAGGCGCGTGGTGGCTTGGGAGGAGCCGCCGCAGGCGCCGATGCCTGCGCCTGCGCAGGCGCCGGTGATGGCACGCTGGCACTGGCCGATGTCGTGGCGCCAGCACCCGCCCCACCCGTTGCCACCGCGTTGGCGTCGGGCAGCGCGCGGCTGGGCATCGGGCTGACGGCTACCGGAGGAGGTGCCTGCACCACCGGAGCCGCCGCCAAGGGCTCGTTCAACGGGTCGGCCAGCAAGACATAACGGCGTGAGAAGGGCGCCGAGCAGCCGATGCGCAAATACAGGGTAACGATCGGCTCGTCCACCGGCACGGACGCCTGCACGCGAAGAGAGGCCTCTGCATCGGGCGCCGATTTTTGGGGCACGGTGCGCACAGCGCCGGGTGAGACCTGCGTGTCACCATAGAGAACGTCGGCCTGCGCGCACAGGCTGGCGATATCCTCGCCCGGCGCCAGCAATGCCTGCACGCGCACATCCAGTGCGCGCCCGATCACCGCGGCACCACTGTGTCGCCCCAGTGAGGCGGCATGACCGCCCATGGCGGTTGATAGCAAAATACAGCCAACCCAGATGTGGCGCACGTCAGAGTCCCTTCGTTCCTTCGTTGGAACATTTTGTCATAGCTTGTTGGACACCCAACGCAAATAGTACTTTCATATGCAATCCATATTTCAAACGGTTGGCATCGTGGGCACAGGCGCCATGGGGCGGGGCATTGCCCAGATGGCCGCGCAAGCGGGCAGCCAGGTGCGCCTGTTTGATGTGCAGTCCGGTGCCGCCGATGCCGCGCTCGCTGCACTCACCGACACCTGGAGCAAGCTGGCAGCCAAGGGCAAGCTCGAGCCAGCCCAGCAAGCCGCTTACCAGTCGCGTGTCACGCAAGCTGCCGCGCTGACCGATCTCGCCGGCTGCGATCTGGTGGTGGAAGCCATTGTGGAGAAGCTGGATGTCAAGCAGCGCCTGTTCGCCGAGCTGGAATCCATCGTGGCGCCGGATGCGGTGCTGGCCTCCAACACCTCGTCCCTGTCGGTGACGGCCATTGGCGCTGCCCTGAAGTCGCCCCAACGGCTGGCGGGCTACCATTTTTTCAATCCTGTTCCCCTGATGCGTGTGGTGGAGGTGATCGCCGGGCTCAAGACCCAGGCGTCGGTGTGTCAACGGCTGACGGACTACACCCGCCAGTTCGGTCATACCCCGGTATCGGCACAAGACACCCCGGGCTTTATCGTCAATCACGCTGGCCGCGGCTACGGCACCGAGGCCCTTCGCGTGGCCGGTGAGCGCGTGGCCGATTTCGCCACCATCGACCGCATTCTGAAAGACCAGATGGGCTTCAGGCTGGGCCCCTTCGAACTGATGGACCTGACCGCGCTGGACGTGTCGCACCCGGTGATGGAATCCATTTATCGACAGTACTACGACGAACCGCGTTACCGCCCCAGCGTGATCACCGCACAGCGTCTGGCCGGCGGCGTGGTCGGCAAGAAAGTGGGCGAAGGCTTTTACAGCTACGACAACGGCGTCGCCGCCGTGCCCGCGGAGCCGGCCGTGCCGGTGGTGGACACACTGCCGCCGGTCTGGGTCTCACCCAAGGCGGCGCGCCGGGCCGAGCTGTACCAGTTGCTCAAGAATCTGGGGGCGAGCATCGAGACCGCGCAGGCACCGTCGGCGTCGGCCCTGATCCTGGTGGCCCCCCTGGGTCTGGATGTCACCACGCTGGCTGCCGTCGAGCGGCTGGACCCGACGCGCACCGTCGGCATCGACATGATGCTCGACGACGCCGCGACGAAACGCCGTGTGCTGGCCACCAACCCCGCCACCCGGCCCGACATGCGCGACGCCGCGCATGCCCTGTTTGCCAAGGACGGCAAGGCTGTCAGCGTCATCCGGGACAGCGGCGGCTTTGTCACACAGCGCGTGGTGGCGACCATCGTCAACATCGCCGCCGACATGTGCCAGCAAGGCATCTGCACCCCGCAGGACCTGGAGGTGGCCGTGACGCTGGGGCTGGGCTACCCCATGGGCCCGCTGGCCATGGGTGATCGCATCGGGCCGACCAACGTGCTGGAGATCCTCTTCAACATGGGCACGGTCTATGCCGACCCGCGCTACCGCCCATCGCCCTGGCTGCGCCGCCGGGGCGCACTGGGCCTGAGCTTGATGCACGAGGAGAGCTGACCCATGACCGCCAGCCTCCAGAGCCACAGCCATGGCCAGACCATGGTGCTGACCATCAGCAACCCCGAGCACCGCAACGCACTGGGCCCCGAGATGTATGCCGCCGGTGTCGAAGCGCTGAACGTGGCCGAAAGCAGCCCGGAGGTGCGCAGCGTCGTCATCACCGGCGAAGGCAGCCATTTCTGCGCTGGCGGCAACCTGCAGCGGCTGCTGGCGAACCGCCAGCAGCCGCCGGCGGTGCAGGCCAGTTCGATCGAGGGCCTGCACAACTGGATCGAGACCATCCGCGCCTTTTCCAAACCGGTGATCGCGGCGGTCGAAGGCTCGTGCGCGGGTGCCGGCTTTTCGCTGGCCCTGGCCTGCGATCTGGTGGTGGCCGCGCAAAACAGCGTGTTCGTGATGGCCTACAGCAATGTGGCGCTGTCGCCCGACGGTGGGGCCAGCTGGAGCCTGGTGCGCGCCATGCCCCGCGCCACCGCTCTGCAACTGCTGCTGTGCGGCGACCGCATCGACGCCGCGCGGCTGCAGGCCCTGGGCGTGGTCAATCAGGTCTGCGCGCCCGGCGAGGCACTGAGCGGCGCCCTGGCGCTGGCCGAGCGCCTCAACGCCCGCGCGCCAAACACGCTGGCCAGCATCAAGGAGCTGGTCAACGAAGCCCAGATAACCCCGTTGCACACACAACTGGCGGCCGAGCGTGACCATTTCGTGCGCAACCTGCACCACGCCAACGCCGGGGAAGGCATCGCCGCCTTCCTTGACAAGCGCAAGCCCGACTACCGCTGACCAAGGCTGATGCCAGCACGCCTGCGTGCTGCGATTTTTCCAGCACGCGAGCGACACCTGCGGGACACTTCCCCGCGATATCCCTGATGCTGGCGGCGGGTCCCAGTGGTGACAATGAGCGCCACTTCAGTCACTCAAAAGACACGCAATGGATGAACCGATTCTGACAATGGAAGAACGCGAGGCGATCAACAGTGGTCGCTGGTTCGCGAGCCTTTCCCCTTCTCTTCGTCACGACATTCTCCGATGCGCCTACGTCAAGCGGTTCAAGGACAGCGACCTGATCGTCGCGCGTGGCGACGCGCCGTCCGAATGGACCGCGGTGGCGCGGGGCGCGGTGCGGGTGAGCTCCACCTCGCTGTCGGGCAAGCAGATTACCTTGACCTATGTGGAGCCAGGGGTGTGGTTCGGCGATGTGGCGATGTTCGACGGCGATCAGCGCACGCACGATGCCTATGCCCACGGCCCGACCACGCTGCTGTGCGTGGCGCGCAACGATTTTCAGAAGATCCTCACCACCCACGTGGAGCTGTACGAGGCCTTGATGCGCCTGCAGGCACGGCGCATCCGGACGCTGTTCGGTCTGGTGGAAGACCTCAACACCCTGCCCTTGCGTGCCCGGCTGGCCAAGCAGCTGCTGCACCTGGTGCGCAGCTACGGCGTGCCCTGCCTGGCCGACGGCAACGAAACACGCATTGGCCTGCAGCTGGCGCAGGAAGAGCTGGCCCAGCTGCTGGGCGCTTCGCGGCAGCGCGTGAACCAGGAACTCAAGTCGATGGAGCGCGAGAACGCGATCCGCATCGAGCAAGGCGGCCTGGTGGTGCGCAACCGCGACATGCTGATGCGCATCTCCGAAGCCGAAACCTGACCGGGCGTCACCGCCCTTCAACCTCGTGACCGCATGACAGATCAACAGAACTTCACCGGCACGAGACCGGTGGCGGCGCAGCACGCCGTGGACACCGCAGCCCTGCAGACCTGGCTGGAAAGCCACGTCGAGGGCTTCGCCGGCCCGTTGAGCATCGAGATGTTCAAGGGCGGGCAATCCAACCCCACCTACAAGCTCGTCACGCCGGCCCGCAGCTACGTCATGCGCGCCAAACCCGGCCCTGTGGCCAAACTGCTGCCCTCGGCGCATGCGATCGAGCGGGAATTTCGCGTCATGGGTGCACTGCATGGCACCGGCGTACCGGTGGCCCGCATGCACGCTTTGTGCGAAGACGAATCGGTGATCGGGCGCGCTTTCTACGTGATGGAGTGCGTCAACGGTCGCGTGATGTGGGACCAGTCGCTGCCCGACATGGGCAATGAGCAACGGGGTGCGATCTACGACGAGATGAACCGCGTGTTGGCCGCTTTGCACACGGTTCGGCCCGCGGCCATCGGCCTGGCCGACTACGGCAAGCCCGGCAACTATTTCGAGCGCCAGATCGGGCGCTGGAGCAAGCAGTATGTGGCCTCCATCACCCAGCCCATCGCCGAGATGGACCGGCTCATGGAATGGCTGCCGCAGAACATCCCGGCCATGGCCCGCGACGAATCACTGGTGTCCATCGTGCACGGCGACTACCGGCTGGACAACCTGATGTTCCATCCGGATGAACCGCGCGTGCTGGCCATCCTGGACTGGGAACTCTCCACCCTGGGTCATCCGCTGGCCGATTTCAGCTACCACTGCATGGCCTGGCACATCCCGCCGGGCGCCTTCCGTGGCATTGGCGGGCTGGACGTGCAGGCACTGGGCATCCCCACCGAAGCCGAGTACATCCGCCGCTACTGCGAGCGCACCGGTTTTGCCACGCCCGAACAGCTCCAAGCCGACTGGAACTTCTACCTCGCCTACAACCTGTTTCGCCTTGCCGCCATCCTGCAAGGCATTGCCAAGCGCGTCGAGATGGGCACCGCGTCCAGCGCACAGGCGGTGTCGTCCGCCGCTGGTGCCCGGCCTTTGGCCGAAATGGCCTGGCGCTTCGCGCAGCAAGCCTGAAACCCCTTCCCTTCGTCCAGCCCACCACCCGAGGAACACCATGCATTTCGACTACACCGACAAGGTCAAGGACATGCGCCAGCGCCTGCTGGCCTTCATGGACGAGCACATCTATCCCAACGAGGGGCGCTTCTTCGCCGAAATCGCGGCCAACCGGGCCGCCGGCCATGCATGGACGCCGACCACCATCATCGAGGAACTCAAGCCCAAGGCCCGGGCAGCCGGGTTGTGGAACCTGTTCCTGCCCAAGAGCGCCCGCGCGCCGCAGGGCCTGTCCAACCTGGAATACGCCCCGCTGTGCGAAATCATGGGGCGCGTACCCTTTGCCGCCGAAGTGTTCAACTGCTCTGCGCCCGACACCGGCAACATGGAGACGCTGGAACGCTATGCCAGCGAAGCCATCAAGGACGAATGGATGGAGCCACTGCTCCGGGGCGAGATCCGCTCGGCATTCCTCATGACCGAACCCGAGGTGGCCTCCTCGGACGCGACCAATATCCAGTGCCGCATCGAGCGCGACGGTGACCACTACGTCATCAACGGTCGCAAGTGGTGGTCGTCCGGCGCTGGCGATCCGCGCTGCAAGGTCTACATCGTCATGGGCAAGACCGACCCCGAGGCCCCGCGCCACTCCCAGCAAAGCATGATCGTGGTACCCGCCGACACCCCCGGCATCACGGTGGTGCGACCGCTGACCGTGTTCGGCTACGACGACGCCCCGCACGGACACATGGAAGTGCTGCTGAAGAATGTGCGGGTGCCAGTGGGCAACCTGCTGCTGGGCGAAGGCCGGGGGTTCGAAATCGCGCAGGGCCGCCTCGGCCCCGGCCGCATCCACCACTGCATGCGCTCCATCGGCGCCGCCGAACGCGCGCTGGAACTGATGTGCAAGCGCCTGAACAGCCGCGTCGCCTTCGGCAAACCGATTTCGTCACAGTCGGTCTGGCACGAGCGCATCTCCGATGCGCGCTGCAAGATCGAGCAGGCCCGACTGCTCACCCTCAAGGCGGCCTACATGATGGACACGGTCGGCAACAAGGTGGCCAAGGCCGAGATCGCGATGATCAAGGTGGTCGCACCCAACATGGCCTGCGAGATCATCGACATGGCCATCCAGGCCCACGGTGGCGGTGGCGTCAGCGACGACTTCCCGCTGGCCTACAGCTACGCCAACCAGCGCACCCTGCGCCTGGCCGACGGTCCGGACGAGGTGCACCGCCAGTCCATCGCCAAACTGGAGCTGGCCAAACACGTCGCACTCAAGAGCGAGGTCGACATGCCCGTCACCCGCGGCTGCTGACGCCAACTTCGGCAGTACAGGGACAGAAAAGCCAACCAAGACGGGGTACAATCCGCGCTTCGTCGGAGCGTAGCGCAGCCTGGTAGCGCATCTGCTTTGGGAGCAGAGGGTCGCGAGTTCGAATCCCGCCGCTCCGACCACCCCTCAACAAAAGGCCCACTTCGTGGGCCTTTTGTCCATCAGCGGCTCGCAAGCCGCCCATCTGCCCGTAGCTCAACTGGATAGAGCAGCTGCCTTCTAAGCAGCAGGTCGGGGGTTCGAGTCCCTCCGGGCAGGCCATATATACAAATCATGTCGCACCATGTTGCGGCATAAATACCAAATAAATCAACAACTTGCATGAAACATTGCGCCATGATGCGCCATGTTCAACCCTTGCAAGCCAAAGATTTAAGGGGAACAATCCGGGGAACAAAACGGCCCTCCTGGCCAGTTTTCGGAGGTTGTTCCCCTATGCTGACCGATATCACCTGCCGCGCCGCCAGTTGCCCGCCCGACAAGAAGCGCGCACGCTTCGCCGATTCCGGGGGGCTGTACCTGGAAGTCTCCCCCAGCGGCTCCAAGCGCTGGTTCTGGAAGTACTACTTCGCCGACAAGGAGCGCCGCCTGGCCATCGGCTCCTATCCGGCCGTCCCGCTCAAGCAAGCCAGGGCAGACCGCGACGACGCCCGCAAAGTGCTGGCCAGCGGCTCCGACCCCGCGAAACGCCGCCAGATAGAGCGCCTGGAAGCGAAGATGCATGCCATCAACACCTTCGAGGCGGTGGCACGCGAGCTGCACACCACCAAGACCAGCGGCTGGAGTGCCCAGTACGCCGCCCGCTGGCTGGAGCGCATGGAAAAGGACTTGTTCCCCTGGCTGGGATCTGTTCCCCTACCCGAGATCACGGCACCCATGCTGCTGAACACGCTGCGCCGCATCGAAAAGCGCGGCGCCCGCGAAACCGCCCACACCTTGCGCCAGACCGCCGGCCAGGTGTTCCGCTACGGAATCGCCACCGGCCGGTGCGAGCGCAACCCGGCCCCAGACCTGCACGGCGCCCTGCAGACGCTGAACGTCAAGCACATGGCCGCGATCCTGGAACCAGCCAAGGCGGGCGAGCTGATGCGCGCCATGCACGACTATCCCGGCCAGCCGGTGACACGCGCCGCGCTGCTGCTGTCCGCCCTGCTCTTCCAACGGCCCGGCAACATGCGGCACATGGAATGGGCAGAGATCGACCTTGATGCCGCGCTGTGGACGATCCCGGCCGCGAAGATGAAGCGCACCGTCTACGGCAAGATGAACGGCCGCCCGCATCTGGTTCCCCTGCCTCAGCAAGCCATTGACCTGCTGCGCGAGCTGCAGCCACTGACCGGACACGGCCCGTACGTGTTCCCCAGTCTGATCAGCACCAAGCGGCCCATGTCGGAGAACACGCTGCGCGTGGCCCTGCGCCGCATGGGCTACACCAATGACGACATGACGCCGCACGGTTTCCGCGCGATGGCCCGCACGATCATGGTGGAAAAGCTGAACATGCACCCCGACGTGATCGAGGCACAGCTGGCACACGGCAAGTCTGGCCCGCTGGGGGCCGCCTACGACCGCGCCGAATTCATGGAGCAACGCCGACACATGATGAAGGCGTGGGCGGACTACCTGGACCAGCTGCGCGAAGGCGCAAAGATCATCCCGCTGAGGGCGTGAACCGCGAGGCCCTGGCGCGGTTCACCCAGGGCAAAAGGCGGGGCCGGAAGGTGCTGACACACCGACCGCCCCTGACCATCATCAAAACGGAGCTTTGAAAATGGCTGACCAAGAATCTACAGCAGTCACGATCCCCGCCGATTGCGTGCCGCACATTTCGGACGCGTGCGGAGAGCTGGAACAACTGATACGCCTGCTGGGCACCATGCGAATCGACAGCGAATCCGACATGGCCATAAGGGGGATAGCGGTCCGAATGAGTCAACTGCACTGCCTTGTTTTCGGGTCCATCATCGGGCACGTTGCGCCCGAGGAAGCTGCAGCCACGCTGCGCGGGCCAGAAATGTGGTTCAACGAGGCATAGAGCGACCTGCACAAGTTTTGCCACGCCTAGCCCGAGGCTGATCCCCGAGGGCGAAAAGCCGGAATCCTTCACCGGCCTGGCGCTGGCACCTCATGGAGGCGGCACCTTGAAGAGGGCGCAATGAAGAAAAAACAGGGACCGAATGCGGATACAAGCATATCGGCTGGCGTTGATCGTGAGTTGTTGGACCAGTGGCGCGACCGCGCTCGGGAAGTTCTGGATTTCATGAGCGGGTTTGAGGCGCCGAAATTCTCAAGCGATTCCTTGGAGCTGAAACGCCCAGATCATGCTCTTCGCGTGGCCAGTCTTGAAGCTGCAGTGGAGCGTGTGAGGACGCGATGTAATGAAATTATCGAGGGGGGCATTGATTCCAAAGTCAGCTCGCGTTTTGTAGAGGAGGTTTCCGAATTCCTGAGAGCGTCAGACGATATCTTCTGTCCAGAAACCCGGGCATGGAAAGAGCTTTGGAAAACGCTCCGAGAAGCATTGAAGGACCCGCGAATTGAGTTCAATCCAGAGGTTGTGCGATTCACAAGTTCAATGCTTGCTTTGGTTGAGCGTGCGTCTGGCCATTGGGACTACGAAAGCGTTTTGCAGCCCCTTGAGAGAAAGTTTATGAGCTTGCAGGCAAGCCGCATGGCAGCCAAGAAGAACCTTGAGCCCAGGGAGTGGGTGAAAAATGAATGGGCTGCTCGAAGTGACACTGGTCAAAGCAAGGCTTCGTTTGCACGCCAGTACGCACCACTGGTGAAAAAGCGATTTGACGTCGATGTGACACCCGAACAGATATCGCGGGTCTGGCTGCCCAAGGGCTGATACATACCGCAGGTGGTTTGCTGGCAAACCACCGGGGTAGCCAGCAAAGTACAGGGCTAGCGTGCTAGCCGCATTTACCGTGTTCCCACCACTGGGAAACATTGCGCCGATGTTCAATCATGAGGCGCAACATGAAGCCAATTGCAACCACACGGCGTGAAGATTCGCAGCAATCCGTCACCGCCGCGCAGATCCCCGAAGCCAGGCTGAAAATTCAAACGGTCACCCAGCTGACCGGGTTTTCAGCATCAACCATTCGCCGCAAGGTGGCGGCCGGCGAGTTTCCGAAACCGGTCAAGTACGGGTCCCGCTGTACGCGCTGGGTGGCCGGCGAGGTCACCGGCTGGCTGCGCTCCATGGGGGGCGCACAGCAATGACCGAACATGAAAAAGCCGCCGGGGGTGTTGCAGCACCCGCGACGGCTCAGGAATCGAAACGCACCGCGATTCTAGGACCGCAGACCATGGACCGCAAGGAGCTCGACACCTTGCGCGCCCGCTTCGCCCGCCGTGGCTACGCCCTGCAGCGCGTGCGCCGTGCCGATGATGGCCGGGTCACATACCACGTCACCCGCAACACGCAATCCCGCGTGTTCAGCCACCCGCACGACCTGGCCGGCTTCCTGGCTGTGGTGGAGGGCTTGCCGGTATGAGCAACACCATGTTGGACGCCATGCGCGCCGCCGGCCTGGCGCCGCACAAAGACATAGACCTGCGCGACGACGGCAAGCTGACCCGATACCGCGTGCAAGGCGACAAGGCGGGCAGCCGCAACGGCTGGGCCGTGCTCTACAGCCACCCGATCAGCTCGGGCGCTTTCGGCTCTTGGAAGACGGGCGAGACGCACGGATGGCGCGAGGCCAGCCACAAGCCGCAGACGCCTGCAGAGCGTGCCGAACTGCAGCGCCAGCTGGCCGCGATGCGCGCCGCCCGCGATAACGAGCGCGACAAGGTGCAAGAAGAAGCCCGCGCCCGCGCTGCGAAGCTGTGGACGCGGGCGCGGCCGGCGACGAACGTGCACCCATACCTGCAGCGCAAAGCTGTGGGCGCCTACGGTGTGCGCCAGCTGCGCGAGCTGCTGCTGATCCCGGCGCGCGACGAGCACGGCCAGCTGCACACCCTGCAGTTCATCGGGCCTGACGGTGCCAAGCGCTTTCTGTCCGGTGGACGCATTGCGGGGTGTTACTGCCCTATCGGCCGCCCGCTGGATTCGCTGCTGATCTGCGAGGGCTACGCGACCGGCGCAACGCTGTACGCGGCAACGGGCCGCGCGGTGGCGGTGTGTTTCAGCGCCGGCAACCTGCAGCCCGTGGCCAGCGCGCTGCGCGCCAAGTTTCCCGAGATGAGCCTGATCATCTGCGCCGACAACGATCTGACGCCGGGCAACCCTGGCGTGACCCATGCCACCCGCGCGGCGCTGGCCGTGGGCGGCCTGGTGGCCGTGCCGCACTTCGAAGGGGGTGCGCATGTCTGACACGCTGACCGACTTCAACGACCTGGCGCACGTGGCCGGCCCTGACGCGGTGCGTGCCCAGGTAGACGCCGCGCGGCCGGTGGCGCCGCCGGCTGCGCGTGGCTGGCCTGACTTCGAAGACGTGGTGCCCGGCGCAGCCCAGGCGCCAGCAGACACACCAGCGCCAGAGGAATGGCCGGACCCGGTGCTACCTGGCACACAGACCACACCCGAGATACCCGCCGACCTGTTGCCGACCTGGAGCGGCGCCATGGTGCGCGCCGTGGCCGACAGCACCCAGACGCCGCCGGCCCTGGCGGTCATGAGCTGCCTGGCCGTGCTGGCGACTGTGCTGCAGCGCCGTTTCGAGGTGGAGCCTACGCCTGGCTACTTCGAGCCGCTGTCCATCTGGACGGTGAGCGCATCACCGCCGGGCACCCGCAAAAGCGCCGTGCTCGGGGCCATGCGCGGGCCGGTGGAGCGATGGGAAAAGCTGCAAAGAGACCGGAAGCGGCCAGAGATTGCGAGGGTCAACGCTGCGCGGGCTGTGGCGATGAAGCGCAAAGAGCGGCTGTTGCAGGACGCGGCCAAGGCCAAGGATGCCGAGGAGCGTAAATCCATCCAAGCAGAGATTGAGCGCGAGGACATGGACATGCCCGACGAGGTTCGGGCGCCGCGACTGTTCACCAGCGATGCAACGCCTGAGCGAGTTCAGGCAATGCTTGTTGAGTACGCGGGGCGCATGGCGGTCATCTCGGATGAAGCGGCCATTTTCCTGGCCATGAGCGGGCTGTACAACGGCGGCAGAGCGAACAACGATGTGTTTCTTCAGGGCCACGCAGGGGGTACGGTCCGCTCTGATAGAGCTACACGCGAGGCGCACGTGGACAGAGCGGCCGTGTCCATGGGCCTTCTGGTTCAACCTGGCACGCTGAACGATGTAGCCGGCTCGCGGGCTCTCAGGGACAACGGGATGCTCGCGCGCATCTTGTGGGCCTTTCCTGCATCCACGGTGGGCGGTCGTGACGTGCGGCGACAGGCCCCCATTCCGCAGCATGTGAAGGAAGACTATGAGCGCGGCATCTTCGGACTGTTGGAGGGCTGGGACGACCCGGTCGGAAAGCCCAAGGTGCTGACCTTCACCGACCCGGCGCGGGAACTGTGGTTCGACTTCGCCCAGGAAGTCGAGAACCAGCAGGGCGAGGGCGGCCGGTACGAGGCGATCAGCGACTGGACCAGCAAGCTGCCCGGCGCCCTGGCGCGTGTGGCTGCGGTGTTGGAGCTGGCAGAGATGGGCCTGACCGCTGATGAAGTCTCAGAGGTGGCCATGCGCAACGCGCTGCAGCTCGGGCACCTGCTGATCGAACACGCCCGCGCCGCGTTCGCGTTGCTGGGCACAGACGCGGTGGACACCGATGCCGCCGCCGTGGTGCGCTGGATCAAGGCCAGCGGCCTGCAGGAGTTCACCCGGCGCGAGGCACAGAAGGCGCAGGAGGGCCGGTTCAGGTCTGTTGAGCGCCTGGAGAAAGCCATGGAGCGCCTGGAGGCTGGCGACGTGGTGCGGTCGACAAAGCGCCGCCGGCCAGGTGCGCCGCCGTCCGTGGTCTATCGCGTCAATCCCCGCCTGTCGACCTAGGCGAGTCTGTCGCTTTAAACCATTTTCAAACCTTTTTTCTTTCTATTCCAATGACTTACAAGCAAACAGGCAAACCCCTGTCGACACGTCGACAGAGTCGACAAACCCAACGACCGAGCGAGAGTCTGTCGACTTTGTCGACGTGTCGTGGGGGTAATGGGTCTGCACCTGCCCCTGGTGTGTGTCCTTCCTGGCCTATCCGAGTGCGGGTAATTGGTGCCGCAAAGTCGCGCCAGTGTGTGCGCCAGAAAAATGGTGGACGGTTGACGGTGGACGGTGGACGTTCAAGGGTGTTCACCCCCCGTCGTGGGTCCTTCCTGCCCTGTCCGACTGCGGGTAATTGGAACCGCCCGGTCGGACTGTTGCCTGACTTCCATAAGGGGGTTGTATGGTGAGCAGGCGAGTGATGGACATGGACGAGCCTTGCACACAGCAAGAGTTCGGCGACCTTGTGGGCATCAGCCAGCAGGCCGTGAGCAATCTGGTTTCGCGCGGCGTTCTCGTGCCCGGCCAGACCGCACAGCACTGGCTTGACCGGTACTTGTCGCACCTGCGCGGCGTGATCATTGACCGACTGCAGGGGCGGCTATGAACCAGCACGCCCGCAAGAAGGCACCCGAGCCGTGCGAGATGCTGCTGATCCCGCCACACCGCCCGGACGCCGATCTGATCGGCCTGCAGGCTGTGCCAGGGCGTATGCCCGAGGTGTTGCGCCTGCCTGGCGAAACCCCGAAGGCACTGGTCAAGCGTGCCTTGCACAGCGTCACGGGGCGCGGCCCCCTGCTGGTCTACCCGCTGTACCGGGACTGATCGTGTCCGACTGGCTGCAGCAAGTGCTCAACGGTACGCCCGACGCGGCGACCGTGGAGCACTTGCGCCGCGGCTTTGAAATCTGGATGCGCTCGGGCCGGCGCTCAAAGCGGGACGCAGACGGCCATCTGATCCGCGCCCGGCCTGTCTCGCTGTCCCGCTGCCTTGGACTGCCCGACAAACCCGACCTGGTGCGCCTGGCACAGCGCGACGCCTACCTGCGCAGCGCTGGCCAGCTGCTGGGCGACAGCCTCAGCCCGACGCAGAGCGTGGCCACGGCACTGAGCCTGGAAGCCAAACGCTTTGCCGGTCACCGCTGGCTGTGCTGGGCACACATGACGCAGCCGCCACCCAATGCGGAGGATATCGACCGCCTGCTGTTCCTGGCCATGCAAGCCGGCGGCGGGCGCCTGCCGACAACCGCCCGACAGTTCGCCACCATCCTGAAATCGTGAAGCGCAAACGCGCAGGCGCTTCCGGCGCTGGGTTTGAAGATCAAGGCTCAATCAACCACCACCCCGAGAGAGCACCATGGACTTCCCCCAGGCAACGAGTATTCCCAAGATCGCGCAGCGCACCCGCAACGAAGCGAACGCGCAGGTTCGCCACGTCACGCAGACGGCTGGCGACATCTCGCTGCGCGAGACCATCAACGGCATGATGCAACACCCCCAGTGGGTGCCCAACCAGCGCGCAATGGCCGCAGCCTATGAGCTGAGCAACGCCTGCCGGCAGCAAAGCGGACAGGCGCCGAACGGCATCTGGTTCCCCCTGGCCGCCGTGAGCCGCGACCTGACGGCCGCATCAACCAACTCCGGCAGTGTGTACGACAACAAGCTGCAGGCCGCCCTGGCGCCCGCATCGGCCGTGATGAGCGGCGCCACGGTGCTTTCTGGCCTGACCGGTTCGACCTTCTCCATCCCCTGCATTGCTGCTGGCGTCAACGCTTCCGCCACTTGGGTGACCGAGGGCACGCCCGGCGACCAGCGAGAACCGACGTTCAAGGTGGCCACCCTCACGCCCAAAACCATGGTGTTTGAGATCGTGCTGAGCCGGCGCCTGCTGCTGAATGCATCGGTTGACCTTGAAACCGAGCTGCGCGCTGAGATGCTGCGCCGCGCGATGATCGAAATTGACAGCGCCGCCCTCAAGGGCAACGGAGCCGCAGAGCCCGGCGGCCTGCTGAACAATGCCGAGCTGCAGGTGCTGAGCGCTGGTGCCAATGGCGCGGCGCCCACGTGGGCGCACCTGGTGGAAGCGGAGTACCAAGCATCGAGCCGCGCGGGCACCATGACGGCGCCCGCCTTCCTGACCAGCCCGGCCATTCGCAAGAAGCTGCGCACCACCCAGCGCGCCGCCGGTCTTGATTTCATCGTCAGCGACAGCTCGGGCACCCTGCTTGGTCACCGGCTGGTCACCAGCTCCCTGGTCCCCGACAACCTGACCAAGGGCACCAGCTCGGGTGTCTGCTCCGCGCTGTTGTTCGGCGACATGTCCGAGATCGTGGTGGGCTTCTGGGGTCCGCTGGCGCTTGATCTGCTGGTTGACGACCGCACGCTGGCCAACCGTGGCGCCGTTCGCATCATCGCCCGCGCAGAGGTCGGCGTGGCCGTGCGCAACATCGGCGCGTTCAGCGCATACAAGGATCTGCTGAGCGCCTGATAGGACTCACGAAACGATTGCAGGGCGCGGCCCTTTCCCCGGTCCGTCGAGCCGGGCACAAATCGACCGCCGGCGGCGCTGGGGAGCGCACGGCCGGCACCTTTTCTGGTGCTGCCTGCTGCTGTCGGGGTGGCACGGTGTGAAAGGCGAGGCCCGGCATTACGGGTGTGGCCGCAAGCCTTACCAATCCCCAAGGAACCCGCCCCCGTGGCGGGTTTTCTTATATGGGGAGTTCACTCCGCCGACCGAGGGGAACACATAGGGGAACAGAGCGAAAACCGAACAGAGAAACCCCTTGAAAATCAATTGTCTGATTGATTTTTTCGAACCCCTCCGGGCCCTGATGTCTCCACGCACCACGCTAGGGTTTGCCCCGGTGTCACGCATACACACATGCACGATACTGCATGCAAAGCACTATCTTGCAGCCTTTCGGCGGCTCTTTAGGTAATTGAGATTCATATATTTCATACCTAAAGTACGGGAAAGCCAGTATCGCCAAGCTGGCACTCGCTGCCTAAAGTGTCCGGAACCGATACCAACAGGAGACATCGCATGACCACCCGCCGCCTCGTTCTCACCCGCTCTGCAGCCGTTATCGGCGCCGCCTCCACCAGCCTGCTGTTACCGCAAGTCGTGCGGGCCCAGTCTGACAAGGTCCGGGTCGGCTTCATGCTGCCCTACACCGGCACCTTCGCCCAGTTGGGGGTGGCCATCGAAAACGGTTTCCGCATGGCCCTGAACGAACAGGGCGGCAAGCTCGGCGGCCGCGAGGTGGAGTTCTTCAAGGTGGATGACGAATCCAACCCGGCCAAGGGCATCGAGAACGCCAACCGCCTGGTGCAGCGCGACAAGGTCGATGTGCTGGTGGGCACCGTGCACTCCGGCGTGCAGATGGGCATCCATCGCGTGGCGCGCGAGTCGGGCGTGCTCAACCTGATCCCCAACGCCGGTGTGCATATTGCGACCCGCGCTCAGTGCGCACCCAACGTGTTCCGTACCTCGTTCAGCAACTCGCAACCGACGCTGGCCCTGGGCAAGGCCATGGTCGAGCGCGGCCACAAGAAGGCTGTGTGGATCACCTGGAACTACGCCGCCGGTGACGAGGCCTTTGAAGGTTTTGAGCAGAGCTACACCGCCGCCGGCGGGACCATCGTCAAGAAGCTCGGCCTGCCGTTCCCGAACGTCGAGTTCCAGGCCCTGCTGACCGAAATTGCGGCGCTAAAACCCGACGCCGTGGCCTGCTTCTTCGCCGGCGGGGGTGCCGCGAAGTTCCTGCGCGATTTCCATGCGGCGGGCCTGTCAAAAACCATTCAGCTGTATGGCTCGGGCTTCCTCACCGAAGGCGTTCTGGAAGCCGCGGGTGAAGCAGCCAACGGCGTGCTGACCACGATGCACTACAGCGATTCGCTGGACACGCCGCGCAACAAGAAATTCCGTCTTGAGTACGCCAAGATGTTCAAGATGCAGCCGGATGTCTACGCCGTCCAGGGCTACGACACGGGCCTGCTGCTGATCCGGGGTGCCAACGCGGTCAAGGGTGACCTCTCGAACAAGAAGCCCCTGTACGCCGCCCTGGAGGGCGCGACCATCGACAGTCCGCGCGGGAAGTGGACCATGAGCAAAGCCCGCAACCCGGTGCAGGACATGTATCTGCGGCGGGTGGAGAACAAGGAAAACAAGGTGATTGGCATCGCACAGAAGGCGGTGGCCGATCCGGCCACCGGCTGCCGAATCGCCTGATCGGCCGCACGCGGCAAAAACGCTGCGCCCCTTTTTCCCATCACTGACCCGGCCCATCGCGGTGCCTTTTCGCAGGCACCGGTGGGGGGCCGTCTGCTCACACGCCCATGGATTTCGCCAATTTCCTGATTCAGCTGCTCAACAGCCTGCAGTACGGTCTGCTGTTGTTCATGCTGGCCGCTGGCCTGACACTGATCTTCGGGATCATGGGCGTGGTCAATCTGGCCCACGGCAGTTTCTACATGTTGGGTGCCTACCTCGCCTGGTTCCTGACCGCGCAGTTTGACAGCCTCGTGCTGGCCATCGTGGTGGGTACGGTGCTGGCGGTGGCCCTCGGGTGGTTGCTCGAATGGCTGCTGTTTCGCCACTTCTACCACCGCGACCACCTCGACCAGGTGCTGCTCACCTTCGGCCTGATTTACATCTTTGAAGAGTTGCGCTCCATTTTGTGGGGTGACGATGTGCACGCGGTGCAGGTGCCCGAGGTGGTCAACTGGTCTATCGGACTGACCGAGAACCTGTCGTACCCGGTTTACCGGCTGGTGGTTTCGGCTGTTTGTGTGCTGCTGGCGCTGGGTCTGTACGCACTGATCAGCAAGACCCGGCTGGGCATGAAGATCCGGGCGGGCGCCTTCAACCGCGAAATGAGTGAGGCCCTGGGCATCAACATCCGCCTCATTCACGGCGTCGTGTTCGCACTGGGTGTGGCGCTGGCGGCCATCGCTGGCATGATCGCCTCGCCACTGTCGAGCGTGTACCCCGGCATGGGCAGTTCGGTGCTGATCATGTGCTTTGTGGTCGTGGTCATTGGCGGCATCGGCTCGGTACGCGGCGCCCTGGTGGCCGCCTTGCTGGTGGGCCTGGTGGACACCTTCGGCAAGGTGCTGTTGCCCCAGATCGCCGGTATGGCGGTTTACATGCTGATGGCGCTCGTGCTGCTCTACAAGCCCGAAGGGCTTTTCAAGCAATGAAGCGAGCCGACCGCCAGCGATACGCCACGGCCCCGCGGGCCATCGGCGCAACCGACGACATGACCCACACACAGATGGACACCGCATGAGCGCCGCCAAAGCCCAACTTGAAAAACTGCCACGGCCGATGCAGGCGCTGTTGCTGGCCGGGGCCGTCGGTCTGGCCGCGTTTCCGCTCATCCCGATGGACAGCCGCGACTTCTATCTCCAGATGCTCACGCAGATGATGATCCTGGCCATCTTCGCCATGAGCCTGGACCTGCTGCAAGGGGTGACCGGACTGGTCTCGCTCGGCCATGCGGCCTACTTCGGCCTGGCCGGCTATGCGCTGGCCTTCATGACCCCGGCCGACACCCCCATCGCCCTGTGGTGGAGCCTGCCGCTGGCAGCGGCGTGCAGCGGCCTGGCGGCGCTGGTGATCGGCTTCTTCGTGGTGCGCACCCATGGCATCTACTTCATCATGGTCACCATGGCCTTCGCGCAAATGGTGTTCTTCCTGTTCTTTGACAACAAGGCGCTCGGCGGCTCGGATGGCATCTACGTCAACTTCCGGCCCGATGCCACGGCCTTGGGCATCGACCTGGACAACAAGGCCCACTTCTTTTACTTCACCCTGGCGGTGCTGATCGGCGTGTATGCCTTCCTGCGCCGTTTGCTGTTCTCGCCGTTCGGGCGCGTGCTGGCCGGCATCCGCGTGAACGAGCACCGCCTGCGCGCGGTGGGCTACGGCAGCTTCGGCTACAAGCTGGCGGCCTTCACGCTGGCGGGCACGTTGGCGGGTGTCGCCGGCTTCCTGTGGGCCGCGCAGACCGGCTTCGTCAACCCGGAGTTGATGGGTTTTCACATGAGCGCACACGCCATCATGATGGTGATCCTGGGCGGGATGGGCAACTTTGCCGGCGCCATCGTCGGCGCTTTCGCCTTCGAATATGTGATGCATGTCTTCAAGGACCTGCCCACCATCGGCGACTTTCAGACCGGCAAACACTGGCAACTCTGGATGGGCCTGTTCATCGTGGCGGTGGTCATCGTCGCGCCGCGCGGCCTGACGGGCCTGGGTGAAAAACTGCTGAACCGCAAAGGCGCCCGGAAATGAGCGATGTCCGCCCGAACGAGGTCGCCCTGCTCGCGGCCCACAAGCTCACCAAACGCTTCGGCGGACTCGCGGCCGTCAACGACGTGTCGGTCCACCTCTACCGCGACCGCCTGCACGCCGTGATCGGCCCCAACGGCGCCGGCAAATCCACGCTGACCAACCTGCTCTCGGGGGATCTGCCGCCCACATCGGGCACGGTCACCATCGGCGGTGTCGAGACGGCCGGCCATTCGCCCGAGTCCATTTCGCGCCTGGGACTGGGCCGCAGCTACCAGAAGACCAACATCTTCCTGCCCTTCACTGTCTGGGAAAACGTGCGCCTGGCGGCGCAGTCGCGCGAACGGCACGCGCCCTGGAACCCGCTGCACTGGCTGCAGTCGGCCGCCACCCAGACGGCCGTGAACCAACGCACCGAGCGTGCCATCGAGCTGGCCGGCCTGACACACCGCGCACAGGCGGTGGCGGCCACCATCAGCCACGGCGAACAGCGCCAGCTCGAAATCGCCATGACACTGGCCACAGAACCGACCGTGTTGCTGCTCGACGAGCCGTTGGCGGGCATGGGCCAGGCCGAAGCCGAGCGCATGGTCGAACTGCTGCTCAAGCTCAAAAAGGACCACGCGATGATGCTGGTCGAACATGACATGGACGCGGTGTTTGCGCTGGCCGACCAGCTCACGGTCATGGTCAACGGCCAGGTGATTGCCAGTGGCACGCCGGCCGATGTGCGCGCCGACCCGCAGGTGCAGGCCGCCTACCTGGGCGACGAACATTGATGAGCCGTTTGCAGGGCCGCCGCACGCCCACGCGCACGGCCATGCGAAGCACGGAGGTTTTCCCTTGAGTACACCGCTGATCCAGGCCACCGGTCTGAACACCCACTACGGCCAGAGCCACATCCTGCGGGGCATCGACTTCACGGTCGAAGAGGGCCAGACCATCGGCCTCATGGGGCGCAACGGCATGGGCAAAACCACCCTGCTCAAGTCCATCATGGGCATCGTCAAACCCAGCGGCGGCAGCGTGCAGATCAAAGGGCAGACCATGACGGGCGCAAGCCCCTACGAGGTGGCGCGCCTGGGCATTGCCTACGTGCCCGAAGGTCGGGGCATCTTTGGCAACCTCAGCGTCAAGGAGAACCTGGTCATGGCCGCCCGCCCCGGCACCCGCGGCCGGCGCGACTGGACCTATGAACGGGTGCTGGAGACATTTCCCCGCCTCTCGGAGCGGCTGAACCACGGCGGCCAGCAACTCAGCGGCGGCGAGCAACAGATGCTGACCATCGGCCGGGCCCTGATGACCAACCCGGATGTACTGATCCTTGACGAGGCCACCGAAGGACTGGCGCCGCTGATCGCACGCGAGATCTGGCGCATCTGCGGCCTGATCCGCGAGAGCGGCATCAGCAGCATCATCGTGGACAAGGCTTGGAAGCAGGTCACCCAGATCACCGACCGGAACGTGATCCTGGTCAAGGGCGAAGTGGCGTTCGAAGGCAGTTCGGACGAGTTGCTGTCGCAGCCGGAGCTGCTGACGCAATACCTGGGGGTATAAAAAAAGAACCCCGACCAAGCGGGGTTCTCTCAGCGGGCATACCCCCGCAGGGGTGCTGTGGAGGGTGTGCAGAATTTTGTGTAAACGGACAATCCACCGCAGGCGAGAGCCTGCTTGTCCGCAAACACAATGACAACCAAGAAGCACGAAGTACCGCAAGAACTGCTGGCCAGCCTGCTGGC
>Ga0172372_10002788_pt1 | contig 26206 bp, 17 predicted proteins | sample LakKiv5m_2_FD_114544 | JGI IMG/M metagenome (GOLD analysis project Ga0172372, IMG submission 114544) | Freshwater microbial communities from Kabuno Bay, South-Kivu, Congo - kab_092012_9.5m | ecosystem: Environmental > Aquatic > Freshwater > Lake | place: Democratic Republic of the Congo...
CCATCACCGTAGCCGACATAGCCCGGCGGCGAACCTATTAGCTTAGATACAGTGTGCTTCTCCATGTACTCTGACATGTCCACGCGCACCAAATTCTCAGCATTACCGAAGAAGAAATCAGCTAGAGCCTTAGCTAGCTCAGTCTTACCTACACCAGTAGGACCGCAGAATATAAACGATCCGATCGGTCTTTCTGGATTTTTGAGACCTGAACGTGCTCTGCGTATGGCTTTGGAGACTGCAGTCACGGCAGCATCTTGACCGATGATGCGCTCATGCAATATACCTTCCATGTTCTTGAGCTTCTCGTTCTCTTCTTGTTTAAGGTCACCTACAGGGATACCAGTCCAGCTTGATACGATAATGGCGATTTCTTCAGGAGATACTTTTGGTTTGTTTTTCTCCTGTTGTTTTTTCCATTCTTCTTGCATGTCACGAATTTTTTCGCGCACTTCATTCTCTTCATCTCTAAGCTGCGAAGCTTTCTCGAACTCTTGGTTACGTATCGCTTCTTCTTTTTGGCGAGAGATTTTGATTAGATCGTTCTCCAGATCTTTGCCTTCTGGTGGCAGCGAGCTTGCGCGCAGGCGCACTCTAGATGAGGCTTCATCAATAAGATCTATGGCTTTATCAGGCAGGAACCTATCAAAAATATACCTATCAGAAAGCTTCGCCGCCGCTTCTATCGCTTCATCGGTGATGATCAGCTTGTGATGCTCTTCGTATTTCTGTCTTAGACCTCTGATGATATCTATGGTCTCTTCAACAGATGGCGAATCGATAACTACTGGCTGGAAGCGGCGCTCTAGTGCAGCGTCACGTTCTATGTGTTTGCGATACTCATCTAGCGTAGTAGTACCGAGGCACTGCAATTCGCCGCGAGCAAGAGCTGGCTTAAGTATGTTGGCTGCATCGATAGCACCTTCAGCGGCACCAGCACCGATTAGGGTGTGCAGCTCGTCTATCACGAGCATGATATTACCGGCGCCACGGATCTCGTCCATGATTTTTTTGAGGCGCTCTTCAAACTCGCCTCTGTACTTGGTTCCAGCGACTAGTAGACCTAGATCTAACATCACTAACTTCTTGCCTTCAAGAGTCTCAGGTACATCACTGGAAATAATTCTTAGCGCAAGGCCCTCTGCTACAGCGGTTTTGCCGACACCGGGCTCGCCTATCAATACTGGGTTGTTTTTGGTGCGGCGACCCAGAATTTGGATCACCCTCTCTATCTCCTCGGCTCTGCCGATAACTGGATCGAGTCTACCTTCAGCAGCAGCAAGTGTAAGATCTGTGCCGAACTCATCTAGAGTAGGTGTGCGCGTGCGTCCGCCACCGGCGCTAGCTTTAGAGCCTGATGACGAGCTGCTACTGCTGGAACCAGTTCCGCTACTAGGTCCTACGGCTGTGCCCGCTGCGCCGCCAGAAGACTCGCCTAATAATCTGATGATATGCTGGCGTACTTTCGCAAGATCCACGCCCAAGTTCTCAAGCACGCGAGCTGCTACGCCTTCGCCCTCGCGAATAAGCCCTAAGAGTAGATGCTCAGTGCCGATATAGTTATGTCCGAACTGACGAGCCTCATCCCAGCTCAGCTCTAGCACGCGCTTAGCGCGCGGCGTGAAGGGGATCTCTACAGCTACGAAGCCTGAACCTCTGCCGATAATTTTCTCAACTTCGACGCGAGCATCTTTAAGATTGACGCCCATAGATTTAAGGGTCTTGGCTGCAACACCGGTGCCTTCGCCGATTAGTCCTAGAAGTATCTGCTCAGTGCCGACGAAATTGTGACCCAGCCGGCGAGCTTCCTCTTGGGCTAGCATTATGACTTTTATGGCTTTTTCGGTGAAACGTTCAAACATTGGTGGTCTTAACCCCTATTCCTATATTATGCACTTAATTCTGGCTTTCTTAACGAGCTGAATATTATGCTTGTATAAGGCTGTAATACAAATTTGATTTTACAAAAACATTCCAGTGATTATCTTATGTTAAAAATAAACTCCCAGAACTTTTTGCTTCTGAGGGTTTACCGTAATATATTAGGAGGAACAAGGGTTCGCTCAAACTAATCAAAAAAGAACCCCATGATTTTTTGATCATGGGGTTTACCGTAATATTTCGACAGGCTCACTACGGCAAAATTAAAAATCACAGATACCACACAAAATATATCGTGTGATTTTATAACTCTTAAAGTCGCAAATACTAAGCTCTAGTCATAGTCGCTGTCATTAGACCTGCAAGATCATGCTTGAGGGCGTATAGAACCGCTTGAGTTCTATCGTTGACTTGCAACTTAGTGAAAATGTTATTGATATGAGTTTTCACTGTAGACTCGGAGATGAATAATGCTTTAGCTACAGTTTTGTAGTTAGCACCTTCACAGAGTAGTTTAAGTACTTCTGCTTCTCTTTCAGTGAGTAGCTCTAAGTGACCATAATCTGAGCTAGAGTCAGTTAATAGTGACTGTTTGCCGCTGATTTGTTCTCTTATAGCTTGGTTGATAGCGAAGTCCATGAACAGTTGACCAGCTTCAGCCGCTTCTATAGCAAGAGACATAGTGCGCTCAGATCTTTCGCTAAGTAACCATGCGCTCATGTTTTTAGTTAAGAAGATATCGATGTCTTCTTTGTTGCCCATTGCTTTAGATACATAGATAACTCTAGTGTTAGGTGATAGTTCAGCTATTTTAGCCATCATCTCGACTATAGATCTGCGACCTGGTAGTTCGCTAGATACTATGGCGATTTGTGGTTTGCTTACTTCTACGATTTGGATAAGAGCTTCTTGGTAGTCAACTCTGTTTATTTTGTGGTAGCCAGCCATATTCAGTTCTTTTGTTATCTGAACAGTTGACTGCACTGGGCTTAGCGCTATTGCCGCTTCCCTTGTTTGTGTGTGTGGTGTCATTTCTTTCTCCTGTTTGCCTGTCTAATTACGAAGTCTGTGAAGGGAATTCACTCTCATGATATAGACAGAAAGCAGTATTCACTATTAGGGAAAACCCTAGCTTGAAGATTATATTTTTAGACGCGTGGGAACACCTAGTCCCCCAAGACCAGTAGATATAAGGGTTTATCGGCTGATTGGTCTAGAACTTTAATCAATTTATGTGAGTAGTTGTATGCCAGACTATTTTTGCTATTGCCCGCGGGGCGCGCCCCCAGCCCCGAGCGAGGCCCTCCGCAGCGAGTGGGCTGGGAAGGCAGCCCCGCTAGATGATAGGCATTGACAGTCTCTAGTTTAGTTTTTGCTATCATTAAGCGATATGAAGAAACTCCCTTCGACCTTACCTTTTATTGTTTTAGTGCTATTTTTAGTGGTTTTCTCTATCAGCTTAGTAGGGCAAGATAAGCAGCGCTCGGTACTAAGTTACACAGAGTTCATCAAGAGGGTCTTACCTCTTGAGGGCGGGACTTCAGCTAAGAAGGTCATCCTCACTAATGGTGACGACGTCGCCAAAATAGTAGATAAAAAAGGCCAGACTTATTACGCTCGTGTTCCAGCTAATATACTAGGTGCTAATCCTGAGCTGGCTGATAAGCTTGTCGAGCGAGGCATAGATGTAGATGTGATCGCTCAGCCTAATAATGGTTTTTGGGCGGGGGTATTTTCTAATTTCTTAGTGCCTTTACTTTTGTTTGGATTTTTTATTTTTCTCTTGCGTGGTGTCGGCAGTGGCGGACCTATGGCTTTCGGTAAAAGCAAAGCTAGGCTTATGGATCGCAATATCAATATTACCTTCGATGATGTCGCTGGTATTGATGAGAGCAAGAAGGAGCTTGAAGAGATAGTAGATTTCTTGAAGAATGCTGATAAATATAAAGCACTTGGCGCGAAAATCCCTAAAGGCATAATGTTATTCGGTCCTCCGGGCTGCGGTAAGACTCTGCTCGCCAAAGCCGTTGCTGGAGAGGCTGGCGTGCCGTTCTTCAGTATTAGTGGTTCAGATTTCGTTGAGATGTTCGTTGGTGTTGGTGCTAGCCGTGTTAGAGATCTTTTCGAGCAGGCTAAGCGTAACGCGCCTTGCATCATCTTCATCGATGAGATTGATGCAGTCGGCAGGCAGCGTAGTGGTATGTCTGGCGGCGGTAATGATGAGCGTGAACAGACACTTAATCAGCTGCTAGTAGAGATGGATGGTTTCCAGCCTAATAGTGGCATCATTGTTCTTGCTGCTACTAACAGACCTGACGTGCTTGATAAAGCACTATTGCGTCCGGGGCGTTTTGATCGCAAGGTGGTGATCGAGCACCCAGATCTTAGTGGTCGCAATAAAATTCTGCAGGTGCATGGGCGCGGCAAACCTCTAGCTGAAGATGTAGATCTGATGACGCTTGCACGTAGGACCCCGGGATTTAGTGGTGCAGATCTTTCTAACCTTATTAATGAGGCTGCGATCATGGCGGCGCGTGAAGGACGCAAAGAAATCGCCAAGTTAGATCTTGATGAAGCGATAGATAAAGTTGCAATCGGTCCAGAGCGCAAAAGTAAAATCATCAAGCCTAAAGATCAGGTGCAGACAGCGATACACGAGATAGGGCATACTCTGGTTAATATTTATAGTAATTCAAGTAATGAATTCCATAAGGTAACTATAATTCCTCGAGGTATGGCGCTTGGGCTTACTTGGTCTACTGAAGAAGAGTATAGGGTCTCACTTTCTGAGAAGCAGCTGAGAGCAGAGATGAAGACGCTACTTGCTGGAAGAGCTGCTGAAGAGCTGATATTCGGGCGCGAGAATGTAACTACAGGAGCTTCAAATGATATGGAGCGTTGCAGTCATATCGCAAGATCCATGATCACTCAGTGGGGCATGAATAAAGAGCTTGGGCTGATTACTTATGGCGAGAGACAGGGTAGTGAATTCCTTGGACAGAACTATATATCTAAGAATTATAGTGAAGATTACGCAGCGAAGATTGATGCTGAAGTTAGAGAATTGGTGCAGAAGCTTTATGATGAGACTATGGCTATGCTTAAAGAACATAAGACCGAGCTTTTGGGCTTGTCGCAACTGCTCTTGCAAAAAGAAACTCTTGATAGAGCTGAGGTCTTCGATATTATCGCTCAGATACGTGAAGGTAAGCTAGCTTTTATTCCATTTGAGGATTTTGAAGCGATAGCTAGATCGCGCACGCCAGAGAAGGTAGAAGCGATGCTTAAGCTTGAAGAAGAAGAGCGCAGGCGTGAGCGCGAAAGACTTAGAGAGCTTGCTCAGCTCAAACAAGAGCAGCAGCAGCAAGAGGGCAATAGCTAAATGCTGGCAAGAGAAATACGCAAGAAGTGGATTGAGTTTTTTGCCACTAAGGTGCAGGGCGCAGACTTGAAGCCGCGCGCACACAAGCATATAGCGAGTTCATCACTAGTGCCTGATAACCCGACACTGCTTCTTACAGCTGCAGGCATGGTGCAGTTCGTGCCTATATTTATGGGCGCGCAGAAGCCGCCTGAGCCGCCTCGAGCTGTTACGGTGCAGAAATGCGTGCGTGTTGGCGGTAAAGATAGCGATCTCAATAATATAGGACGCACTACTAGGCATCATAGTTTTTTTGAGATGCTCGGTAATTTTTCTTTTGGTGATTACTTCAAGGCTGAAGCAATTACTTGGGCATGGCAGTTTGTCACAGAAGAGCTTAAGCTGCCTGCTGATAGACTTTATGTTTCAGTTTTTGCCGGTGACGAGCAGAATGCTTTTGACTCTGAGGCTTATAATCTTTGGTTGGATTTGCTCACGCGCTCTAATGTGCCTGCTACTAGCTACGCTAGTCCAGATGCTGATGGATCTGCGCCAGCAGCGCTTGCTAACCGTATTTGGAAGCTAAGTCGCAAGGATAATTTCTGGGGACCTCCTGGGACTACTGGACCATGCGGTCCTTGTAGTGAAATCTATTATGATCTTGGTGCTGATTACGCTAGCTATGGTCATGATGAGCGTTTTGTTGAGATTTGGAATCTAGTCTTCATGCAGTTTGAGAGAACTGAGACTGGAGAGTATATCCCATTAGCCAAATGTAATATAGATACTGGTGCTGGACTTGAGCGTATCGCAACTATCTTACAGGGCGTGCATAATAGTTTTGAGATTGATGAGCTTGCAAAGGTCAAAGCTGCGATTGCTAAAGGACTAAGTGCTGCTTCTGGGCGCAAAATTAGTTATAGCGGCATCAAAGCCACTAGTGAGGCTGAGCGCAAAACAGATCTCTACCTAAAGATAGTTACAGATCATATTCGTTGTCTCTCTTTTCTCATAGCTGATGGTGTTAGACCTAGCAACCTTGGTCGTGGTTATGTGCTGAGGATGATAATTCGTCGGGCGGCGCGTTTTGCGTATCTCTTGAGTGGACTATCAGGCGCGCAGCTATATCATTACACTGATGTCGTCGCTGATACCTATGGTGATTTTTACCCTGAGCTTAAGCAGAATAGAGAGCTGCTTAAGGATCTCTGCCTTAAAGAAGAAGAGCAGTTCGCTAAGACTATTAGTAAGGGTATGACCTTGCTTGATAGTTTGGTAGTAGCTAAGGATTCTAGGTTTATTCTTAAAGACAAAATAGTCAAGGGTGATTTTGTCTTCGATCTTTATTCTACTTATGGTTTTCCATTAGAGCTAACCGAAGAGATTTTGTCCGAACATGGATTTACTATTGATTATGCTAGCTATGAAGCTGCCAAAGCTAAACACTCAGAAGCCTCTTCAACAGAAGCGTTTGCGGTGGCTGCAGTAGATAAAGCCAAGCTTTATGGTGCGCTTGTCTCTGAGTTCGGTGCTACCAAGTTTCTTGGCTATGAAAACGATAGCTCACCAGTTACGGTGCTTGCAATTATTGATCCTAATGGCAAACAAGTTGATTCTTTAACTATAGCGGAAGCTAAAACTCCTGATTTAGAGTTCAGGAGCTTTCAGCTGGTTTTAGACTGCTCGCCTTTTTACGCTGAGTCAGGAGGACAGGAAGGGGACAAGGGCAAACTTATTGATGAATCTGCTTCACTTGACGTGCTGGATACTAAGAAGTTCCAGGGTCTATTCTTGCATCAAGTTAGTTTCGCTAATGCTGTTAACGTCTCTAAGGTGAGCGTGGGAGATAAGTTTGTAGCAGTGCTTGATGCGCGCAGGCGTGAGTTTACGCGCTATCACCATAGCGCTTGTCATCTTTTGCAGGCGGCTTTGCGCAAAGTGCTTGGATCTCAAGTGCAGCAGGCTGGCTCGCAGGTGGGGCATGAATATACTCGTTTTGATTTTAATTTTGATAGGGCGCTTAAGGCTGAGGAGCTTAAGGCTGTTGAAGACCAGATTAACACTTGGGTTAAGGCTGCATATCCAGTTGAGACTAAGCTGATGCGTTATGATCAGGCGATTAAGGCTGGAGCTCTAGCGTTTTTTGAGGATAAATATGATACTGATGCTGAAGTTAGGGTCTTGAAAATGGGTGAGGCGTCAACGGAACTATGTGGAGGTACTCACGTAGCCAATATAGGTGATATTAAGCAAGTTACTATTGCTTCTGAGTCTTCCGTTGCAGCTGGTATTCGTAGAATTAAGATGTTCGCTAATGCAGCGGCTCTTAAATATCTTCAAGAAAAAGCTGAGGCAGAAGCAGAAGCAGCACGCGAAGCGGCAGAGCGCCTGCAGGCAGCTGCAGCAGAGAAGCAGCGCAAACAAAAACTAGAGACTGAGACTCTGGCAAAATTACCAGAGTTGCTAAAGCTTACTGTGGAAGATCCTGGTCGCAAACTCTTAATTGCTGATATCTCTATGCTAATTCCTGAGCTTGATTCAGAGCTTATTAAGGTTCTGGCTGAAGCCGCACTTAAAGAGCTGGGTGCAAGTTCCCTGGTGGCATTAATTGCAGGCGGCGATAAAGTGATAATGACTATTGCTATAAGTGATGACTTGGTTAAACTGGGTCTTAATGCTGGTAACCTTGTGCGTGAAGCGGCAAAGCTCTGCGGCGGCGGCGGTGGTGGTAGACCTAATTTTGCGCAGGCTGGTGCTAGAGATAGTTCTAAGATTCCCCAGGCGCTTGATTATATTAGATCGATGGTGCTTAGCGAAGCAATACATTAAGGACCCGCTTCAAAACTTCGTTTTTTAGGGCGTACTTAACTAAGTTTTATCAACTCACTTATAAGACTAGGATTTTCAAGTGTCGATAGATCCCCGCTAGGTTCTTTGCCTTGAGCTATATCTTTAAGCAGCCTGCGCATGATTTTGCCAGAGCGGGTTTTGGGCAGGGCTGGCACTATAATAATTCGTTCTGGTTTGGCGAAGCTGCCGATAGATTTGGCGACTAATTCTTTTAATGTAAGCCCTATAGCTTCATGAGGCGCATTCTTTGCAGTATTGTTATCGCGCGTAGCAGGCGCAGCGATCCCCAGGACCACGTAAGCAATAATCCCCTCGCCTTTAATAGGATGCGGGATGGCGACTACTGCTGCTTCGACCACTTTGTCGCTAGCAACTAAGGCCGATTCTATCTCAGCTGTGCCAAGTCTATGACCGGATACGTTGATGACATCATCTATTCGTCCCGCAAGTTGTATGTAGCCAGTATCATCTTCTAGAGCAGCGTCACCAGCAGTGTAAGCTCCCTCTACTCTTGACCAGTAACTTTGTTTATAGCGCTCGGGATTTTTGTAGATGCCTTTGAGCATACTAGGCCATGGTTTATCTATGATAAGTAAGCCGTCTTCGTTCACTTTGGCGCTGATACCCGGTAGAGGCCTGCCAGCCCAGCCTGCTTGCATATGATCTAGCCCGGGTAGAGTCGTGATCATTATGCCACCAGTCTCTGTCTGCCACCAAGTATCTACTATTGGGCAGCGATTCTTGCCTATTACTCTGTGGTACCAGCGCCAGACTTCTGGGTTAATAGGTTCACCGACAGAACCAAGTAGTCTTAAGCTTGCGAGCGAATGTTTAGTGATATATTCTTCTCCCCACTCGATAAATGTTCTTATTGCTGTTGGTGCAGTGTAGAAAATACTTACTTGATATTTATCTATTAATTGCCAGAACCTATCTTTATCAGGGTAGTTCGGTGAGCCTTCGTAGATAAGCTGAGTAGCGCCGGCGGCAAGAGGACCATAAGCGACATAACTATGACCAGTTATCCAGCCGATATCAGCAGTGCACCAATATATATCATTAGGCTTGATATCAAAAACCCATTTCGTGCTTAGCTTAGCCCAGAGTATATAGCCAGCCACTCTATGTTCTATGCCTTTGGGTTTGCCGGTGCTGCCGCTGGTGTAGAGTATAAAACTAGTCGCGTTAGCATCCAGAGCTTTAGCTGTATAGGCTGTGTCTGATTTGCTCAGTTGCTCCGACCATAGATGCAGTCGGTGACTGTCTTTTAGTCTAATTATACACTGTTTAATTATTTCAATATTATCCTTGAGTTTATAGCTTTCAGGGATATTGGCGCGCGAGCAAGTATCTTCTATCCTTGAAAAATACAAAAGCTCAAGATCTAGGTTCTTAGTAGCCTCTTCCACTATAGCTAGTAAATTAATAATATTGCCGCGACGAAAAATAGCATCTGCGGTGATGAGTAGTTTTGCTTCAGCATCAACAAGTCTATCTTGAAGAGCTTGCGCCGAGAAACCTGCGAAGACTACGCTGTGTACGGCACCAATGCGCATGCAAGCCTGCATAGCTATTATGGCTTCTGGACATAAGGGCATGTAGATGCAGACTCTATCGCCGCTTTTAATACCAAGTCTTTCAAGGGTGTTGGCGCATTTATTGACCTCGTCAAGTAATTCTTGGTAGCTATATTTCTTGCTATCGCCAGCTTCACCTTCAAATATAATTGCAGTCTTGTTAGCTAGTCCAGCTGTGATATTGGTTTCAAGGCAATTGTATGAGATATTGGTCTTAGCACCATTAAACCAGTTGTAGTGGGGAGCTTGAGATTCATCTAGTACGCTAATAAAATCCTGATGCCAATATAATTCTTCGCGAGCCAATTTCGCCCAAAAACCCATAGGATTGTTATGGTATAAGCTGCTTAATTCCTTGGCTTGCGGCGCTTTGAGATTAGCTTGAGCCTTAAAATCTTCATTTGGATAATACTGCTCTTGCGGCATAGCTTTAATTAGAGTTTACAATATTATAGATGAGCTTAAAAGTCTTATATAAACTTGAACTGGTGGCGAGGGACTTTTTATTGGTGCAGGGTTCTGCTATTGCTAAATTGATTAAAGCCTTTACTTTTATTCTTAAGGGTAAGGTTGATCTTCAGCAGTTGCGCAGGCAGCTTGTGTTTATTGGTTATGAGTGTTTGCCAATGGTTATTGCTTTAACTTCTATAGCTAGTATGATTCTTTCAGTTAATGTCGCTGTAGAACTAAACAGTAGAGGCGGGCGTGAACTTATAGGTGCCTTGCTTGCAGTTGCAGATCTTCGCGAAATATTACCTTTGTTTACAGCTTTTGCTATTGCTGCTCGCTGTGCTACTGCTATCACAGCTGAGACCGCCTCGATGAAAGTAACTGAGCAGGTTGATGTGCTTAGGGTTTTTAATGTAGATCCTATTTATTATTTGCTTGCCCCGAGAATTCTAGCTACGATTTTGCTTGGTCCTCTGCTTGTTGCAATTGCTCTTATCGCTTCATTGGCTTCGGCTCTATTTGTTTCTTGGGCTTCTGTTGGACTTGAACCTTTGCAGTTCTTGGAGCAGGCTTGGCGTGAATTGACGCTTAATGAGTATTTTTATCCACTACTCAAGACTGAGATCTTTACTGTTTATGCCATTCTAGCGAGTGTTAGCTATGGGCTTGACTGCAGGGGTGGTGCTAGGGAAGTAGGCATAGCTACCACTAAGGCTACAGCTATGATTATGGTTGCGATTATTATTCTCGATGGGATATTGACAGCGATACTGTATACGTAGCAATGGTATTAGGTGATTATACTCATGCATATTTTTTTTAAGCTCAGTGTATTAGTACCAACAGCTTAGTTTCAAGCTCTTTTCACGACTTTATACGCCCTTAGGGTGGACTTGTAAATGCTTTCATTCTGGAATATCAGTCTAGAGGAATTTATTCTCTAGGATGAACCCAGCTACAGAAAAACTTCAAAAATGCATTCTTGACGAGTTCAAGGTCTATAACAATTTTGCTCCCAAGCTTGCTTTGCTTGGTTATACAGTGTTTTTTTTCGCTTATGTGGTTTTCAAGGTAGTTACTGTTGATTTATTAGAGTTGATTCTTGTTGATATTTTTAGTCAAGCTCTGCAGTATTCAATTGTCGCCGGCATTATAGGTTTTAGCATCGGTAAGACTATGTCTGGCAGGCTGCAAGCGCGCCAATTGCATGTCTTGCAAAAAGAGCGGGTTAGACGCAGAAAGGCGCTTAAAAAACAATTGCAAACTAAGCGCGAAGCTTTAAGTAAATTGGAGGCCATGATTACATGAAAGGGGATAAGACTGTATCTAGATCTTTACTGGTATCTATCGAGAAGCAAAACGATAGATTGTTGGTTAAAGAAGATAATCAAAGGCTTTGGGCGGCTTACGCTACCAAGAATAAGCCGTATCAACTGCGTGATCAGTTAATCAAAAAATATGCATATTTGGTTAATTGGGTGGTTGGTCGTTTTCCGTATATTGAGACTGCTGATTTTGATAGAGAAGATTTAATTGGTTACGGTACTATTGGGCTTATAGAATCTATTGATAGGTTTGACCCTAAGCAAAAATGCTCATTTGAAACTTTTGCAGTAACCCGCATACGCGGAGAGATACTTGATTTCTTGCGCTCACGTGATTTCTTGTCGCGCAGTCGCAGGCAGCGAGTCAAGAAACTTAATGAAGCGATAGTAGAGCTTGAGTATAAGCTTGGTAGGACGCCTACTGATGATGAGATTAAAACCACTCTGGGTATTGAAGCTGCTGAGTTGCAGGATATACGTCAGGAAGCAGCTGCGATGATATTTTCATTGGATATTCCTGAAGATGGTAAATCCCTAGAAGATTCCTCAGCTTTGGTTGATAAGGTTCCTTCGAATGAGGTTTTGCAGGATGATCTTGTCGATAATAATTTTTTGAAAGAAAAATTAGCTCAGTGTTTAGATCGTTTACCTAAGCGTGAGCGTTTGATTATGGCTCTTTACCATTATCAAAAATTAACATTTAAGGAGATAGGTGCAGTGCTTGATATCTCTGAATCAAGAGTGAGTCAGCTGCATATGAAATCCTTGCAAAAACTCAGGGTTATGCTTAAAGATTACGAGTTCTAAGCCTTATTTAGAGGCTTTTATCAGCTATAATCGTCTCTGATGCTCTCTAGCCTTGTAACTCAAATCAAAAAATCTCTTGCTGGTAATGTCAATGAAAAGGTAATACGTGATTTTCGTATTATTGCTGAGCATGTTAGCAGTTGTGAGCCTAAGATGCAAGCTTTAAGTGATGATGAGCTTAAAGCTAAGACTGCTGCTTTTAAGCAATATATTCAAGATGAGCTTGGCAAAATTGAAGATCGCAGACTGATCGCTGATGATGTTGCTAGAATGCCGGGGCAAATACGAACTAGCCGTGATAAGCGACTGGCTGAAATTTTAGAAGAGATTTTACCTGAGGCTTTTGCGGTCTGCAGGGAAGCTGCTAAGCGTACTCTTAATATGCGTCATTTTGATGTGCAGCTTATTGGTGGCTTGCAATTACATCATGGTGGTATAGCTGAAATGCAGACTGGTGAGGGTAAGACCCTTGTTTGTACTCTACCAGCCTATCTTAATGCTCTTAGTGGTAGAGGCGTGCATATCGTTACGGTTAATGATTATTTGGCGCGCCGCGATTCTGAGTGGATGGGTAAGATTTATAAATTTCTTGGTCTTAGTGTTGGTCTTGTAGTGCATGGGGCTAGTCAGTCTGAGCGCAAACAAGCTTATGCTGCTGATATTTGTTATGGCACTAATAATGAGCTGGGTTTTGATTATTTGCGTGACAATATGGAGAACAGACTTAGTTCTTGCGTGCAACGCGACTACTACATGGCGATAGTTGATGAAGTCGATAGTATTCTTATTGATGAAGCGCGTACACCCTTGATCATTAGTGGTCTTCCTGATGCTAGCCGTCAGAATACTTATAAGGTTATGGCTAAGCTTGCTCGTGAGCTTCAGCGAGGTAATACTGAAGCAGATCTTAAATCTGATTATTTGGTTGACGAAAAAGCTAAGAATATTATTCTCACCGATGCTGGCATTGAGAGAGCCGAGAAAATGCTCAATGTCAAAGAGCTCTGGGATCCTAATGCCAATCTTGCTCACCATCTTATTCAGGCACTTAAAGCTAAGGAGTTGTTTGCGCGTGATGTTGACTATATAGTCAAGGATAATATTGAACAGAAACGCAAAGATATAGTTATTGTTGATGAGTTTACAGGTAGGCTTATGGAGGGTCGCCGTTGGGGTGATGGTCTGCATCAAGCTGTAGAGGCAAAAGAAGGTGTCAATATTCAGGATGAGACGCTTACTATGGCAAGTATTACTTTCCAGAATTTGTTTAGGCTATACCCTAAGCTCTCTGGTATGACTGGTACTGCTGCTACAGAGGCTGAAGAGTTCGCTAAGATTTATAACCTTTCGGTGCTGACTATCCCTACTAATAAAGACTCTAAGCGCAAGAATCTTAATGATATTGTTTTCAAGAATGAGCGAGCTAAATTTTTTGCGGTGGCAGAAGATATAGTAAGAGCCAATTGGGCATCTAGACCGGTTTTGGTCGGTACCACAAGTATAGAGAAATCTGAATATCTAGCTTCACTCTTGTCTAAGCCAGCATTTGCTATGCAGGTGCTTGAATATAGAATTAAAAGGCTATTGAAGCAGCTTGAGAAGCATAAGCTTAGTGCTGCTATTGCGGCTTTGAAACTTGATAGACCGGGCAATCTTAAATTAGCTGACGCCCTTGAGGTTTTTTGTAATGATAAGGTCGTAGAAATAGATGACGAGAATCTGGCGCATTATGATCTTAAGACTGAGTGGTTTAAAGATGAGGAGTTGAAGTTTGCGGTTGAGAGTTTGCTTTCAGTCCTCATGGTGCTAGATAAAATTCGCTCAGGACTTGATTACCATGTGCTTAATGCTAAGCATCATGAGAAGGAAGCTTATATTATTAGGCAAGCTGGTAGACCTGGTGCTATTACTATCGCCACTAATATGGCTGGTCGTGGTACCGATATAGTGCTTGGCGGTTACCTTGCTAGTGACCCTAAGCAAGCTGGTTTCGATAAGGTTGATACTGTAGCTCAAGCATTAGTGCAAGAGCATGGCGGCTTGCATGTAATAGGTACTGAGCGTCACGAAAGCAGACGTATCGATAATCAGCTTCGTGGTCGCTGCGCGCGTCAAGGTGATCCTGGTTCAGCTAGGTTTTATTTATCGCTAGAAGATAATTTGATGCGTATCTTTGGTGGTGACAAAATTATTGCGGTGATGAACCTGCTTAAAGCGGACGAAGATTTGCCTATAGAAGCAAATATGGTCAGCGGTGCGATTAATAATGCTCAGAAGAAAGTAGAGGCGCATCATTTTGATATTCGCAAGCATGTACTTCAGTATGATGATGTGATTAATACTCAGCGTGAGGTTATATATCGTGAGCGCCGTATGATACTTGAGGGTATTGATATTCATGATGATTTGCTGAAGATGTTTGAAGAGCGTGTTAACGATATTGTTTATTCTCATATGGGTCCTAATGATCATATTGAGAGTTGGTTTGATTCAGAAACAGAGATTAGCCCTATGACTAGGGTCTTTGAGACACTCAAAGCTGATTTCGGTGACGCTATTGCTAAGCTCAATAAACCTAGTGATGCTGTTGAATTTATTGCGGTGTATCGCAGTCATGAAGGTTTTGTTATAGCGCTTAAGAATTTTGTCCATGAAGTTATTAGTCTGCGTGAGGCTGAGATCGGGTTGAAGATATTTAGAGAAGCAGAGCGGCAAATTATGCTGCATGTAATTGACTCTAAGTGGATAGAGCATATTCATGCCATGGATTCACTTAAGGATGGTATTCATTTACAGAGTTATGGTCAAAAAGACCCGCTTATAGAATACAAAAAAGAAGCTTTTGCTATGTTTGATGAACTCCTAGTCTCTGTGCGTAGAGATGTTGTGATACTTCTATCTCATGCTCAAATAGTGCAAGAAGGTGCGAAAGAGGCTGCGCATAAATAATTATGGCTACTATTATTTCTAATTATCAAGAATTAGAAATGAGAGCTGATTTGGAGCCTGCTGCAGTTTATGCCTTATTGCGCCAGCATTCAGCTGATGCGTTTATGTTTGAGTCGGTAGAGGGATCTGAGAAATTGGCTCGCTATACTTTTATTGGCTATAAACCGCTTAAGGTACTGAAATCTGGTTCTTATGACGATTTGGCGACAGAGATCGAGAGTTTAGCCGCAGCGAATGAGCTGGCTTTTTTTCACAAAGGTTTTGTAGGTTTTTTTAGTTTTGAGTCTATTGCTGATATTGAGCCAAAGCTTGCTTGCGCTCGCTATAAGTACCCGCATATGTATATGCAGCTGGTTGGAACTATGGTTGTTTTTGATCGGGTCGCATCTAAGATATATTTAGTCGCTAATGATTTTGACGGCAGCTTTAATGCTGCTTCTTTGGCTGAGCTTAGAGCTTTAATTGATAGCGTCCCTGCTCTGCCGCCTATTAGTGCCGATTTGTCTATTACTCTTGATCAGTTACTTTCAAGCCCGAGTGCAATTCAATTCAGCTCTGTAATTGATCAGCAAATGTTTACTAGTATGGTTGAGAAGGCCAAGCAGCATATACTTGAGGGTGATATTTTTCAAGTAGTACTGTCTCGGCGCCTTGATGCAAGTGCAAGCATTGATCCACTCTTGGCTTATAGGCTTTTGCGCTTAGTGAATCCATCGCCGTATTTATTTATATATAACGTAAATAATTTTGCAGGCGAGGATTTTAGTCTTGTAGGTTCTTCACCTGAGATGCTGGTGAAATCTGTTCTCGATACCCAGGGTGAATATCAAGCTGAAATCAGACCTATAGCTGGTACTTATCCGCGCGGTGCTAGTGAAGAAGCTGATGAGCGTAATGCTCGAGCTTTGCTTGCTGATGAGAAGGAGCGTGCTGAGCATGTAATGCTTATAGATCTTGCTCGTAATGACCTTGGTAGAGTGGCGGAGCCGGGCAGCGTAGTTGTAGCTCAGCAGATGATTATTGAGAAATACTCACACGTGATGCATATAGTAAGTTCAGTGGTGGCGAAGCTTAAAAGCTGCGCGCAGAGTTTACAAGCTGGGTTGGGTATAGAATTACTTAAAGCTTGTTTTCCAGCTGGTACTCTAAGCGGTGCACCGAAGATAGAAGCTATAGATATAATTACCGAGCTGGAGCCAGAGCCGCGTCGGTCATATGGGGGAGCTATAGGCTATTTTGCGCTAGATGGCAGTATGGATACGGCGATTATGATCCGTACTATGCTTATTAAAGCTAATTCTATTCATGTTCAAGCAGGAGCCGGTATTGTAGCGGATTCCAGCCCAGTGAGTGAGTTTCAAGAAACATATAACAAGGCAAGTGCATTAATTAAAGTTGCTAATTTGGCTAAGCAACTAGGCTCTAAAGCTGCTTAGGGAGAGGATTATAGCCAGTACACCTTATGGTGTATTTTGCTTTATTCTTGGATAGTTTAATGGGTATAAATATCTCAAGTGGAAACGCTGATGATAGAAATGTTCGTTACAGGAGTTGCACTAGATGTGAGGTCTGATATACCTCTAGTAATCCTGCACGACGAAGAGCGCAAATATACTTTGCCTATTTGGATAGGTCAGGCTGAAGCACAAGCTATAGCTAGAGGTTTAGAGGGTCTTGAGATGGAAAGACCAATGACTCATGATTTGATGATGGAGATGATCGATTCGATGGGAGCGGTTATAGACTCTATTGAGATTAATTCTTTTGAAGATACTACGTTCTTCGCTTCGGTGATGTTAATTGATGCTAAGCAGAACACTATGGTAGTTGATGCTAGGCCTAGTGATGCTATTGCTCTTGCTCTTCGCTGTGAGGCGCCGATATTTGTCGCTGAAACTATACTTGATGATCTTAATCCTGAGTTTACGGCTCAAGCTTATGAAATCTCTGAAGAAGAAGACGAAGATTTGTTTGAGACTTTCTTTAATCCAGACTCTGAAGTTGCTTTTACTGCTGACGAGGGCGCTGATGAGCTGCTTGATGACTGGGAATTTAAGCAGTTTATCAACAGTGTTAAAGCCTCTGATTTTAGTATGAAAGGTTTTTAGGCTGCTTCAAGCCAGTTTTTGCCGCTAGCTAGATCTACAGTTAGTGGCACTCTAAGTTTAACGACGTTTTGCATTTTTTCTTGGACATGGCTTGCTATGGTAGTTGCCATGTCTTCGGGACATTCTATGACAAGCTCGTCGTGAACTTGCAGTATTATTCGAGCTTGAGGGTGATACCACTCAAGGCTATTGTAGAGTTCTATCATGGCTTTTTTGATGATATCGGCAGCAGTGCCTTGTAGTGGGGTGTTGAATGCTTGTCTTTCCTCTTCTTTTTGCAGTATTTTATTGGGGCTATTAATATTGCGGAAATAGCGTTTTCTACCGAACAGTGTCTCGACAAAACCATCTTCATGCGCGCCGCTTAGAACTTTGTTCATATATGGCTGGATATTGGGAAAAGCTTCAAAATATTTTTTGATAAAGTCGCGAGCCTCATTCATGCTAATACCTAGCTGCTTAGCTGTAGCGAAGGGACCTTGCATGTATATAAGAGCAAAATTTAGAGTTTTGCCTAATCTTCTATCATCTTCGCTTATTTCGGCTTCTGATTTGCCCAGCATCTCCATGGCGGTGCGCTTGTGTATGTCTTGTCCTTGCATGAAAGCATCAATTAACGCTTTCTCGTTAGCCATATGAGCAAGTATTCTAAGTTCTATCTGTGAATAATCGGCGCATACTAGTAGGTGACCGGGTTTAGCGATAAAGCCGCGGCGTATTTCTCTGCCGTATTTATCTCTGATGGGGATATTTTGTAGATTGGGGTTGCTTGAGCTTAATCTACCAGTTGCAGTAACGACTTGATTGAAATCACTATGCAGTCTGCCAGTTTCTTTGGATATGAGATTGGGCAGAGTATCTACATAGGTCGAATTAAGTTTACTTAGACTACGGTACTCTATGATATTTTCGACAAACTTTTTTTGTTTGGCATCTAGATCATAGTCGTTAAGCAGGGTCTCGAGAGTGTCTATGTCGGTGGAGTAGGCGCCAGTTTTATTTTTTTTACCTACTGGTTCTATATTCATCTCGTCGAATAGTATGCCGCTGAGTTGTTTGGGCGAAGAGATGTTAAATTCTGAGCCAGTGAGCTTGTATATTTCTTGCTCTAGTTCTGCGATTTTGTTTTTAAGTTCTTGGCTAAGTTTTTCAAAATGTTTGGTGTCGAGTGAAACGCCATTGTCTTCAATGCTGGCAAGTACATCTACGAGAGGGAATTCAATATGCTTCAATAACTCTTTTGCTGTTTTATCAAGGCTAGTTTGGTAATATTCGTAGAGTTTATAGGTCACGTAGGCATCAGCAGCTGCGTATTCAGCGACCTCGGTTAGTGGTACTTCATTAATTGTGATTTGCTTGCGTCCAGTACCTATCAGTTCTTCAATTTCAGTCATGCGCCACTTAAATATTCTTTTTGACTGCGCTTTTAGCCCATGCTTATTACTAGGATCTTCGACGTAGCTAGCAAGCATGGTGTCGAAGAAGTTATTATGAGTTTTGATGCCATAGCGTTTAAGTATGCGTTTTTCGAACTTAGCATTCTGGATAATCTGCAGTTTATCTTTATTTTCTAGTATAGGTTTAAGCTCGCTTAATATCTCATCGATATTAAGTCCATGATTCATGGCTGGGATATAGAAGCTTTTGAGTTTATCTTCTTGATTGTAAGCTATCGCTATGCCAACTATCTCACAGTTCAGAGTGTTAAGTCCTGTGGTTTCAAGATCTATAGCGTAGAGTTCTTTAGCCTCTAGTTCTTTAAGCATTAGTTTGAATGAGCTAGAGTTTTGCACAATAAAAGGTTTGACTACAAGATCTTCAAGCGGCTTATCAATTTCTTCTAAGCTTGGGTTTTGACTTTGCTTAAATACTGGTTTAGTCTCAGCTTGCTTCTCTTGAATTTCACCGACATCAACAGCAACCAGCTTGCCGTTGTTAAACGGCTTAAGCACTGCTGGCAAGCGTTTGAGTATGCTGGTGAACTCCATATCTTTAAGAAACTCCACCAGCGCACTTGTCTCAGGTACTTCAAGATGACATGCCTCGAGATCTAGCTGTGAGTTTTTGATTTGACTATCATCGGTGATGATGGTTGCTATATGTTTTGATAACCTAGCTTTATCTTCCTGCTCTATGAGTTTTTCTTTAGTCTTAGGCGGACCTACTTTATCTATATTCTCGTAAATGCCTTCTAGGCTGCCATAGCTACCCAGTAGATTAATAGCGGCTTTGGGGCCTAGTCCTTTGACTCCCGGAATATTATCGGAGCTATCTCCAGCGATGCCTTTGTAGTCTGGTACTTGCTCTGGTTTCACGCCCAGCTGTTCAAGAACAGCCTGAGGACCCATGATATTGAGTCCACCACCTCGTTGCGGAACTGCCATAGAGACTTTATCAGTCACTAGCTGATATAAGTCCTTATCACCAGAAAGAATAGTTACGTTGTAACCATGTCGCTCAGCTTTGCGCGCCATAATACCGATCATGTCGTCAGCTTCGTAGCCGGGCTCTTCAAGTACAGGTATATGAAGGTGTCTAAAAAGGTTTTTAATTAGAGGCCATTGCGTTTTGAGATCATCGGGCATCTCATCGGGTCTATTAGCTTTATACTCTTCGAACATCTCATGCCTGAATGAAGGTTCAGGCAGATCAAAAGCTACTGCTATAGCAGTGGGCTGAGCTTTTTCAATACAGTCAAATAATGCCTTGAGGGTGCCATAGACCGCCCAAGTAGGTTCACCCTTTGCGTTTCTTAGGTTGCTCATCTCAAGAGCAAAAAACATCCTAAACGCAAGGTTGCTGCCGTCAATTAATAGTAGGTTATGAGCTTGACTCACCTCGATTATTGTACAGGACGCTAGCTTTGCCTTGGCTTAAGCTCATTACCACTATCTTTTGCCAGGGGCTTTTCAGCTGGGAATATGCTGATATAATCAAAAATATGGCAAATATAGAAGAGTTATTTTCAGCAAGCCAAGTCCGCCCCCCAGAGCGCAAGGATCTCGATATACCTGATGATCTTAAGGCTAATTTGCTGGTAACTACTGTTGGTGGTTTTATCGATACTATTTATAACTGGGCTAGATCTAATAGTGTTTGGCCCCTCACTTATGGTACTAGCTGCTGTGCTATCGAGATGATGTCAGTTGGTATGTCGCGTTTTGATATTTCTCGCTTTGGTTCTGAAGTTTTTAGAGCTACGCCCAGGCAGGCTGATTTGATTATTACTGCTGGTACTATCACTCGTAAAATGGCTCCAGCCCTAGTACGTCTTTATCAGCAACTACCTGAGCCCAAATATGTAATTGCGATGGGAGCTTGTACTATTACTGGTGGCATGTTCCACGATAGTTACTCTGTAGTTCAGGGTGTAGATAGAATTATCCCAGTAGATGTTTATGTACCCGGCTGTCCGCCACGCCCAGAGGGTCTTCTGCATGGACTCTTCACATTGCAGCGTAAAATACGCCGCGAGAAGCTTGCTGACCGCAAGGCTATAGCTGCTGCTCATGATAGAGCGGTGCATGATGTTTGCGAGGAGACAGGGCTAATACTAAACTAATATGACTGAAGCTAATGTATATTCTGGATTTCTTAGTGCTGCAGGTATTGCAGTTAAGGCTAGTGCTGTTATGGCAACTGGAGTAGAGGTGCTTAGTATAGAAGCTAAAGATCTTTTGACTGCCGCTGGCAAACTCAAGAAAGACAAAGCTATGGCGCTTAATTTTATTACGGCGCTTGAAGTTAAGAGTGGCTATCAGGCTGCATATTATTTCAGTAACATCACTAATGGTGATGCAGTGGAGCTTAAAGTCACTGTCCCTAAAGCAGATCCAACTATAGCTAGTCTTAGTGATTTATTTGCTTCAGCTAACTGGCAGGAGCGCGAAGCTTACGATATGATTGGCCTTAACTTCGAGGGGCATCCTAATCTTACGCGCATACTTAATCCTGATAATTGGGATGGACATCCGCTGCGCAAAGATTATATAGGACCGATAGACGCTTTAAACCAGCCAGTGAATATCTAAAATTATAGAACTATCATGTCTTGTAGGACTTTCTCGTCTTGCTTGATCTGGTTTTGTCTTAGAGTACCGATCATATCACCAAGACTACCTTGCAAGCCTACTAAGAATTTAAGCTGCGAGTCCCTTTGTCTAGCGAGATATAGGTTTTCATTAATCGCCATTTGCTCTGCGCCGTAATATTTTTTAGCCATACCATTACCGACAAAAGAACCTACCGATCTACCTATACCGAAACCTATCACTGAGCCAAGTGGCCCGCCCATCGCGCCAGCTGCGATACCGATCATGCCGCCTACGCCTTGGGCTCTATATTTAATGCGGCTCATGCGCACCTCAACATCACCAGTGCGGCGAGTAAGGTTGTAGATGTCTTGGAAGTTAGCCGCCGCAAGCTCTTTAGTGGCATCACTTTGGAATATCTGTTGAAGTTGCCAATCAATATAGTTAGCTTCTGCTGGGCTGTTTGCTCTTATTGTCATAATTTAACCTTTAGTTGCTTTTAACAAGCTCATTGTCTTTTTTGAATGCTTGAGTATCTTGCTTAGCTTGTTCATTCCAGAATTCTTGATTAACACGCGATTCGCCCATAAGTGCGCGCACTGTCGCTAGGAGCTGACGGGCAGCGTCTTGGTCACCATGACCAAGTATCGCTAGTTGTAATAACTGTTCAGCAAACGAGTTGTCGGCTTGTGATTGCGACACTAAGGTGTTAGCCTCTGCCATTTTTTCGGCTGCGTTGATGTAGGGTATGTATGAATATACTGCCATGATTATCTCCTCTGACAGTGTTTATATACTTGATTGAAGTTAAGGTTGGGTTAAGACCGCGTGTTTTTGCTGATGATTTGTTGTTGTTAACTGCGTTTTGCTTCGCCAGTCCGGCGCGCCCGGCACTCCGAGTGAGGCCCTCCGCAGCGAGGATGTGCCGAGGCAGCCGGCAAGATGGCAATTGCAATAAGTGTTATACCGTGCAGCAACACAGAGATAAGGCAATATGGACCGTTCTAAACTAATCGATAACTGCGCCTTCGAGTTTCAACCAATCCTCAAACGCAATAATGTCAGGTATATAAAGACTACCCTCTTCATTATTAGCAAGAAAAGTCTTAACTCTTAGTCTATCGAAACTCTTAGCCACTTGTTTAGGGCTAACTTCAGCTAAGCGTGATAGTTTGTGAATATTTAGCATTGGCACTAAGGTGCCTTCTTTGGTTACTTTGCCATTTTTCATGACATCAAGGTATAGGGCAAAAGCCACTCTCGCTTCCTCGCTCAATTCAATCCTCTCTTCTGGGCTAGGAACTGCATCTGTTTGAGCTTGTTGTATATCTTTAATTTCTTCTTGATTTGGCATACTGATATAGGATATTAGCACATTAGTACTGATCTGCTGCTCCAAAATTCAGCCTCATAAAACCTGAGTTTTTGGTTAAAGCCTCGATTAGCGGGAAGCCGAGGTCCACTCTTAGTGCCCCTACTACTGGTAAATTTACTCTAAGTCCAGCACCGACTGAGGCGGCACGATTTAACCTGTCGCTAATTCTATTAAGTCTTGAGCTACCACCAATAAGACCGAAATCAGCAAATATAGCAAAATCTACATTGTTTAAGAATTTATTTGATTTTATTGCTGGGATCAGATTATAGAGAGGGCTGCGTATTTCAGCAGTACTGATAGCAAGCTTGGTGCCAACACCTAGGTCGCTGAACTGTCTATAACCTCTAACTCCATTCATGCCACCCAACCTAAACTGGGTGAACTGGGGAATATCACCGAAGAGTTCGTAGCCTGTCCTTACATTGAATACAAAACTGCTATTCCATGGCAGCTTAGAGTATTTGGTGATAGAGCCATCAAGCTTAGTGAAGCTACTTATGTCACCAAATGAAAAACTTGGCTCTATGCCTAATCTGGTTTTCCAACCATCTCTAGGTTTATTAGCAGCATCTAAGTTTACATAACTATAATTGAATTTATTGGATATATATTGCCCGTCCACAAGTTGATTTTTGCGTAGGGCTCTAGCTTCTTTGCGAGCAGCTTTTTCGCTTAGACCTTCTTGTTTTTGGATGTTGGCGCTAATTATATCTACGTATGATTTTTCATCGGGATCCAAATCAAAATTATCTAAGTTGATGAAGTTATAAGCAGCTGAATAGCTAAGGCGATTGAAATCATCAAGAGATTTGCTGATATTAAAACCAGCATTCATATTTAATTGATCTGAGAGATCTACTAGATAGTTGGGGCCTTTGCTGAAAGTGCTAAAGATACTTGCGTTGTAATCACTGTTCCTAAAATAAGGCATGGTGTAGCGAGTAGTGATTTGGGTGAGGTTGCCGCGTCTAAACAATCTTGAGTTGTTGAAGGCTGAGTTGGCGCCGAAGCCAGAGCCTAGAAGTCCATTTATAGTTAGGGTTTCTCCTTGTCCGCGTATGTTGCCTACTTGTAAATTAATATTACCGAAAAGTCCAGCGTTGGAGTTGATACCACCACCTAGACCAATTGAGGTCATGCGTTTTTCTTGTACCTCGATCTCAAGTACATAACCATTGCCATCAGCAGATGGAGTAACCATGCGGCTTACATTAGAGTAGTAGCCACTGCTTTGTAGTTTTTTGAAGTCTTTAGCGAAAGCTCTTTCGTTGTATGGTTGATTTTCTTCTATGTTGGAGATGAGATGATCGAGATAGCCTTTTTTGGTTTTTTCATTGCCTGAGTAGTTTATAGCCTCGATGATCCCTTCGTCGACATAGATTTTGAGAGTGCCATCGCTATCAATATCAATATCTTTTACTCTTGCGATGATATATCCTTGCTTTAGGTATTCATTTTCTAGGACTTGGATCTTTTGTCCGAGTAGGTTGATGTTTTCTGGTTTGCCGATAAGTTCACTGAAGCTTGTATAGCTATCAACCTCGGCTATGGTTTTAGTACCATAGACTTCAACATCCGCTATGGGAGGATTTTCATTAACCACGTAGTATATATCTATGCTGCCATCACTATTCTCTTCAGGTCTGGCTTCAAGTCCGGTTTTTTCAAAATATCCTAGCCTGTATATATTTTTAAGATCTTCAAGGATAAGGTCTTTGTTGAAGTTGTTTCCCGGTTTAGATTGCACTACGGCTAAGATCTCATCGTCTTCTAGATATTTATTGCCTTCTATGATGACTTTATTGATTTTTGCTGGTGCAAAAAGAGCCTCAGCCGGCAGGCAAAGAAACAGCTGAATTATGCATAAGAGTAGTGTTAATTGGCGCAAAGCTCAAGCTCCATTATATTGCAAAAAGCCCTGAAATCTAAGCCATAAATAGTGTAATATTAGATATACGAATTATGGCTGAGCGCATATTTATATTTGATACTACTTTGCGTGATGGTGAGCAGTCTCCCGGCGCCACTATGAATATTCAGGAGAAGCTGGAGATCGCTAAGCAGTTAGCCTTGCTTAAGGTAGATGTTATTGAGGCTGGTTTCCCCGTTTCTAGCGAGGGTGATTTCGAAGCGGTTAATGAGATAGCTAGAACCATTAAGGGTCCGACAATATGTGCTTTAGCTAGAGCCGTTGAGAAGGATATAGAAATAGCAGCAAAGGCGCTTGAAGGTGCGGAGCGCAAGCGCTTACATACTTTTATCGCCAGCTCACCTATTCACATGGAGCATAAGCTGAAGATGAGCCCTGATGAAGTCTGCGAGCGTGCTGTATCTATGGTGCGTTACGCAAGATCTCTCGTGGATGAAGTGGAGTTCTCGTCAGAAGATGCAGGGCGCTCTGAGAAGGAATTTCTCTATCGTATTATCGAGGGCGTGATTGACGCCGGCGCTACTATAATTAATATCCCAGATACGGTTGGATACACTACTCCAGATGAGTTTGGTGCATTGATTAAATCCATTCGCGACAATGTCCCTAATATCTCTAAGGCAATAATTTCTGTACATTGTCATAATGATCTTGGTCTTGCTGTAGCTAATAGTCTTGCTGCTGTGAAGAATGGTGCTCGCCAAGTCGAATGTACTATTAATGGTATTGGTGAAAGAGCAGGCAATGCTAGTCTTGAAGAGAGTAGTATGATACTCAAGACCCGCATAGATCTTGGGCTTGAGACTAATATAGAGACTAAGCAAATTATGCGCACTAGTAAGCTTGTCAGTAATATTACTGGCATCTACGTGCAGCCGAATAAAGCCATAGTTGGCACTAATGCTTTTGCTCATGAGTCTGGCATACATCAAGATGGGGTGCTTAAGTACCAGAAGACCTATGAGATTATTAACCCTGCTGATATTGGTCTTTTGAGCGCGCAGCTGCCGCTAGGTCCGCGTTCGGGCAAGCATGCGCTTAAGAGTAGGTTAGAGCAACTTGGTTTTAATAATCTTGGTGAAGCTAAGCTTCAGAGTCTCTACGAAAAATTCAAGCATTTAGCTGACAAGAAAAAACGCGTTGACGATAGGGATCTTATTAGTTTGGTTACGGATCAGTCGATTAAAGCTGATTCGCCGGTTACTTTTGAATTAGTGCAAGCTCAAGTTACTTGCGGTAGTTCTGGCTTGCCGACAGCAAGTGTTGTGCTTAGAGACCTGCGTGACAAATCTAATCTGCTGATGGGTTCTAGCCTAGGCACAGGTCCAGTTGATGCTATTTGTAAATGTATTCGCGATCTAAGTAAAGCTAACTGTACTCTTATTGAATTTACGGTGAAGTCGGTGACTGAGGGTATAGACTCTTTGGGTGAAGTTATTATTCGTGTGCAGGATAATGACACTAATAAGATATATAGCGGTCACTCGGCTAAGACGGATATTATTATGGCTTCAGCTAACGCTTATTTGACTGCAATTAATAGATATTTTGCTCGCCGC
>Ga0172372_10002789_pt1 | contig 26204 bp, 25 predicted proteins | sample LakKiv5m_2_FD_114544 | JGI IMG/M metagenome (GOLD analysis project Ga0172372, IMG submission 114544) | Freshwater microbial communities from Kabuno Bay, South-Kivu, Congo - kab_092012_9.5m | ecosystem: Environmental > Aquatic > Freshwater > Lake | place: Democratic Republic of the Congo...
ACGTAGAGCCGTTCCACCCCGTTGGGGTAAGAAGCAGCGATGGATATGGCCCGCAGCGGTCCCGGTCCGTGGACGTTCAAGTCCAGCATTTCACCGTTTTCGTCGCGTAATACGACGGTTTCGGTGTCGAATGCTATGTGTTCGGCCTTGGCGAGTTCCGCCAGGGCTTCTCGGAGGGCTTGCTGGGTGCAAATCAACTCGACGGGAACGCCCATGGTGGACGGTCGCTCGAGTGTGGTTTTGGTTGTGGTCATATTCGTTTCCTTACCGTCGCCGCCCGCCCCCACCGGGCAACAGCTGAACTTATGATTGTCTTGTGTGTACGGACCCTTCTGTCCGTTTTCGGTTTGCGTATTTCTCCCCGTTTTGTGGTTGGATCTTCTACGGTGACCGCCCGCGCTTCCGGCGCACTTACCGTCCTCTCACGGTTGCCTCTTCCTGGGCGACTACCACACCCGCCGAACCCCGGTTTCCTGTTTGCCCGGTTTCCAGTTTGCCCGGTTACCTGTTTGGTGGTGTGTGCGGTGTTTCTAAGGTTCGTCACGATTCGCGTTGCTTATGGATTCCCCGCTCGACCCGTCCCGCCCTCTCGGCTCCTCCGACCCACGGCTGCTTTGCGAGTTCGTCGAGCATCTGATGCGCCTTACGGATGACGAGACGCTGCTGCTCGCCCCTATCTCGGCTCCGGATCTTTTTTCTCTGCGCGCCGCCCTGGGTTCGATCCTCCCGTCTCTCGCCACCGCAATCCCTGGCGGTTCGCCGGTTGCGGTGGTGCTCGGATACGGCGCCCTTGACCCCAATTGGCGGTCCTCGGTCGAACCGGTGTCGATGTCCCTGTGGGAGGAGTTGGGCTTGATGCGCTCTTTGGGTCTCACCTCCCCCGCCCCCGATCCGCTTACCGAGTTGCTCTCCGCCCGGGCCTAAACTCCCTCCGGCACCCATCCGGTCGTACCGGGCCGAGACTGGTGTATGCGGTCCGCACAAAGAGGTTCCAATGTCTGATTCTGGTTCGCAAACCGCCCACTCCTCCCCGCTCGTCTTTCAGGTGGATTTCGCAGGTGGTCTCACCGATGCGCTGACTTTCACCGTGGGTTCGATCGCCGAGGGGATGGTGCACGGTAAATTGTTCGACGACCGAGAGGCCTTGATCCCGCTCTCGGAGGTTCCTTCTTCCCGTAAACTACTCCCTGGCGAGAGGGTTATGGTAACGCTTCTCGTCGACGGTCCCCGCCCGGTTTGTTCTGCTTCCCGCCCGGAACTGGTTGCCGCACTCTATGCGGGGGTCTCTCCCGAGGTTCGCTCCGGTTCGGTTCGCATCATGAATGTGGCCCGCCTCGCCGGTGTGCGCTCCAAGGTGGCCGTGGCCGCAACCCGCGAAGGAGTCGATCCGGTTGCCGCACTCGTCGGTCGCGAGGCGAACCGTGTACTGTATGTGTCGAGCCAGCTCGGTGGTGAGCGCATCGATGTGGTGCCGTTCAACGACGATCTTGCCGTCTTCGCGAAGAACGCAATGGCTCCCGCCGCCGTCGATTCTGTCGAGGTGGATGTGTCCGGTCGGGTCCTTGTGTTCGTCCAGCCCCATCAGATGCCTGCCGCGGTCGGCGGCGGCGGTCTAAACAGCCACCTTGCCGGGGAACTTTTGGGCTACCCTGTCGAGGTGCGCGCCCGTCGCGTTTGAGGTCCGCCCTACGGCGCACAGTCCCCTACCGGGTACGGTGTTAGGTTGTGTCCGTCGCTCTATCACCTGCTCGTCCCCGGCGGGGATATTCTCTGCTTGAACTTACGGTAACTTTCGCGTTGCTCTCGGTGACGCTTGCTTTGGTCGGCCCTAGGCTGTTTGCTGGGGAGTCGGCCGCATCTTCGCGCCAGTCCCAGACCGCTCTTGAGGCGGCAGCCGCCGCCGGCCGGGCTCTGGCTGAGGCGAATGGCTCCCCCTCTGATTCCCTCTCGCTGCTCGCCGGTTTCGTCCCGCGCCTTGTTTTGTCCGATTCGAACACCGATTCGACGAATCCCGGATCGGTGTCGGTTGGTGTTCTGAATTTCTCGATGTTGTTCACCGCCTCAGATGGCAACGGCACGTGTTGGGGTCTGATTGAGACGCTCTCGGGCGAGAATCTCGCCTCGGTGTACGTGGCGTTCGAGTCGACGCCATGTTCCGCTTCGATGTTGCTCGCCCTCGTCGGTGACCTTCCCCCCGACGGTCGCGGTCGCGCCTGGTCAGATCCGTGGGTGCAGTGAGTCGCGTATCTTTCACGTGTCTTTCACGTGTACCACCATCGCGCGCCGCCCGCCGTTCGTGATGCTGAGCTTGAATGTCGCCGTGCCGAGGCCCCTCTCCCCGCCCGTACCCGTTCTCTTTGTATCGTCTGCCATGGTTTGTCGTCCCCTACCACCTCGACGGTTTCCAAACCATCCCGGCCGCCTCGGAGGCGCCGGCAGGTTGACGCAAGGTATTATTCGAGGACCGTTCTAGCCATGTCCGAACGCCAAGGTAGTGCCCTGTGAATGCCACCGATCTCACCAAGGCGATAGCGATACTGACCCTTGAGCACGATGTAATGCCCCCCTCCGCCGCCCTTGACCTAATTGTGGAGGCCGACGGGAACGGGGCCAGGCTGGTTCAACTGCTTCAAAGGGAGGTTGATGATTTGGTTCTTCTACGCGCCATCGCTGCCGAGTTGAACCACCCATTTTGCGATCTGTACTCCCCTCGTATCGGTTACCGAACCGACGAGAACGTGCTGCGCCAGTACGACATAGACGTGCTGCGGCGTTACGCCGCACTCCCGATGGTCTCGAACGATGGCGATACGGTGACGATGATTGCCAACCCGTCGGACATGGATTTGCGCAACTACATCACCTCAAAATCCCCTAACTCCTCTTTTACTCTCGCCCCCCGCGACCAGATCCTCTCCCGCCTCGCCCTAGCCTCTACCGGCATCACCCAGGATCTCCCCCAAGAGCAGGTAGATACCGAGCAGCGCGTCGTGGAGCGCACCGGGTTTGTCGCCCCGCTCACTCCCCGCTCGCCGCTGATCGGGTGGTTCGATACCTTCCTCGATTCTTCGGTGGCTCAGGGCGCCTCGGACATACATTTCGAGGTTCAAGCCGACGATTCGTTGATGGTGCGCCTCCGCGTCGACGGGATTCTTCGTCAGGCTTCGAGCCCCGTCCGTGGCCGGGAGATGGAGGTAATGGGTATGGTGATGAACCGCGCCCAGATGGACGCAGCCAACTACTTCGAACCGCAGGATGGCCAGTTTTCCTTCACCACCGCCGGTCGTCCGGTTGACGTACGCGTGGCGATGTTGCCACAGGTGAACGGCCCCTCGATTGTTATGCGCATCCTCGACTCGTCTAACGTGCGCCGTCGCCTCTCGGATATGGGGTTCTCTCCTATCCAGCTAGATCTGCTGCGGAGAACCGCCTCGAGCCGTGAGGGCATGGTAGTCGTCTCCGGTCCCACCGGATCTGGGAAGACGACGACGCTGTATGCCTTGCTGCGCGAGGCCTCCTCCGTGGAGCGAAAAGTCGTTTCGATTGAGGACCCCGTTGAGTACAGGCTCCCGCTCGTCAACCAGGTCCAGGTCCGAACCAACGTGGCGAGACCGATGACGTTCTCGCGTGCACTACGCGCGATGTTGCGCATGGACCCGGATGTAATCCTCGTCGGTGAGATCCGCGACGCGGAGACGGCCGCTACCGCCCTCGACGCCGCCATCACCGGCCACCTGGTCTTCACCACAGTACACGCCCGGGATTCTTTGAACGTCTACTCCCGCCTTACCGAGATCGGCGCCCCTGCGTATCTGGTCGCCGAAGCGATCACGCTCTCGGTTGCGCAGCGTCTCGTCCGTCGGGTGCACGATTGTGCGGTGTCCGCCTCCCCGACCGGTCGCGATGTCGACATATTTGAGAACCTCGGTCTCGACGTTCCCGACAAGATAACCCGGGCCCGCGGGTGCGACGCTTGCGGCGGTTCTGGGTATAGAGGTCGCATCGCCGTGGTTGAGACCATGGTACCTTCCGCGAACATCAAAGAGATGGTCCGGGTGCAAGCAGGCCGCGACGAGATGTTGCGACAGGCCCGCGAGGATGGGTTCTTGTCCCTTGCCGACAACGCCGCCCGGCTGGTGGCGGACAATCTCACAACAATCGATGAGGTGTATCGCGTCGTGAGGGGGAACTGATTCATCATGGCCGAGCAAAAAGATGAGACGCTGCTCACGTTCCAGTACGAGGCCATAACACCGGCCGGCAATAGGATCAAAGGATCGCGCGCCCGGATGGTGGCGTATAACAAAGAGATTGTGCGCCGGGAGTTGATCGACCAAGGTTTCATACCCATTTCTATAACGCAGGTCAACCCCAAGGGATTGAATCGAACGATAGGCCAGTCCTCCGCCAAGCGTCTCAAGATGAAATCTTCCGTGCTAGCCGCCTTCACTCGCCAGTTGCACGAACTGCTCCGCGCCGGCATCCCCGCCCCGCGTGCGCTCACATCTCTCGCCGAAGAGGCCCCCTCCGCCGCCCTGCAGGAACTCTGCTTGGATCTCTCGACCAAGATCTCCGCCGGTGTACCGATCGGGGAGTGTTTCGCCCAGTATCCCCGCACCTTCAACGAAATCTACTGTGCATACCTAACCGCCGGAGAGAAGACGGGCGCGATCGTCGAATCGACGGGTCGCCTCGCCAAGTTGCTCGAAAGGCAGGCAAAGATGCGCAACAAGCTTGTGTCGGTTGCCACGTATCCCATGCTCGTAGGTGGAATCATCCTCCTTTTGATGATCGGCATCCTGGCGTTTCTAGTACCCCAGTTCGCCTCGGTGTACAAGTCCTTCGGAGCAGAATTGCCAGGCCCCACGCTCGCACTCATCGCCATATCGCGTCGCCTACCGATGTACCTGGCGCTCGCCGCCGGTGTTATTTTCCTCCTCCGAATCCAGTTCAAACGCGCGGTTAAGCGTTCTCGGAAGTTCGCGATCGCCGCGGACAAGGTGAAGTTCCGCATGCCCCTGTTCGGTAAGCTCCTCCACCGCGTTACGCTCTACCGCTGGTCCACCACGCTCGCAGGTTCGCTCGATGCAGGATTGCCGCAGACCCAGGCCCTAGAGATTGCCGCCGCCGCCTCGGGTTCCAACTGGATCAAACGCATCACTCCGGGTTTCATAGAATCGGTAACCGCCGGTCGTCCGCTCTCGTCTCTAATCGGCGAGAGCGGTCGTCTGTACCCGCCCCAGGTGCGCACGATGATCAACACCGGGGAAGCCTCCGGGGAACTCTCCCGCCTCCTCGAGTCCGCCTCTGATTCGATGGATTCAGAGATCGAGGCGATGGTTGCGACCATGGGCTCAAAAATCGAGGTGTTCTTGCTCGTATTCCTGGCCTCCTCTGTGGGTGCCATATTGGTGGTTTTGTACCTACCCATCCTCACTCTAGCCTCCTCCGTTGGTAAATCCCTCGGAGGCTGATACCCCTACTGCGGGTTCCGGCCTCCACCGTACCGTATTTTCTGTGCCGAACGGTCCCTCAATTACCGCCCAAAAGCTCCTCGAAACACTCAAAGAGGCCAAAGTACTTCGCGAATCGGACCTACTCACCTTGTTGGGCGAGTCCCGCCATTCGGTTTCGCTGAACCAACTAGAGATGGTGCTGGTTCGCCAGGGCGTAATATCCGCCAACCGCCTGCTGCTGCTCAAGGGCGCCGCATCTGGTCTACCGGTCTACGATGATCAAACGGTTCAAGTGGACACCACGCTCGACGATGTGGTGGTCCGCCGTCTCGGTGTGTTCCGCCTCCGCCGTTCCACCCCCACCGTGGCCATGGTCGAGGACATACCCGAGTCGATAGAGAAGCTCGCCGAAATTTTGGGATCCAAGCCCGAAGTGTGGTTGATAACCGCCTCCCAGTTCGACGATTTGTACCAGGTTCACTACAAGGGCGACTCAACGTCCCGACTTCAGCAAGTCTCCGATGTTTACGAAATTCTGGACGAGGCGATACGCCGCCGTGCCTCCGATATCCACCTCTCCGCAGGTCTCCCCCCGATCCTACGTGTGGATGGATCACTCTACGCCCTCCCCCGCCAGCCTTTGAGCGAGGATTTCTTGCTCGATCAGGCCAAGAATCTGACGACGGAGACCAAGATGGATGTGTGGTCAAAAAATTCAGATGCCGACTTCGCATTCACCTACGGGGCCGCCCGTTTCCGCGTCAACCTCGGCCGAGACCGGCGTGGCATGACCGTGGCGGCCCGCAAGATACCGACCGAGGTTCCTTCAATGGAGGAGATAAAACTCCCCGAGTCTGTCCAGCGTCTCGTTGGGCTCGAACGCGGCCTGGTGCTGGTGGTGGGACCCACCGGTTCGGGTAAGTCGACGACGCTGGCCTCGATGTTAGCGACCATAGCCACCCAGCAGCAGCGCCACATCATCACCCTCGAAGACCCCATCGAATTCATGATTCCCTCCGGTCGCTCGGTGGTGCACCAACGCGAGTTGCACCAGTCTTTCGTCTCCTTCCCCGCCGGCCTCCGGCAGGCCCTACGTCAAGATCCAGACGTGGTTCTCGTCGGCGAAATGCGCGACATCGAGACCATCCGAACGGCTATCACCGCAGCCGAGACGGGACACCTGGTTTTCGGGACCCTGCACACCTTCGATGCCCCCTCGACGGTCGGGCGTCTCGTCTCCTCTTTCGCCGCCGAGGAGCAAGACCAGGTTCGCGCGCAGCTTTCTTACATTCTAAAAGCGGTCGTGGCCCAGATGCTCATCCCCCTCGCCTCGACGAAAGGCCGCGTGGCCGGTTTCGAGGTAATGCTCTCCACCCCGGCAATTCAGAACAATTTGCGCAAGGTTGACGGCCACGCCTACCTGCGCCAGACGATTGAGACCTCAGCGCGGGATGGGATGCAGACGATGGAGATGGCTCTCGTGGACCTGGTCCGTCGCGGGGTGGTTCGGATGGAAGATGCCGAGCACCGGGCTCCGGATCTCGAGAGTTTCCGGCGCCGGGTCGACCGCGCCGAGGCCTGAGAACGGGCACATCAGCCGACCATTGCTCCTGTTGGCATGCCCCGCTAGGTCTCGCACTATACTGCTCATGCCCGCCTCGGAAGATAAAAACAATCTCCCAGCCCCAGCCTCAGGTCCCCAAGAATCCGGACTCGATCGCGTCAAGGTCTCCGATGAGGAAGCTCGTCGCGCTCTAGCAACCCTGACTACCGGGGATCCGGCGGTGCGCAAACGCATATTTTCCGCCCTACTCCGGGCAATGTCGGCGGGCGGTTCCTGATGGCTAAACAAGTTGGTGTGGATATCGGCTCGACCACGGTCAGGGTCGTAGAGGTCAGAGGTTTCGACTCGCGCGGATATGCCGTGGTCACCCGCGTCGGCTACGCTCCGATGCGCGAGAACGCCATAGTGGGTGGACGTATCCGCAACGCCGTTGCCGTGTCGCAAGCTGTGATCCGGGCCCTCAAACAAGCAGGTGTAGCCCCGTACGGGTTCGTCGCCGGCTTCTCCGCTCCGGAGGCCGCCGTCGCTCGCATGACTCTTCCCTCGACTCTCAAGGGTGATGAGCGGGTAAAGACTCTGCGCACCATGGACCGTCAGGTTTCCGCCGCGCTCCGACTGGAAGATTCCATCATCTCCTTGAACGAGATCAAGAGGTTCTCCACTGCCGAAGGTATGTCCATGACCGCCGTAGTTGTCGCGGCCGCAGCCCGCGAGGAGGTTGAACAACTCCGCCAGGTCTTCAAACTCGCAAAGTGCACTCCCCGCGCTCTTGATCTTGCTGGTGCGGCGAACATGCGGGCGCTGGTACGCACCCTCCAAGATGGGAACGAGGTGCACACGGTTGTCGACATCGGCGCCACCAAGACCTCGATCGCGACCCGCCAAGGCCCGCATCTTCGATCCCTGCGACAGGTGGCAACCGGCGGTTCTGCGTTCACCCGTGCCATCATGGGTGTAACCGGTGATACCCGCCAGGAGGCCGAGGCCCGCCAGAAAATTGTATCCTTGCTCGACCGTCCCGCCGCCCCGGTGGAGGTGGCGACGGGATACGGTTCGACCGGGCGCATCTCTGAAGGTGATTCGGAGAGACAGACGATTCTCGACGAGGCCGTCTCCCGGATAGCCGACGACCTCGTCGAGCAAATATCCTCCTCGATCGAGAACGATGCCTCCAACTACGGGAACTCTTTCACCCAAGGCGTGGTTCTCTCCGGCGCCACCGCCCAAATCCCCGGACTCCGTGAACGCCTAAGTCAACGCCTCGGTGTACCCGTCCAACTCGGCCGCCCCTGGGCGACGCTCGAGCGGAACCGAGCCAACCTGCTCTATCTCCGCGACGGGCAGGAAGACCCTCGTATGATGATGGAACTAACCACCGCAATCGGTCTTGCCATCTGGAGACCAGCGTGAGCGACGCCGCCAAACCACCCGCGACTCGCGATGCGGAGGCCTTCGCCGCCGCCCGCCCAGCCGGCCAGACCGGGGCCCCGTCCACACCGAAGTTGCGCCGCGACCAACCTTCGAAGAAGTTGGAGCAGGCTCGTCGCCTCGTGCCTGCGGCCTCGGCCTTTGACCTGCTCGACGGAGAATACGCCCGCACACGCAAAAGCCGGATTGTATCTCTCGTCTCTCTCGGCGCCGCAGGCCTGATGGTCGTACTCTTTACCGCCCAGTTGCTCCGCATCCGTTTCGAGATAGCGAGCGAGAAGAACCGCTACCGTGAGGCCACCACTGCGGGCACCGAGTCGAAAGTTGCCCTTGACCAGCTCTCCCAGTTCGAGGGGGTACCGGGGGATGTTGTCTCTGGCGCTCTAACCGGACGCTCGGTGCATGCCGCCGCCGCGACCGAGGCCGAGTTGGACCTGGTACAGATCGTCAACGAGTTGACTTCCATGGTCCCACCAGGGATTACGATCACCAACATAAGCCTCGATCCCGCCGCTCGCGAAGAGTCGAAGAAGGAGTCGTCGGAGGAGGGGAAGGCTGCCGACCCCTCCGATTTGCGGGCCGTAATTACAGTCCTAGCGGACGCTGATTCCTATCCGGTTATCTCCCCGTTCCTCGAGCGGATGCGTGCTTCGGAGAACCTCTCCGATTTCAAGGAGTCCTGGTCCGGTGAGCCTCCGCTACTGCGAGTCCGCGTGGACATCAACGTCCGTGTGGCCTCGTCTGCTCGCTATATCCAGTTTGCGACCGACGCCGGCATCATAGAAATGTTGACCCCGGAAGAAGGGTCCACCGAGGAAGGGAACTGACATGGCCCTCTTCGGACTCAATCTGACACGCCGCCGGACCCCAAAGAAAGGCAAGGTAGATTCCACCACCTCCCCGGATATGAAAGCACGCCTGATCCAACTCCGCACCCTGCTTCGCCGCCGCTGGCAACTGACTTTCATTCTCGGTGCAATCGTAATCGCCGCGCTGTACTGGTTCGGACTCCGCCCGGCCAATGCCGAATTGGAGAAGTGGCGCTCCGACTCGGCCGTCGCCGAACGGCGCGCCGAGAGCCTGCGCGCCGAGTACAAGTCGTTGCAGAGCGCCGAGGGCGCTGCCCTCGCCTCTGAGCGGTTTAGCCGCGCCATAGAACTAGACGATCTGCTCCCTGTAAATGTCACCCCCCTGATGATGCTCCAGACGATTACATCCATAGCCGCCGATGCCGGTCTCGAACTCGGGGCCTCCACCCCGGCCGAGGCTCCAGACGCTGGTCCGGCCGAGGGCTTGCGGTTTTACTCGTTCTCGATCGCCGTCGGGGGCGATTTCTCCCAGGTGACTAGTTTCGTAGAGGGCCTCGCCAAAGCCAGGCCGCTCGTCTCGGTGCATTCGGCCAAATTCTCCTATGAGTCGGGGAACCTAGAAGCGGGTGTCGCCCCCTCCGTACAATTCGAGGCCGAACTGAGGTTCTGGTCCTCGAATCTGGACAAGTTGGGGGATATCAAGGATCAACTCGATGCGCAGCGCCGCGAGGATCAAGGCCTCCCGCCCCTTGAGCCGGAGGCCTCTCCCACTACCCTACCCCCACCCCCCACTCTCCCCGCGGGTGTCCCAGTCGACCCATCCCCGGTCACAACCCTCGCGCCTGTAGAGCCGTCATCCGGCACGACTCCAGTCTCGACGACTACCCCATCGACTTCGCTACCCACCACGACATCTTCGACGGTCCCACCGTCTGTTGGGGAGGTGTCTGCTGGTGCGTTTTGCGACCCCGAGGGCTCGACCGGTTCGGTTTCCGGCGTCCCGTACATCTGTTCGAAGACCGCAAAGAACGGTTCCGCCTTTCTCGACGGCCGCGCACATTGGCGCCCCGCTTGATCCACTTGCCCCGCCTGCTCCTCCCGCAACGGTAGGTGTCGACCTATCCAAGGGGTTTACTCCCCCCAACCACAAGGAGGACGAGTGTCTCACGACCCGTTCGACCACGACGAGGTTCCCCCCGTCGATGGGGAGGATTTCGTTGAGGAGGACCGAGATTTTTCTTGGGGCCCCTCCACTCCAACTTCAACTTCCACACCCTCAGCGTCCCGCTCCGGTCGTGCCAAGCGCACGGCGGGTATGGGCCCCAAGGTGTGGCGTTCCTTCCTAGCCGTACTATCGGCGTGCGACAAGCTTTCAGCGAGCCGTATGGCCACGCTTATAGCACAGGTACGAGTCTCCACGAACGCGCTTGAAGAGCTCGACGACGCCCATCGTAGTCGTCTCGTCTCGCTGATCGAACTAGTCGAGTTCGAACTCTCCGTCGCCTCCCCCGAGGCGCCGATAGCGCTCGCAGAATGCGTCGGTCTGGAGTTCGCCTCCGAGCAGACGCGCCGGGATATGGATGTGCTTCTCGCGCTACCAGTCTCCGAAAAACCCGAGAATCCGATAGGGTTCTGGGTTGCCCTCTGCAACGAGGTTCAGTCCCGCCGTACGCGCCGACAGATTGACGTGCTTGCCATGTCGATCGATTCGCACGCACCGGTGGTGGACCAACTCGATATCTATGACAGGCTCGAACCACCGGCTACCCGCGTCGCGGTTATACGCGAAGAGGGTATCCGCACGGCCGACAGGCTCTTGGAGGAACTCGAGGAGGCGGGCGCCACATCGGCACCTTACCGACTCTCCTCCGGTTTTCCGACCCTCGACGCCAGCCAAACCGGCGATAAAGACGAGATCGGAATCATCGCCCCCGGCGAGAACCTGCTGATCTTGGGACCTACCGGTACCGGAAAGTCTTCGATTGAGTACGCGCTGCATCGCGGCACGACCCTATCGCTGACTCAAGTGTACCCCGACGCCCTCTCCATCCTCGCTCATACCGAGGAAGAGTCAAGGGTCAAGGCCAAAGCTATCGGTCTCGAACGCGGTCAACGCTGGCATGATCTGGCGAAGAACGTGGTCATCGAGAACATCGGATCCTCCCGCCGGAGGCTCGCCGAGATGTTCTACGAGACCGTCGCGCACGCAGTACGCCGCTCGCAAGAGACTGGGAGACATCCGGTAGAATTCGTGGTGCATAAAATGCACATCGACTACCTCCAAGCTATCGCAGAGCAGGGAGAAACCGAGCAGACCTCCGTCATCACGACTTCGGAGCTGATCTTGCGAGGTTTCCAAGCTTGCAACCCGGAAGAAATCGAGAAGTATTCGCATGTCAATTTCACCCGCTATACTGGGATGAAGTGGCCAGACGAACTCGAGCATCACCGCGTCGCGGTAATCACATACGGTCAGTTGCGTAAGTCTGGTTCTGATGCGACGGTCTTTTACGACCCGAACAACAAGAAGCACTCACTCAACCAGTTCTCACTGGAAGCTCCTCCCGCCGACGAACCAGCTTGGACCGACCCTTCGGGGAACGGTTGGTGCTGGAAAGTCGAGGCTGGGGATTTTCGTCTCTTCACCAAGGACGACATCTACGGTTCCTCAAAGCCCTTGCAGAACGCCACGAGCGTTCTGCTGCTGCACAGGTCCCGTCCCCAGAAGAACCCCGTATCCTGGACCGACGATAGTGGTCGCAAGCACCTAGCCGACACCCGGGCCCGTCTCATCTTGGACAAGGCACGAAACGGGCAAAACGCCCTCTACGTGCCGATGGCCTTCGATGTTATGCCCGATGCGTTCCGCGCCCAGTACTACGATGTGATCGGAGAGTCTCTCGTCAATGAGAAACTCATCGAGGTCGATGACAGATATCAAGTGTCCGGAGACCCGATGATTCCCAAACGCCCGAAACGCTCCCCGTTCGCCGATTTTCGGTACTGAGCGGTTTCAAACCAACCTTATGAACCGTGGCCGCCTGTGTAGGCGGCCACGGTGCCGTTACCGGTTTGTTTGCCGTTTTTGGTCTGAGCCCGGGCCGCACCGCGTGCATCAGCCCCCCTAGAAATGATGGAGGTTTGGTCGGGCGTCGGGGCCTAGACCTAAAGGTTGCTCTTCTCCGGGTCGGGGTGTATTTGTACGCTCACGACGTTGATTTTGCTCAACCGCCGGATTTTTCTGTCCCGCCATGGGGCCCTGCGTACCACGATCTCGAAGCGTCGCTCGATCTCGCCTGCCCGGGCCCGACCGCCGAGGTGTTCGGACCATTCTCGGTCTCCTTCTATCGTCGCGTGCAGCACGGTTTCCGTAGCTTCGTCGTGGACGACCTCCCAACCAGCCGCGTCGAGCGCCCCAAGTTCCGCCTCACTCCCCAGTCCGAGGTCCAACAAGGGTGCGAGTTCCGGTTCGGCACCCAACGCTTCGAAGGTCTCGACCAGGTCGCGTCGGTTCGTGCCCGATGGAATTTGGGCTGCCTCGTGAATGTCTACCTCCACGACTATCCAGGCGCCCGGTTCGTCGCCGCGCGCCATCAAATGCCTGAATCGACGCTGCTTGCGCCGGTATTCCGCGGCTTCCTCTGCTGTGACACCGATGGCGGATTCGAGTTCAACTTCCTCCTCCGCCTCGTCTTCACCGGCCCCCTCTTTTTGGGGATTTTTCCCCTCGGCCTTTGGTGCCTTCTTGGGTGTGGTCTTGGTGGGTTTTTCGTCCGCCGCCTCGGGCACGGACGCATCCATAGCCGCCTCAATCGCCCCACTTGCCGTCTCAAATTTGCTGCGGGTCATAGTTTCCCCGCCGCCGTGCACAACGTTTCTACGGTCCCGTTCCACCGCAGCAACAATCCTGAGAGCACCTCCGGGTTTTCCGTGCCGGCCAATTCGGCGGCCACGGCTGCAGCGATCGCCCCGGTTAGTTTCGTTCGCACACGTACCCCCCTGGCGAGGGCGGTTGTTTTCTCTGGGTGCAGGGAGATGGCGACGTTGGCATATTTCGCATAGTGCTCCCCGCTTCCCCGCTCAGCGTGGGCATGGATGAACGCATCTATGACCGCCGGATCGAACCAAACCCCCATCTCACCCATGTCCACCTCGCCGATGACGCAACTGCGTTGGAGGAGGTGGAGGGCCTCCACGAGTCCCCGGTCCCGTTCGAGTATCCGGGCTCTAGCTACCGGCCCCATGTTTGAACGGTGCAGCATGTAGATTCCCGCCCCTTCGGTTTTTTCGGCGAGCAGGTCTGCGGTTTGTGGGGTGAGGTTGCAATTTGCGCACAGCGCTGTCGCATCCTCCCCGACCCTGACCCCGACTCCCGCAAGGACGCGACCCACTTCGTTATCGAGTTCGCTCCCCTTGAGGTGGCGGCTGCGTAAACCGGCTGCCCGTGTCCGCGGGTGGTTCAGGGCAGACCTAAGGGTGGACGCATCCTCCCAAGCTCCGAACGCGCTCGCCTTTCCGAGCGTATGGAAGAGCCGCTTGAACATACCCCAAGCCTGGTCCGCCTCCGGTTCCATGTACGTGTTTACGACGTAGTCCTCGATTTCGACGATGTCAGATTCTCCCCATAGTGCGACGATGGCATCATCTACCTCGAGGCTCTTCTCACGGTCGGTGAGTCGTTTTCGTATCGCGTTGCGCTGGACTTCGTCCAGGTTGGTGTACCTGCGTATCAATGCGGAGAAGAACGTTGCCCACTCCGCTTCGATTCGTGTGGGTAGGTATTCGTCCAAATCCCCGGTTCCTTCGGTTGGATCGAACCATGTTTGGGCGGTCAGCCAGTCGCGGTAGACGCGGTCTCGTCGCGCCCACCCGGCCCTGGCCTCCGCCGTACAGTTCCTTCCCGCCGCGATTCTCGCTCCGGTGTCCTCGACGAGCACAATCGCCCGGTATGCCTGGATCTCCCGGTCTTTGATCTTTCCGAGCTGTTTGGCCTGGTGGACGTCGAAGTCTTCCCGCCGGGTCCATATGCGCAACGCCTCGATGTTTCTCCCCTGGAGGATCTGGTCGAACGCCTCACAAAAGCCCTTCGCCGATCTGGCCGCAACCGTGGTCTCGATGGAACTGTTCCCGTGTTTTCTCAAAAGTTCCGCGGCCAGGGCTCGGTACCGTTCGCCCTCCCTTTTGGAGAGGGCGACGATGACCTCGGCCGTAGTGCTGCTGCTGCAGAGGTGGATGTGGTCTCCAAGTACCAGCTCGAGGACGTCGGCCTCCGCCAGGTTGGACATCTCCAAGAGTAAAGGTTCTATGTTATGACCCACCTCCGCTACGGTGACCGCAGCGGGTCTGGCGGCATTTGTGCGTGCCTTCTCGTCCCGGATAAGAGCGCATGCGCCCGCACCACCTTTGCAGGATCGTGCAAAAAGCCTTCTCTGTGTGGGTCCCACAAGGCGGCTATGGCTTCCGCCCCCACCCCCTCGGGGCACTCTGCTAGCAACAACCCACCCTCCCTCGACCCCGCTATGCGTTTTCCCAGCCAACCTTCGGTGAGTATGAGACGCTCGTACCCCTCCGGCCCGTAGGCGATGGTAGTGTGATCGAGGTATTGGCGCTCTACGACGGATCGAGCTTCGCCGTATACGACCGCGATGCAAGGTTTCCTCTCCTCCGGTCCGGCTCCTGGGTAAACTTCCTCCAGTCGGCCCCGAAGATGTACCAGGTACTTGCCGCTCTTTTCGTACTGCTCGAGTCGCTCCCCTATTTTTTGCATCTCATGTACCCGCCACCGCCCCAAAATTCTCCCCGCACCCCTCTCTCGGACGTAGTCATCGTGGTATGCTACGTGCATCTGCAGGTGCACGTATTGCTCGCTGGTTATCCCCCTCCCCAACTTGAGTTCCCTCCGTACGTGCCACCACCGCGCCCAGGGTTCGCTAAGGTAGCGCTCCGCCTTGGCCGAAGATAGTACCCGGTTCCGGATCTCTCCGACCCGGTTGCTTTTCACAGTTTTTTGCCCTGCCATTTGTCCTAGGCCCTCCCCCGTCACGTTGCCCCATCCCGCCCCGGTGGCACAACTCCCTTCCGGTTACGAAAACGCCGGACCACCAGGCTTGTCAGGCAAGCATGGTGGTCCGGTTCTCGTTTTTGGTTTACTTGAGTGCCACTCGGCGGTACCTCGGTTCGAGGTCCTCAACCGGCGGGAGCTTTTTCGACATGTCGTACACTTGCGTGAACCTGTCGACGAATTCGACCAGTGCGGCGGTTGCCAGCACGTCGTCTTCGTTGTACTGCAAGAGGCGCTTTTGCCACTTGCTGCGCTCCGCTTCCGTGAGGGTCGGGTCCGAGGCTTTCTGGAACCAGAGGGTGCTGTTCGCACCTGATGGATCCGAATCTCGCCACATGAACCGGACGTATTTCGCCAGGCTCTTTAGGGAGTGGTCCTCAGTCGGCCAGATGATGCTGTCGGTCAGGAGCGGATACAGGTCCACCCACGCCTCGCTTGAGAGGAAGCTTTCCACGTCTTCGAGGCTTGGTACCCCTTCGACGCCGGCGTGTTTCTTGGCCAGGTGCCGCATACAGCGGTCCTCGGCTTTGGTGTAGTGGAACACTTTGCACGAGTCGGCTCCGAATTTCTCCGTCGCTTCCTTCTGCCATTTCTGGAGGAACGCCCAGTACTCGACGAACACTCGCGCCTCCTCCGCATCGCTTCTTTCGAAGGTAACGAAGGCATGGTACGAGGTGCGCACTTTTCCGGTCTTGAGGTTTCTCCATGCGAGGTGGTTGCCCCAGCAGTAGATGATTCCGTCTTCCTCCATGTCGGTGTGGATCTCCACGTTCCCTCGCGGGATGGAGACGCCGTGTACCCCACGGGCGCGGAAGATGTGGGTCATCTTCTTGCGCCGCGCGTAGTCCACGACCCGGGCCTGGTCGATGTGCGATACCAGCGAGACGCCCGAGGGCTGTTTCGCGGTGTCGAGATCGAGGGCCGCCAGGGCTCCGACAGTGGTGACGTTGTTCTTGACCAAGATGTCCTCGACTTTCGGATCCGGGCTCGAGATGGCTGCTCCTACGGGCGAATTGGCATGGTGCCGCATCGTCCGAGCGTCGCGTACCAATTCTGCAAGTCCGTCGATCTTCGAATCAAGGATGCTCGCAGTCGCGGTGTCGAGCCGGGCGAGTTTGGCGACGGTTTCGACGCCTCCTTCGCGCAACTGTCGGGCGACCTTGACGGTCATCCCGGCCAGCAGGGTCGGGTCGTCCATGTCGACGAGACGTTCCTGGCAATGCTCGCGCCAGACACAGGTCTTGCACTCGCTCTTCCACTCAGGCCGTGTGATGGCTTCTACGTCCCGCTCTCCGTCGCGCGCGCGGCTGGCACATGTGGCCACCGCGTGGGTTTCGGCGTAGCGTTCGGCGTAGACCTCCATCGCGCTCTTGCGACCGCGGTCGTACATCTTCTCGTTCAGGTCGATCCAGTAGATCGCGTGGGCGTCGCTACCCTGGTCTACTCCGACGATTCCTCCCGTCCCGTTGCCGTCAAGGCCGTGGAACGCGAGCATTTCGACGTAGTGTGCCAGTTGCATGGCGTCGTTCTCTTTGAACGGGCCCGCCGCCGTGATCTCGGTGGTCGACTTGTGGTCCAGCAGTGGGCTGACTTTCCAGGTGCGCGTTTTTCCGCTGCGCTCCAAGACGCGATGCGCCTTGTAGTCGACGGGGTTCCATCGCTGGATCCCGCCGCGGATCTTGTCGCGTACCAAGACGTCTGGCTTTCCGCTCCGGCCGCCCCACTCGTACCCGTTGGATGTTTTCTTCCACGGGCGCAAATGTGCGTTCCAGATCAAGACCACGTCGCCAGGTTGTTCACACAGGGCGTGTGTCGCCTGCTGTGCCAATTGTTCTCCCCGGCTGGTGTCGTCTGTCGAGATGATTGCGTACTTAGATTTCCTCGCGGCTTCCACCATCTCGGTGAATTTGACCGTCGTGGTCTTCTCTCGGCACTCGATCGTGTGCGCCTTTTCGCTAGCGGCGATGTGTTCGCCGCCGCGGGCCTCGTGCTGGTTTCCCAGTTTGGCGAGTTCCATCATGAACGGATCCTCGGCGTTTCGCAGGCTGTGGTCCTCTGTGAGGTCCAGCCAGAAGCGTTCGAGGCACTGCTTGGGGCGGTACGAGGAGATCAGGGGGATTCGCGGTTTGCTCCGCGGACCTGCCTCAATTTTGGTTGGTTTCTTGCTAGTCATGCGTGTCCTTTCTTGTGAATACGCAGTCCATATCCCCGGGGGTTCCCGGGGCTTTCTTTTACTGTGACCGCATAACCTTGTGGTGCAACCGCCCCCGATTGCCCTCTCGGCGCTTCCGGTCACTGTTCTCTCCGTGCCTCTCTTCGATACCGATGCCTTCACCGTAGGCCTTGACGACGCCCAGGGTGAGGCCGTTTTGCACTCCTCCGGTCCGTTGTTGGTTCTCGCCGGGCCCGGCTCCGGCAAGACCCGTGCACTAACCCACCGCATCGCTCGTCTGGTTGCAGCCGGTGTTCCCGCCTACCGGATTTTGGCGCTTACTTTCACGAACAGGGCCGCTTCCGAGATGCGTTATCGCCTCGCCGGCGACCGCGACGAGAAGACCGGGCTTATCCCCGATGCCGTAGAGTTCGAGAGGATGTATTCTCGTCCGCCCCGACCCGGTCTACTTCCCCCTGGCTTGTTGGTGCCGTCCTCGATCGCGACTTTTCACTCGATGTGTCTGCGGACGCTGCGCATCCATGCCAAGGACGCGAACCTTCCCCCCGGGTTCTCCGTCTTCGATGTGGCCGATTCGGTTCGGGTTGTAGAATCGGTGGAGGAAGATCTCGAGAAACGTGAGGCCCAGAGTTTGTTCGAGCAGTTTTCGGCGTTGCGAAACTTCGGGGTCCTCTCCCCCGAGGCTTTACTGTCCCCCTCCACCGAGGAGGTCGTTGCCTCGCTACGTTTCGATCTGGGCGACCTCGAGTTTTTTGCCGCCCAGTGGGGCCGCTATCGGGCCCGGATGCAGGAGCTGGGAGCCCTAGATTTCGATGATTTACTGGTCAAGATGCTCGAGTTTCTGCGCAGCCCTGCCGGCGAGTCTTACGGTTCGTTCTACGACGCCATCCTGGTCGACGAGTTTCAAGACACCAACTTCGTTCAGTTCGAGATTCTCCGCAGCCTCGTCGGCCCCGACCCGGCAAGCCGCGATGTTTGTGTCGTGGGCGACCCCGAGCAGGCAATTTTCGGCTGGCGCGGCGGCTCGCCCGCAATGATGGAGCGTTTCGTCGAGGTTTTCGACCCGGTACGCATCCTCGAGTTGGGGACGAACTACCGCTCTTCGCCCGAGATTGTGAAAGCTTCGCAGAGGATTCTGGACGCGTCCTCCGCCAAGATTAAAATCACCAAATTGCGGGCTGACCCGGGAAAGCCAACTGCGATCTCCCCGGAGTGTAATTTCCCCCCTAGAGTGGTGGTCTGCGAGGATTCCGACGATGAGGCCGAGCGCGCCGCCGCAGCGGTGAAACAATGCATCTCCAGAGGGGAGTCCGCTGCGATTCTGGTGCGTACGAAGGCCCAGACCCGCCCCTTCGAGGCCGCTTTTGATCGTCTGCGCATACCGTTCAACCTGGTCGGTGCGACCCGTTTCGTTGACCGTACCGAGGTGAAGGATGCCTTGTCGTACCTGCACGTGGTTTCAAACCCGGCGAACGATCCCGCTTTCGAGCGTGCCGTCGTATCCCCCCGTCGCGGTGTCGGGAAGGGGGCTTTGGATAAGCTTCGTCTCGTCTCCTCGGAATTTTCTCTGCGCGCCAAACTAGCCGACGCCCCCGCCCTGGGGTCTCTCCCTAACGCCCTTCGCGGTAAGCTTTCGGCGTTTGCCAACCTGCTCGATGAGGTGGAGTCCGCTTCGCAGGTCTCCCCGTATGAGGCCGTCCAGGCGGTCTTTGACGGCGGCTTGCGTGAATCTTTCGCCTCCGATGCCGAGAGGTTGGCGAACCTCGACGAACTGCTCGCCGCCGCCAAGGCCTTCGGTTCGCCTTCGGGGGATCCAAAAGCCGTCCTCGCCGATTTTCTCGGTCAGTTCTCCCTCTCTGCCTCCACCGACGAAACCGCCGCCCGCCGCGCTTCCCGTGCGACGATTATCACCGCGCACGCCGCGAAAGGCACCGAGTTCGACCATGTCTGGGTAGCTGGCTTGGATGAGGATGTGTTTCCTCATATCTTCGCCTCCTCTCTCGAAGAGTTAGAAGAGGAGCGTCGCTTGCTCTATGTCGCTACTTCGCGTCCGCGCTTGTCGCTCACCGTTTCTCACCGCACCCGCCGCATCGCGGCGGGGCGCTGGCAGGATTCACGCCCCTCCCCGTTCCTCAATTTCTTCACTGGCGATCGCCTCGGCACCAAGTCAAGCCTTGTCCTGTCTGGACCGGATAGGTCCAACCCGGACGTACCCAAACCGGCTAAAAGCCGCCTCACCCCCGAACAAGCGCCTCCAGGAACCGAGGTTATGCACGATGTCTTCGGTCCCGGCCTGGTGGTCGCACTAGCCGGTACGGTGGCCAGGATTCGCTTCTCCGCCCCATCCAAGGAGCGTACTATCGATCTCTCGTTCGCACCGTTGAGTCTGGTCTGACCTGCCGGACACTAAGGTTTTGGGACGGTAATCTGCGTGGAATTCCTCGTATCCCTGGCCGCGCAGGCCGCCTCCTGTACGGCGTGTCCTTTGCATGCTTCTCGGGGTTGCTCGGTTTTCGCCTCCGGCCCGGCCTCGGCCAGGCTGGTGCTTCTCGGTGAGGCCCCCGGGGCGAACGAGGATGCTACCGGTATCCCGTTTTGTGGAGCCTCCGGTAGGTTGCTCGACGCCGCCTTGGTCTCCGCCGGACTTTCGCGCGAGGAAGTGTACGTTTGCAACGCCGTCAAATGCCGCCCGCCGGGTAATCGTCCTCCCACGCCCGCCGAGCTCTCCGCCTGTCAGCCGTTCCTAGTCGGCCAGTTTTCGGCAATCTCGCCGGTTTTGGTGGTGGCTCTCGGTGCCTCCGCTTTGCGCGCCCTCGGAGTCGAGTTCAAGTCCCTCTCGGCGCTGCGTGGTCGTCCCATGATTCTTCCCGCCCCGTTCACCCCGCTGCTGTGCCTCCCTACGGTGCACCCAGCTTTCGCGCTCCGCCGTCGCCGGACGGAGTTGCCGAACCTGGTTCGCGATCTCGAAACGGCCCGCTCCCTCCTCGGCTGATTCTCACCGTCCGAGTCGCATGACGTACGAGGCAGAGCCCCGCTCCACATCTCCAGTGGTCTGCCAGCGTCCCTCGAAATGGACCAAGGCCGCCTCTCCGGGTTGTAGCTCCTTTTTGTACATGACCTCTACCGCCGCCATCTCCCAAGCTTCCCCTGCCGTTAGCGCCCCGGGTTCATCTAGTTTGGCGTGTACCTCTCCAAATACCAAGTATCTCTCCCACAGCCGCTCCCCTCTGCTCGAAATCCCGCTCCGCACTTCGCAAAGTACCGCCTCTTCGCGAAACGTCTGCTTAGATCCCTCAAGTGCCCACCGCCACAAGATCGCTCCCTGTCCGACCCCGAGCAGCGCTGCGACGAGAAAGATGGCGGAGACTCCCGTTTCCAGTGGAGTGTCCCCAAGTACCATCAGCACGAACGAACTCAGCACCCCGGCGACGAAGGTGACCGCTATCCGTTTCCGCTCAAAACGCCAGAGAAGGAGCCCTGCTGGACATTTTCGCCCCGTCTTTTGACCGTCCCACGCCAGCCACCCGCCCCACGCCAACCACAGGGCGAGCAGGACCGCGCCGGATGTTTGGAGCATGGACAACTACGGTGCATGTCCTAGTCTAAGCCGCCAAACTTTGCGTTTCTCCACCCCAACACCGCCCCACGTTCCGACGAGTCTCCGCTCTTCGAGCGCTATGGCTAGATATTTCTCACGAACCGGGCATTCGCCGCATCTGATGTTTCGGGTCCGGGACCCAGGACCCGGGAAGTAGTTTGTCAATTTCACCTAGCTGCTGCCGCGCCCCGCCCGGTACGGTAATTCCAACCGTTAGGATCAATCCTAGTCTTCGGCCCGGCACCACTCGGCATGTAGCACTCTGCCGCATTCGATACAAGGTTCCTCTCTCGCCATCTCTTCTCTGTCATCGTCTAGTCCGAGCGCACGACTTGCCGCCTCCCCTTCCATTCTCTTCAAGTTGCGAGCATCACGATGCCGCCGGTGTTTTCCTTTTCGCATTACCCTCTCCCTGACTCACCCTCGGTGTGTCCGTGTTGGTTTTCTGACCCCGATCCGTCGTCTTGTAGGTCCGGGGGCCTTTTCTAGTACAGTTCCGTGTTTCTTACCCGGTCAACAGTACGGCTCTACGTATTCTCCACAACAAGGGGGTAGGGTCGCCCGCCGATCAGGTGTCGTTTCCGGTCCCTTACCAGGGTTTCGCAACGATGGTGTACCCAAGTTCGTCCCGTCCCGGTATTCTGTGTTCCCGTGGCCCGACGAGCACCGAGTGCCCCTCTTGCCATACGAGGGAGGCAAGGAGGGTGGCTGAAGGCCCCATCGGACAGTGTGAGACGGTACCGTGCGCGACTATTCTCTCCCAGAGGGCGTAACTCTCGGCTGCATCCCTGGGGGTTTCACGTCGCGCCAGTTCTACCGCGAGTTTGGCGAAGGCCAGTTCGTCGTTGCTCAATCCGCACTCCTCAGCCTGCTCGACGAAGCGCTTCATGCGTAAAACCGGTTCCCATATAGGCTGCATACCGTTTTATGGTGTCACGCGCCTATCGTCGCTGCCAGCAGGTCTACGCCGTCTATTCGCCCCGCCCCTTATTCCCATTCCCTATTCCCATTCCCTATAGTGCCTACTCACGCTAGGGCGGGACGGTGTATTATCATGCCCGATTCGCTCGACCCAAGTTCCCTCAAAGCCGAACCAACCGTCGCGCCCTCGCCCGACTGTTTCAATTGCACCCCGACCTGTACTTGTACCTCTCCTTGCTCCTGTCCGCCTTCGTGTGGTTGTTGGTGCCGCTAAATTCCCGGCTGATTTGACGGTTACAGGCGCAGCATCAGGGCTAGTTTTCGCGCTTCGAGGTGTTCGATATGGGTACGCAACCTCGCCGCCTGCTTGCTAAGTTTCTCCCCCTCTATCTGCTCTTCGCGCCCCTCCCCGGCGGTTGCCCATGCCCCTTGCGCCTCTAGTTCTGCCGCCTCTTCTTTGAGTTGTTCGATGGTTGCCTCGATTTTATCGATCGCCTCCTCGGTCGAGTTGCGCATCCGATCTCGTATGATGGATAGAAGTTTTTCGAGCGGGTTTTTCCAAGACTTGGCGGACATTTCCGAGATGGTTTCCCCCCGCCTCAGCCTGTCAAGGAGAATTATAGCCAAGAATAGCTATCACCTCTCGGCTTTCTCTGGCCAGGCCCAGTAGTGTCTAGCCGCCCCCGCCTTGTACGGTCTCCTCCTGATGGATACCGCAAGGTTCTCGCGACTGCTCGAGGAGCATCCCTACGCCGCCGGAGTGTACGCCACCATTTCCCATGGCATGTCCCCACAGTGGATGTTCCGCGACCTTGGCTCCGGTAAATGGCACGCCTCCGACCGCTGCCCGCTCCTGCGAACCCCGTTCGAGCATTTCTCTATCTCACCATCGTCCCTTCCGTCGGGGCAGGTTTCAAATTGGCTGGATTGTCCTTCTTGTGGCGCGGCTCGCGCCTTCCCTCTCGGTCGGCTGTTGGCGGTGCTCGATCATGGTCTCCGTGTAGACTCAGCTCCACTTGACTGGCCCGGCCTCGCCTTCCGTCGCCGCTTTGTTTTCGATCCCTTGTCCGGTTTTCAAGTTCGCGTCTCCGGCTCTGGTTCTTTCTGGTCATCTTTGAACGCCTCACTCTCCGAGTGGCTCTCCGCCACCGCCCACGCCGCCTCTGTGGCGGCGGTTTCTCTATCGAGTTCCCCCCTGTATGACGCTTTGGCCTCGATCACTCTACCCTCTACCGGGTCGTGGCTTGACGGGCACGCGGCCCCGCCCCGCAACTCCGCCCCATCCCGGCCTGAGCCCGATCGTGCGGTTTTCTTGGTGCATGAGGATCTCCCTGCGTTCTGTGGGGGTTCTTCGGTACAAAAAGTGGTCGACCTTTTCGCTCTAACCGGCGCACTCTCCCCTTCCGCAGTTTTGCTGAAGGTTCCCTCCAGCCTTGCTCAAATCGTACGGGCCGCCGCTCCCGAGGGGAGTATGGTACTACCCGACCCTGTCGACGCCGATACCTTGCGCTGGGCGGCCTTGCTCTATTTATCGGCGCCGTCTCGTACGCTTGCCGCGGCGGTTTCCGCGTCCCTTCGGCTTCGTCGTGGCTCTTCCCGGTTCGGGGAAGGTGAACTCGAGCGTTCCTCGTAGGGCGTCTATACGGCTCGCGCTCACTTGTACGCTCGATCCTACTTTGAGGATTTTGCCGTTCCTAATCCCTTCGTGCCGGCGTTCATCAAAACGCCATCCCCCGACCTTGCGGGCCATGACATAACCACCCACATCACCCAGTTCATCGGCTTCGATCCGGATCTTGGTGTCGCTCAAGCCGGAGATGATTCCGGTGGCGTTTCGAGTGGGCCTGGCCTCTATCTCCCTAAGAGCTAAAGCCACCCTGACTTCACGTTCGGCTTTACCCGCCCGGCTGGAGACTTCCGAGATGTGCCGCTCTATTCCCTGCATCGCAACTCGGAGGGTCCGTGTTGACTCTCCGTGCAGGTGCCGTTTTACGGCCCGGTGGACGAGCAGGTCCGCATACCGGCGCAAAGGGGAGGTGAAGTGGACGTACTTTTCCGAACCAAGGCCGAAGTGCCCGTAGTTCACGGTCGTGTACTCGGCGCTTCCGAGAGCCCCCGCGAGAAGGTCCCGTAGTGCCGGGAGGTCGCAGCTTCGTTCTATTTGTTGGTAGAAGGAGCGGAAAGCTACCGGGCTGACTGGTTTGGAGAACGATACGTACTGACCGAGTTCGCACGCCGTGGTCTCGATTCGAGAGACGTCTTCGTCTTTCGGTGCCCGATGGCACCGGTACAGCGCCGGAAGGTCTCTCTCGTCGAGCCAGTTGGCCACCGTCTCGTTGGCTTGGACCATTAGTCTCTCGACGAGCATGTGTGCGTCGTCCTCGTCGCTGGGGTCTTCGCCGATCAGGTCGCTCGGTACGCCCCCGCGCATTGCCCTCTGGGCACCGATCCGCAAGGCGGCGTGCCAGAGCCACCCTACGGTCTCGGCCACATCCGGGTCGAACCCGGCCTCCTCGTGGGCTCCATGTATGAATTTTGCGACGTCGACATAGTTGACCCGCTGTGTGGATTTGATGACGCTCTCGTAGACGGAGTGTTCTACGACGACCCCCTCATCGTTGATGAGCATTTCTACTGTGAGCGTGTCCCGCTCCTCCCCTGGGAGTAAGCTTAGGGCTTGTTCGGAGATCTCCGGTGGGAGCATTGGTCGAACTTGCATCGGCAGGTACACGCTCGTTGGTGTGCCGGCTGCCGCCTTGTCCATCAAGCTTCCCTCCACGACGTGTTCGGACACATCCGCAATGTGGACCCAGAGGCGCAAGTGTCCGTCCCGTTCGGGCCGGATGCTGAGCGCGTCGTCGAGGTCCTTGGAGTGGTCCGCATCGATGGTGATTACGGTTTGCTCGACAAAGCTGCGACGCTTTCCCCGCTTGCGTTTTGCCGCTGCGACTGCCCGGGCTTCTTTGATGGTTGCCTCTTCGTGCCTCCACGGAAGTCGGTGCCGCTCGAGGAATCGCCTAGCCAGGGTGTTGCTCTGGTAGGTGTCCCCCAGTCGCTCGATGATCCGCCACTTTCCTTGGCGGTACTCGGCCACCACCGTCTCCCCTTCGCTCGCTTTCCCCTCGGCTGGCCAGTTTCCCACCCCTACACCGGGGTCGATGGAGAGGGAGTTGCCCGTCCATGTCCCGATTATACGGTCTCGAGCCCGGCTCGCTATCTCTATTTTTCGCACCGTTGTGTCCTCGCCGCGTTTCGATACGCTCGCCGCGACGGTATCCCCGTCAAGGACCCCTTCGAGTAGGGTGCCAGGTACGAAGTACGATTCATCCATGGTTTCGACGAACGCGAAACCGCGGGGATGGAAGCGGATCTCCCCGCGGATGGTTGTGTTCGCAGATTGGGTGTTCTCGGCACCTTCGCGGGTCCGGTTCCGTCTGTTGCGACGGCGCTTGTTGTTCTGTTGCATGTGTAATTCCTGTCATGGCGGGATGATTCCCGTCTGCTGTTACGGTGACGGTCCACCCCCGGACTCCAATCCCCCCGTTTCTCGGGTTTTCGGCCGTTTGGGAATCCAGCTCTCCCCCTTGTGTCCCCTCTCCCCGCCCCCACGGTGTCGTTCGGTTGATGAACAAGAAAGCGCGATTGTGAAGGTTCCCTCCTCCTTCTCTTACGCCGCCCTATCAAACGGTGCCTTCTCCCACCGAGTGATACGTATCTTGGTCATCGACGTGTGATTGAATCGTCTGCGTGTGCGCAGGCAATTGCTTCGTCGGACCATATGTCTCGCGGTCCCCCCGCGCTGATAGCACCTGACGATCTTCACATCACCCCCTTGGCCGAAGCGCAAATTTGCGACGAGGCCAAGGGGGTGCACCCTTTCTCGGACTTATTTTTCCGCCCCCCGGTCCTGTCTTTTTGCCCCCAGCCAGTCCTGGGTGGGCCTATTTCTCTGTTGTGGGTCTCCCCGTTGGGGATGTTTTCTGGCAACTCAGGTCTCGACCATTACCTCACAGACGAGCTGCCTATGGTCGCTCCCCCACGCCGGTCCCCGTTTTGCCCTAGCTACGCTGATGCGCTCGTCGACATAGATGTGGTCGATCCTGCCCCGCCATCCGAGTAGTTCGTGCCTCCATGTACCGCCAATCATCGGCGAGGCCCGCCGCAGCCCGAGTTTAGAGACGACCTCGGAGAACG
>Ga0172372_10002790_pt1 | contig 26199 bp, 18 predicted proteins | sample LakKiv5m_2_FD_114544 | JGI IMG/M metagenome (GOLD analysis project Ga0172372, IMG submission 114544) | Freshwater microbial communities from Kabuno Bay, South-Kivu, Congo - kab_092012_9.5m | ecosystem: Environmental > Aquatic > Freshwater > Lake | place: Democratic Republic of the Congo...
CCCGACGACCTCGTGCACGGCGAGCAGCCAGCGCAGCGGATCGCCGCGCGTCGCGGCGAGCGCGCCTTCGAGCCCGAGCTCGAGCCCGCGCACCTCGCCCGGGCCTACGCCACGTCGCGCCGTCGCTTGCGCGGACACCGTCGCCGGAAGCGCGAACGCGAGCAGCAGCGCCGCGATGTGCGCTGCGAAGCGTGACCGTGCAGCGTGGCTGAGTGCCTTGGAAAACAAGGGGATAAGGCAGGATGAACGGCTCATCGCGACACCTCGGCGAGCTGCGGGGCGGAGCGCTGCGCGGGCGCTGCGGACACGGGCGCGAGCGGGCGGAGGATGGGGAGCGGGATGGGCTCGGGCGGCGGTGGGGGAGGGGGTGGCGGCGCAGGCAGCGGGGAGGCCGCGTCGCGCGCTTCGGTCGGGGTCGCGCCGCGGTCGGCGATCGTCACGGTGCGCGACGGCAGGATCGCGAGGGCAGGCCCCGAGAGCCCCGGGCGCGACGCGTCGTCCGAGGCCGTGACGCCGAGGCCGCGCAGCGCGCCGCCGGTGCTGAAGCGCAGGGGAAGCGGCACGCGCACCGAGCCGCCCGGCGCGATGGGGCGCAGGCGCAGCCGCAGCGTGCGGCCGTCGAGCGCCGGTGCGCTCGCGGTGAGCGCCGTGAGCCGCTCGCGGGCGGGCTCGTCGAGCTCTGCGCCGGCGGGCAGATCCACGTCGACGACGGGGCTCGACAGCACGCTCGCGCCCTTGTTTTTCAGGGTGATCGCGAGTCCGGCGCGGCTGTCGCGCGGGCCCGCCTCGCCGTCGAGGACGAGGTCGATCGGCGCGCGTCGTGCAGGCCGCGCATCCCAGGGCAGGCCGTAGCGCACCTCGAGCAGCGCGAGCGCGAGCGCGCCCGCCCGCGCGCGCACCTCGACGCGGTGCGGGCCGGGGCGCGCGACCGTGTCGAGCACGGCGACCGCGGCGTGCGGCTCCTCGCGGACGGCGATCTCCGCGCCGTCGACGCGCACGTGCACGCCTTGCGCGCTCTCGTTCCCAGTGACCTGCAGCACCGCGGCGGCGGCCACCGCGCGCGCCTCGTCGTCCCAGCGCGGGGCGCCCTGCCGCTGCGCGAGGAGCGTGCGCAGCGGCGCGAGCGCCGACGCACGCCCGGAGAGCGCCGCGCGTGCGAGGGCGAGCCACGCCGTCGGCGCCACGCGGTTCGCAGTGGTCGGCGCCTCGTGGTCGAGATCGAGGAAGGCGCGCGCACCGACGGTGACGACGCCGCGCTCGGCGCGCCGCAGGAGCTCTTGGGCGCGTGCGTTCGTCGCGCCCTCCGTGGCGGTGAGCGCGAGCGCGGCGGCGGCGAGCGCGTGCATTGCGGGCGCGTCGCTGAGCGCGGCGGCCTCCGCGCCGACGCGCGTGCGCAGCCGCGTCACGAGCCGCAGGAGATCGCGCTTCACCGCCGGTCGCGTCGCCGCGCCGCGCACGGCCGGGGCGAGGCGCGTGAGCACGCTCGCGCCGAGGCGCACGGCCGTCGAATCCGGCTGCGACGCCGAGCGCGTGCGGACGCCTTCGTCGCTCGCGCCGAGCGCGAGTACGCCGCCGAGCGCGCGCAGCCCCGCGCGGATGCGCGCATCGGAGACCGCCGTATCCGACCACGCGACGCCGAGCGCGCGCGCGACGAGCTCGAGCTGCCACGCGTCGGAGAGCTCGTCGTCGCCCTCGCCCGCGAGCCGTGCGCGGGACTCGGCGCGCAGCGCATCCGGCACCGTGCGGCCGCCGAGCAGCAGCGCCCACGCGGCCGCGTCGCCGTGCCCCGACTGCCCCCACGCGACGAGGTCGCCGAAGACGGCGTCGCCCGCCGTGATGCGCAGCTCGCCGGGGCCGCGCGTCGAGGCGCCCGCGGGCTGCTCCCACGCGAAGATCGCCTCGCCGTCGAGGATCTGCTCGTCCGAGATGCGCACCTGACGCGCGTCGGCCCAGACGCGCAGCGGGCGCCGCACGGCGTCGAGCGGGCTGCCATCGGCCTCGCGCACGGCGCGTATCACGAGTGAACCTTCTCCCTCGCCGCCGACGCGCACCTCGACGGGCACCTCGACCGCGTCTTCGGCCGGCACCTCGACGCTCTGCGGGCCGGGCGCCGTCACGGCGAGGCCGCCCTCCGCGCTCACTTCCACGCGCACCCGCAGGGGGCGCCGCGTGCGGTTCGCGACGCGGACGGGCAGGCGCAGTGTGTCGCCTGCGGTCGCGAAGGGCGGCACCGGCGCATCGACCATCGCCGACTGATCCACGCGCAGCTCGCCTGCAGCGCTCGTCGTCCAGCCGCTGCGCGTCCACGCGATCGCTTCGAGTACATAGGTCGTCAGTGCGTCGGCGACGGGCACGTCGATGACCGTCGCGCCATCGCGCGCGAGCGGCACTTCGTCGGCCACGAAGAGCGTCGCGGGGAAGCGCTCGCGGACGAGCTCGCCCATCGTCGCGAGGCGGCTGCCACCCGCGTCCGGGCGGGCTGCGCTGGCGTTCCGGTCCGCGTCGCCATCGCGCGTATCTTCTTCGAGACGCATGCGCGCGCCTTGCGCCGCGGGTTCAGGCGGCGGGGCCATCGCGGGCATCGCGCGTCGCGCTGCCATTCCGCTCGCGCCGCGACCCATGCCGCCGCCGCCCATCGCGCTCATCTCGTCGGAGGCCATCTCCCCGGCGTAGGCCTCGGCGGGCGCGGGGAGCTCTTCGCTCGCGGTCGCCGTGACGACGCCGCGCCTTGCCTCTTCGCGCGTCGCGAGCGCGACCGCGTCATACGCCTCGGCCATCGCGAGCAGCACGCGCGCGCCCGGCCCGAGCGCGGCGAGCCGGGCCATCAGCGCGTCCTCGCCGCTCGCGACCGCGTAGGGCGTCCCGCGGGGCACGGCGCGCGCGAAGGGATCGCGCACATCGTCGCCCGTGCCGAAGCGCCCATCGGGACCGGCAGACACGCACTCCCAGCCCGGCGCCGCCTGCGCGACGACCAGCGCCGGCGTGCCTGCCGCGCGACGGAAGGCGAAGGGCCGCCCCCAGGCGTCGACGAGCATGTTCGCCGGCACGAGCCGCAGCCGCACCAGCGTCGAGAGCCAGCGCTCGGGCGGCTCGCCGGCCGCGGCGCGCGCGGCGTTCTCGTCGTCGGGATTCCCGAGCCTCGCGAGCGCGAGCAGCAGCGACACGAGACGCTCGCGCGTCACACGCCGCGCAACCGTATCGAAGGTGAAACTCGCATCGGCCTGCTTCAGCAGCGCGACGCTGAGCGGCGTGTCGCCGAGCGTCCGCGCGTGGACGGGCGCGAGCATTCCCCGCTCGATTGCGGTCGCGATGGCGTTTGCATCGAAGTCGATACTCGACTCCGAGCCGCTCACGAGCCCGCGTCGCGCGGCTGCACTGCCGTCGAGCGCGGCGAGCGCGCGCTCGAGCGCGAGCATCGGGATGACGACGCCGCGCCGGAGCAGCTCGCCGCGGAGTGCGACCGGATCGCGGAGCTGGCCGCGGGCCTCCGCGACGTACGGCGCGTACCAGCCCTGCGGGGTGCCGGGGCGGGGGACGAGCGCGGGCGGGCGACCGGGCTCGGGATCGGGCGAGAGCGTCGTGGCAAGCGCGGCCCGCAGCGCGCGCTCGCTCCCTGGCGCCGTGGGATCGGCGGCGGCGCTCTGCAGCACGCCACCGAGCCAGGCGAGCGACCAGGGCGTCTCGCCGCCGTGCGCCGCCAGATCGCGTGCGACGAGGGCCGCCCAGCCCTCGCGCGGGGCGTCGGCCCGCAGCGTCACGCGGGCGCGCGAGCGGACCTGTGCAGGATCTGAATCAGTCTCGATACGCATCGAGAAGGCGTCTGCGGGGCGCACCAGCACGGCGTCGAGGGCGCCTGCGCCAGCGCCTGCGTGCGTGGGCGCGTCGGGGGGCGCGAGCACGTTCTCCGGCGAGAGCGCGCGTGCGCGGAACCGCACGAGCCCCGCGAGCCCCGGCGGCAGCGTGAGCGTGCCTTCCGTCGTCGCGCCCTCGAGCCACGCGGCGCCGACCGTCTGCGCGCCGGCGAGCGCCTCGACGAGCACCGGACGTGCGCGCGCGGATTCGCGGCGCAGCACCGTGAACCCGACCTCGCCGCCGATCGCCGTGACCGGCGCCTTCACACGGACGGCGACCTCGGCCGCGGGTGCGACGCGCACGCAGACGCGCGCCGTCAGCGGCCGCGCCGTCGCGATCGTCACCTCGACGAGCGTCGCGACCTGCCCCGCGCAGCCCGCGCCGCCGCCCGTCAGCGTCGCCGCCGCGCCGCGCGGCAGACGCATCGGCACGACCGCGAGGCCGTGCGCGTCGACCGTCGCCTGCTGCGAGCCGCCGCGCACGCCCGGGCCCTTCACGACGAGCGCGGTGTCGGCTGGCACGGGGCGTCCGCGCGGGTCGCTCACCGCGAGAAAGAGCTCGGTGTCGACCTCGGGCACGAGCCCGCCTGACGACGGCGTCGCCGCGACGATCCACTCGACGCGCGCGAGCTGGTACGTCGCGCGCGTGCGGAGCGCGCCATGCGCGGGGTGCGCGACCGCGACGTCGACGACCCCCGTCGCGAGATCGCCTTGCAGAAACGCAGGTGCCGTCGTGCGGAAGCGCGCCGTGCCCGTCGCGTCCGTCGTGAGCGCGAGCGGCTCGTCGCGCCCTGCGACCGTGACCGTGACGCGCGCGCCGCGCACGACGGCGCCGCTCGGTGTGCGGACCTCGACGCGCCCGGAGAGGGTGCCGGACGGCGGCACCACGGCCTGATCGAGCGTCGCGGCGACGAGCAGGCGCTCGACCGTCCGCCGCCCGACCCGCACGCCGCGCGCCGCGCTCGCCGTCGCGACGCCCTCGAGGGCTTGCGCGCTCACGCGGTAACCGCCTTCGGCCGCGCTCGCCGCGAGCGGCACTTCCAGCGTGGCGAGCCCCGCTTCACTCGTCGTCACCGCGCGCTCCGCGAGCCGCTCCCCGCCCGGCCCATGAAGCGCGAGCGTCACCGCGCGGCCACCGACGGGCGCGCCGTCGTCGCGGCGGACGAGACGCGCCCAGACGCGCACGGGCTCGCCCGGCTCGTAGAGCGCGCGATCGGTGAGCAGATCGAGCCCGAGCGGCGAAGTGAGCGTGAGCGGCCAGACGAACTCGCGCGCCGCCGTGCCGCGTCGGCGCACCCGCACCTCGAGCTGCGGGGCGACGAGCGCGCGCTCCGGGACCGCGAGCGCGACGTCGAAGCGTGCGCCCGCGCCGGGCGTCACCGTCTGCGCCGTCACGGTGCTGCGCGCGCCCGTGCGCGTGTCGCTGATCGTCGTGATCGCCGCCGTGATCTCGCCCTGCGCGAGCGGCACGAGCTCCGCGAGGCCGCGCACCTCGTAGGCGAGGCCCCGCACGCGCAGGGTGCCGCCATGGTGCGCCTGCGGCGTGCCGAAGAGCGCCAGCTCATAGCCCGGTCGCGCACCGCTTCCCGGCTCGTCGGCGCGTGCGTCGTGGAGCGGCGGCAGCAGCGCGCCGAGGGCGAGGGCGAGCGCGGCGAGCGCGGTGTGCGGGCGGACGCGACGGAGCGAGCGGGAGATACGCGACATGAGCGATGGACCTCCGCCGCGCGGGCACGGCTTCGAGCACGCCGGCACACGGCGCGGCGCGAGGATGCCACGCTGAGACGCCCGACCCGGCGAGAGGTTCTCCCCTTCGCGGCGAACGCCAGCGCAAGGCGCGTGCGGAGCCCGATTCGCCCCGACGAACGCGGCGAATCCACGTTTGACAGGGCGGGGGTGCTCCCTATACTCCGCGGCCTTCTCGGCGATGTAGCTCAGCTGGTTAGAGCGGGCGTTTCATACGCGCTAGGTCGGGGGTTCGAGTCCCTCCATCGCCACTGCAACCGATGTTTCGCGGAGCGGCCCGGGTCGCTCGCGGTGTGGGGGCCGGAGTTGACGCCACCCACGATGCGCCCAAGGCTCCCGGCCGTGCAGAAGGCGGGCGCACGCCGCAACAGGTTGTGGCACCTCGCGGCCCTCGTGGGCGGGCTCGGTTCCGCCATCGGTGCGGCCTCGCAACTCTCGATCATCGCCGCCATCGCCGGGCCGCTGCCGCTCCCGCTCGTCGTCGGCAGCATCGTCGCGAGCGGGGTAGCGGCGGCCGTCATCGCCGCCGTCATCGTCGAGCGCCTGGTCGCGCAGCGCCTCCGCGCCATCGCGCGCTTCGTCGAGGGCGCCGACGCGGGCGACTACCTGCTGCGCATTCCGGTGACTGGCGATGACGAGCTCGCCGAGGCGGGCGACGCGCTCAACCAGCTCCTCGCGCGCGTGACGAGCCTGCGCGTCAGCCTGATCGATCAGGGGCGCGAGCTCGCCCAGACGCGCGAGCAGCTGCACCTCGAGGAGACACTCGCCGCGAAGACGCGCGAGCTCGAGGCGCGCCTCGCCGAGCGCCAGCTCGTCTTCGATCTGCTGCGCGTGAGCGTGAGCGAGACGGAACTCGACGCGGTGCTGCGCGCGCTCGTCGTGCGCATCGGTCAGGGTCTGCAGCTGCGCGAGGCGGTGATCTTCCTGCGCGTCGGGGAGGACGCGCCGCGCTACGTCGTCCGCGCGGTGCACGGCTTCGCGGAGCCGGAGCGCGTGCTCGGACGTGAGCTCGACGCCGATGCGGGCGTCGTCGGTGAGGTCGCGCGGAGCGGCGCGCACGTGATCGTCGAGGACGTCGCGCGCGCGTCTGCGCCTCTCGGGCTGTGGGACGACGGCGAGCGCACGGGGTCGTTCGGTGCCTTCCCGCTGCGGCTGCGCGGCAGCCTGCTCGGCATCCTCGGCGTGACGCGCGCGTCGCGCGATCCGCTCGGCGAGGTCGAGCGGCGGCTGCTCACGGCGCTCGCGGACCAGGCCGCGCTCGCCATCCGGCACGCGCAGGTCGTCGACGAGCTGCGCGCGCTCTCGACGACGGACGAGCTCACGCGCCTCGCGAACCGCCGCGCGCTCGGGCGCCGCCTCGACCGTGAGATCGAGCGCGCCGAGCGCTTCGGGCATCCGCTCGCGGTCGTCGCGATCGACATCGACTTCTTCAAGATCCTGAACGACACCGCGGGGCATCCGACCGGCGATGCGGCGCTCCGCGTCGTCGCCGCCTCGCTCGTCGCGGGCGTGCGGCGCATCGACACCGTGGCGCGGATGGGCGGCGAAGAGTTCCTCGTGTTGCTGCCCGAGACGGCGCTCGACGAGGCGCGCGTCGTGGCCGAGAAACTTCGCGAGCGTATCGAGAGTGAAACAGTCCCGGGCGGAGCGACGCAGCCGGGCGGGCGCCTGACGATCAGCCTGGGCGTCGCCGCGCTGCTCCCCGGCGAGACGGCCGAGGCGTTGCTCGCGCGGGCCGACGAAGCGCTCTACGCGGCCAAGCGCCACGGCCGGAACCGCGTGGAACTCCACGCGGGACTGCCGCTCTCGATGCCGGTGCCGCCGCGGTCCTGACGATGGACGGGGCGTCGCTGCGGCGTGACGCCGAGCTCAGGCTGGCGTGCGGAGGCCGAGGATCTCGCGGGCGCGCGCCGTCGAGACGGGCTCGCGGCCGCGTGCGCGGGCGATGAACGCGGCGCGGGCGACGAGCGGGGCGCTGCCCTCCGCGAGCACGCCCTTGTCGAGGTAGATGTTGTCCTCGAGGCCGACGCGCACGTTGCCGCCGAGCTCCGTCGCGAGCTCGGCCATCGGCAGCTGGTGCCGCCCGGTCGCCGCGACGCCCCACGAGCCGTCGCCCGGGAGCTGCGAGACGAGGAAGCGCAGCACCTCAGGGCGGGCGCCCGCGGCCCCGCGCACGCCGAGCACGAACTGCACGTGCAGCGGCGCGGCGAGGAGGCCCTCTTTGACGAGCGCGAGCGCGTTGTCGAGGTGCCCGACCTCGTAAAGCTCGAGCTCGGGGACGATGCCCGCCTCGCGGATCCGCGCCGCGATCGCGCGCATCTGCGGGAACGAGTTCTCGAAGATCTCGTCGCCGAAGTTGATGGTCCCGCAGTTGAGCGTCGCCATCTCGGGCGCGCAGTCGAGCGGTTGCACGCGCTCGTCGACGCTCATGCCCACGGCGCCGCCGGTCGAGGTCTGCACGATCACATCCGTCTCGGCGCGGATCGCCTCGATCGCCTCGCGGAAGCGCTCGCGCGATTGCGTCGGGCGGCCGTCGGGTTCGCGCACGTGCAGGTGGATGACGGACGCGCCCGCATCCCGGCAGCGGCGCGCCTCGGCCGCGATCTCCTCGGGCGTGATCGGTAGGTGGGGCGTGTGCTCGCGCGTGACCTCCGCGCCCACGATCGCCGCCGTCAGGATGATCTCGCCCGCCTGCTGCTGCTCGCTCATCGCGCCCTCCGCTGGAACTCCGCCGGCACCACGCACGTGCCCGTCGCGCGGCACACGACGACCGGCGGCGTGAGCACGTTCGCCGCGCTCGGTGCGACGCCCGGCTCGCCGCGCACGTTCTCGATCACCTTGCGTGCCTCGAAGCGCATCTTGCGGCTCGTGCGGCCGACCGAGACGAGCTCGCCCTCGACCTCGAGGTAGTCGCCCGCGCGCACGGGCGCGAGGAACTCGACGCTGTCGTACGCGCGGAAGAGCCCCTCGTCGCCGTCGTGCCGGATGAGCAGCTCGGTCGCGACGTCGCCGAAGAGCTGCAGGCACTTCGCGCCATCGACGAGCTCGCCCGCGTAATGGGCGTCATGGGCGCCGATGCGCAGCCGCAGGACGACCCGGAGATTCTCTTCGCTCATGGCTCGCTCCCTGCGCGCGCTTCAGGCGCTCTTGCGCTCGATCATGCGGGTCATCACGTACGCGGCGACGTGCTTCGGCAGCGTGCCCGGGCCGAAGCCGGCGTCGAAGCCCAGCTCGAGCGCGAGCTTGTGGTCGACGCGCGGCCCGCCGAAAATCAGCACGAAGCGGTCGCGCACGCCCTCTCGCTTCATCAGATCGACGAGCGCGCGCGCGTTCTCCTTGTGCGAGTTGCGCTGCGTGATGACCTGGCTGACGAGCACGGCGTCCGCGCCGACGGCGAGCGCGCGCGCGAGGAGCGCCTCGTTCTCGACCTGCGCGCCGAGGTTGTGGGTGTCGAACCATTTGTACGACTCGAGGCCCTTGTCCCCGGCGTAGCCCTTCATGTTGAGGATGGCGTCGATGCCGACGGTGTGCGCGTCCGAGCCCGTGCAGGCGCCGACGACGACGACCTTGCGGCCGAGCTCCTCCTCGATGCGGTGGTCGATCTCCTTCTTGTCGAGGTCCGGGATGGTGACCTCGGGGACCTCGATGCGGGAGAGATCGACGTGGTGCTTGCTGTGCCCGTAGACGACGAAGTACGTGAAGCCGGGGCCGCACTCCTCCATCGTGGTGACGAGCGCCTCGCGCAGGCCGTGCGCCTCGGCGAACTGGCGCGCGGCTTCCTTGGCGAGGGCGCCGGGCGGCACCTTCAGCGTGAAGGTCATCTGCACCATGCCGTCGCCGTCGCGATCGCCGTAGGCGCGGAGCAGCTCCGTGTGAGTCGTCCCGGTCATGGGCGGGCGATCTAGCACAGGGTCCGGCCAGACACGGAGTGTCCCCGAACTCGTACATCCCCCTTCGGTTCCGGCATCCTGTCGCCGTACCCGCTCCGACCCGCGGCATGTCGTCGCCGCGCGAACCCCAAAAAATTCCTCCCATAAAAAACCGTTCATTCGTCGCCGCCTTCGCGGCCCGCTGAGCGCTCAGCGCCTCCCTCGCCGCCGCACAGCCGGCCGGCTCCCTCGACCGCTTCCGCGCGGCGCCCACGCCGGAGGATGACCTCCACCTCGCGCGCGCGACGGACCTCGGCCACCTCCGCTTCGGCGCGCAGCTCGTCTTCGACTACGGGCTGAACCCGCTCGTGTACGAGCGTGTCGCGGGCGACGCAGGCTCGGAGGCGTTCTCGGTCGTCGGGCATCAGCGCGTCGGGACCGTCGGGCTCTCGCTCGGCCTCTTCGACCGCGTGGTGGTCTTCGCCGGGCTCCCGGCGTCGATCGTGATGTCGGGTGACACCGACCCGGCGCTCATGGCGACGGGCGTGCAGGCGGCCGACGGCCCCGGTTTTGGCGACGCTTTCTTCGGCGCCCGCGTGCGGCTGCTCGGCGCCGCCGAAGACCGCTTCGCGCTCGCGTTGCAGGCGCGCGCGACGGTGCCCTCGTCGGGCGTGCCGGATGAGGTCGCGTACCGCGGTGACCGCGGCGTGACGTTCTCGCCCGACCTCCTCGCCGAGCTGCGGCTCGGGCAGCGCTGTATCGTCGAAGATACCATCGCCACGGCATCCTCGACACGGCGGATGCGTGCCGCCTCGAGCCCGAGACGGTGAACCGTCACGAGGACACCGACGGCGCGGCCCCGACACCGTGCCCGACACGGACGGCGACGGTCTCGCCGACCTGATCGAGGGCGGCGGCACCGACACGGACGGCGACGGCGCGCCGAACTACCTGGACCTCGACGACGACGCCGATGGAATCCTCAGCAAGGACGAGGACATCGACGCCAACGGCGATCCGCGGAACGACGACACGGACGCCGACGGGACCCCGAACTACCTCGATCCGGACGACGACGGCGACGGCATCCCGACGGTCGACGAGCCGACCGACGAAGATGGCAACCGCGTCCCCGACTACCTGCAACCGCCCTCGCGCTTCGGCGGCTTCAGCGGTGGCGCGCTCTGCGCGGCATCGCCGGGACGCAGCGCGGACGGGGCCGCTTGGCTGTTCTTCGCGGTGCTCGGCCTCGCCCTCGGCGTGCGTCGGGTGACGCGGCGCCGCTGACGATACCCCTGCACACGATGGTTACGCGGCGACTGGCCGGGTGACACCCCACTCACACGGCCGCGACGTCTCGAGCGTCGTGGCCGCGCTGCTTTCGGGCGCTGCGGATGCGCTCCCGAGACGGGAGGCGTCGTTCCGCGATGGCGCGCATGTCTGGGCAGCCGCGCGTCGCAAAATAAGTCGCTGACCCGGGTGCGACTGCAGCGGCGCGCCCGTGGCACAAAGCGAAACCGCCCCGCTCGGAGGGCGGGGCGGGGCGAGACTGGAGACTCGACGCGGTGCGGGGCCGCCCGCTCAGCTTGCGCCGGATGTTGGCGCGTCGTCCGGGAAGCCGCCGTCGGTGATGTCTCCGGCGTCCTCTGCGATGCCGCCGTCGGTGTCGCTGCCTGCGTCCATCTCGCCCGCGTCCATCTCCACGGCCGCGTCTGCGTCGATCGATGCGTCGTCCGTCGCTGCGTCCGTCGCTGCGTCCGTCGCTGCGTCCGTCGCTGCGTCCGTCGCTGGCCCTGCGTCGGCGAGCGGCCCTGCGTCGACGCCCGGCGGGATGCAGTAGCCGCCGAGGCACTGTGTGCCCGCGGGGAAGCCCGCGATGTTGCAGTCGTCGACGTTCGCGCAGCCGGTCAACGTCATCGGGTCGGCCCCATCGCCGCACGCCGCGTACCCGAGAGCAGACGCCACGAGCAACACGCTCGCGAGCATCGTCCGGTCACGCAGGAGGCGGGGCACCGGGCGTAGTTATCATCCGAGCGATTCGCCGTCAACCTGTGTGCATGCCCGGCGTCTACGTTCGAGACCGCCGCGTCGTCGTTCGCCGTCCGTTCGCGCGTCTCCCGCGGGACGTTTGATTCTTCCCTCGCCGCCCGCGGCTGCTAGGATACCCGAGCCGTGTCTGGAATCGCGTCGAGCCAGCTCCTGCCCCGACTTCATACGCTGGCCGGCTACGACGTCGTCGCGAAGCTGCGCGTCGGCGGGATGGCCGCGCTCTACCTCGGGCGGAAGACCGGCGCCGGAGGCTTCGCGAAATACGTCGCGATCAAGGTCGTCCTCGAGCACCTCGCCGAGGACCCGATGCTCGTGTCGATGTTCCTCGACGAGGCGCGTGTCTCGGCGCGCATCGAGCACCCGAACGTCGTGCACATTCACGAGCTCGGCGCGGAGGGCGGCGCGCACTTCCTCGTGATGGAGTACGTCGCTGGGGCGAGCCTCTCGCAGCTGCTCCGCGCTGCGGTCAAGCAGGGGCGCCGGTTTGCGCCGGCGTTCGTCGCGCACCTCGGGATGCAGGTCGCAGCCGGTCTGCACGCGGCGCACGAGGTGACCGACGATCACGGCGCGCCGCTCCACGTCGTGCATCGCGACGTGAGCCCGAAGAACGTGCTCCTCGCGTACAAGGGCTACGTCAAGCTGATCGACTTCGGCATCGCGAAGGTCCGCGACGCCTCGCAGGCGACGAGCGCGGGCGCGCTCAAGGGCACGCTCCGCTACATGTCGCCCGAGCAGGCCGAGGGCCGCGCGAACATCGATCGCCGCTCCGACGTCTTCTCGCTCGGCATCGTGCTGTGGGAGCTGCTGACGGGGCGCCCGCTCTTTCGCGCGGAGACGGACATCGCGGCGCTCGAACTCGTGCGGCGCGCGGTCGTGCCGCCGCCGAGTCAGTTCGCGCCGGTCCCGCCCGCGCTCGAGCAGGTCGTACTGCGGATGCTCGCGCCATCGCCGAGCGATCGCTACGCGACGACGGCCGAGGTGCAGCGCGCGCTCGCGGCGGCCATGCCTGACGTCTCGACCATCACGGCCGAGCACGTGGGTGAGCTCGTCGGTGTGCTCTGCCCGCCCGTCGCGGACGCGAGCCTCGACCCCGGCGTTGCGCAGGCGCTCGGGCGACCGTCCGTGCCGCAGGACGTCGATGCGCTGCTCGCCTGGCTCACAGGGCCCATCGAGGGCACGCCGGGCCGGCTGTCGGAGGGCACCTCGGGCGTATCGGGTACCCACTCCAAGGGCGGCACGGGTGCCCCCTCGCTGGTCACCGACCCCTCCGTCTCGAGAGCGGGCGTCGAGGCCGGCCCGCTGTCTGCCGTGAGCGACGTCGCCACGAACGCGCTGCCGGCGCCGCCGCCGCGGCGCTGGTCCGCCGGGATGATCGTCGCGGGCTGCGTCGCGCTGCTCGCGGTTGGCTTGATCTCGGGGTGGTGGGCGCTCCGTCAGATCGAGCGCGGCGCGACGCCCGCGTCGGCGACCGACGCATCCGGCGCGGTGGGCGGTGCGCCTGCGCCGCCGCTGGCCGCGCCCTCGCCGCCCGCGCTTTCTCCCGTCGTCGCTGCGCCGGCCGTCGCGGGTGGAGGCGCGGTCGATGCGGGTGGCGCTCCGGTCGTCGCCGCACCGCCTGACGTCGTGGATGACCGGGTCCATTCGGGCGCCGCGGGTGGAGGGTCGCCGCGGCCCGGTGCGCGGCCGGTCGACAGGCGTTCGAGCGCGCGTGCCGACACCGGCTCCGACGCACCGACGGACGCCCCCGCGCCAACGTCGCGCCGGCGCCGTGACACGCACCTCTCCAACAATCCCGTCATCAGCACGGAGTTCTGAGGACGCGTCGTGTGCTGTGTCCGCATCGACCGATTCTGCGTTCACCGACGATGAACGGCGCGTCGTGGTGTGGTAGCAATCTCCCTTCGCTGATGCTTCGCGCCCGACGAACCACGATGACACTGCACGGTCGCTTCCCGTTCTCGCGCATCGTGTTGGCGCTTGCGTTCACGCTCGCAGGGCTTGGCGGGAGCCTCTCGCACGGCGCTGTGGCGCGCGCGCAGCGGGCGCCGCGCCGCGCTCCGCAGACCGACGCGGGCGCGCCGACGGATCGCGCGCGCCAGCTCTTCGAGCGTGGGCTCGCCTCGCTCGCGGAGCAGCGCTGGGACGAGGCGCGCGCCCTCTTCGAGGAGGCGTGGGCGCTCTCGCCGCGGCCGTCGATCCTCGTGAATCTCGGGACGGCGCAGCGGCAGTCGGGGCGCCTCGTCGAGGCGCGCGCGTCGTACCGCACCTTCCTCGAGCGCTTCGCCGGGCATGAGCTTGCGGCGCCGACGCGCACGAGCCTCGCCGAGGTCGATGCGCTCATCCCGCATCTGACCATTCACGTCGAGGGCCTCCGGGCGGGCGACGAGGTGTTCCTCGACGACGAACGCGTCGCCACACTGGCGCAGTCGTTCGCCGCGAACCCGGGGTTGCGACAGGTGTCCCTGTGGCGCGACGGGCGCGTGCTGCAGTCGGTGCGCGTGCGTGTCGAGTTCGAAGGCAACGAGGAGGTCTTCCTCCGCGCGATCGATGTCGGTGCGCCGGCGGCGACGACGCAGCCCGCGACGCCGACCTCGGTGCAGACGCCGACCTCGGTGCAGACGCCGAACGCGACGCCGGGCGGGGGCACGCAGGACCTGACCGGTCTCGCCGACGTCGACTGGACGGGCGCGCCGCCCGCATCGCAGGGCGGCTCCGCATCGGCGTCGGCAGCCACGGGTGCGAGCGCGCCTCGCGGGGCCGGGGCGGGCACTCCGATCCTGGCGTCCCCGACCGCGCCGCGTCGCGACGCACCGCCGGCCGAGGCGTCTTCCGGCGGCAGCAACACGGGGCTGATCGTCGGCATCGTCGTGGGCGCGGTGGCCGTCGTCGCGGGTGGCGTGGTGCTCGGTGTGCTGCTCGCCTCGCCGGACGCCGCGCGTGAATCCGTATCTCCGACGATACGTGCGGGAGTGATTTCGTTTCAATGACGATACCGTCTTCGGTCATGCGGAAGATGAACGGCGTCCGCGCGCGGGCCTGGGTCGCTGCGCTCGTCTGCGCCGGATGGGGCGCGGGCTGCGAGGTCAACGATCCGACCGAGCTGGTCGTCCTCGTCGACACCGACCTGCCGCTCGCGTCGCAGGCTGGCGAGCCCGTGTTGGCGGGCGAGCTTCGGTCGATCCGCTTCGACGTCGAGTGCATCGCCGCCGAGGGAGATCCGCCCTGCCGTTTGCGTGGCGGCGAGGCGTCGAGCTTCTCGGGGCTCGAGCAGAGCTACGAGGCGGCCGGGCTCGGCACGCGGCCGCCGTTCTACTTCGTGCTCCGCCGCGACGAGCCCGGGGTGACGCGTACGTTCCGAGTGACCGCGACGGCGGCGGTCGGCCCTGCGGGCATGGACGAGCAGTCGGTGGTCGTGACGGCGAGCGCGGCGACGGTCGAGGGCGAGGCCCGCGTCTTCCTGCTCGCGGTGCGTGAGGACTGCCTCGACGTCACCTGCGCCGACGGCACGACCTGCGCGCTCGGCGGGGGGTGCGCACCAATCGCGCAGACGCGGGTGCCGTGGACGGGGGACTGCGCGACCATCGGGCGCCCGGGGCTCGAGGCGCGCGCGTGCGAGGACGACCTCTTCGCGCCCTGAGCGCGCTCAGCGCGGCGGATCGTTCGACGGGCAGGCGTTGCCGCGGCGCACCGCGAGGTTGCCGACCGCGATGTGGATCGGGCGACCGTCGACGCGCTCCGGTCCGCGCTGTCCGAGGTAATCGAGCTCGATGCGGACCGTCTGCGGGCGCCCGCCCGACCAGCCGATCGTGCGCGGCGTCCAGTCGTGGCTGAGCGGGACGATCGTCTCGCCGAGCGCGTCGGGCGCGGGCGTCCAGGTCTCGCGCAGGTAGGGGCGAATCCGCACGCGCAGGCCCTTCGCGTCCCCGTCGGGCGTGCCGCGCAGATCGACCGCGAGGCACGCGTCGCCCGCGGGGAGGTCGACGGTCAGCGCGGCGTGGGCGTCGGCCCAGCGGAAGAGGCGCTCCGGCTCGCGCTCGGGGCCGAGGAAGCCTTCGTCGAAGGACACCGAGGAGACGCGTGCGCCGGGCGCGGGCGCGAACACCGTGAAGGGGCCGGAGCGCCAGAGCGCGCGACCCGCGTGGAGGACGCGATCCGGATCCGTCGTGATCACGCGGAGCGGCTCGCCGCGCGTGGGGATCGCGTGATCCTGCGTGGGCCACGACACGCGGTAGTAGCTCGCCGGGTGCGCGACGGCGTGGAGCGAGCGCCGCTGCTGGGCGACGAGGTAGGCGAGCGCGTGCTCGTGGCCCACGCCCTCGACGAAGCCCTGATGCCCCATGAGATGGAGGCGCCCGGGCTCGCTACGCAGACGCTCGGCGAGCGCCTCGTGGAGCGGCAGGACGCCGATCGGCGCGGGCGCGCGGACGGTGGCCCACGCGACCGTCGCGAGCTGCGCGGCGAGGAGGATCACGCCTGCGAAGACGCCGATCCGGCGCGCGCGGTCGAGCGCGGCCGCGAGCGCGAGGGTGACGAGCGGACTCGCGGTGAGCGCGATCTTCCAGGTCGGGTAGTCGAGGTGCAGGAGATCGCAGCCGAGCATCAGCGTGGCTGCGACGCCGAGTGGCGCGAGCAGCGCGACGCGCGTCGCGCGCGTGCGGACCCGGCTGACGTTCGCGAGCAGCGCGACGCCGACGCCCGCTCCGGTGATGACGAGGACGGCGAGGGGCCATGGCTCCTCCGTCCAGCGGACCTCGTGCACGTAGTCGCCGAACGACGTCGCGGTCAGCAGCCCGAGGCTCGCGTCGAAGCGCGCGGCGGGCGGGTGGTAGCCCGTCACCGCGAGGCTGCGGATCGAGAGCACGATCCGGTAGAGCGCTGCGGGCACGAGCGCCGGCGCAAGCAGGGCCCAGCCCGCGCGCGGGCCGAGCCGATCCCAGGGGATGTCGCGCCCGTAACGCGCGGCGAGCACGAGGCCGACGCCCATCGCCGCGAGGTAGGGTGAGGCGTCGGCGAGCACGGTGATGGTGGCCGCGAGCAGCAGCGCGGCGAGCGCGCGGAGTGATGGCCCGGCGCTGGTGAGCCCGCGCCACGCCAATGGCAGCGCGAGCGCGAGCAGCGGCATCGCGGCGAGGTGTGAGGCGAAGGACATGCGCAGCAGAAGCAGCGCAGGCCCGGAGAGTGCGGCTGCGAGCACGACGAACGCGCGCGCGCGTCGCGAGGCGCGGGGCAAGACGAGGCGATGCGCGGCGAGCGTGGCGCCAGGGAGGCAGGCGTGGAGCACGCCCCAGAGCGTCCCGTCGACCTGATGCGGCGCGAGGCCGCTCAGCCCCGAGAGCCACGCGCTCGCGATGGAGAGGCCCGCGCGCCAGCCGCCGCGGCGAAGCACGGCGCCCATGTCCGTGAAGAGATCGCCGGTGTCCGTCCACGGCGCGCCATAGCCCGCGCGGCCGAGCGCCGTCTCGAGGTCGAGGTAGTAGACCCAGTCGTGGTTGTGCACGGAGAGGGTCGTGAGCCAGCCCGTCCGCAGGTACGGCGCGAGCGCCCACGGCAGCGCCAGCGCGGGCACCGCGAGCCACGGCAGCGCACGCACGGAGAGCTCCGCGCGCCGCGTGACGAGGAGCGCGAGGCTCGCCGTCGCGAGAAGCGCGAGGAGCGGCCACGCGTAGGCCTGCACCGGGAGCCACCACGAGGGGAGATCGCCTGCGACGACGACGAGCGCGAAGCCGACGACGGGCGCGACGAGCGGCCAGAGCGGCCGCGCGCGCGGACCGAGCAGCGCGAGACTCGGGCCGGCGCCGAGGAACGTGAAGAGCGCGAGCATCGCGAGGCCGATCGAGAGGGCGATCATCGAAGCCCTCCCTCGAGGCAGTCGGCGGCCTGCCCGTTGCCGGACGCCACGGCGCATCGCCAGGCGCGCGCGAACCCCGCGAGGCCGCCATGGCCCTCGGCGCGCAGCCCGACGAGGAGCTGCCGCGCGCGGTCGGGGGCGCCCTGCGCGAGCGCGAGATACGCCGCGGAGAGGCGCGTCTCGGGGCGCTGCGGGTCGAGTGCGAGGCTCCGCGCGAGGCTGCGTGACGCATCGGCGAGCCGCCCCGCGCGGCGCTCGGCCCAGGCGCGCGCCTGCCACGCCTTCGCGCTCGTCGGGACGCGCGCGGTCGCGTACGTCCAGAGCGCGAGGTCGTTGGCGAAGGGCCGCGCGGCGAGGGCGCTGCGTGCGCCGAGTGCGAGCGCGAGCACGGCGGCGAGCGCGACGACGACGCGGCGTCGCGGGGCACGGACGCGGGAGGGAAGGCGCCGCGCGACGGCGTCGAGGCCGAGCGCAGCGAGCGCCGCGGTGCCGAACGTCGTGAAGAGCAGGTAGCGATCGGCGCGCTCGTTCGCGGCGCCGAGCGCTGGCAGTGTCGCGAAGCCGCCGAACAGCAGGAAGGCGAGGGCGAACCCGATGGGACGGCGTCGCACCACGAACCACGCGAGCGCGAGCGGCGCTGCAGCGAGCCACCAGCGCGCGTCCGCGCGCGGGAGCGGCGCGAAGATCGGGTCGACCGCGACGGGCGCGAGCGAGCGCGCGGCGGCCCAGACGACGAAGCGCGCGTCGTCGTGAGGGCCGCGCGTGCCCGCTGTAGCGCGCGCGACGCCGTCGCCGGCCCATGCGAGCGGGACACGCCACGCGGCGTAGGCGACGAGCACGAGCGCGAGGAGCAGCAGCGTCCGCTCGCGGTATTGCAATCGTGTTGCGATAGCTGTCGGAGGGGCTGCGCCGACGAGCAGCGCCACGAGGAGCGGGACGAGCACGAGCGCGCTCTCCTTGCCGGCGAGCCCGAGTGCGGTGAGTGCGGCCGCGGCGACGGCGCGGGTCCAGCCGTGCGCTGCGGGTGTCGGCGCGAGCACGAGCGCCGACGCGCCGAAGACGCCGAGCGCCGCGAAGAGGTCTTCGCGGTAGCTCGCGCAGACGACGGCCTCGGTGTGGACGGGCAGCGTGGCCCAGAGCAGCGCGGCCGCGAGCGCGAGGTGACGCGCGCGAAAGAGCGCGAGGCCGAGCGCGTAGGCGGCTCCGGCCGTGAGCGCATGGAGCGCGAGGCTCGTCAGGTGCGTCCCCCACGGCTGCGCGCCCCAGAGCAGGTGGTCGAGCCGCGCGGACATCGCCATCGCGGGGCGCGAGACGTCGGGCAGCCAGCGCGCACCGTGGAGGCTGGCGCGCGCGATCGCAGCGAACGGGAGATGGGCCGCCGGCGTCGCCACGAGCGTCGCGTGGTCGTCGTAGACGTGACCGAACCCGAGGGAGATCGCGAAGGGAGCCACGGCGGCGATCACGACGACGAGCGGTGCGCCCGTGCGCCGTGCCCACGGAGGGACGTGCACGGTCGGCACCCTATCAGAGATCACGTGGGCTCCGTGCGCCGCGTCGCTGTGCGTCGCATCGCGCGCTCGGCCGTGTTCGACCGTGTCGGATCGTGCGCCCGCCGGAGGCCGCGGGGCGTTAGGCTGCCGACGCGCATGGAATCGCCTCGCGCCGTCGCGCCGCTGTTCGCCGTCTGGCTGCTGCTGCTCGCCGCCTTCTTCACGCCGACCGCCACGTGGAGTCCGATGTCGCGCTTCGCCGTCACGCGTGCGGCTGCGAGCGGCGAAGGCTTCGGGCTCGGCGCGTGGGCGGCGGCGACGGGTGACCGCGCGCGCGTCGGCGGCGCCTGGTACAGCGACAAGGCCCCGCTGCCCGCGCTGCTCGGCGTCGCGCCGTACGCGCTCGTGCGCGCGATCCACCGTGCGACCGGGCGACCCGCGCCGACGTTCCAAGCGGAGGCGCGCGGCGAGGTGCCGGCCGTCCGCGTCACGCTCAGCGCGAGCGCCAAGCAGCTCCTGCACGCGACGGCGATGGGCGTGTCCGGCGCGGCGTTCGTGGTCCTCGCGCTGCACGTTCACGCGATGCTGCGGCGCCGCCATGGCGCGCGCGCGGCCTTGGTCGCGACGAGCCTCGTCTGCCTCGGCACGCCGATCCTGCCGTACGCGACGAGCCTCTACGGACACGTGCCCGCCGCCGCATTCCTCACGGTCGCGCTCGCCGCGCTCGACCCGCGTGCGCCGCGCGTGCGGCCGGTGCTCGTCGGCGCCTGCCTCGTCGCTGCGGTCGGCTGCGAGTACCTGGCGTTCATTCCGGGCGCGTTGCTCGGGGTGTATGCGCTCGCGTCGGTCGCGCCGCGTGCGATCCCCAAGCGCCTCGCGTGGCTCGCGCTGGGTGCGCTCCCGGTCGTCGCGCTGCTCGGGACCTACCAGACGCTCTGCTTCGGCGCGCCGTGGCGCACGGGCTACTCGCATCTGACCAACCCGACCTTCATCGCGGGGCACGCGCGCGGGCTCATGGGGATCGGCCTCCCCTCGCTCGACGCGCTCGTCGGCCTGCTCGTGAGCAGCCGTCGCGGGCTCTTCTACGTCGCGCCCTTCACGGCGCTCGCCGTCCTCGGCTTCGTGCTCCGGGCGCGCGTCGTCGGCAGCGAGAGCCCGCTGCCCGAGAGGCCGCGCATGCTGCGCTGGCTCGGCGCGGATCCGCTGGTCGGGCTCGGCGGGCTGGCGCTCCTCGCGCTCTTCCTCGCGAATGCGGGCTACTACATGTGGTGGGGCGGCGCGGCCGCCGGACCGCGTCATCTCGTGCCCGCGCTGCCGGTGCTCGGCTTCGGGCTCGCGCGCCTGTGGGAGCGCGAGAGGGCGCGACCCTTCGTGCTGGTCGCCGGGGCGGTCTCCGTGCTCGTGATGCTCGGGATCACGGCGGTCGGCATCGAGGCGCCCGAGCAGGGCGACGTGATCCGCGAATTCGTCCTGCCGCGGCTGCGGGCGGGCGAGATCTCGGCGTTTCCCTCGGCCACGAACCTCGGGCTCCTGCTCGGGCTGCCGCCCTTCCTGAGCCTCGTGCCGTGGCTCGTGTGGCTCGTGATTTTCGGCCGCATCCTCTGGCGCCGCGCGTCGGCGGTGGAGGCCGGGTCGTGAGCGCGGACGAACCATTGCTGCGCGCACCGCTGCCGACGGCGGTGGGGGTCACCGTCTACAACGAGGAGCGCAACCTCGACGCGCTGCTCGCGGCGGTCGTCGCGGCGCGCGGTCCGGCGATCGACGTCCGCCAGATCGTCGTCGTCTCGAGCGGCAGCACGGACCGCACCGTGGAGATCGCGCGCAGCTGGGCGGCGCGCGACGCGCGCGTCGAGGTCGCCATCGATCCGGTGCGCCGCGGCAAGGCGACGGCGGTCAATCAGTTCCTCGCGCGCGTGCGTCCCGAGACGCGCGTCTGCGTGCTCTCCGGCGGCGACATGTTGCCCCGCACAGGCACGCTCGACGCGCTCGTCGCGCCGTTCGCGGATCCCTCGGTGGGCATGGCCGGCGCGCATCCCGTCCCGACGAATCCGCTGCCGGACGATCCGCGCCACGGCTGGGTCGATCGCGTCGTGCACCTGCAGTGGGCGCTGCACCACGCGCTCGCCCTGCGCACGCCGAAGATGGGCGAGCTGGTCGCGTTCCGGCCCGATGTGCCGCCGCTCGATCCCGAGACGGTCGTCGACGAGGCGTGGCTCGAGACGGTGGCGCTCGCGCGCAGTCAGCGGCTCGTCTACGTGCCGGAGGCGATCGTCATGAACCGCGGTCCTTCGCGGCTCGGCGAGCTGCTCGATCAGCGCCGCCGGGTGTTCTGCGGGCATCTCTGGCTGCGCGGCACGCGGCGCTACGAGGTCGCGACGCTGCGCCCCTGGCCCGTCGCCGCCGTCGCGCTCGCACACCTGCGCGAAGACCCGCGCCGTGCGCCCGCGCTCGCGGCCGCGGGGCTCGCCGAGTGCGTCGGTCGCGCGCTCGGTGCGTTCGACTACGCGCGCGGCGAGAAGCCCTTCGTCTGGAACGCGATCACCACGTCGAAGGCGCGGGTCGCAGAGGATACGGGCGCCGGCGTCACGGTCGCGGAGGCGTCCGACCCTCGAGCCACGCCGCGTGCGCCGCGGCCGTCCGATCCCACGTGAACCCGAGCGCGCGGGCCCGCGCCGCCGCGCGCATCCGCAGCCACGCGTCGGGCGAACGCGAGGTCTGCGCCGCGAGCGCATCGGCGAGGCGCGCTGCGCGGCCTTCCCAGCCCCCCGCGCGCACCAGCACGCCGCTCTCGCCGTCCGCGAGCAGATCGCGCGGCCCGTCGGTATCGAACGCGATGACAGGGCAGCCCGCCGCCATCGCTTCGAGCACCACGAGCCCGAACGGCTCGTAGTCCGAGGGCAGCACGAACAAGTCGGCCTCCGCGTAGCGTGCGAGCACCGCCGCGCGCGGCAGCCGCCCCGCGTCGACGACCTCCACGCGCCGGAGGCTCGCGAGCGCGCGCCGCGTCTCCTCGCCGAACGTCGAGTGCGGCCCCGCCCAGGCGCCCGTGCCCCCGACGAGCGTGAGCGAGAGCGCGTCGGCCACCTCCGGTCGCTGCGCCTCGAGCCGCGCGAGCGCGTGCACGAGCACATCCCAGCCCTTTTGCGGCGTCGGTCGACCCACGGCGAGCAGCCGCAGCCGCGGACCGGGCGACCACGGCGCGGGCTGCACATCTACGGGGTATCCCGCGTGACACCATGCGACAGGCGCGCCCGGATGGTGCCGCGCGATCGCGTCCGCGAAGCCCGCGCTGACGCCGACGACCACGTCTGCGGCGCGCGTCAGCTGCCGCTCCATCGCGAGCTTCTGCAGCTGGTGCGCGACGATCTCCGCGCCGAGCCGCGCCGTCGCCGCGCGCACGAGGGGCGCTGCGATCCCCCGCGAGAGCGGCCCCGCCGCCGCACTCGCCGCGCGCACGACCGGGCCGCGAAGCCCGGCGGGGCAGGCCTGAGCGACCCGCGCGAGGGTGGGCGGCATGACGGCGCGGCGGAAGGGGTCGTCCGCGCCGGCGAGGTAGCGCTCGGACTCTTGGGCGAGGAGGTAGTGCAGCACGCCGACGACCCGGTGCCCGCGCGCGCGCAGCCGCGCCGCGGTCGGGCCGAGCTCGTAGCCGTGGACGAGCACCGGCGCGCCCTCGGGGATGCGCCGCGCCGCTTCCCCCGCGAGACGTATCATCACCGATTCGAAGTGCGCGGCCTCGTAGAGCGCGAACGGCCCGGGGATGTGCGTATCTGGATCGATACGATGTATCAGGAGTGGACCGTCTCGCTCTTCTTCGGGCTCGTCGCCGAGCTGGAGCGCGATGGCGTGGAGCGTCGTGCCGAGGCGCCGTGCGAGCGCGTGCGCGGCCTCGACCACGTAGACGCTCTGGCCGTCGCTCGCGTCGGCGCGGCGCGGGATGCTCGGCGCGATCACGACGGGCGCGGGGCTCATGGCGCCTCCGCGTCCGCGGCGCGCGCCCGGAGCGCCAGCACGAGACCGGCGGCGAGCACGGCGTGTCCGAGCGCGTAGCCGAGCTGCACGCCGAGGACCCCGAGCGGCGCGGCGAGGGCGAGGCTCAGGAGCGCCGTGACTCCCGCGGCGACGACCGTCGCCCGGAGCGCGCCACGGAGCGAGAGCGCCATCGCGAGCGGGAGGACGACGCACGCGACGTAGACCGGCGGCGCGAGCAGCGCGGACACGGCGACCGCGCCCTCGAACTGCGCGACCGGTATGCCGAAGAGCTGCGCTGCGATTCCGCGCGTGAGCCAAGCGGCGAGCCCGGTGAGCGCGCCGAGGAGCGCGGCTCCGCCCGCGAGCGCACCGACCACGCGCATCCGCGACGGGCCTGCGTCGCGCACCCAGCCGAGCCCGAGCGTCCCGACGATCCACGGCACCTGAAAGCCCGTGCGCACCCCCATCGTCGCGCAGGTGAGCCCGCCGACGGACGCGTCGTCGAGCACGAGCGAGCTCGCCATCAGGTCCGCGCTCCCGAGCCCGAACGCCGTCACGCCGACGACGAAGATCGGCAGGCTCTCGCGCACCTCGCCGAGCGCCTCGCGGGGGCGCGGCCAGCGTGGTCGCAGCGCTGGTAGCCGCGTGAGCCCGACGACGAGCGCGCCCACGAACACCACGCCCTGGAGCGCGTAGGCGAGCGCGATCGTGCGCGGGTCGTGGGCCTGCCAGGAGCCGAGCCCGAGCAGCAGCGCGGCGAGGGTCAGCGTCGTGGCCTCGAGCGCGGGGCGACCGCGGCCGCGCAGCGTCTGCGTCGTCACGGTGGACGCGTGCTGGCCGAGCGCGCCCATCACGAGCAGCGCGGCGAGCCACGGGTCGACGGCGCCGGGGAGCGTCGCCGCGAGCGAGATCACGAGCGCGACCGCCGCCGTGGCGAGGAAGAGACCGTGCCGCGCCTGCGTCTGCGCGACGTCCTCGTCGGCGGCGACGGCGCCGCGCACGAGCGCGCGATCGGGCAGCCCGAAGTGCGAGAAGGCGCCGATCATCCACGTCGCGGTGAGCACCGAGGTGAGCGCCCCGAGCGCGCTCGCGCCGCCGAGATGTCCGGTGCGCGCGCGCAGGGCGAAGAGGGCCGCCTTGTGCGCGCTGCTCGCGAGCGTGAGCGCGGCTGCGGACGTGGCGACGCGCCGCGCGGCGACCGCGAACGGATGGGTCGAAGCGAAGCGCATGGCGAGCAGTGACCCTAGCGGAATGCCCCCGAAAACACACGCATTTCAGCGTTTTGCACGCGCCGCGCGGGAGCGCTCAGTGCGGGTCGGTCGTGACGAGCCAGTGTCCATGCGGGGGGCGCAGCGGACGCGCGGTGAGCCCCGTGAGCTGCGCGCCGGGCACATCGGTCGACACGACCGTCGCGCGGAGATCGGCGGCCTCGAGCAGCGCAGTGAGTGCGTCGCGGCCGAGCGCATGGCGGCGCGCGAGCAGCGTCGCGAAGCGGGCGTCGGGGGTGTGTGTCGACGCGGGCGCGGCGACGAGCAGCGTGAGCGGGCCACGGCACGCGCGGCGACACGCGCGCAGGAAGCGTCGTTGCGCGTCCTCGGGCAGGGCCTCGAGCGTGTGGAGGACGACGAGCGCGTCGAGGCTCCGTGGCGCGCGGTCGGCGACGGCCTCGAGCGCGTCGAGCCGCGTCATCACGGCGTCCTCCGTCGCGCCGAACTTGCGGTTCGAGGTGCCGCTGAGCATCGGCGTGACCGGATCGACCGTGACCCAGCCGGGGAAGGCGTCCTGCGCGCGCGTCACGAGCAGGCGCGGCTGCGCGGCGAGCGCTTCACGGAGCACGTGCGCCTGCCAGGCGGGCACCGACGCGAGGGCCGGGCCGAGCCGCGGGATGCGCGCGTCGAGCGCGGGCGCGAGCACGTCGCCGACGAGCCGCGGATGCCGCGCGAGGAACGCTTCGACCCGGGCGCGGGCGGGCCGCTCGACGGCGTAGCGCAGGGCTCGCAGCGCCGCGCGCAGCTCGAGGCGGCGGTCGATCGGTCGGCCCTCCGCGGCGGCCTCGGCCCACGCGAGGTAGTCGGGCGTGCGCATCGCCGACGAGGCCGCGAAGTGCAGCAATCCTGGGCGTCCGACGAGCTCGTGCATCGCCGCGGGTCCGTAGCCGCGCACGCCGAGGTGGTGCACGACGAGCCGGTTCAGATCCGGTGGCCCGAGCGTGCCGCCCGGTGCGTCGAGCAAGTGATGGCTGAGCGGCCCCTGATCCCAGCGCCCGCCGTAGAGGTCGAGCACCCCGCGCAAGAGCGGCGCGTGACGCCGGTCGACGACGAAGAGGCCCGTGTTGATCACGCGCGCAGGCCACGCGTCCTCCGGGAGGAAGCCGTACCACCAGCGTCGGCCGAGCTCGGCTTGCGCGGGCACGCCGTAGGTGTCGTCGTCGACCGCGAGCCAGCCGTCGCCCGCGAGCGCGAACGGGTCCGGCGGCTCACCGAGGACGACCACGTCGGCGTCGATCCAGCAGAGCCGCTCGTAGCCGGCGAGCGCGGGCTCCTCGAGGATCTTCACCTTCTCCCAGCTCGCGTGCGGGTGATCGACCGCGCTGCCGCTCACGAGCGGTCGCGTGAGCACGACGAGCGGGCAGCCGAGCTGCCGCGCGAAGCGCTCGTGTCCCGCGCGGATGTGCGCGTCGTAGAAGCGGCGGTAGCCGTCGCCGACGACGGCGGTCACGAGCGCGCGGCGTTCCATGCGGCCCGTCCTCGTATCATGGGTGCGCGCTGCCGTGCGCGTCCGTGCTTGACCCGTGCGCGCGTGACCGACACCGTGCCCCGACGAGGCCGACCATGCGCTACGACGATCCGCTCTACGCCACGGGCACGCCGCATCTCTTCCACCTCGCGCCGATCCCCGTTTTCCTCAAGGTGTTCGACGATCACGCGCTCCACGACGAGGTCTACGAATACGGCCTGCGCGCGCTCGATGCGCGGCAGCAGCAGATGGGTCAGGAGCTGCCCGAGCAGTACGACGCGACGCGGGCGGTGGGGTACGTGCCGCGCGAGCCCCTGCGCGAACGGTGGACGGAAAACACCGAGTACAACCCGATCGGCAGCCGCTACTTCGTCCCGCCGAACGATTTCCTCTCGCACGATCACCCGGGCGTGAAGGTGCTGCGCGACCGCGTGAAAGACGGCCTCTTCGAGCTGCTCGACGGCGTCGGCATCGCGCACGGGCGTGGCGCGAAGATCACCGAGAGCTGGGTGCAGTACTACGCGCCCCACGCGGGCCGCGGACACCAGAAGCACAACCATTGCCGCTGGACGCCGGAGGAAGAGCCCGAGCTCGGCTTCGTCGGTGGCTACTACCTCTCCGACGGGGAGCCGCTCGCCGAC
>Ga0172372_10002791_pt1 | contig 26197 bp, 19 predicted proteins | sample LakKiv5m_2_FD_114544 | JGI IMG/M metagenome (GOLD analysis project Ga0172372, IMG submission 114544) | Freshwater microbial communities from Kabuno Bay, South-Kivu, Congo - kab_092012_9.5m | ecosystem: Environmental > Aquatic > Freshwater > Lake | place: Democratic Republic of the Congo...
GCACCACCTTGTCGTCAAAGGTCAGCGCGACATGATCGAACGCAACGACCGGGCTGTGCGCCGGCCAGTCGGCCATGTCAATTTCGGCGGGAAGTCCGGTGGGGGTTGCCATCATCCGAAAAACAGTGTCAGCAGCAGGCGCGTGACGAAGAAATCGACCAGCAGCACCGTGACCGACGCCACCACCACGGCGCTGGTCGTGGCGCGGCCCACGCCCTGCGTGCCGCCCCGGGTGCGCAGGCCGACATGGCATCCGATGGTCACGATGATCACGCCGAGGAAAAACGGCTTGATGATGCCCATCCACACATCTTCGATGTAGAGCCCGTCGACCACTGACTGCCAGTAGACCGACGAGGCCACACGCAGCTGGTAGACGGCCATGAGCCAGCCGCCGAACAGGCCCACCGCATCGGCCACGATGGTGAGGATCGGGCACATGAAGAACCCGGCGAGCACGCGCGGCACGACCAGCTTGCGGATGGGATCGGTGCCGAGTGCGCGCAGGGCGCTGACCTGATCGGTGACGACCATCGAGCCCAGTTCGGCGGCAATGCCCGACCCGACGCGACCGGTGAGCATGAGCGCCGTCAGCACGGGGCCCAGCTCTTTGATCATCGACGCGCTGATGAGGCGGCCCACGTAGGGGCGCGCGCCAAACTGATCGAGCGTCATGGCCGACTGCAGCGCCAGCACGGCGCCGGTGAAGAAGCCCGTGAGAATGACGACCATCATTGATCCGAGGCCGATGATTTCCAGTTGCTCGACGAGATCGTGACCATAGAACGGCCGTGTGACGGCCGCCTGGGCCGTGGCGGCGCAGAGGCGCATATACTCCTGCAACTCGAGCAGGCCGGCCTTGAGCCGTTCCTCGAAGCGGTGGAGATTGAAGGTCGCCATGGTAATCAGGCCTCCACCGGTCCGAGGCCCAGATCGTGGGTGCGCAGCGCGCGCAGTTCGTCGCGCAGCGTCGCGGCCTTTTCGAAGTCGAGCTCTGCGGCCGCGGCCTTCATGGCGCGTTCGAGTTCGGTGATGCGGGCCTCACGTTCGGCCTGGGTGCGCGGACGCGCGGGACCGGCGGGCTCCGGTGTGGCGGTGCCATAGTCGCGCTCGTAGACACTCGACATCACCTCGTCGATCGCCTTGACGATGGACGTCGGCGTGATGCCGTGCTCGGCGTTATAGGCCGACTGCCTGATGCGGCGACGCTCGGTCTCGGCGATGGCCGCGCGCATCGAGTCGGTCATGACGTCGGCGTACATGATGACCCGGCCGTCAACATTGCGGGCCGCGCGGCCCGACGTCTGGATGAGCGCCCCGGCCGATCGCAGGAAGCCTTCCTTGTCGGCATCGAGAATGGCGACGAGCGACACCTCGGGCAGGTCAAGACCCTCGCGCAAGAGGTTGATCCCCACCAGCACATCAAACTGCCCGCGCCGCAGGTCGCGCAGAATCTCGGTGCGCTCGAGTGTGTCGATGTCCGAGTGCAGGTAGCGCACCTTCACGCCGAGCTCGTGGTAGTAGCCCGTCAGGTCCTCAGCCATCCGCTTGGTCAGCGTGGTCACGAGCACGCGCTGCCCCAGCGCCGTGCGCTGGCGAATCTCGCCCAGCAGATCGTCGATTTGCCCGGTGACAGGGCGCACCTCGATGGGCGGGTCCATCAGGCCGGTCGGGCGAATCACCTGTTCGACGATGACACCGCCCGCGGCGCGCAGTTCATAGGGGCCGGGAGTAGCCGACACGTGGATGAGCTGCGGCGTGCGTGCCTCCCACTCCTCGAAATTGAGCGGACGGTTGTCGAGCGCCGAGGGCAGGCGGAAGCCGTAGTCGACCAGCACCTGCTTGCGCGAGCGGTCGCCGTGATACATGCCGCGAATCTGCGGAATGGTCTGGTGGCTTTCGTCGACGATGACGAGGGCGTCTTCGGGCAGATAGTCGAGCAGGGTCGGCGGTGGCTGCCCGGGTGCGCGTCCGGTCAGGTGACGCGAATAGTTTTCAATGCCGTGGCAGTAGCCGATTTCCCGAATCATCTCGAGGTCGAACATCGTCCGCTGGTGCAGGCGCTGGGCTTCGAGCAGGCGTCCTTCGCGCTCGAGCTCACTGCGGCGCTCTTCGAGTTCGGCCTTGATGGTGACGACCGACTCCGTGAGGCGATCGCGGCTGGTGACGAAGTGCGATTTGGGGTACACCGTGAGGCGTTCGAGGCGTCGGCGGGTCTTGCCGGTGACCGGATCGAAAATCGTGAGCTCATCGACGTCGTCGCCGAAGAGGCTGACCCTGATGCCCGACTCGTCGTACGACGGATAGATTTCGACGATATCGCCGCGCACGCGGAAGGTGCCTCGCCCGAACTCGATGTCGTTGCGCTCGTACTGCATCTCGACGAGCTTGCGCAGCAGGTCGTCGCGCGTCAGCGTGTCGCCGCAGGCCAGTGGCTGCACCATGCCGTAGTAGGCCTCGGGCGAGCCGAGGCCGTAGATGCACGACACGCTGGCCACGATGATGACGTCGCGGCGCTCGAAGAGCGAGCGGGTGGCCGACAGGCGGAGGCGATCGATCTCGTCGTTGATCGTCGACTCTTTCTCGATGTACGTGTCGCTGGCCGGCACGTAGGCTTCGGGCTGGTAATAGTCGTAATAGCTGACGAAGTACTCGACGGCGTTGCCGGCAAAGAAGCGGCGGAATTCCTGAAACAGCTGTGCGGCCAGGGTCTTGTTGTGTGCCATGACCAGGGCCGGGCGATTCACGCGGGCGATGACCTGAGCCATCGAGTAGGTCTTGCCCGAACCGGTGACGCCGAGCAGCACCTGATGGCGGTCGCCGCGCGTGAGCCCCTCGACCAGCTCGGGCACGGCGTGCACCTGGTCGCCGCGCAGCTCGAACTCGGATGTCAGCACGAAGCGATCAGAACCGGCGAACATGACAGGCACAGCCCGCCCGAATGGTACCACGTTGGTTCTATATAATCAGGCGCTGTGCGCTGCCTGGCCGTCTGTCACACGGAACTCGTCGGTCGCCTGCTCGAGGCGGTGCTCGCCCCGCAGGCCGAGCTCGAGCTGATGGTCGAAACCGCGGCGCTGGCCCGTCGCCTGCACGACCTGCCGCTGCCCGTGCGCATCGCCGATGCGCAGCGCATCGACAGCTATGTGAAGGCCGACCTGACCCCGGGCACCGTGGTGCTGGTGGAAGACACGGGCCGCAAGGGGCTGCGCAAGGTGCTCGACGCGGTGGTTGGCGCCGGGGGCACGCTGGTCTACGTGCTGGGGGCCCGCCCCCGCGACCTCAAGCGCGCCGATGCGCTCAAGGCTGATTTTCCCGACGTCAACACGCTCACGCTGGCCGAGCTGACGGGTCCGCCCCTGATGGACGAGCTGGCCCGCTCGATGACGCGCCAGAAGGTGCAGCAGTACCAGCACTACTTCCGCGACGCCGACCGGGTGCTGATTCTCACGCACAACGACCCCGACCCCGACGCGCTGGCCTCGGGCCTCGCCCTGCGGGCGCTGCTGCGACGCACGCGGCAGACGGCCATCATCGGGTGCCTGGCCGGGGTGACCCGGCCCGAAAACCTGCGGATGGTGAAGGCCCTCGATCTTGCGTACGAGGTCGTGACGCCCGAGCAGTTTCACACCTTCGACAAGATTGCGCTGGTCGATGTGCAGCCGACCTATTTCGGGGGACAGCTGCCGCATGTCGACCTGGTGATCGACCACCACCCGGACCAAGGGACGGCCGGGGCGCTCTTCCGTGATGTGCGCCCGTCGTACGGCTCGACATGCACGATTCTCACCGAACACCTGCGGGCGGCTGACATCGACGTGTCCGAGCGCATCGCCACGGCGATGCTGTACGCGATCAAGTCGGACACGCTGTTCTTCAACCGCCAGGCGAACCGCGCCGACCTCGAGGCCTTCTCGTATCTGTATCCCCGGGCCGATGCGTCGCTGATCCGCAAGATGGAAGGGGCGGAAATCACAGCCGAGCGTCTCGACTATGTGATCAGGGCGTGGCAGGCGGGCCAGGTGCGCGAGCACGTGTTCTGCACGTTCCTGGGCACACCGCCGAGGGAAGACTTCATTCCCTACGTCGCCGACTTCTACATGCACCTCGAGGATGTCGAGTGGGCCGTGGTCTCGGGCATCGTACAGGACGCGTTTGTCGTGTCGGTGCGCAACATGGGCGACTCGCGCCATGCGGGCGACTTTGTGCGTCGCTTCTTCAGCGACATCGGCAGCGCGGGCGGCCACCGGGCGATGGCCAAGGCCGTGGTGCCCCTGGCGGCGTTTGCCGACAAGTTCGGCACCGACGACCCGGCCTGCCTCAACGCACGCGTGCATGAACTGCTGCTCGAGTTCCTGCACGAGACGCGGCATCACTCCAGGCCGGCGTCCTAGCGGGAGTTCCGGGCGCCCTGAGGGCTCATCGGCCCGGGGATGCGGCGTCCACCGGCCCGCCCGGAGGCGCCCCTTGCGGCCCCCCGCGTCGTTCGGGGATCAGCTGAGGGCCTGCCGGATATCAGCCAGGATGTCGTCGGCTTCTTCGAGCCCGAGCGACAGGCGCACCATGCCACGCGAGACCCCGGCCATCGCCAGTGCCTCGTCCGTCAGGCCCGCATGCGACGACAGCGTCGGCAGGCTGCACAGGCTTTCGACTCCCCCGAGGCTGACGGCGCGATGAATGAGGGTGAGGTGATCAAAGAAGCGGAATGCCGCGGCTTCGCCGCCCGAGAGATCGAGCGTGACCATGCCACCGAAGCCGCACATCTGCGCCCGCGCCACGGCGTGATCGGGATGCGATTCGAGCCCGGGGTAATAGACCCGGCGGATGCGCGGATCGCCTTCCAGGGCACGGGCCACTTCAAGCGCCGTCGCATTCTGCTGCATCACGCGCAGTGACAGCGTCTTCATGCCGCGGCCGAGGTTGTAGGCCGCAATGGGATCAAGCACGCCGCCGATGAGACGGCGCATGAGCGCGATGGGCGCCAGCATGGCCTGGCTGCCCGACACGGCCCCGGCCGTCACGTCGCTGTGTCCGTTGAGGTATTTGGTCGCGCTCTGCATGCAGAGGTCGACACCGTAGGCCAGCACCGGCTGATTGATGGCCGAGGCGAAGGTGTTGTCGGCCACGGAGATGACGCCCGCCGCACGGCACAGGGCCGCCACCGCCCGCACATCGACGCACCGCAGCGTGGGATTGATGGGCGATTCGAACCACACCATGCGCGTGCGCGGGCCGATCACCCGCGAGGCATCTGTCAGGTCGTCGACCGGCACAAAGCGATGCTCGATGCCGAGCCGCGGCAGCAGGTCGGTCAGCAGGTGGTGCGTGCCGCCATAGATGGCCGCGCTGCAGACGACTTCGTCACCGGCCTTCAGCAGGCTGAGCAAGGTATGGGTCGTCGCCGACTGGCCCGAACTGAACAGCAGCGCCGCTTCGGCGCCATCGAGGCTCGCAATTTTCTGCTCGACGCCGACGACGGTGGGGTTGTCGTAGCGGGTGTAGAAATAGCCCTCGCGCTCGCGGGCCTGGTAGGCCTGCAGCGCCGCAGCCGACGGCATCGAGAAGGTGCTGGTCACATAGATGGCCGGGGTCAGCGACGGCGTGTCGCCTGCCGTGACGTGCTCGCCCACCTGCACCAGGCGTGTACGGATACCCATGATCGTCTCCTCTTACTCGCGGTCGGGCGAGGCGCCTACGACCGGTGAAATGAACTGGCGGAACGTGTCTTCGTATCCGCGCTGCATCAGCTCGTCAGGCGTCATCCGCCGGTCAGACTGCGCATCCTCGGCACCGTCCACGTCGAGCGGGGTGCACGGGTTGTGCGTCGGACGAATCTGATACACCGACTGGAAGCGATGCCCCACGTACCGTATCGCATCGTCGACGGCGATGCGTTCGGCGGCGGCCAGTTGCTCGCCGACAGTCCCCCGATAGTCGCGGCGGATGGGGCGCAGACGATGAGGGCCGTCAGCCTCGGGGGCGGCGGTCACGACAATGACCTGCGCTGCGCCGGCGGCGGCCACCTCTTCGAGGAGGCGCGAGACCAGGCCAGGGCGATCGGTCATCCGATGCGTTTCTCCCTGCCAGAAGGTCGAGGCGGCAAACGACACGGGCACGTGGGGGCAGATACCCGGCAGGGTCACGGCCGCGCCCAGCACGGCCACGAGCTGATCGCGGGCCTCGGTGGCCAGATCGTGGGCCTCGGCCCGGCGGCTGTCGGACGCCATGGCCGCGCCGAAGAGGGCCTGCTGATAGGGCGCGGCCAGGAGGCCGAAGACATGATCGCGCCGCACGTCGAGGTCGTGCACGGCCACGAGCAGCTCGCGGACGCCGGGCTGACCGAGGCCGTCGGCGAGCACATCGAGATAGCGCCGGCTGAGATCGTGAGGGTCGGGCTGACTGACAGTCGAGCCGCTGCGCAGCAGGGCCCAGAGGGTGTCGATGAGCGTCTGGCGCGCAGCCGCCGCGTCGACGGGCTGGCCGAGCAGGGCCCACAGGGCGCCGAGACGGCCCGGTTGCCGGCGAACGGGGATCGGTTCACGAAGGGCTCCGAGGCACAGGGCCCCGGCAGCGGCCACCACCAGAAGGAGCAGGGCGCGCGGCACCCAGGTGGGCAGGCGGTCGGGACGCAGCCACGACGCGACCGCCGAGAGGCCGGCCTCGGCCCACGTGGAGGAGACCGGGGCTCCGGTGCTGCCCAGGGCTAGCAGCAGCAGATAGCCCACCGAGAGGACGGCCGCCACGGCTACCGGCAGCAGCAGCAGGCCCATCGCTCCCTGCGCGGCGCGTCTCACGACCCGGAAGGGCCAGCGGAGCGCATAGAGCCGGCTGCTGCGGGCGTCGGCCCAGAGGCTGCGCTGATCCCAGAGGACGGCGGCGCCGTCGACGGCCCACAGCACGGCACCAAGCACGCCAATACCGCGCCCGGCCACAATGTCGACCTTGATGCCGCTTTCGTGCAGCGCCCGCAGCACGCCGGCCTGATAGGCCCCGTCGACACCACTGCCGGACAGCACCAGAGCCGTGCGGCGTTCAGGGACGTAGGGGTCGGCCACTACTCGTCGTGGATGGTGACGAGCCTGAGAATCTCGAACGTGCGGGCCCCGGCTGGCGTGGTGACGGCGATTTCGTCACCCTCCTCGCGGTTGAGGATGGCCCGCCCGATGGGCGATGAGGTCGAGATGAGTCCCTTGTCGCCGTCGGCGTCTTCGGGCATCACGAGCTGATACACCACTTCCTGCCCGGTCGACTCGCGCAGCGTGACGGTCGAGCCGAAGCCCGCCTTGCCGTGCGGGATGCGGTCCATGTTCATCATGGCGATTTCATTCATGCGCCGCCGCAGCATGCCGATGCGGGCATTGACGTAGGTCTGGCGTTCCTTCGCCGCCTGATATTCGGCGTTTTCACGCAAGTCACCCAGTTCGCGCGCCCGCTGAATCTCCTTGGGGAGTTCCATCTTGAGCTCGCGCTCCAGGGCGGACACCTCGTCTTCGAATCGCTTGAGCAGTTTCTCCTTCATGGATTTCCGCTCACACTCTAGCATAGGAATCAGCGTGCCTACTGCCATGATCAGCAGCCGCCAGCACCTGCTGGTGCAGCAGTGTCGCCTGCTCGAACGGGGCGACGCGCAGCGCCTGCTGCTCGATGGCTGGCACCTGCTCGAGGAGGCGCTCGCCGCCGGTCTGCCCCTCGAGACGGTGCTGGTCGACGTCACCCTCGCCGAGACCCGTGCGCCCGTGCTGGACCGTTGCGTGGCGGCCGGGGCCCAGCTGTACACGGGCACATCGCCGGTGCTGAGCGCCGCGTCGCCCGTGCACACCTCAACCGGTGTCGTGGCCGTCGGATGGCGTCCCCTCGTGTCACTGCCCCGCCTGCTGTCGCCAGCACCCGCGCTCGTCGTGGCCGCGTTCGGCCTGCAGGACCCGGGCAATGCCGGCGCCCTCGTCCGGTCGGCGGCGGCGGCCGGCGCCACCGGAGTGGTGCTCGATACCGCCTCGGCCGATCCCTTCTCGTGGAAGGCGCTGCGTGCATCGATGGGGGCGGCCCTCCGCGTGCCGGTGCTGCGCGAGGCCGAAGCCGACACCCACGTTCAGCTCGCGCACCTGCGCGCGGCGGGCCTGCGGCTCTGCGCCGCGACGCCGCACGGCGGCCGCTCGCTCTACGACACGGACCTTTCCGGCCCGGTGTGCCTCATGCTCGGCGCCGAAGGCCGGGGGCTGTCGTCCGATCTGCTCGACCGCGCCGATTGCCATGTGCACATTCCCATGGCCATGAACGTCGAGTCGCTGAACGTGGCCGTGGCCGGTGCGCTGCTGGCGTTCGAGGCGGCACGGCAACGTCGCACGACCGAGGGCGCATGAGCCTCTTCGACGACGATCCGACGGGGACCGACGCCGAGGCGACCTCTGGAGCGACAGGCCCTCTCCACGGCCCGCTGGCCGAACGCATGCGTCCCCGCACGCTCGACGATATTGTCGGGCAGGAGGCGTTGCTCGGGAAGGGCCAGCCGCTGCGGGCGCTCATCAGCCGCGACGCGCTGCCGTCGCTGCTGCTGTGGGGCCCACCCGGCACGGGCAAGACCACACTCGCCCGCCTCATCGCCGAGACGACACGCGCCGCGTTTGTGCAGTTCAGCGCCGTGCTGTCGGGCATTCGCGAGGTGAAGGACGTGATGACGGCGGCCGAGGAGCGTCGCCGCCGCGTGGGCCAGCGGACGATCGTGTTCGTCGACGAGATTCATCGCTTCAACCGCGCGCAGCAGGACGCCTTTCTGCCGCGCGTCGAAGCCGGCGACATCGTGCTGATCGGGGCGACCACTGAAAATCCGTCCTTCGAGGTCAATGCCGCGCTGCTGTCGCGGCTGAAGGTGTTCGTGCTGCAGCCGCTGAGCGAGGCGGCACTGGTCACGATTCTTTCGCGGGCGCTGACCGACGTCGACCACGGGCTGGGCGCACAGCAGGCCCGCGTCGAGGGTCCGGTGCTCGAGCAGATCGCCCGACTGTCAGGGGGTGATGCCCGGGCGGCGCTGAACCTGCTGCAGCTGCTGGTGGCGGCGGCCCCGCAGGCAGCCGGGCACCCGCGCCTCGACATGGCGCTGCTCGCACAGACGCTGCAGCGGCGTGTGCTGCGGCATGACAAGTCGGGCGACGCGCACCACCAGCTGATTTCGGCGCTGCACAAGTCGATGCGCAACAGCGATCCCGATGCCGCCGTCTACTGGCTGGCCCGCCTGCTCGAGGCCGGGGAAGACGTCATGTACGTCGCGCGCCGCATCGTTCGGTTTGCTTCGGAAGATGTCGGCAATGCCGACCCGCAGGCACTGATGGTGGCCGTGGCGGCACGTGACGCCGCCCACCTGCTGGGCCTGCCCGAGGCCAACACCGCGCTCGCGCAGGCCGTAATCTATCTTGCGACCGCCCCGAAGAGCGCCGCGACCTATGCGGCCTACACGGCCGCCGCCGAGAGCGCCACGCGCGATGCCGATGCCGCGGTGCCGATGCACCTGCGCAATGCGCCCACGGCCCTGCTGACGTCACTGGGCTTCGGTGCGGGGTATCAGTACGCGCACGACGAGCCCGACGCGGTGACCACCATGTCGTGCCTGCCAGAGCATCTGGCCGACCGGCGCTTTTACACGCCCACGGATCGCGGATTCGAGAAAGAGATCAAGCGTCGCCTCGAGGGCTGGGACGACATCAAACGCCGCCGCCGGTCCACAGGCAGCCGCTAGATGCGCTCGAAGTTCTTTTCGATTTCCCGTCGCGTGAGGCGCAGCATCACGGGACGCCCGTGCGGGCACACCGTCGAGTAGGCCGTGGCCCGCAGTTCCTCGAGAATGTGCACCATCTTTTCGTAGGTCAGCGGATAGTTGGCCTTGACGGCGGCATGGCAGGCCGTGAGCGCCGCGATGCGCTTGAGGCCCTCTTCGATGCTCAGGCCACGGTCCAGTCCTTCGAGATCGCTGGCCAGCGCGCGCAGGGCCGCCTCGCATTCATCTCTCGGCAGCAGGGCCGGTGTGGCCGACACGCGCACAGCGTCGCCGCCGAAGTCTTCGACCTCGAACCCCATCCGCTGCAGGGCCTCGGCCCGGCTGAGCAGCGCCTCGCGCTCGGCCGGGGTCAGTTCGAGCAGCAGCGGCACCAGCATGCGCTGGCTGTCGAGCGGCCGCTCGGTGAGCTGCTGCATGATCCGCTCGTACAGCACGCGCTCATGAGCCACATGCTGGTCGATGATCGCCAGCCCTTCGTCATCGACAGCGATGATGAACGTATCGCGAAACTGCCCCAGGGGAATCAGTGGCCGCATCGCAGGCACAGGCGCGGGCGTGCCCGCGGGCACATCCATCACCTCGCGGCCGGGCCCTGGCGTGTGGCTTGCCGGCGACGCATCCCCCATGGCCGCGGCACGGGCAATGGCCTCGTGATACACGCTCGTCACGGATCCCGACACGGGTCGGCTGCCCTGCGGCAACCAGCGGCTGCCGAACTGCCCGCCCGTCAGCACCCCCGGTATCGTCTGTGGCAGCGGACGTCCCGGCACGAAGTCCGATGGACGCAGCGTGAGCTCCGGCGCCGCCGCGCGTCCCAGCGCATCGGCCAGCGCCCGACGCATCGCCTCGTGGACGAGCGACTGCTCGCGGAACCTCACCTCGGCCTTGGTCGGATGCACATTCACATCGAGCCGATCGGGGGCCATTTCGACAAACAGGTGCACCTCGGGGCTGCGCTCCTTCGTCCCCGCCACGGAATATGCGTCGAAGATGGCATGCGCGATGGTCTTGTCCTTGACGATGCGCCGGTTGACGAAGACGTGCTGCGGCCCGCGCGTCGGTCCCTGATCGGCAAGCGCGGCGACAAAGCCGTACATGTGAATTCCCGCAGACTCGCGGTCGACGGGCACCAGATCGGGCCGATCGCCATAGAGCTGATAGAGCCGGTCGGCCACCGCGGTCACCGGGGGACACGACAGCACCGTGCGGCCGCCGTTGATCAGCGTGAAGCCGACGGTCGGATAACACAGCGCGAGTTGCGTAACGGTTTTGGAAATCTGTGCGCTCTCGGCCGAGTCGGCTTTGAGGAACTTGCGCCGTGCGGGGAGGTTGTAGAAGAGATCAGCGACCTCGACCGATGTCCCTTCGGGACCGCCCGCCGCCATCACCGATTCGATGACTCCGGCGTTCACGCGCACTTCGGTGCCGGCGGGTTCGCCGCGCAGGCGCGTGCGCAACCGGAAGTGCGACACCGAGGCCATCGACGGCAGTGCTTCGCCGCGAAACCCGAGCGTTGTGATCGCCCCGAGGTCGTCGGCGCGCCTGATCTTGCTGGTGGCGTGACGTTCGAGACACAGCCTCGCATCATCCGCGTCCATCCCGTGCCCATCGTCATCGACGCGGATGAGCTTCTTGCCGCCGTATTCGATGGTGATGGTCAGGCGGTGCGCTTCGGCATCGATGGCGTTTTCGACCAGTTCCTTGATGACGGAAGCGGGCCGCTCGACGACCTCACCGGCCGCGATCTGATTGGCGAGGTCTTCCGGCAGGCGCGTGATGCGACCCATGAACGTGGGGGGCAGCCGAGGGGCACGCCCGGAGGGCAGGCCTGGCCTGCGCCTCCGGGGCTCTGTGCGGTGCGCTAGTCGCCCACCTTGACGCTGAGAGCCGCCTGGGCGGCCGCCAGTCGTGCGACGGGGATGCGGTACGGCGAGGCGCTGACATAGTCGAGCCCCACCTTGTGGAAGAAGTGAATCGACGAGGGATCGCCACCGTGTTCACCGCAGATGCCGAGCTTGAGGTCGGGCCGTGCGGTCCGCCCCTTCTGCACAGCGATGGCCACCAGCTGCCCGGTACCTTCGGCATCGAACGTGGCGAAGGGATCCTTGTCGAGAATTTTCTTCTCCTGATAGACACGCAGGAACTTGCCGGCATCATCGCGCGAGAAGCCGAGTGTCATCTGCGTGAGGTCGTTGGTGCCGAACGAGAAGAACTGCGCCTCGGTGGCCACCTGATCGGCGGTCAGTGCGCCGCGGGGCACTTCGATCATCGTGCCCACGAGATACTTGATGCGGACCTTCTGCTCCTTCATCACCTGCGCAGCCACGCGGTCGACGATGGCCTTCTGATCGCGCAGCTCCTTCACGAACCCGACAAGCGGAATCATGATTTCGGGCACGACCTTCAGGCCTTCGCGGTGCAGCTGGCAGGCGGCCTCGATGATGGCGCGGGCCTGCATCTCGGTGATTTCAGGATAGGTGACGACGCGGCGCACTCCGCGGTGCCCCAGCATCGGGTTGAACTCGTGCAGGTGCTCGACGCGCGCCAGCAGGGCGTGGCGTTCGGCGAGGGCGGCGGCATGGGCCTTCTTGGCCTCGTCGGGCGTGGCGACTTCCATGCGCTGCACCTCGAGCATGAGGTCTTCGCGCTTGGGCAGGAACTCGTGCAGCGGCGGGTCGATCATGCGGATGGTCACGGCGGTGCCCTGCATCGCCTTGAACACGCCGTAGAAATCTTCGCGCTGCATCGGCAGCAGCTCGGCGAGCGCGGCGCGGCGGTCGGCCTCGTTGTCGGCGAGAATCATGCGCTGCACGATGGGCACGCGCGCCTCGCCGAAGAACATGTGTTCGGTACGGCACAGGCCGATGCCGCGGGCACCGAACTGGTAGGCCAGCTCGGCCTGATCGGGCTGGTCGGCATTGGCGCGCACGCCCAGCGTGCGGACCTTGTCGGCCCAGCCGAGCAGTTGCACGACGCGCCCGTAGATGTCGGACTTCTTCGGGTTGAGGCGTCCGGCCACGACCTGCAGAATCTCGCTGGGCTGCGACGACACCCGGGCAATCTTGACTTCGCCGGTGAGCCCGTCGAACGCCACATAATCGCCTTCCCGAACCAGCTGACCACCGATGGTGGCCGTGCGCGCCTTCTCGTCGATGACGAGCTTTTCGGCGCCGACGACCGAGGGCTTGCCCATCTGCCGACCGACGACGGCGGCGTGCGAGGTCATGCCGCCAGTGGCGGTGAGGATCCCCTGCGACACCCACATGCCGTTGATGTCGTCGGGCGCCGTCTCGCGACGGACGAGGATGACGGCCTTGCCTTTGTGCGACCACTCGACGGCCTCTTCCGAGGTGAACACCACCTGGCCGCAGGCGGCCCCCGGCGAGGCGGGCAGCCCGCGCGTGGCCACCGGCAGCACCTTCCATTCCTTCGGGTCGAAGCCCGGGGCAAGCAGCTGCGACAGCGCTTCGGGATCGACCAGCAGCAGCGCCTCCTTCGGCGTGATCAGGCGTTCCTTCACGAGGTCGGTCGCAATGACCACGGCGGCGTAGCCGGTGCGCTTGCCGCTGCGGGTCTGCAGCATGTAGAGGCGATCGTCCTGGATGGTGAACTCGAAATCCTGGATGTCCTTGTAGTGCTTCTCGAGGCGCGTGGTGATCTGGCGCAGCTGCGCGTAGGCCTTGGGCATGACCCGGGCCAGTTCGCTGATCGGCTGCGGCGTGCGGATGCCGGCGACGACATCTTCGCCCTGCGCATTGATCAGGAATTCGCCGAAGAACTTATGCTCGCCCGTCGCGGGATTGCGGGTGAACCCCACGCCCGTGCCCGAACGGTTGCCCGTGTTGCCGAACACCATCATCTGCACGTTGACGGCGGTGCCGATGCTGTCGGGAATGTCATAGATGCGGCGGTACTCGCGCGCGCGGGGGTTGTTCCACGAGCGGAACACGGCGTTGCGCGCCATCGTCAGCTGCTCGCGGGGCTCCTGGGGGAACGGCTTGCCGGTCTTGCGCCGCACCAGGGCCTTGAAGGCTTCGACGACGAGGCGCAGGGCGTCTTCGGTGAGATCGGTGTCGACCGTCGCGCCCTGCTCGTGCTTGATGCGTTCGAACTCGTGCTCGAACTCGGGCTTGGGAATCTCGAGCACGACCGAGCCGAACATCTGCATGAAGCGGCGGTAGCTGTCGAAGGCAAAGCGGCCGTTCTGCGTGCGGCGCTTGAGGCCCTCGACGGCAGCGTCATTGAGACCAAGGTTGAGGATGGTATCCATCATGCCCGGCATCGAGAACTTGGCACCCGATCGGACCGAGACGAGCAACGGATTGTCGGTCGAGCCGAGCGTGGCACCGGCGGCCTTCTCGAGGCGCCTGACGTGCAGCGCGATCTCCTCGTCGATGACGGACGGCAGCTTGCCGTGGTCGCGGTAGTAGAGGTTGCAGACGTCGGTCGCGATCGTGAAGCCCGGCGGCACGGGCAGCCCGGCGTTGGTCATCTCGGCCAGGCCCGAGCCCTTGCCCCCGAGCGTGTCCTTCATATAGCGGTCGCCCTCGGCCTTGCCGTTGCCATAGAAGTAGATGTACTTCTTCGCTGCCGAGGCGCGTGCGCCTTTCCTGCCCTGTGCCGCGCCGGTCTTCCGGGGCGCTCGTCGTGCCGCTGTCTTCGCCATGCCTGCGTTACTCCTGAGAAACGATTTCCGACACATCGGCCAGCTGTAGCACCAGCTGCTCGATGCTGAAGACGAGCCGCAGCCGCGCCATGCGCAGCGTGGGGTCGTCACACATCACCATCACGTCATCGAAGAAGCGTGCCACGGCCGGCCCCAGTCGGGCACAGCGCTCGAACGCCTCCTGCAGCCGGTCTCCGCCCGCTGCCGCCGCGGCGATGCCGGGCGCGCACTGCTGATACTGGGACCACAGGGCCCGCTCAGCCTCCTCTGTCAGGATACTCTCGAGTGGCGCGCCTGCGGCATGCAGGGCCGCCATGCCCTCGGGGGCATTCTTCGCCACGATGTTGCGCACGCGCTTGAAGAGCGTGGCCAGCTGCCGGAAATCGGCCGAGTCGGCCACCGTCGCCAGCACGGCCAGCCGGCGCAGCGCCACCGCCGGTGCCAGCGCCGCCGGGTCGCCATGCGTCACTGCGCGCACGTTCCGCACGTCATAGCCACGCTGCTCGAGCACATAGCGCAGGCGTTCGACGAGGAACCGCCAGAGATCGGCGTCGCCCGAGGTCGTGCCGGCACCGCCGTCGGTAAAGGGCCTCGATGCCGCGGCCACCAGCGGTCCGAGCGTGACGGCCGTGCCAACACCCGTGAGCGCCTCGAGGTCGACCAGCGTGCGTACGAGCCCCTGCGCGGCGCGACGCAAGCCGTGCGGGTCGCGTGACCCGGTCGGCCGCTCACCCACCGCAAACATGCCCACCAGCGTGTCGAGCTTGTCGGCCATGGCCACGGCAGCCCAGGTGCGTGCCGCCTCGCCCAGCACCGCGGCGCTCGGCGGAGCATCGGCTTCGACGCCCTGCGGAAGGTAATGATGGTAAATGGCCTTCCACACCGTCGACGGATGGCCATCTTCGCGGGCATAGATGCCGCCCATCGTGCCCTGCAGTTCGGTGAGCTCGCGCACCATGCTGGTCGCCAGATCGACCTTGCAGAGGCGCCCGGCGGTGGCCGCTGCGTCTGCCAGCTGCGGCGCCTGCAGCACGTCCGTGCAGAGCCAGCGGGCCAGCGCTTCGACGCGCGCGGCCTTCTCGCGATAGGTGCCCAGCTTCTTATGGAACAGCACCGTCTCGAGCGCACCGAGCCCGGCCGCCAGCGGCTGCGCGCGGTCGGCATCCCAGAAAAACCGCGCGTCCCTGAGACGCGCCGTCAGCACGCGCTCGAGGTTGCGCGAGACGACCTCCGTCGACTCTGGCTCGGTGTTGAGCACCGCCAGAAACGCCGGCATCAGCGTGCCGTCGGCGTGCTGCAGGGGAAAAAAGTGCTGGTGATGAATCATCGTCGTCGTCAGCACTTCCTCGGGCAGTGCGAGGAACTCGTCGCTGAACCGCCCCGAGACGACCACGGGATACTCGATGAGATCGGGGACTTCCTGCAGGAGGGCGGCCCCTGATCGGACGGCATCGATCGAGGCCCCGCGGCGAGCGGCTTCGGCCGTGAGCTCGGCATCGATGCGGGCCCGGCGCTCGTCGCATTCGAGCACCACGCCGTTGCGTGCCAGCGCCGCTCGGTATTCGGTGGCCGAGTGCACGGCGAGTGCCGCGCCGGCAGCCCCGTGCACGCGGTGCCCGCGCGTCGTACGACCCGACACCACCGGCTGCACCAGCGGCCCGGTCGCCTGCGCGCTGCGGTGGATGGTGAACGGCACCACCTCGTCACCGAACAGGAACACCAGCCAGCGGATGGGGCGCCCGAACTGCAACTCGCCCCGTCCGTCGTCCAGAAGCGCATCCCAGCGCATCTGCTTGGGGAACGGCATGGCCCGCAGCGTGGTGGCCAGCACCGCCGGCAGCACCTCGAGGGCGGCGCGGCCCTGGTGCTGCACACGGACGGCGAGATACGTGCCTTTCTTCTCAGGCACCTCAAGGCGCTCGAGCGCCGAGACCTCGACGTGGTTCCGCTTCGCAAACCCCGTCGCGGCCGGTGTGGGCGTGCCGTCGGCGGTGAACGCCGCCGTCACCGGCGGACCGGTCAGCACCTCTTCGCGGTCGGCCTGGCGCTCGGCCACGCCTGCGACGCGCACGGCCAGCCGGCGCGGCGTCGACCATGTCGTCACCGGCCCTGCCACCTCGAGCCGTGCCTCGGCCAGGGCCGCCGTGAGGGCGTCGCCGAACGCGCGCGTGGCAGCCGGCAGCCAGCTGGCCGGCAACTCTTCCAGACCCAGTTCAATCAGCAGATCGCGTGTCACCACGTCACCTCGTGCCTGACGCCGCCGCAGTCGGGTCGACCTTCGGGGCGAGATCGTCGGCATAGCGCCGGCAGACGGCCACCGCCAGCTGCCGCACCCGCAGAATGTAGGCCGTGCGCTCGGTCACACCCACGCTGCCGCTCGCATCGAGCAGGTTGAACAGGTGCGAGCACTTGAGTGCATATTCGAGGGCCGGCAGCACGAGCCCGGCCTTCAGCAGCCGCTCGCCGAAAGCGTAGCACTCGTCGAACTGGCGCCGATGGAACTCGGAGAACTCGGCCAGCGTGAGGCCGGTGCCTTCGTTGAAGGCATAGCGCGACTGCTCGACTTCCTCGCGGAGGCGCACGGCCCCGTACGAGACCCCCGGCGCCCACTGCAGGTCGTAGACGTTATCGACGCCCTGCAGGAACATCGCAATGCGCTCGAGACCGTAGGTGATTTCACACGACACCGGCGACAGTTCCATGCCGCCGACCTGCTGGAAGTAGGTGAACTGCGAAATCTCCATGCCGTCGAGCAGCACCTGCCAGCCGATGCCCCAGGCGCCGAGCGTCGGCGATTCCCAGTTGTCTTCCTCGAAGCGGATGTCGTGTGCGCGCGGATTGATGCCGCATGCCTCGAGACTGTCGAGATAGGTCTGCTGCACGTCATCCGGCGACGGCTTGAGAATCACCTGCATCTGGTGGTGCTTGAAGAGGCGGTTGGGATTCTGGCCGAAGCGTCCATCGTCGGGACGACGCGAGGGCTGGACGTAGGCGACATTCCACGGGGTCTCGCCGAGCACCCGCAAGAGGGTTTCGGGATGTGAGGTGCCGGCGCCCACTTCGAGATCGAGCGGCTGCTGGATGAGGCAGCCCCGGGAGGCCCAGAAGGCCGAGAGCTGCAGAATCAGGTCCTGAAACGTCACCACACTCATGCATCCTCAGTTCGCCGGCACCCGGCGCATTTCCTGAATGACCCGCAACGATCGCATCTCGCGGTCGAGCAGTTGCCGCATCACCACGCGGTGGCGGTGCTCAAGCTCGCGCAGTACCTGCGGCGCCACCTGCACATCGCCCAGGTCCGTCGGCCGCAGATGCCGGCTGGCCTCGACAAAGCGCCCCGCCTCGGCGGACAGATCGAGGTCGGGCGGATACACGCCCTGCAACCGCAGCAGCCAGCACTCGAAATACCGCGCCAGCGGCTCGACGGGCACCCCTGTCATCAGGGCGTCGAGCATGGCCACCCCCAGCCGATAGACCCGTTCATCGACATCGGCGTCGGGGGCCCACTCGTCGAGCAACTCGGCGAAATAGTGACTGTAGCCGAGCGCTTCGGGCGAGGCCACCCCGAGCGGCGAGCGCACGCGTTCGGCATAGTTGAGGCCGACCAGGTCGCGGCCTTCCCGCTCGAAATACGCCACCCGCACCAGCGTCAGGGGGGCCAGCGCTCCACTGAACGACGACTTTGGCCGCCGGGCCCGCTCGGCCACGCCGCGCTTCTTACCGCAGTCGGGCGTCAGGAAGACCACGACAGCGTCGGCTTCCCCGAACGGATAGGTGCGCAGTACCAGCGCGTCAGCCGAGTGAAGGGGCATGTCGTAGCCCCTATTCTATCGCGCCAGAAACTTCACGAAGACGGTGGCGAGCCCGAGGAACGACGCAAACCCCACCACGTCGGTGAAGGTCGTGATGAAGACCGATGAGGCCAGGGCCGGGTCGATCTTGAGCGCCTTGAGACCGAGGGGCACCAGCGTGCCCGCGGTGGCCGCCACGGCCATGTTGCAGACCATCGCGACCCCCAGCAGCACGCCCAGCATCGGGTCGCCTTTGGTCGCCCACGCGACACCGGCGGCGATGATCCCGAGCACGGCCCCGTTGCCGACGCCGATCAGGGTCTCCTTCACGAGGGCCTTCCGCGCATTGGCCCACGACAGTTCGCCGAGGGCGAGTCCGCGCACGACCACCGTCAGGGTCTGTGTGGCCGCATTGCCGCCCATGCCGGCCACAATCGGCATGAACACGGCCAGGGCAGTGACCTGCTCGATGGTGCTCTCGAAGAGCGCCACGACCGAGGCCGCCACAAATGCCGTGACGAGATTGACGCCGAGCCACGGCAGGCGCTTGCGCAGCGCCTCGCCGGGCGGCGTGGCAATGCGCTCGTCGCCCGACACACCGGCCAGCCGCAGCAGGTCTTCGGTCGCCTCGTCCTTGATGACATCGATGACATCGTCGACCGTGACCACGCCGACGAGCTTGTTCTCTTCGTCGACGACCGGCACGGCCAGCAGGTTGTACGACGCGACGAGCCGGGCCACTTCCTCCTGGTCGGTGTCGACGCGTGCGCTGATGACATCGGGGGTCATCAGGCGCTTCAGGGGCGTCTCGGGACCGACCAGCAGCAGCCGCCGCAGCGAGGTCACGCCCACCAGATGGCGCCGCGCATCGACAACGTAGAGGTAGAAGACCATCTCGACGTCGCGGGCACTCTGCAGCGCGGTGATCGACTCGGCCACGGTGAGGTCTTCGCTGAGGGCGAAGACCGACGGGTTCATGATGCGGCCGGCCGTCTGCTCGCCGTACTCGAGGAGGCTTTCGACCTGCTGCTGCCCCGGGTCGTGCTGACGCATCAGCTCGAGCACCTCGGTCGAGAAGTCTTCGGGCAGGTAATCGAGCAGCGCCGCCGCATCGTCGGACGGCAACTCCCGGAGCAGGGTGGCGACCTGGTCGGCCGGGCGCCCGACGAGGAGCAGCGCGCCGGGTTCGGGCCCCATCTCGCTGACCGCTTCCATGGCGAGGCGCGGCTGCCGCTCGACGAGCAGCGAGAACACGGCGGCCCGTTCGGCATCGAGCAGGGCGCCCAGGATCTGCGCGAGGTCGGCCGGGTGCTGCTTCTGCAGCAGGTTCAGCAGGTTGCTCGACGCCCCAATCCGCAACAGGCGGCGGACCGAGTCGAGCACGAGTTCACTGCGGCGCGGCGCTGGCATGGCGATCTGCGCGACTGTAGCACAGAGATTTTACGAACGTCGTGACGGACGCCGGCGTTCCTGCAGCCCCAGCTCACTCAGGGTGCGTTCGTCCTCGCGCCAGCGGCCGCGCACCTTCACATGCAGGTCGAGGAAGACCGGCGTCTGGAAAAACTCCTGGAGTTCGAGGCGGGCCGCCGTGCCAATCGCCTTGATGGTGGCCCCCGCCCGTCCGATGATGATGGGCTTCTGCGAGTCCCGCTCGACCAGAATCGTGCAGTAGAGGCGCAGCAGCGGGCCTTCCTCGAACCGGTCGACCACGACGGCGGTCGAGAACGGCAGCTCATCATGTGTCTGCTGCAGCACCTGTTCGCGGACGAGTTCGGCCACGAAGAAGCGCTCGGGCTGGTCGGTCAGGTAGTCGTCGGGATAGATGGCCTCGCCCTCGGGCAGGTGCGTGAGCAGGCAGGCTTCGAGGCGGTCGATGTTCTCGCCGGTCAGGGCCGAGACCGGGACGATGTCGCTGACGAGGCCCGTCTCGTGATAGGCCGCCATGCGCGGCAGCAGCGCGAGCTTGTCGACACCGTCGACCTTGTTGAGGGCCAGCACGCGAGGCGCGCGCACGCGACTCACCATGTCCATCAGGAACCGGTCGCCTGCCCCTGACGGTTCGGACACATCGACCACGACGAGCACGAGGTCGGCGTCGGCGACGCTATCGGTGGCCGCGTCCATCATGCGCACGTTGAGGCGGTACAGCGGGCGGTGAATGCCGGGCGTATCGAGATACACCACTTCCCCGCCGGGGTAATGCCGGACGCCGACGATGCGGTTCCGGGTGGTCTGGGGCTTGTCCGAAACGATGGCGAGCTTCTGACCGACCAGCCGGTTCAGCAGTGTCGACTTGCCGGCATTGGGCCGGCCGACCAGAGCGACGATGCCCCGCTTGTGCGGGGCGTTCACTCGGCGGCCCCGGCGGTGTCGGCGGCGGTCTCGGGGGGGCGCGTCACGCGCACGCGAATGATGCGTCGGCGCTCGGCTTCGAGGACATCGACGTGCAGTCCGTCGAGTTCGAGATGCTCGCCGACGGCGGGCACACGGCCGAGGCGCGACAGCAGGTAGCCCCCGACGGTTTCGAAACCTTCGCCGTCGAGTTCGAGGCCGACGCGGTCGCGCAGCTCTTCCACGTGAGCCTTGCCGCTGAAGACCCAGCGGCCATCGCCTTCGTCGACGACCGGTTCCACTTCCGTGTCGTATTCGTCACGAATCTCGCCGACGATTTCCTCGAGCAGATCTTCGATGGTGACAAGGCCTGCGGTGCCCCCGTATTCGTCGACCACGATGGCCATCTGCAGCCGGTTGCGCTGGAATTCGCGCAGCAGTTCGGGCACGCGCTTGGTCTCGGGTACGAAGTTCGCGCGATCGGCGGCACGGATGAGGGTGGTGATGGCCGCAGAGGGATCGGCGGCAGTGGCCAGATGAATCAGATCTTTCACAAAGACAAAGCCCGTGACATTGTCGAGCGTGTCCTGGTAGACCGGCATGCGCGAGTACTGCTGGTCGCGGAACAGCGCCTGCAACTGCCCGACGGTTGCAGTGGCCGGCACGGCGACAAGGTCGGGGCGGGGCGTCATCACCTCGCGCACCATGGTTTCGCGGAAGTCGACCAGCGAGCGCAGCATCTCGCGTGCCTGGCCTTCCTGCAGCCCCTCGGGGGCACCGGCCTCGGTCGTGGCGACCGTGGCGGCGCCGGCTTCGTCCGTGGTGCCTTCGGTGGTACTGCCCGCTGGCCCGCGGCGTGTGCGGCCCACGCGCAGCAGTGGCGTGGTGATCGGCGCGAGCACGCGGCACACCGCATCAAAAGACGGCAGCAGCAGGCTCAGCACCTCTTCGGGGTCGCGCCTGACAAGCAGCAGCGGGATGAGGTGCTCGGTGACCAGCAGGAAGGCCAGCACGGCAATCAGCAGCACGGGCACCCCGGCCGGTCCGACGCCGGTGAAGCGGGCGATGAGCACCGTGGTGGCGACGGTCATGACGCCCTTGAGCAGGCGGGCGGGCACGAACAGGCGCTGCGGGTGGTCGAGATAGCGCGTGAGGCGGTCGTCGCGGCCACTGCCCTCGGCCATAATGCGCAGGCTGAGCTGCATGAGCGCGCTGAAGGCCGAGGTGACCGTGCCGACGTAGACCGAGGCCACGGCGAGGAGGAACAACAGGAGCGGCGTCATCGGCCCGGCCTGGCGCCGCGGGCGATCAGCCCGGCCGACAGGCCTCCCTTGCGTCGCAGGCGCGCTTCGACCCGCGCCATCTCCCCCGTGTCGGTCTCGTGGTCGTAGCCGAGCAGGTGCAGCAGCCCGTGCAGGGCCAGCACCCGCAGTTCGGTGGTGAGGCGATGGCCTTCGCTCGCGGCCTGTGCGCGGGCGATGCCCGACGCAATGACGATGTCGCCGAGCAGGCGCGGTTCGGTGGTCGAGACCGGCGTGTCGGTCGGGTCGGTGGGAAACGAGAGGACGTCGGTCGGGACATCCTTGCCGCGGAAGACGCGGTTGAGGGCCCGCATGCGGCGGTCGCTGACGACCGCGACGGTGACTTCGCCGGCGGCCCTCGCAGGCGCAGTGGCGGCGAGCCAGCGGGCCAGACCCCGGGTGGCGGGCAGCACCCCGTCGGGGGCCTGCACACTAACGACCAGACGTGTGCGAGGGGCTGTGCGCTTCATACGCCTTGACGATGGCCTGCACGAGTTTATGCCGGACAACATCCCGCTCGTCAAAATGCACGAACGCGATACCCTCGACGCGGCCGACGACATTCATGGCCTCGACGAGTCCCGAGATGCGTCCGTGCGGCAGGTCGATCTGGGTGATGTCGCCGGTGATGACGGCCTTCGACCCGAATCCGAGACGCGTCAGAAACATCTTCATCTGCTCGGAGGTCGTGTTCTGGGCCTCATCGAGAATGACGAACGCGTCGTTGAGCGTCCGCCCGCGCATGAAGGCGATGGGCGCGACCTCGATGGTGCCGCGCTCGAGGAGCCGTTCGGCCTTCTCGATCTCGAGCATGTCGTACAGGGCGTCGTAGAGGGGCCGCAGGTAGGGGTTGACCTTCTCCTGCAGGTCACCGGGCAGGAACCCGAGTTTCTCGCCGGCCTCGACGGCCGGGCGGGCCAGGATGATGCGGCTCACCTTCTTTGCGAGCAGGGCATTGACGGCCTGCGCCATGGCCAGATAGGTCTTGCCGGTGCCGGCCGGGCCGATGCCGAAGACGATGTCGTGCCGGTCGATGGCCTCGAGATAGAGCCGCTGGTTCGTGGTCTTGGCGACGATGCGACGGCGACCGGCCTGGCGCAGCTGCCCCGACTTGAGGAAGTGCTCGCGCAGGTCGACGGCGGCGTCGGCGGCCAGCAGGTCGGCGGCGTCCTTGACGTCGCGGTCCGAGAGGCGGTGCCCCTCGTCCATCATGCCGCTGAGCTGGCTGACGAGCCGCTCGACGCGGGCGGTGGCGGCGGGGTCGCCTTCCACAAACCACGTGTCGCCCTGCGTGCGGATGCGCACGCCGAACCGCGTCTCGAGATGGCGCAGGTTGTCGTCGTAGGCACCGAGAAGCGTGGCCAGGTGGTCCTGGGGAATGGACACGCGGCGGGCGGCGAGGGTGGCGATTGCGATTACTCCGGAGAGACCAACGCGTCAGCGTTGAGGCGGAAGGTAGCACCGCGCCTGACACAGCGTCAAGCGCGGTGACGGCCCGGTCAGGGGGTGACCCTGATGCTCAGTTCGCGCAGCTGGCGCGGGTCGACGGTGGAGGGCGCGTCGCACATGAGGTCGACGGCCTGGGTGGTCTTGGGGAACGGAATGACCTCGCGAATCGAGGTTTCGCCCGCCAGCAGCGCGCAGATGCGGTCGAGGCCGAGTGCGAGCCCGCCGTGCGGGGGCGTGCCGTACTCGAGCGACTCGAGGAAGAAGCCGAAGCGGTGGCGGGCATCCTCGTCACTGAGCCCCAGGAGCCGGAACACCGTGGCCTGGGTCTCGCGGTCGTGGATGCGGATGCTGCCGCCGCCCAGTTCCCAGCCGTTGAGGATGACGTCGTAGGCCTTGGCCAGCACCGAGCCGGGGTCTGACTCGAGGCGTGCCAGGTCTTCTTCCCGGGGAGCGGTGAACGGGTGGTTGACCGAGTCCCAGCGGTTCTCGTCGGCGTTCCAGTCGAACAGCGGGAAGTCGGTGACCCAGAGCAGTTCCCACTTCCCTTCCGGAATGAGGTGGGCCTGCTTTGCGACCTGCAGGCGCAGCTGGCCCAGCAGCTTCGAGACGGCATCGGGGGCGCCCGAGGCCAGCACGAGCAGATCGTTCGCGGTGGTGCCCGACTGGGCAAGCACGGACCTCGTGCCTTCGTCACCGACCGCCTTCACCGAACACTGCACCCCGTCGGCGGTGTGGCGGGCGTAGATGAGCCCGGCCGCGCCCAGCTGACGCGCCTGCTCGACCAGCCCGTCAAGCTCGCGGCGCGAGTAGCTGCCGGCGCCGGGAATGACAAACCCGCGGACGGTGCCCCCGTGGGCGACGGCTTCGCGGAAAATACCGAACGGCGACTCGGCAAACAGCGGACCGAAGTCCTGAATCTCGAGGCCGAAGCGCAGGTCGGGTTTGTCTGACCCGTATCTGGCCATCGCTTCAGCGTAGGGCATGCGCCGGAAGGGCCGCGAGATCTCAACGCCGATCTCGCGGAAGCAGGCCGCCAGTGCCCCTTCCACAATCTCGAACACGAGCGACGGCGTAGCGAACGCCATTTCGAGGTCGACCTGGGTGAACTCGAGCTGCCGGTCGGCGCGCAGGGCCTCATCGCGGAAGCAGCGGGCGATCTGCACATAGCGATCGAAGCCGGCGATCATGAGGATCTGCTTGAAGATCTGCGGTGACTGCGGCAGCGCGTAGAACTCACCCGGATGCACACGCGAGGGCACCAGGAAGTCGCGCGCGCCTTCGGGCGTCGACTTGGTGAGGATGGGCGTTTCGATATCGTAGAAGCCCTGCTCGTCGAAGTAGCGGCGCAGGGCCATGGTGATGCGGTGGCGCAGGCCGATGTTGTGCTGCAGCGTGGGGCGCCGCAGGTCGAGATAGCGGTACCGCAGCCGTGTCTCTTCCGACACGTTCTGATCTTCGGCGATGGAAAACGGCGGCGTGCGCGCTTCGTTGAGCACACGCAGGTCGCTGACCCGCACCTCGACTTCGCCGGTGGGCACCGCGGTGTTGATGGTCTCGGGTGCGCGGCGCTCGACGGTGCCGAGGACGGCCACGACAAACTCGGAGCGCAGGCGCTTGGCCTTCTCGAGGAGCGGGTCGTTCTGCTCGATGACGACCTGCGTCAGTCCGTGGCGATCGCGCACGTCGAGGAACACGAGGGCCCCGAGGTCGCGGATGCGGTGCACCCAGCCGAGCAGGACGACGTGCGCCCCGACGTCGGAGGGGCGCAGGGCGCCACAGGTGTGCGTGCGAGCCAATGATCCGAGTTGTTCAGCCATGATGTGTGCGTGCGGTCAGCGTTCGAATGGCCTGCGCCACTTCGGCGCGCGGATGCCCCTGCTGACTGGCCGTCGGCAGGTGCTTCACCGACACCCGCCCCTGCGCACGCTCATCGTCTCCGACGACGGTGACACAGGGAATGCTGCGGCTGGCGGCATACTTGAACTGCTTCCCGAGTTTGTCTGATTCAGGATACACCTCGACGCGCAGTCCACTGGCCCGCAACTCGGCGGCCAGCGCCAGCGCGTCGGCCATGCCATCGGCATTCCAGATGGTGACCATCACGTCGGCGGCACTCGCCCCCATGTGCTCGGGAAACATGCCGCGTTCGGCCATGACGACGAGGATGCGTTCGAGGCCCAGGGAAATGCCGGCGGCCGGCACGGCCTCGCCGAGGAACATGCCGATGAGGCCATCGTATCGGCCGCCGCCGCCGAGGCTGCCCGCAAGATCGGGCACGCTGATCTCGAAGATGGCGCCGGTGTAATACGACAGGCCGCGCGCGAGCGACGGGTCGAGCCGCACGTGCGCCCCGACGGGTGCGGCGGTCACCAGCGAGAGAATCGTCGACAGCTGCGCGAGGCCCTCCGCGGCGCGCCCGTCGAGCAGCGTCGCGAGGCGCGCCAGTGTCTGCACATTCCCGGCGTCTGTGGCCTCCCCGGACGCCGCGGCATCAGCGGAGCCCGCGGCCTCGGCGCTCGCGGGTGCGAAGGCCTCGAGCAGCCGCGCGGCACCGTCGGCGGGAATGCCGCGCTCGGTGAGTTCGCGGGCCACCCCGTCACGGCCAATCTTGTCGAGCTTGTCGAGGGCCACCAGCGCGTCGCCCTGCAGGGCCGCCGGCACGCCGCCGGCCTCGAGCAGGCCGGTGAGGACCTGCCGATGATTGAGGCGCAGGGTGTATTCCGTGAAACCGAGGCGCTGCAGCACGTCGCCAGCCGCCGCGAGCAGTTCGGCCTCGACGACCATCGAGGTCGAGCCGATGGCGTCGACGTCGCACTGATAGAACTCGCGGAAGCGGCCCTTCTGCGGGCGGTCGGCGCGCCACACCGGCTGCATCTGGTAGCGCTTGAAA